>OAQX01000168.1_pt1 | contig 10199 bp, 13 predicted proteins | sample 1475521 | NCBI WGS metagenome assembly OAQX01 (sample SAMEA3360657, study PRJEB22359) | human gut metagenome | biome: ENVO:urban biome; feature: ENVO:human-associated habitat; material: ENVO:feces | place: Bangladesh | collected 2011 | reverse complement strand
GTAAGAAAGCGTAGTCAGCTTTTGATTTTGGAGCTAATTTTCCACCATAATCCATGAAACGTTCATCTTGTAAGAAACCTTTTGCTGCAGACCATTTTGCTGAATATGGAGGGTTCATAGTAACCATATCAAAACCTGTTTCAACATCTGTTGGCCAGTCGGCATCAAGTGTATCTGCATTGCGCAATACTTGATTATCAGGGTGAACTTTATGTAAGAACATATTCATACGAGCAAGGTTGTAAGTTGATGGCATTAGTTCTTGACCATAATACTTGATATATCCAGGCTCATTAGAATAGTTCTTACAACTCAAAAGTAAAGAACCTGACCCCATACATGGATCATAAACTTGCAAACCTTTTTTATCTTCTTGCCCCATAATGGCAATACGTGTCAAAAGTTGAGCTGGGCCATGTGGTGTATAGAATTCTCCAGCTTTTTTACCAGTTTCAGAAGCAAATTGACCAATCAAATACTCATAAGCATTTCCAAGGACGTCACCTTCGGCATGGATAAGGTCAGCATCTTCCAAAACTCGAAGGACTTCAGCAACTGTTGCACTTTGTTTTTGGTCTCCAGTACCAAGACGATTTGAATACAAATCAACATCTGCAAACAAACCGTTGAAAAGTTCGTCTGATTCGTGAATACGATTAAATGCTGCTTGTAATTTTTCACGATTAAAAGCATTGAGCTTCACATCTTTTAGCATGCTTGTATAAGTCATTTGTGGTTCAAGTGTGTAGTGAAGAGAATCTTTCAATTCTTTAAGAAACTCCTCTGCATCATCTTCTTGCATTTCTTCCTCATACGCTGCTTGTGCTTCTTCTAATGTTTCTGGCATTTCATCAGTCAAAAGGTCATAAGCACTCACAAGGTAAGAATCTGATAAATATTTATAAAAAATAAGGCCTAATAAGTAAGTTTTGTATTCATTCGCATCCATTTTCCCACGAAGAACATCTGCCCCACTCCATAGTACCTGTAATAAGTCTTTACTCTCAGCCATAAAAATTTCCTTCTAATATATTTCTAAAATATCAAGTATATTATATCATGCTTCGACTACGCACGGAACTGTTGTCTTGACTATTCAAATAAAAAATACCCTATCCAGTTTCTTTATAAAACTAGATAGGGTAGCTTTGATTATTCTTCTTGCATTTTATTATTGTCGTCTTCCAATCCAACTATCTTCAATCTTCCTGTTTGAATTAGTCTTGTCAAAAGATTTCTTCCGTGAGCTTTGTTATCTAAAGTCTCACCATATTGTTCTATCAATTTCGTTATATTGCGGTATTGTTCTTGCCTTACTTCTTCTACTGTTCGTCCTTCAATTTTTGAATAGTAAAAAATCAATTTGATATTAGAATTATATAAATCATACATATCAAAAATATATTGAAAATAGCTGTAATCGGCTCTAGCTAAAGAGTGACCGTAAAATTTAATAACGTCCATATCTTTAGTGAAAATACTATCGATTTTATCCCCAAAAGCCATGTCATTTTCTAATTCGGTATATAATCTCATAGTACGGTAAGCTTTTGTAAAACGATAGTCAATATCTTCTGCTCTCGAATCTGAAGAAATGTTATCTATTCCAAAAATGATTTTACTCTCATTTGAATTTTGATTCAATGCTCCATGAACATTACGAAAAGCTACTTGAATACCAAGATTACCAGAACATAAATTAGTATAATTGAATGAAAAAACACTATAATTCGATAGAAAATCCCCGTCCATAACTATAGTTTGCAAGAAATTTTCAGCTTTACTCTTGTATTCTTCTCTTTCTATTTCTTGAATTAGGTAGGTTTGAAAATCAATCTCTAATTTGTGTAATTCACCCATTAATAAGTTTATAAGTATGTTAACAACTTCGGGTCTCTCCTCCTCTTTTATCCGCAACTCAATTTTTTTAATTCGTGTTTCATCAAATCTCCAAGATATAGAGTTATCATGCTTTTTTCTAATTTCTTCAATTTTTTTCTTGATTTCATAACAATCATCTTCTCTGTTTAGTAGATGATATAGAAGAAGACCTGCAAGTTTATATTCAACTTGCTCCATTATTTCCTTTGATAATATATTTCTTTCAAATCCATAGCTAAAAAAGGTATCTACAAGAATATCAATAAATATTTTCTGAGATTGTTTTCCGTTATCGTTATTAAAGATAAATTTACCACTAACATAATTCTCAATAACAGATTCAATATCTGACCAATTTGATGACTGATTTAATGATTGCACTAGCTTTTCATGAAATAAAATTAAGTACCAAATATTTATATCAGGAAAAATAGTATCATTCATCTTAACGTTTCTTTCAAAGTAAATAGCGTCAAAATAATTCTCCGTACCCCCACGTAGTTTGCAGAGTCAGCAAATGCCTTTTCAATTGCCTCATTTCTATCAGATGCTTCTTCGCTATCACTTGAAAAATAGTTAGTATATCTTTGTGTTATCACATAATATAAAAAATCTTTGTAAGAACTCTTTAAACCACAATGTAAATCGAATCCATTTCCTAAAACAATTAATTGACTTGCTTTTGTATGCGTCACTTCTATATTTCTCCTTTTTTATCATAGAATTTACAAACCAATGTATTCTACCTTTTTTCCATTACCAAAATCCTGTCTATATAACTTTCTAGACTGTACTTTATGTTTAGAAACTATTTTCATTGTTTCTGACGAATAATTCATCTCGGTTGTAGACCACTTATATCTACGATTTTCATCAACGAACCTCATTTCAAATTGTCTTTCTTTATAACAAATACGTGTCTTTAAACCAGATAAGCAATCATTAACACTAATCAAAAATTCTTCAGCAATAACTCTAATTGCTTGATATATGGGATTGTTCTGAGGTTGAGTGCCGTTTAAATCAGAAATTCCTAGAGAATTATACTTAGTTAGAAGAGCGAATGATTTCTTTAAATCTGGGTCAACATGCGCTCCCCCATCAGTATTAGCAACAAACAATACAATATCTCTTCTAGTAAATACATTATTTTTATCGTCAAAAATAACTTCATTCCACCAATCTTCAAATGTCATGAAAAATAAGCGCTGATTTCCAATTGGAAAATCCAGATTAGGCAAATACTTTAATACAAGATTTCCATTTTTAATAATTGATTGAACCTGTAATAAGGTCCAAGACGGTAATAAATTTGACGGTGTGTAAAGATAACTAGAAGAAAAATACACAATATTTCTATGTAGCTGCTTAACTAATGAACGAGACATTTTTGTATCATGTAATATAATTCTTAGACTATTCGCTATTCTTCGTGCCTCTGTTTCATGTCCTTGATCAAAATAATCTATAGATCTTTTTAAATAGTCTAATTGATCATTCCAGTATTCCTCTAATTCTTCCCTTTGTTTCTTCATGTGTTGTACTCCTTATCATAACAAATGTTCTTGGTGTTTTACTTCTTTTGTAACTCTCTTTTACACTCCCTCGACTTCGACGCCGATTGCTAGGATGTCCTTGGTTTTGATGAGGTGGTAGTGGGATTTCGTTTTGATGGTGATTTCTTGTGAGGTGATTTCGGTGATTTTGCCTCTGAGTTGTTGGCTGTGGTCTTTGTCTTTTGCGGTTGTAAAAACACCAGTGAGGTGGCTGGTGTAGAGTTGGCTTAGGAGAAGAGCTTTTTGTTCTTTAGTAAGGTTGGTGTGTAGGAGTTCTTTGGTTTTGTCAGCTTTTAGTGAGCTGGTGTGTTCTGATAAGAAAAAGCCCATCCATTTTTCCATGCCTCTGTCATAGTGCTCACGCGCCGCTTGAAATGGTAAATAACTGCGGTCAATCATCTTAGCTTAATCCATCCAATCCTCCTGCTGAATGCCCTCCGACCAATTTGCTACGCTCGAAACTGCGTGAGGCTTCCTGCAGAGCATTAGCCTTTTGAATAGTCGTAAAGCCAAACTGATCACGAATAGCATCAATAGCTGATTGGAGCCTTTCTTCTTTTTCTATTTTTTCAATATCATCAAATAAAGAAAACGTAGTGTACGATTCATCGACTAAGCCTGAATAAGATACCGCGATATGTCTAACTGCACCCGAATCATATTTTTTGCGCAGCAGAGTTAAAACGTGCTCAGTCAGTTGCTTGGTGTTATTGCTAGGCTCGATTTTCATTTGCGCCTGAATACGGCGCTTTTTCTCTTGCTTTGAAAAACCGACATAAATCGACACATTTGTCGCCTTCTTGTGAGCTCTTCTCAGGCGAATGGCAACCTGCTCTGCCATTTCCCTAAAAACTAACTCGATATCGGCCTTCTTGCGATAATCGCGTGGCAAAACCTGAGAATTGCCAATGCTCTTAGACTTAGGCTTGTAGGGCTGGTGAACGTTGCTTTCATCAATGCCGTTAGCATGAAAGAAGAGGTCGACCCCCACGATACCAAGCTCTTTTTTGAGAATATCGGGATTGAAATTAGCGAGTTCTTTGATGGTAAAAATGCCAAGCTTATTAAGACGTTTTTCCATACGGCTGCCAATCCCCCAGAAGTCAGTCATCTTAGGAATCGCCCAAACCTTAGTCTCAACATCCTCGTAAGACCAATTGGCACGCATGTTCTGATTGTGCTTGGCTTCGTTATCAAGAGCAAGCTTTGCAAGCAATGGATTAGCATTTGACATGCCAACCGTTGAGTAGATGCCTGTCTTTTGCCAAATTTCTCGCTGAATCATAGCAGAAACCTTATCCAGCTTTTCTTTCTTACCTAGGGTCTTATCTGGGATAAAATAGTTCAGCGATGAGGTCAAATCAATAAAACCTTCGTCAATCGAGTAAGGCAAGATGTCTTCGATGCTGCCATAGTTTTGAAAGATATGCTGAATTTCTAGATTTTTCTCAATGTAGCGGTCCATTCGTGGTGGCACAATCCAAGTCGCCTTTGCCCAATTTTCGATGTAAGCGACATATTCAGGCGTCGTAGGCAAACCTTGACGTTTGGCATTGTAATAAGAAAACTTGTGCGTGTGAACATCAAACGGCAAATCATAAGCTCGGCTGACATTTGATGTTCCAAAAACTTTCTTAAATGTCGGTGAAGATGCTAAAATCAAGCTACTGGCATTTTCAGCTCGGCTCATAACGCAAAGCGAAGTTTTCAAAGGATGCAAGCCACGGTCCACGCACTCCACACTAGCATAAAAGGACTTCATATCCACAAAGGCGATATCAGAACGCGGCTCTCGTGAATAATCAAAATAGCTCATCTAAGTCTCCATGGTGATTAAAATCGAATCATTAACCAAGAAAGCATAAGGTGAGAGTTCGCTCTCTTTATCCTCTGGTAAATAAACCTTCGAAAAGCGCTGATGCATGACAGAATCTGCAAAATCATCCATATCAAAAATTTCGACCTTGCTATCTGGTGCTAAATCATATGAATCCAAATCTAAAATATCTTTTAAATGCATCTTATCCTCCTATGATTGGCATGAAGTTGCCGACAATTTTTCCAACAATACGTGGATTTTCACTATATGGCGCAAACTTATCATCGTAATCTTTATTGATTGACACTAAGCGCAGCCCATTTTCCTCACGATAGACCTTTTTGATGTAAGTCTGTGAGTTCCAAACGACTGCATAAACCGCACCGTCGTAGTCAAAACCAGTCTCACGAATGAGAGCCACAGAGCCATTGTGATAAGTAGGCTCCATAGAATCCCCATCAATCCACGACGCAAAATCATGCGCCAAGTCTTTATCAAAATAAACCGTGTCGTAATCCATGTCGTCATAGATATTAGCTCCGACACCAGCTGACAAACGCTCGTAAACCTTATAAGCAAAGCGCGGCTCTTGAACGATTGAGACGACTTTGCTTTGCTCCTCAAGTAAATCTTGAACATAAATCAAAGCTTTTTCTTGATTCTGGTCAGTTAATTGCTTGTACAAAGTGGCAATTTCAAGCTCACTAAAATAACCATATGGCACCTGCAAAAGTTCTTCTAACTTAGCTAAATTAGCCTTCGTGGGCTGAGTTGTTCCCTTCTCCCATGTGAAATAAGACTGCTTAGAAATGCCAAGCTCCTTTGCCAACTCGGTCTGCTTCAAACCAAGCTCCAAACGACGATTTTTTAACTTTTCAGGATAATACATTACACTTACCTCTTTTATCTCTAAACTCTCACAGATTTTTAGTCAGTTATACAACTGACTTTATTATATTAAAAAAGTGGACAAGTGTCCACTCAAAAATTACCAATTCTCCCACTCAGTCTTGACAGTCACATCACCATAATCTTTAGGTAAAAACTTACTATCAGAGATAGAACACCAATCTTTTAACACTTTTTGGTTTACGATTTCATTGTAATGTTTAGCTAAATCAGATGCCGTTATGCCATATTTTGTGAGATAAGTTTTGACTTTAGATTGGCCTTCAATGTATTTATCTGCGTTAGCTAGATTAAGCCGAAGCGTTTTATCTAATATTTTCTCTCTTTTTGAATAATAAACATTAAAGACAACGGTTACCTTTGAATTGATGCGCTTTTCAAAAGTCATACGAATTCCTTTATTCTTTTGATACAAATCAAAAGACAGATGTAAATTTAGATTATAATCATCAAGATAATAATTTGGATAACTAATAATCGGCTCAAACTTATTAGTTTCATTCATGTCTTTGTCAAAGATTTTATAGTTTTTAATATCAATATCCTTTATTTTATAGAAATTATTCTCCCCTAAATAGTTTTCTTCATTTCTAAATGCATTCCATCAAAAATATTTTTGGGTTGACTAAAATGATGAAGGCCAAATGCTAGTGCTACAACTAGCAATACCAGCATACCGATTAGTTTTTTAATCATAAATTCTTCTTTATTTGCCTGTCGCGGACTCTATGCGATTCAAAAAAATTGAAACGTCTTTATAACTTTCAGAAATATATTTTCTTGTACCGTCTTCACCAAACGCCTTTTGTGCTTCCTTTGGAACTAAACTGTCATAAATTGTTTTTTTCACCTCATCCCAATCCTTATTTTTGACGAATTCTTTTTCACGAGTAGTACTGTCTTTGTTAACATCACGATAATAAGAAGCACTGGTCACTGTTTCATAAGTTTTTTATAATTTTCTTTTGCATTATTACAAGAACTAGTTCCTTTAACAGAATCCTCATTATACATTTCTTTTATAGTTTTACCGCCATTTGCCAGAGCATGCTGCAATCTAAGGTTATAATTTAATTGTTTAGCTTCTTGGTCGCTAAGTCCTAAATCTTGATAAATGCTAAACAATGGTTTAACAACTCTAGCTTTTTTATCTGTGATGGGGCTACTGGGAACTTCGATGTAGAAGTACGGTGTTAAATAACCAGCTGTTTCATCCCACTGAAAACCATCATAATTAGCTGTGCCGACTACCCTTAAAAAGATATAGTCCCTCGTATTTTGAGGAAAGATGGAAAATTTCTTATCAATTCCTTTCTTAATAATCAATAATTGCTTGGCCGTTGTTACATCAAAGCCGTATTCAGCCATCATGGTATTAACAAAAGTGCAGTCAGATTGACTAAGATTTAAATCTTTTGTTGCTGAGTAAGCTGACAAATAATTCGCCCAACCTAAATCGCTTGGAATAGTAAAAGCACCTGATGAAGCATCCCAACATGTTTTTGTCTGTGAGATACCTATCGTTAACTGGGCATCAATATCATTGAGTTCATCAAATAAGTGGACAGGATCCGTACTATAAGCCCGTAAACGAGCCAAAATTGTCTCATAAACATGTTTTGTCATATGGTGCCCACGCAGTAATTCTGTGTTATTGATTTCAAGTTGATACTTAAGCTCTGAAGGCATGCTAGAACGTGCCAGTGATTTTACATAATCATTAAACTTGGCAATCATCTCTTCTTCTTTGTGAATATACTCTTGAAGCTGTTCCTCGCTCCAACTCTTCGTATCTACTTTTTCTTCATAGCCAGTTGGAAAATCGGCACTAGCTTTTTTTAAAGTTTCCGCGTACAGTTGTGCACCTTAAGCCAGCGGCAACAAAACTAGCTGATAATTATTTCTGGCAGAATCATAAGCTTTTCCTTGCAAATTTTCAGTATCTTCTGCAAAGGTTTGGATAGCTCGTTGCAAAGCTTGATATCCCTGAACTTGAGCTTGACAAACACTACTAATACTTGCAGACTGGGCTTGTGCTTGCTCCAAAGTCATATTAAGTCCCATTTTCGCAGTCTCCTTATACCCTTTACTTTTCCTGACGTCTCTGACTCGAATAGCTTCAATTTTCATTTCAAGATGATTTTCCTCACGTTTTAAATCATCTCTATAATGCATGAAATTATCTACTTGCAGTTTCTAACTTCATACAAATACTCCTTTTATCATCCTAAACACTGCTAAAAGAAAGCGGTATCAGAGAAGCCTTTTTGAACAAAAGTTCTCAGTTAAAGTTGTAAAATAACCATTTTTTTGATAAGTTGTCAATTAAAGCAAAAATAAGCTTATTTAATAGTGTTTATCCATTTTCTGCTACGGAACATAAAAACCGAAACGATCAATCTAAAGAGTTCTTCTTGTGACAAAATGAAGTAAACCCAGACAATCGGAAGTTTAAGAACCAATCCTGTAAATAGCCCCAAAGGTACTCCGATGCACCACGTTCCTAAAATATCGATAATCATGATGTACTTGGTTCTCCCACCACTTCGAATAACACCACCACCCAAAATCATATTTTGAACTTTAACCGGTGCTAAAATCGCAAAAATCAACAAGAGTTGTGACCCGACTTGTCTAACATCAGCACCAACATTATATAGGTCAATGTAGAGATTTTCACCCAGAACCAAGAAGATTGATAAGATGAGTGACCCTACAAAACCATAAAAGCACAAACGTTTCGAATCCTGATAAGCTCGCTCGTAATCATGCTCACCGAGCCTGCGTCCAATTAAAATCCCCGCAGCTTGTGACAACCCAAACAAAGCCCCAATAAATAGCCCTTGAATAGGACCAGTTAGAGACATCCCCGCAAGCTCACTCGTTCCCATGTGCCCATAAATGTAGGTATTGACATTTTGCCCCAAAGTCCAAAGCAGCTCATTAACCACAATAGGTGTTAGCATGATGAGGTACTGACTAATCTCTGAAGCCTTCATCCGCAAATCAAAGCTAAATTGACAAGTTCTATGGTAAAAATAAACCATCAAAGCCAGATTCACTACTTGAGACATTAAACTAGCTAGTGCAGCCCCCTTGATTCCCATGGCAGGAAAGCCAAAATGCCCAAAAATCAAGAGATAGTTTAAGCAGGTATTGACCACCGCAGCGACTGCACTGATGTAGAGCGGATACTTAGCGTAATTTCGACAACGCAGTTGAACCGCTAAAAGCGTTGCGACCCCAGATAAAGGATAGACCCAAGCTAAGAGCTCAATATAGGGCTTAGCCGTCCCCACAACTTCGGTATCCTTAGTGAAGATTCCTGCCAGCACATCAGGCAAGATTAAACACAAGCCCATAGTAAATAGAGCCAAGCACAGCATAACTAAGAGATTGACTGACATGCTGGTATTAATCTTTTTCTGATCATTTTTTCCCATATACTGAGAAACCATGATACCTGTTACTGTCGCAATTGCTCCGCTAACAAAGGCAAAGACAAATTGTGGCTTTCCGCCAACTTCCACCGCTGCAATGGCAGTCTTTCCAAGCTGCCCAACCATCAATTGGTCTATCATTGAAAAGGATGACTGTAGCATGGCTTGCAAAGCTACAGGGATTGCAATCGTCATTGCTTCTCTCAAAAAATGTTCTCTTTTTGCCATAATTTTTCTCCATCATTATTACTAAGTGCATTATATCGCAAACGTTTGCATATCACTAGTGGTCTATCTGCACAATTTTTTTGGTCATTTAAACCTAAAAAAGCACCCCAGCCAAATTCAGCTAAGGATGCCTATTGTAAGGTTTCAGTTAAGATAACCAATAAATCAAGGTAGCTATCACATCGCTGCCATTGCCGATAAGATTGCCAATAAAATGCGCCGTCATGACAACGTAAATATTTCTAGTTCTGGTATAAGATAAGCTCAACGACAGCACCCAAATCATGGTCAAGAAAATTCCCCAAAAGGAAAGCGAATGTTCCAAAGCATAGAGTAGCATACTAAAAAAGGTCGTGAGGATAATTG
>OAQX01000157.1_pt1 | contig 11371 bp, 6 predicted proteins | sample 1475521 | NCBI WGS metagenome assembly OAQX01 (sample SAMEA3360657, study PRJEB22359) | human gut metagenome | biome: ENVO:urban biome; feature: ENVO:human-associated habitat; material: ENVO:feces | place: Bangladesh | collected 2011 | reverse complement strand
AACGTAGTACTCACCAATAAATAAGCGTCAATACGGTGCTCCGTTGACGCTTACCCATTAGTTACCTATCTTTCTCGCTATTTTAACTCTCTCAGAGCCAACCAATTTCAACCCATCGCAAACGAAAAATGTTGGTACAGGCGTTGGTATTTTCGGTTCGATATTAATTTGTATTAGCTCAGTCCTGATCTGACAGCTATCTGCCAGATCAGGTTCGGATTAATACATTATATCTGCCCGCCTACACCTTTAAACTTCTCAATAAACGCGACGATCTTCTGGAAAACCGTCTGTTTTTTCGTCTTATATTGCGGATTTAACGGACTGAGTTTTGGCAATGTCTCGTTTAATTCCGTGCCATTTTCGGTTGCGTATTCGCGTTTTAAAGACGTGCGAATATAGCGTTTCGCCGCCTCTTCATTGAGATTTTCTTCTTTGATCAATGCTGCTGCTTCACGTTGCTGTTCGCGTTGAGCAAAGGTAAAAAACGCGTCAATGATGCTGGCTTTATCCGGCAAATCATCCAGGTTCGTTTGCTGAATAAAATCGACCACCAATCCTTCTTTAGCACGGTTCCCAAGGCTTGAACGAATTAAGCGTTTGACCTCTTCGGTCATTTCGCCCTTACCTTTGTTTTGTCTGTTGTGTTCGAAAATCAGTCCAAGGATATAATCCAGGTTTATTTCCTGAGACTTCAGCAAATCGATTTCAAAAACTACGTCATCCCAGTCAGTGGTTGATTTTTCTTTTTTGTCAGCTTCTTTCTCACGGCGCTGCCAGTCACGAATATCGTTATAGGCAGAACGATAATCCTGAATCTTGCGTTCAGCAGGGAGACGAATCATTTGCAATTCAGCGAACTTTTCATCATCCACATAATGTTCTGCTTTGAATTTTTCTACCGCAACAGGATCGCTAAGATCGATTTGTTGCAGGGCTTTCAGCGTGGCAAATTCATCATAGTTTTGCAGGATGTTCTCGGCACGCAGGTATTCACCAAACAGTTTTACGAAGTCTTTCTTCTCTTTTTCACTTTCAATACTGGCAGGGTCAGGGAACCGTTGTTCCAGTTCTGAAACTACTGCCATAAAGCCGCGTTTAGCTTCACCAGTGGCAGCATCTGTAAAGCCTTCCATATACTCTGCATAACTCTTTTCTAACACCACATTTTTGGTATTTTTATCACCAAACAGCGTTATGGCATCAATGGTTGAGCGTTCCAGATCCCGGAAAGTGACGATGTTACCGAAGGTTTTAGTAGCGTCATAAATGCGGTTGGTGCGGGAGAATGCCTGCATCAGGCCGTGAAAACGCAAGTTTTTATCGACGAATAGCGTGTTCAATGTTGGAGCGTCGAAGCCGGTTAAAAACATCCCAACGACAATTAACAGATCGATATCCTGATTTTTAACCCGTTGGGCTAAATCACGATAGTAGTTCTGAAAACCGTTACTGTCGGTGCTGAAGTTAGTTTTAAAATAGCTGTTATACTCACGAATTGCAGCGTCAAGAAACTCTTTAGCACTGCTGTCCATTGCGCTGGTATCAAAAGTTTCATCGGAAATTTCACCAATGGCATTTTGTTCTTCATTGGCGGCAAAGGAGAAGATTGTCGCAACACGCAGCGGTTTATAGGTGGCCGATTTATTAGCTGCTTCCTCTTGTAACCGTTTAAACGTCGCGTAATAGGCTTTCGCGGCATCCACGCTACTCACTGCCAGCATGGCATTAAAGCCTTTGGAACCTGGGAAAGTATGGTGGGTCTTCTGGCGGAAGTTATTCAGAATATATTGCGTAATTTCCTGTATACGCATGGGATGAAGAAACGCCTGCTGATTTTCAGCCGCACTCAGTTTTTTCTCGTCGGTTTCTGTCTCTAAAGACTTAAACTGTGGCCGCACATCGTTATAGTCCACCTTGAATTTGAGCACTTTTTCATCACGAATCGCATCGGTAATAACATATGAATGCAATTCACGACCAAATACGCTGGCGGTCGTTTCTGAACCTAAAGCGTTTTCCGGGAAAATAGGGGTACCGGTAAAACCAAACTGATAATAGCGTTTGAATTTCTTCTTCAGGTTTTTCTGCGCTTCTCCAAACTGGCTGCGGTGACATTCATCAAATATAAACACCACTTGCTGATTGTATACAGGCAGGTCGCTTTCTGCTTTCATCAGGTTATTAAGTTTCTGAATAGTGGTGACGATGATTTTGTTATCATCCTTATCCAGATTTCGTTTAAGACCTGCGGTATTTTCCGAGCCGTTGACGCTGTCTGGCGAAAAACGCTGGTATTCCTTCATGGTCTGGTAATCGAGGTCTTTCCTGTCGACCACAAAGAAAACTTTATCAATAAAGTCCAGTTCTGTTGCCAGACGTGCGGCTTTAAAGCTGGTCAGGGTTTTACCAGAACCGGTTGTGTGCCAGATAAAGCCACCGCTTTCGGGGGTAGACCAGTTTTTCGCTTTATAGGAGCTGTTGATTTTCCATAAGATACGCTCAGTGGCGGCAATCTGGTACGGTCGCATCACTAGTAGCGTTTGGCTAATATCGAACACGCTGTAGTTCACTAAGACATTAAGCAGAGTATGTTTCTGGAAAAAGGTAGCGGTAAAGTCTTTGAGGTCTTTAATCAGCGTGTTGTCTGATTTCGCCCAATTCATGGTGAAGTCAAAACTGTTTTTATCGCGCTTTGTCGTGTTGGCAAAATAACGGGTATCGGTGCCGTTGGAAATGACAAACAGTTGCAGATACTTAAACAGAGAATTTTCGCTGTTAAAACTCTCTTTGCTGTAACGATGTATCTGGTTAAAGGCCTCACGAATCGCCACGCCGCGCTTTTTCAGTTCGATTTGCACCAGTGGCAAGCCATTAACCAGGATCGTGACGTCATAACGGTTAGCATGAGAACCCGCCTGTTCAAACTGCTGGATAATCTGCACCTTATTGCGCATGAGATTCTTTTTATCTATCAAATAGATGTTCTCAAGGCGTTCGTCATCAAAAATAAAGTCGCAAATATAGTCGATATGGATTTTACGGGTCTTATCCAGAATGCCATCGCTCGGGTTATCCAGATACTGCTCCGTGAAACGCCGCCACTCACTGTCATTAAATACCACACCATTGAGGTTCTGAAGCTGTTGTCGAACATTGGCCAGCATCGCCGACTGAGATTTTACGGATATAAATTCATAGCCCTGATTTTGCAGGTCCTGAATCAGTTCCCGTTCCAGGTCCGATTCGCTCTGATAGCTGTCGCCTGTTTGCTCAGCTTTGATGTACTTATCAAGAACGATAAAGTTATTGGATTCAGCAATGGTGTGTGTTTGATGAGTCATAGCGCATCCTTTGTGCCGTCTGGCAAGGGCCGGAAGGGCTTTAAGGGCGGCTTCCGGCGTGTAAAAAATAGTCTCTATATAGACCGGATGTTAAGGTGGTCCGGTCGGTAGCAATGGTCAATTAATTACTGACAGTTTCAGGTTTCGGGAAACTGAACAGTAAATCACGATAATACTCGTATTGTTTCTGGCGCAACTCGATTTCACGCGGGAGACCTTCGGTGATGGAGTTGGTCAGAGTGTCGAATTTATCGAGTATTGCTACGATACGAGCTTGTTCCTTAAGTGATTTTTCGTGATCTTTAGGATATGGAACCGGAATCATAATTTTTGAAAAACCATTAATGAGTAGTGTATTAACTTTTGTTCTGGCTACATACTTTGCTTTTTCAGAAATAAACGAATCAGTTTGCATGTAATAGGAAATAAATTTTGGATTCAAAGAATGTCGAAAAGCATAACAGTGATCATGAATAGCGATATCGTCATCCCCAAGCCATGCCACTGCTTTACCAACGTCTTCTACAGTCTCCCCCACGTCAGTTATCACGACATCTCCATGTTTGGCATAGCGTAATGACGCTGCCATATCAGCTCTAACCTGTGATAACGAATGAGTTGTGTAAACACCATATCGTGTATATATCTCACCATAATGGATTACACTGATACCACCATCTTCTACATAATCTGCTTTAGTAAAACGTTTTCCACGAATAAACTCACCAATTTCCCCCAAAGTCTTCCACTCAACCTCACCCTCTTTAAAACTTAACAACTGGTCGCGATAGTAGTTGTACTGTTTTTTACGCATGTTAAGCTCAGCGGTAAGCTCAGCGGTAAGCTCAGCGGTAAGTGCAGTAAACTTATCCAGAGTCCGAACGATTTCAGACTGGATGGCAAGGGATTTTTCCGGGGTATCTGGGCAGGGTAATGGGATTTTGAATCTTCCCATTACGGCTGAGTTCAAGTTGTTAATGGTTGAGCTATTCAACATTTCATCAAGATATTTTTGGAAAATATCACTTGTTAAAACGTGAAATAAATAACGTGGATTTAATTTTTCATCGCATCTGACGACCCCCATAAATCCGCCAAAGTAGTAGTCAATATCAGATTCTATGTAAGCAACTTTACCGACATGTTCACGGCTACCACTTGCTGCGCTAATTAGAATGTCGTTCTTATATAGCTTTTGCGAACTCTTTACTTTGGTGTCGAACCTCACCACCTTGACATCATTTAAATTTAAACAATTATTAGACAGCGTGATATTGTTAGCGCGAAGCACTTTATAGCCTTGACCATCCGCGCTTTCACTCGATTTGCTATAAATTAAACCACGTACATATTTTGCGACTTCTCCGAGAGTCTTCCACTCAACCTCAACCCCATCCAGCAATTTTTCCAGATAACTCAACTCGCTCATTTCTGCACCTCGCAGCCTTCAATTTCAGCCACAATCGCATCAATATCTTTACGCAATTGGTTGATTTTGCTGACCGTGGTTTTCAGCTCAGCATTCAGCTCACCGATATCGATAATTTCGCGGTTATCTTTCGCTTCCACATAGCTGCTTACCGACAGGTTATAGTCATTCGCGACAACGGTCTCAAACGTGACAGATTTCGCCAGATGAGCAACATCTTCCTTGCTGGCAAATACCTGCATAATCTGTTCGATATGGGCATCGGTCAGGATATTGTTGTTAGTCTCTTTTTTGAACAGTTCGCTGGCGTCAATAAACTGAACTTTGGTATCCGTTTTATGTTTAGACAGCACCAGAATGTTTACTGCAATGGTGGTGCCAAAGAACAGGTTCGGTGCCAGTGAAATCACGGTTTCGACATAGTTATTATCGACCAGATACTGACGGATCTTCTGCTCTGCGCCGCCACGGTAAAAAATACCCGGGAAGCAGACAATCGCAGCACGACCTTTGGCAGAAAGATAGTTCAGTGCATGTAATACAAACGCAAAGTCAGCTTTGGATTTGGGGGCCAGAACGCCAGCCGGGGCAAAACGCTCATCGTTAATCAGAGTCGGGTCATCGCTGCCAATCCATTTCACCGAATACGGCGGGTTAGAAACGATGGCATCAAACGGTTTTTCATCTCTGAAGTGCGGCTCAGTCAGTGTATTACCCAGCTTGATATCAAACTTGTCGTAGTTGATGTTGTGCAAAAACATGTTCATACGCGCCAGGTTATAGGTCGTATGGTTGATTTCCTGACCGAAAAAGCCTTCTTCGATGATGTGGTTATCAAACTGTTTTTTCGCCTGCAACAACAGTGAGCCGGAACCCGCTGCCGGGTCGTAGATTTTGTTAACGTTGGTCTGCCCGTGCATAGCCAGTTGTGCAATCAGCTTGGAGACGTGCTGCGGTGTAAAGAACTCACCGCCTGACTTACCGGCATTTGCCGCATAGTTAGAAATCAGGAACTCATAGGCATCACCGAACAGGTCAATCTGATGTTCGTTGAAGTCACCAAGTTTTAACCCTTCAACCCCTTTCAGAACCGCAGCCAGGCGGGCATTTTTATCTTTAACGGTGTTACCCAGGCGGTTACTGGTGGTATCGAAATCAGCAAACAAACCTTTGATGTCAGCTTCTGAAGGATAACCGTAAGCAGAACTTTCGATAGCAACGAAGATACTGTTTAAATCTGCATTCAGTCTGTCATTGGTATTTGCTTTCGCAGCTACGTTGCAGAAAAGCTGACTTGGGTAGATGAAGTAGCCTTTGGTTTTGATGGCATCGTCTTTAATGTCATCAGTAATTACGCTGTCATCCAGTTTCGCATAACAGATGCTGTCATCACCGGCTTCAATATAGCTGGAAAAATTTTCGCTGATAAAACGGTAGAAAAGCGCGCCCAGAACGTATTGCTTAAAATCCCATCCATCGACCGAACCTCTGACATCGTTAGCAATTTGCCAGATTTGGCGATGAAGCTCCGCGCGCTGCTGAAGACTGGTCATTTTTTATCCTTTGAATGTGTTTTTAACGTCGGCTTTTGCCGGGATTTTACCGGAAGTTGTTTGGTTTTTCAGATTTGTATGACGGTGAGGAGGGGATTCAACACCAGATTGTTAGTGCATCTTATTCAGCATCACCGCTTGCGTCAGGAGGCTACTTTATATGCCCATCGTCCATCCGTAGGTGATCAGATAATTTATTGCGAGTCACCTTCCCGATTTTCAATCTCATTATTTACCCAATCTTTCACTAGTGGATAATCCGTCAGCTACTAACGGCGAGTGTATTTTTTTACGGACAAAAGATTATGCAAACAGAAGCTGAAGTCCTAACCGATCATAACGAGATAATTTGCTCGACCAATATTGAGCGTATCGTCACAGGACGTGATAGTGCACTGAAGCAGATAGCGACGTTAATCCAAAAACTTGATGATATCTCCAGCCTGACATCCAGTATTGGCGGTGATGTGGCTGGAACCTGGGGAATGCGTAATGGATATGCCTTTGATTGCTGGCTGATGCAGCCAACCGACAAAGCGATGCCGGTGATCACCCGAAATATCGATCGCAGTATCTGGCGCGATCTCATGCTGAAGTCCGGGATGTTGACTCTGATGGATGCCGAAGCCCGCAGTCAGTGGGCAAAGAACCTGGAGGAGGGCGAGCTCCCGGCGATTAGCGAAGCCAACATCCTGAGTACTTTTGAGCAGTTGCACCATAACAAGCAGGACGTTTTCGAACGTGGGATTATCAATGTATTTAAGGGATTGAGCTGGGACTGCAAAACCAATAATCCCTGTTATTTCGGTAAGAAGATTATCGTTAACAATCTGGTGAAGCATGACAGATGGGGCTACAGCCTGTACTGGGGCTGGCGGCGAGATCAGCTTGCCGATCTGGAACGGATGTTCTACCTGCTGGATGGGAAGACCATTCCCGATAACCGGCATGATGTCTCCATCCGGTTTATGGATTTTGTGCGCGATAATCCGCATCAGCAGATTTTCGAAGATGAGTTGTTCACTATTCGCTACTTTCAAAAAGGCAGTGGACACATCACATTCAAGCGACTGGATCTGGTGGATAAGATGAATGACATTGTGGCGAAGCACTATCCGTCAGCGTTATCAGCAAAATGAATGTCGTATGTTTGCTGTCAATAATGTCGTTACTGGAACCCTCTGAATTTCGGCATATCCATTTACTGGAAACGATGTTTACCTAAAAACAGTTGATTCCATATGCAACTAGAAACCTCACACAGGTTGAAAAACGAGTAGCGATTTTACGTATGAAAGAATGCTATAGCCTTCTCTGAGAGCCATCAACATCATGCGTTTTGCAGTTAAGTCATCAGATAAATGTGGTGGCTCCAGGGCAGAAGGTAATTTCAGGATGAAAGTTATTTTTTTTATCACAAAATTTAACATTTTTGAGATTAATCCGATAAGATAAGGCTATCCCAATTTCCCTCCCCCCTACATATTGGATTAAGAGATGGTTCAGGATTCATCAGCATTAGCCCCCTTCTTTCGTGCTCAAATTGAAAAAAATAATCAATACAATTCAGTTTGGGGCAAACACTACCGCCAGCTTGTAGAACAGATTCAGGCCGAAAAACCAAACTTTTCTGAAGCCACGATTCGGCAGGTATGGTATGAACGTGACAATGGTGTCTCCAGCCTGATGCAAGGAGGGATGTCATTGGTTGAATTTGAAAATGCACAAAAAGACCTTCTAACGCTCACCCGTCAGATAGCAGAAGAGTGTACACAAGAAAATTATAATCGGGTCATTGAACGCCTTATCAAACTTAAAGCGGACGGAGTATTAAATAAGGTATATAGGGCTCTTTGTAATCGTGCTTTTGCAGCAATATACCCATCAAAAATTAGCAGTGTCGTGAATGTTAATAATTTTTTTAGTTGCTACAATTATTGCAACAACCATTTCCAGCTAGGTCTTTCCGGAGAACGGGAGTGGCTGGCTCGCAATGTTGATCTTAAAGAAACGCTAAATCGTGCGCTGGGTGATGATATCGACCCTATTGAGCTGAATATGTCACTTTGGCATCTCTATGCGTATGAAATTCAGGATAAAAATGCTATCGGTTTAGTTGGAAGCGAAAGTGCTTTACAAGAAAATGAGCAAGAAGATGATGTTATAAGTTCGCCATTGCCTAAAAACACAATTCTCTATGGCCCGCCAGGTACAGGTAAAACATATCGTACTATTGAGATTGCTGTACAAATTTGTGATCCGATCGCTTACTCCCTGCAGGAGGGTAAGGATGAGAGTGAAAAACGTCGCGAGTTGAAAAAGATTTATGATCAGCTTATCAAAGATAATCGAGTGCGTTTTATCACCTTTCATCAGAGCTTTGGTTATGAAGAGTTTATTGAAGGTTTAAGAGCTGAGACTACTGATGACGGTAATGTAAAATACGAAATAAAGGCAGGTATTTTTAAACAGATATGCGAGGATGCCGCCTTTGGTCATGCTGGTGCGCAGGAAATGTTGGATAGCGCACTTACTCGCCTACAAGAACGTTTATCTGAAGGTGAAAATATCACGCTGGAAACACAACAGGGTAAGGCCTTCCAGCTGACGTATAAAAGTCAAACCAACTTTGGAATTTTCCCGTTACAATCGAAAAAAGAGGATTTAGGACAGGGTTACAATGCCTATTTGAAGGATATTCGGCAAGTTTATCAGGATCCACGAGCAAAAGTACATAATCCATCTTATGTACGCAGTATCCTTAACTATTTAATTAATCAACGTTATCTGCCTCTGAATACTCAGAGCGTAGCTTCAGAAAAAAAGGAAAACTATGTTCTCATTATTGATGAAATAAATCGGGGTAATATTTCAAAAATTTTTGGTGAACTAATTACTCTTATTGAGCCATCTAAACGGGCTGGTGAGCCAGAATCGCTTAGCGTATTGCTGCCATACTCTTCCACTCCATTTAGTGTACCGAATAACCTTTATTTAATTGGTACCATGAACACTGCTGATCATTCGCTTACTGCACTTGATACTGCACTACGTCGCAGATTTGATTTTGAAGCGATGCTGCCAGATATTACAGTTCTGAAAGATACTGTCATTAAAGGTATTGATCTGCCTCGTCTATTGCAGACGCTTAACGATCGCATCCAGGTTTTATACGATAGAGAACATATGCTGGGGCATGCTTTTTTTATCCCTGTTGTGCAGGCAAAAGAAGACGAAGCTCTGGCATTTGAAAGATTCAAACGGATTATGCGAAATAAGATACTACCATTGCTGGAAGAATATTTTTACAATGACTGGCAAAAAATTCGCATGGTACTGGCTGATAACCAAAAAGAGGAAGCACCAGATCTTCAATTTGTACGTGAGGTGAAATACCAGAAAAAGTATGCCGATCTCTTTGGTGATAACGGAACAGATGACTTGGGAACCAGTTTTCACCTGGCAGCAGAGGATGACAACGTTTGGGACAATCCAATCGCCTGGCAGCAAATTTATGCACCTCAAAAAGAAAAACGCAGGAGTGCGGAATGAAATCTTCCAGTCATTTCACTGTGTTCGAATACGGGCATTTAGTGAGTGAGGAAGGTGATGCCCGTATAAATAATGCGGTAGTGCTACCTGCAGACCTATTTAAATGGCTTGAGCTGCGCTGTCTGAAAGACGATGCTGATAATACTCATCGTTTGCTCACCCTTAGCAGCCGGAATGGAGTAAAAACGCTGCAGGTAAAAAACTATGCAGGAGTAATCTCACTGCCAGGGGGGCGATTTCTCGAAATCCTGCCTAAAACAGGACAGGATAATGAGGATACTGTTCGTCAACAATTACTGATGATGTTACGTACGTTAAAATCATTTCGTCATATTGCCTCCTCTGAATCTGGCGTCAAAATATCTAAAATGCCTCTGATGGATATCTTTATTCAACAATTTATAGAGAGCGTGCGTAAGATTGTGCAGAGAGGGTTAAAACGTGACTATTTACGTCAGGAAGATAATCTTCCATGGATGAAAGGAAGATTACGGATCTCTGCACAATTAAGCAAAAACTGTATTAGGCGGGATCGTTTTCAGGTGGAGTATGACGAGTACAGCGTCAATCGTCTGGAAAACCGGATACTCAAAACTGCAATCAATAAGATTAGTCGCCAGACCAGTAATCCACAATTATTACAGCAGATAACACAGCTGCAGTTTCACTTTGAAAATATCACGTCAGTTCATGATGCTTATATAGCTTTCGAGCAGTTACACTTTGATAGACACATGCATCACTATGAGCAAGCATTAGCGTGGGCGAAGATGATTTTATTGGGCGATTCTCCACACTGTATGTATGGGGATGTTTATGCTTTTTCACTGCTTTTCCCGATGGAGGCTGTTTTTGAATCTTTTGTGACGACATGGATGCGTTATCGTTATTATGATAAATGGCGAGTGGACGCACAGGTAAGTTCAAAAAATTTGATTAGTTATAACGGTAAAGCTTTATTTAAGCTGCGGCCTGATATTTGTTTACGGCCTCGTAAAAGTACTACTGGTTCAGTTATTACCTGTGATGTTAAATGGAAGATAGTAAATGGCAGAAAGGACAGTCTTGAACAATCTCAAGCCGATCTCTACCAAATGCTTGCCTATGGATTGAATTACCAGGAGGGGGAAGGTGATATGATTTTGATATACCCCTATCATAACGGATTTAATCAGCCATCTCCTCATCCTTATGAATTTAGCCATCAGAAGGAAAATAGGTTACGTTTATGGGTTGTACCTTTCTTTATTGGCGAGAGTTTACAGACATCAGAGTTGCGTTTTCCTAGTGGGGCTGAATTTATTTAGTATTTGTAGGCTATCTCTTTATACAATTTATTTGTCTATTTATATGCACAAGATAGCCTACCTCACCCCCTAAAAACCTCATTCCGATGCCACTCTACAAACACCTCATAAGGGTAATTTTTACGCACCTGCGGCAACGCAATAGTTTTCCCGTCAAAATCCCAGAATAATCTCTCAACGATCCCT
>OAQX01000154.1_pt1 | contig 12028 bp, 12 predicted proteins | sample 1475521 | NCBI WGS metagenome assembly OAQX01 (sample SAMEA3360657, study PRJEB22359) | human gut metagenome | biome: ENVO:urban biome; feature: ENVO:human-associated habitat; material: ENVO:feces | place: Bangladesh | collected 2011 | reverse complement strand
AAAACTCCGAAAAAAGATTTACTAGCTGACAAAGCGACTTACCCAAGCTTACTTGGTTTAGATAAGTCTTATGAGATTTTGAATCAATCGCTTGACCAAGCATTAGCGATTTTCAAAAACCTCTCAGCCACTCATGACTTACATGCAGAAAAAATCACAGAAATGATAGAAAGGTTACGACTTAATGCCTAAGGAAAGAGTTGATGTACTAGCCTATAAACAAGGGCTTTTTGAGACACGTGAGCAGGCAAAACGTGGAGTAATGGCTGGTTTAGTAGTTAATGTTATTAATGGTGAGCGCTACGACAAACCAGGTGAAAAAATTGATGAGGCAACAGAATTAAAACTAAAAGGTGAAAAGCTAAAATATGTTAGTCGAGGTGGACTAAAACTTGAAAAAGCTTTGCAAGTTTTTGAGATTTCTGTTGATGGTCAAACAACGATTGATATTGGTGCTTCAACAGGTGGCTTCACTGATGTGATGCTACAAAATGGTGCTAAATTGGTTTATGCTGTTGATGTGGGAACCAACCAATTGGTTTGGAAACTACGTCAAGACGAGCGTGTGCGTAGCATGGAACAATATAATTTCCGCTATGCTGAATTAGCTGATTTTACCGAAGGGCAACCAACTTTCGCTAGTATCGATGTCAGCTTTATTTCGCTGAATTTGATTTTACCAGCACTTCATAATATTTTGGCTGAGGATGGTCAAGTGGTAGCTCTTATTAAACCGCAATTTGAAGCTGGACGTGACCAAATTGGAAAAAATGGAATCATTCGTGATAACGCTGTGCACCAAAAAGTTTTGGAAACTGTGACAAGTTTTGCTGTCGATTTCGGATTTACAGTTAAAGGGATTGATTTCTCACCTATCCAAGGTGGACATGGTAATATTGAATTTTTGGCACATTTGCAAAAATCAGCTGATGCGAAAAATTTAGTAGTTGCTATGATTCCAGAAATTGTTGAAAAAGCGCATAAGGAATTTAAAGATGAAAAAGAGTGAACGTTTAGAATTAATTAAAAAGATTGTTGCTGAAAATGCTGTTGAAACGCAGCATGATTTACTTAAATTGCTTGAGGCTGAAGGACTTACTTTAACACAGGCTACCATTTCTCGCGACATGAATGAGATTGGTATCATCAAAGTGCCGTCAGTTGATGGGCCATACATTTACGGTCTTTCAAAAGATAAAACTAAAAAAGTTGGACAAGTATCTGTTCCAATTAAAAGCACTGTCCTTGCTGTTTCAGAAGAAACTGAAGGTCTTGAAAACATGATTAATCTTGATGTCATTCCAGGAAACAGCCGCTTAATCAAACGTTTCTTGTTGGAAGATTTCAAGGATAGTCTTTTTAGTGTTATTGCTGATGATGATAGTTTGTTAGTGGTCGCAAAAACAGCAGAAGATGCTGCAGCCATTCGCCAAGAAGTTCGTAAATGGATGACTGACCACAAATAAGAAAGGTCGTTCTATGCTTTTAGAAATTTCCATTAAAAATTTTGCCATCATTGAGGAAATCTCATTGACTTTTGAAAATGGCATGACCGTTTTGACGGGTGAAACCGGTGCAGGGAAGTCTATTATTATCGACGCCATGAATCTCATGCTTGGTGCGCGTGCGAGTCTTGATGTCATCCGTCACGGGGCAAATAAAGCTGAAATTGAAGGCCTCTTTTCAGTTGGTGAAAATGCTGCACTCACGCAAATTTTGGAGGAAAATGGCATTGAGGTTACGGAAGAATTAATTATCCGTCGTGAAATTTTGCAAAATGGTCGTTCGATTGGTAGGATTAATGGACAAATGGTTAACCTGACAACGCTTCGTGCTGTTGGTCAATATTTGGTTGATATCCATGGGCAACATGACCAAGAAGAATTGATGAAACCAAACATGCACATTCGTATGCTGGATGAATTTGGGGATAGCCAATTTGCTTCGGTCAAGAAACACTACCAAGACCTTTTTGAACATTATCGCCGCTTGCGTAAACGTGTTTTAACCAAACAAAAAAATGAGCAAGAACACAAAGCACGTATCGAAATGCTGGAATTTCAAATTGCAGAGATTGAAGCAGCTGCCCTAAAATCAGGTGAAGACCAAGTTCTAAACCAAAAACGTGATAAGTTGTTAAATCACAAACATATCGCAGACACATTAACTAATGCTTATGTCATGCTCGATGATGAAGAGTTTTCAAGTTTGTCAAATATCCGCTCAGCTATGAACGACTTGATGACTTTGGAAGAATTTGATGCAGATTATAAAGACATGTCATCAAATGTTTCTGAAGCTTATTACATTCTAGAAGAAGTGACTAAGCAATTAAGTGATGTTATTGATGAGCTTGATTTTGATGCTGGTAGTCTTCAACAAATTGAAGCTCGTTTAGAAGTAATTCACAGCATTACCCGTAAATACGGTGGCAGTGTTGATGATGTTTTAGATTATTACGAAAATATTACCAAAGAATACAATCTTTTGACTGGCAATGATGAGTCATCTGATGATATGGAAAAAGATCTCAAACGCTTGGAAAAAGAATTGATTGTTGCTGCTGAGAATCTCAGTCAAGAACGTCATCAATTAGCTAAAAATTTGGAAGCTGAAATCAAGCAAGAACTGGCTGATTTGTACATGGAAAAGGCTGATTTTCAAGTGCAATTTAGCAAGGGAAAATTCAATCGTGATGGAAATGAAGCTATTGAATTTTATATTTCAACTAACCCTGGTGAAGGTTTCAAACCTTTGGTTAAAGTAGCTTCTGGTGGTGAAATTTCACGTTTGATGTTGGCTATAAAATCTGCCTTTTCACGTAAAGAAGACAAGACAAGTATCGTCTTTGACGAGGTTGATACAGGTGTTTCTGGACGTGTAGCGCAAGCTATTGCTCAAAAAATTTATAAAATCGGCAGCCATGGGCAAGTTTTGGCGATTTCACACTTACCACAAGTGATTGCGATTGCGGATTATCAATTCTTTATTGAAAAACGTAGCGATGAAAACACAACAGTTTCAACTGTACGTTTGTTAAGTGAAGAAGAGCGTGTTGAAGAAATTGCTAAAATGCTTGCTGGTAGTGATATCACGGAAATGGCACGTGAACAAGCGCGTGAATTGCTTAAGAAATAAATTAGGAGCCTCAGGGCTTCTTTTTTTGTCTTCTAGACATCATCCTGATAAAATGTCCCCCCAACTGCTAAAAATTTGGTATAATAGTTGTAAGGATAAAATTTTGATATAAAGTTTTGAAAGTATGATAGGATAAAAAATGAGTAAAATTAAAGTTGTTACAGATTCATCCTTAACGATTGAACCAGAATTAGTTGAAAAATATGATATTACAGTTGTGCCATTGTCAGTTATGATTGATGGTGTTGTTTATTCTGATAACGACATGAAAGAGGAAGGAAAATTCCTCAATTTGATGCGCAATAGCAAAGAATTGCCTAAGACAAGTCAACCCCCAGTTGGTGTGTTTGCAGAAGTTTACGAAAACTTGATGAAAAATGGTGCTGAGCACATTGTTTCAATTCACATCACGCATACACTTTCGGGAACTGTTGAAGCAGCTCGTCAAGGGGCTAACCTTGCTGGAGCGGACGTAACGGTTATCGATTCAACATTTACTGACCAATGTCAAAAATTCCAAGTGGTGCAAGCTGCCAAATTAGCTCAGGAAGGTGCAAGTTTGGAAGAAGTTATTGCAAAAGTTGAAGAAGTTCGCCAAAAATCAGAACTTTATATTGGTGTTTCAACTCTTGAAAATTTGGTTAAGGGTGGACGTATTGGACGCGTTACAGGTCTTCTCAGCTCACTACTTAACATTCGAGTGGTTATGGAAATGATTGATTGCGAATTGAACACAGTTATCAAAGGTCGTGGTGTTAAAACATTTAACAAATGGCTTGATAGCTTTATTGAGCATGCACAAACATCTGGAAAAAAAGTCGCTGAAATCGGTATTTCATACTGTGGAACGACTGATATGGCAAATGGCTTTAAAGAAAAGTTGCGAGTTTTGGGTGCTCCAATTGCTGTTTTAGAAACTGGTTCAATCATTCAAACGCACACTGGTGAAGACGCTTTTGCGGTTATGGTACGCTATGAATAAGAAAAAGAATTTTTTAACTGGGTTTGCTTTCTTTTTAGCAAGCCTTCTTCTGTTTATCGCCGTTTTTAATATTTTGATTCCAAAATCAGATCAAGAATTAACCAAAAAGGATTTTTTAGCTCAGAAAACAAAGTCATTTCGTTATGTGGCTATCGGTGATTCCTTGACCGAAGGTGTTGGCGATACAACTAATCAAGGTGGTTTTGTCCCAATTCTATCCCAAAGTTTAACAGATACTTATCATTATCAAGTCTCACATGATAATTACGGGGTTTCAGGAAACACCAGTAACCAGATTTTGACACGAATGAAAGATAAGCAAGATATCCAAAATTCCTTAGCTAAAGCGGATATGATGACCCTAACCGTTGGGGGAAATGATGTCATGGCTGTCATTCGCAAGCATTTGACGAAATTATCTGTGGCGACCTTTAAAAAGCCTGCCAAATCATATCAAGAACGTTTACGTCAGATTATTGAGCTAGCTCGCTCAGAAAATGAAGATTTGCCAATTTATATTTTGGGGATTTATAATCCGTTTTACTTGAATTTCCCTGAAATGACGGAGATGCAAGAAATCATCAATGATTGGAATGACGCTACTGAGAGTGTGACAAAAGAGTACCGTCATGTTTACTTCGTTCCAATCAATGCTCAACTTTATAAAGGAATTGATGGTCAAGAAGGAATTGTGTCAACATCTGGTGACCAAACAACGGTTATCAACGATGCACTGTTCAGCGGTGACCATTTCCACCCGAATAATATTGGCTATCAAATCATGTCAGACGTAACAATGGAGAAAATCAATGAAACTAAAAACGAATGGAACAAAGACTAACTGGTGGAAGTGGGCGTGCCTTCTCATTTTAGCTATTAATGTGGCTTTTGTGGGAGTGATTGCTAGCCGCTTAATCCAAGTCAGAGAACCAGCAGCACAAACGATTACTTCAAAAAAAGCTAAAAGTGTCAAAGTTGGAACAGTTTCAACAACACGTGAGCAATTGAATAACACAGTTGCCTCATATTTGAAAGATTACCAAACGAAAAATTCATCTTACAATGTTTACGCAACTTCATCAGCAATTTTGTTTGAAGGAACTTATACTTTTTTAGGTTATGAAGTACCACTTTACATTTATTTCCAACCAAGTCGCTTAGAATCGGGAGCTATTCAGCTAAAAATCACTTCATTTTCAGTTGGAACACTAACATTGCCAGAATCAGAAGTTTTGAAGTACTTAAAATCAAGTGTTGACCTTCCAAATTTTGTGGAAGTTTTGCCAAAAGAGTCTGTTATTAATATCAATATTCAGAACATAAAAAACGATGCTGGCATCTTTTTGAAAGCGACAACAATTGATCTTGTAGGCGATCGATTTAACTTTGATATTTACAAGAAAAACGGCTAATTAAACGTTTAATACTTGACCTTAAGCCTTTTTTTGGGTATCATAGACTTTGTTAAAGTGTTAACGCTTAGAAATTAATTGGAGGATTTGTTAAATGGCTAACAAACAAGATTTAATCGCTAAAGTTGCAGAAGCAACTGAGCTTACTAAAAAAGATTCAGCAGTAGCTGTAGATGCGGTATTCTCAGCAATCGAAAGCTTCCTTTCTGAAGGCGAAAAAGTTCAATTAATCGGTTTTGGTAACTTTGAAGTTCGCGAACGCGCAGCTCGTAAAGGTCGTAACCCACAAACTGGTGAAGAAATTGAAATTGCAGCTTCAAAAGTACCTGCATTCAAAGCTGGTAAAGCACTTAAAGACGCTGTAAAATAATTACATAGAAAAGAACCTTGTCATATCAACTGTTGTTGAGCCTGGTAAGGCTCTTTTTTTCTTATAAAGAGGAAAAGTTTTACAGTAATAAATCAAAGTAATCCGTGCTTTTATGTTATAATCGAACATAGAAGTATCGTAAATTTACGTGTGATAAATGTAAAGAAAGAGTTGAATCATGGATAAAACACTTTTGTTAGTTGTTATTTTTTTAGGTGCTTTTTCACTTGTTAAGGCAGTGATGTTGATTATGGTGGGACTTGCCATGAAACCAAAAGTTGATGAAAACGGAAATATCATCACTCAAGATCAAGCAGAAAAAGACGATAAAACAAGCCCAGACGAAGACGACAGTGATTTTTGGGATAATTGGTAAAGAATAAGAAACTTGGGGTGAGAGTTGATTTCTTAGCCGATTATGGCTAAGTCAGCAGTGAGTACTTGCATTAATAATTAAAAATTGTCTAAAGTAGGAAATCTAACTTGCAAAGGAAACTAAGTCACTTAAAGTTGGCATATTTTTGGCAGTCATTTTCAAAAATTTATTTCCAGATTATTGAAATGCGTATATTTATTACAATTTTATAAATAGCGAGGCTGTGTCATTTTGACTAAATCTCTTTAAAAGTCAAAAAATAGCGCCTTTATGGCGCTATTTTTTTGAGTAAGTCATTTGAAAAAGATATTGATTTTGAGAGGAATTTGCTGTGATGATATCTATTTTCAAGAATTTACTTAATATTTTAAATAAAATTTCTATTGCTCAAATTAAAAAAAATCTATATAATGGATTGTATGGAAAAAAATAAAGAAAAAACATTTTTTGGACAGCCTAAGGCTTTGTTTACTTTATTCCAAACAGAACTTTGGGAACGATTCTCGTATTATGGAATGCGTGCGATCTTAATTTACTATTTGTACGCATCTGTTACTTCAGCTAACGCAGGGTTAGGACTTCCTAAGCCACAAGCAATGGCTATTGTAAGTATCTATGGAGCTCTTGTATACCTTTCAGGTATTATTGATGGTTTGCAGACCGTGTCCTTGGCGCATCTCAAACAATCTTTATCGGTGGTATTCTTATTACCCTAGGGCACATTGTTTTAGCTCTTCCGTTTGGCTTGACGTCTCTTTTCATCTCACTATTCTTGATTATCTTGGGAACAGGGATGTTAAAACCAAACATTTCAAATATGGTTGGTCACTTGTATGGACCAGACGATCCTCGTCGTGACACAGGTTTCAATATCTTTGTCATCGGTATCAATATTGGTTCATTACTTGCTCCTATTGTAGTAGGAACAGTTGGACAAAGTATCAACTATCACTTAGGTTTCTCTCTTGCCGCTATTGGTATGGTATTTGCTCTATTTGTTTATTGGTATGGACGAATGAAGCAATTCCCAGAAATTGGAAATAAACCTTCTAATCCATTAACGACAGCAGAGAAAAAAGGGTTAGCAATCAAATCAGTTATTGGTTTTGTTATCTTAGCTGTTGCTGGAACATTACTTTATCAAGCAAGCCCAGCTAAATTCGTTGATAACGTCATCAATATTCTATCAATGGCTGGTATCTTCATCCCATTTATCTACTTTATCTTGATGTTCGCATCTAAAAAAGTTTCAAGCACAGAACGTAAGCAATTGTTGGCTTACCTTCCATTGTTCTTGTCTTCTATCGTTTTCTGGTTAGTTGAAGAGCAAAGTGCGACAGTTATTGCTGTTTGGGGTGAAACTCGTACAAACTTGCATCCAACAATCTTTGGTATTAACATTTATATTGACCCTTCATGGTATCAATTGCTTAATCCATTGTTCATCGTTATCTTGACTCCATTATTTGTTTGGATTTGGAACAAAATGGGTGAACGTCAACCATCAGCGGTTACAAAATTTGGATTAGGATTGTTGTTAACTGGTGTGTCATACATGATCATGACTTTACCAGGCATGTTGTACGGAACCAACAACCGTGTAAGCTTTATCTGGTTGGTAGTAATGTTTGCTGTTCAAATGGCTGGTGAGTTGTTAGTTTCTCCAGTAGGTCTATCTGTTTCAACTAGACTTGCACCACTTGCATTCCAATCACAAATGGTTGCACTTTGGTTCTTGGCAGATTCAACTTCACAAGCAGTGAATGCTTTGATTACACCATACTTTACTAAAGACACAGAAGTAGCATTCTTCGGTATCTTAGGACTTGTGTGTCTTGGTATTGGTGCTTTGTTGCTACTGATCAAAAAACCAATTTTGAACTTAATGCGTAATAATTAATCTTTTAGGAACTCTTTCTCTTATGAGAAGAGCTTCTATGTCAACTGTAGGAGGTGGCAAATCCTAAAAAGAGTGAGGACAACATGTCCTTGCTCTTTTTATTTTTTATTAGTTGATATATTTCAATTTGCCACGGAAGTCTTCTAGGGTTTCATACCCTTTTTCTTCCATGATAGCTTTAAGTTCTTTTGTGATACGTGCAAAAGCAGCAGGGCCTTCTTGGTGAAGGATTGTTCCTAGTTGAACCATACTTGCACCACACAAGATGTGTTCAAAAGTGTCACGACCTGATTTGACTCCACCAGTTCCGATGATTTGGATAGAAGGATTTAGGCGTTTGTAAAAGGCATGGACATTGGCAAGAGCAGTTGGTTTTACATAATCGCCACCGATGCCACCAAAACCATTTTTAGGTTTGATAACAACAGTTTCATCGTCAACCACCAAACCATTTCCAACTGAGTTGATGCAGTTAACGAAAGTTAGTGGAAATTGATTGAAGATAGCTGCTGCACGGTCAAAGTGCGCAATGTCAAAATATGGAGGCAATTTAACTCCAAGAGGTTTTGTGAAGTATGTGAAGATATCTTTTAAAATTTGTTCAGTTGTTTTAAAATCATAAGCGATTTGTGGCTTACCTGGGACATTTGGACAAGAAAGGTTTAGCTCTACAAGTCCTTGGTAGTCAGACTCTTGAACTGTTTTTAAGATAGTATGTGTTTCTTCTTCAGACATACCAACAAGTGACAAGAAATGATTTTTACTATTTGGTGTGTTTTGGAGTTCAGTAACGTAGTCAAGATAATATTGGAAACCATTGTTTGGCAGTCCCATAGAATTGATTGAACCAAGAGCTGTATCAGCGTAACGTGGTTCGGGATTTCCTGGACGCGCAGCCAATGTCCCAGTTTTTGTGACGAAAGAGCCTGCAGCAGAAGCTTCAATTTCAGCTAATTCTTCTCGAGTCATACAATAAACGCCAGCAGCGTTCATCAAGCAGTTGTCAAAATCGAAAGCTCCAATTTTAGTTGCAGTTGAAACCATAAAGTCCTCCAAAAATCTATTATCACACAATAGTGAATTTTCTGATATTACAAGAAACATTTTACTATTTCAGTAACCTGAAAGCAAGTCTTTTTCCGAACATTTTTGATAATTTTATAAAAAATAGAAATATTTTGCTTGTTTTAGGATGCTTTTTTTGTTTTTTCCCTTGTTAATAGACTTATAAAATGAAAAATACCTCTCGAATTAAACAAAGTTAGTTCATGCTTGCATAGTTTTTGCGAAAGTGATATAGTGATTATAGTAGAACGTTTGAGTAATTGTTCAATTGTTATATAAAAGATATTGGAGATAATTAAGATGATTGAGACTAATGAATCACAAAAATTGCTAAAAGGTGATTTTCTAATGGATGTATCCAGCTTTTTTAAGGCTTTGGGAAACACGACGCGCTTACAAATTATTTCTTGTTTAAGTAAGGGAGAGTTAAAATCTAGTGAATTAGCAGAAATTCTAGAGATGACGCCATCAGCGATTTCACATCAGTTGACTATGCTAAAAAATCTCAAGATTGTTTCTGTTCGACGTGAAGGGAAAAATCAGATTTATTCTCTTGCTGATAAGCATATTAGCCAAGTTTTGGAGTCTGTTGTAGAGCATTATCAGGAGGATTAATCATGTCACATAAACATAAAAAGAAGCTCGCTCGCATTTTGCTAGCAGCGCTAGTTTTTCTTGTCGTGTTCCTTGTGGTTCGCTTGAACCATCTAGGCTTAGTAGCTCAAGCTTTTTTATATGCCATTCCATTTTTAATAGCTGGTTATGATGTTTTGAAAAAAGCTTTGGTAAAAATAAGTCAAGGGAAAGTCTTTAGTGAACAATTTTTGATGTCACTAGCGACACTTGGAGCATTTGCTCTTAGTTTTATGACTGGCGAGGCTGAATTTTCCGAAGCTGTATTTGTAATGATTTTCTACCAAGTTGGTGAATTTTTTGAGCATATTGCTGAAGGCAGCAGTGAAAAATCAATTTCAGAACTGCTAGATTTGCGACCTGACCTTGTTCATTTGGAAGAAGGGGGTCAAACAGTTGATGTGGATCCGAAAAACTTACAAGAAGGTCAGGTGATTGTGATTCAACCTGGGGAGAAGGTTGCGATTGATGGTATCTTGGTTTCTGGTGAGTCTTCGGTTGACACAGCAGCTTTGACAGGAGAAAGTTTACCGCAAAGTGTTCAGGTTGGAGACCAAGTTCTCTCAGGGATGATTAACATGACAGGTGTTATTCGTGTTAAAGTTTTGCATCGTGTTGAAGATTCTACTTTGAGTAAGATTTTAGATTTGCTTGAAAATTCAACAGCTAATAAATCAAAGAGCGAACGTTTTATGACTAAGTTTGCAGAAGTTTACACGCCAACGGTAGTTATTGCTGCTTTGATTCTAGCTTTCTTACCACCAGTATTTTCAGGTGATTTTGTAGGGGATTTTCCAGAGTGGTTGAGCCGTGCGCTTACTTTCCTTGTTATTTCTTGTCCATGTGCTTTGGTCATTTCTATTCCGCTTAGCTTTTTTGGCGGTTTGGGAGCAAGCTCAAAAGCTGGTGTTCTCATTAAAGGGTCAAATTATCTTGAAAGTTTAGCGTCGCTTGAAACGTTGCTTTTTGATAAAACAGGGACTTTGACAGAAGGTGTTTTTGAGGTAACAACGCTTCATTCAGATAATATTAAGAAAGAGCAACTACTACACTTAGCTAGTCACGTAGAACGTTTTTCAAGTCACCCAATTGCTCAATCACTTCGTGAAGCTTATGAAAAAGAAGCAGATGATTGTTCGATTACAGATGTGACTGAAAAGTCTGGTTACGGTATCAGTGCTAAGGTAAATGGACATGATGTGGTTGTCGGAAATACTAACTTTATGGATAACTTAGGAGTTAAATGGAAATCTTGCCATAAAGTCGGAACGATTGTTCATGTGGCTATTGATGGTGCTTATGCTGGACATATCGTTATTTCAGATTGTGTTAAATCTGACACCAAAGAAGCTCTAGAGCAACTTAGAAAAGCTGGTGTGAAAAATCTTGTCATGTTAACGGGAGACCGCCACGAAGTTGCTGAAAAAATTGCTAGTGACTTGTCTATGACAGATTACAAAGCGGAGCTATTGCCAGCCGATAAGGTCAGTGAACTGGAAGGCTATTTGGCGAAAAAATCTCCTCGTGCCATAGTTGGATTTGTTGGTGATGGCATTAATGATGCTCCTGTACTAGCTAGAGCTGATGTTGGTATCGCCATGGGCGGACTTGGTAGTGACGTAGCCATTGAAGCAGCAGATGTCGTGGTTATGAATGACCATTTGTCAAAAATTGCGCAGGCTATCAAGATTGCACGCCAGACAATCACTATCGCTAGAGAAAACATTATTATCTCAATCGGTATCAAAGTTTTAGTCTTGATACTCGCTAGTCTAGGCTTAGCTAATATGTGGCTAGCTATCTTTGCCGACGTTGGTGTGACAGTACTTGCGACCTTAAATGCCATGCGAACAATGAAATTGACATAGAAAATTTTTTGAACTATAATAGCCTTAATCATATAGAAAGCTACCATTTTCGTTAGAAAGTGGGGTGGTGTGACCGCAATTGAATCACTCTTTTTAAGAATCGATTGCTGGTCATTCCATTTTTTTATTTTGAAAAAAATGAGAGTAAACGGTTGGTAAAGGCAGACTCTTTTACAGAAAATTAGCAATTATACTAGCTTTTTTAGAGCTTTTTGGGTAGAATAGTAAGAGTAAACGACTTTTGTCGTAATAATAATTGGTTAAAATGCTGAGCCAAAAATAGT
>OAQX01000149.1_pt1 | contig 12369 bp, 15 predicted proteins | sample 1475521 | NCBI WGS metagenome assembly OAQX01 (sample SAMEA3360657, study PRJEB22359) | human gut metagenome | biome: ENVO:urban biome; feature: ENVO:human-associated habitat; material: ENVO:feces | place: Bangladesh | collected 2011 | reverse complement strand
CAATGGCATCAGACGGATTCATACATGTATTCCCGGTGAAAAAAGACAAAACCCCCGCACACCGGAAAGGTGGTGGGGGACTCACGGAGATAATATATGTCTGAAATTATCTGGAATGTCGGTACCTTTTATACTCTTCAACAATCAGGTCATGCAGCATTTCGCCGGTACTGAGTCTTCTGACCCTCGATAATTCTTTGAGCTGCGCCCTGGTTTCTGCGTCAAGAAAAAACTGTACATTGACTTTATCTTCCTGCATTTTTTTGTACTTGCGCTGCGCCTTGGCCTTATTGAAACTGTTTCTGAAATTTTTTATATCGTCAGGTGAGGTGAGTGGACAGGTAACCCATATGTCAAATGAAAGGTGAATTGCGTGGTAAATATCAGCAGAACCAGGAAAACTGGCCAGTTTTTCCAGTGCAATATTTTTTCCCTTCAAATAATTCCATGTCCATATGCATTCATGTTCGTTCTCCGGGAGGAGGTAACTGAAAGGACTCTTTGATTTAAATGCCCGCATCCATCTGTCTTTGGTCTGGATTATCCACTCATCCCGCAAATTCTTATCAGAAAGAATATCGAGAACTCTGAGTATTTGTCTGAACTGTGTCGATGAGTCCGACGGGAAGGCATTCCCTTCTAAATACTCTTCTTTAAGATACAGTTTATTCTTTTGAAGCAAGTCTGCGCTTATTTTTGTCCTGTTATTCTGGATAAACTGCATCAACAGATACCAGGAAAATAAGCATGCACGTTCACTGCCCGCGATCCAGGATATTTTTTCCAGGGGCACCAGGGAGGCCAGTGCCTTCAGACGCATACCAGAAATGATTTGTTCAAGTTCAAAATCTGAAAGTGTGATGTTCAGATTTTCTCTGTTTTTTTTTATGTAAGCGATAAAACGTTCCGGGGGATCATAAACATTAAGGGGCAGTACGGAGATATTACGCTCTCCAAGATAATAAGAGTAATACGCATTTGTTCTTTCATTCATAACCTTATCCGACAAAATTTTCTGAACCATCCTCTTTCTCCGGTTGCTTAAAAATTAAACATAATAAGGTGATAATAACATGATAAAAAGAAGTTTATAATGGTATATTAAGGTGGTCAATAAAAAGGCAATCTGCGCGCTGTACAGTCATTCTGACAGGAAATGCAGGAGGAAGGGAAGGTAACCGGCTTCGTTATGCTGACAGGAATACCTGTTATCATGGAAGTGCACTCATGTGGCCGACGTAGCTTAAGAGGATGGAAGAGTGGAGACTGCAGACAGGGGGTATTGAAAGGTAAACATGTTTCGCCCGCCAGCTGCACCGGGGGCCAGCATCACTTTTTTTACGTTGTAACCCGGTATGCATTCCGGCTTTGATGATTACAGTCAGAGGGCAGCAGACTGACGTTATTTAACCGGACAGAAAAATTATGGACACTGAAATATCGTCTGTTAATACCTCGTTTGTCGGTGTGGTATTCCCTGTATTACCGGCGTCACCGATAAAGAGAGTTATAAACGCCAGAAAGGTACCTCCTTTATGCCGGGGAACACTTACGGAAAATGAAGTCTGAAAAGGAGCACAATGAAAAGAGGCGTGTCCCGTAAATATAGGGGCAAATCCAAGGTGATACCAGAGGGCATTAAACTGTCGCCACGGATAAGAATATACAACATTTCTGATAACAAAACATCATAACGTGTTTCAGATATGTTCCGGCATCAGTCTGACGGATATTATTTCCCGGTAAAACAAACCGGCTACTGTAACGGTTAACTGTATCTGCATAAATTATTTATGATGAAAGAACAGTATTACGGATTCAAATATCATCCTGTTTGCATTCAGGCGGACATTCCCGGATGCCGGAAAGAATATCCTGCAGGCTGAGTGAGTCTCTTCCACAGTGCCGGGATCGCTGTCGCCACGTACATATTGTCACCAGGATGGGTATGTACCGCAGCATGCCATTTCTGGTGAATAACCGCACCTGCACATTCAGTCTGCTGAGAACCTGGCGTGTATCGGGCTGTAAAGAACATCCCTGTCCGTGGCTCCTCTGGTGGTGTTGCCTGCTCAGCAATGACAGGATGCCCTTAAGACGCCCGTCATGGCTCAGTATGATGACGACGAACACGCTCTGCAGGTGAGCATGCGGGGCCGGGAGCATCATCATTTCCGTATTTTGTCACACCTTCCGGAAGCAACCGGCATCAGTTGCGGCTATCGTCAACCGTTGTGCGGTATGCCAGGAGCACGTACTGATCCATCAGATCCGTCAGTGCTGCGCTCTGCCTCTGACGGTTGATGATCCATTCCTCCAGCTCTTTTTCTGATTTCCGTTTCAGGTTCTCTTTCCAGTCTTCAAGGCTGTTTCCGGTCATTAAATCAAGCCAGCAAAGCCAGACCAGTTTGAGGCGCAACTCCGTGCCACCAAACTGACGGAAGAGGCTGATCAGTTTATTTGCCAGAGAACGCTGCCTCAGACGTTCACATTCAGACAGGAGAATGCCTTCCAGCATCGGATGATGAACCAGCAGATGTTCACTGGTGCATAAATTCACAATCAGATCATCATCCAGGGGCGGCGTGGCCCGTTTGTCAGGGCCATAAATCAGCCGGTGCAGGCTCTGGGGTACGATGGCAATCTCCGGTTTTTCACCATTGAATGACACCCAACCGGGCGTCAGATTATGGAAGTAGTAGATATTCGGATGACACACGCCCCAGGATACGGCGTGCCGGGTGAAGCCGGTCAGCCATTTCTGGTAGCTTTCGTGGAGCCATTCGTAGCGGGTCTGATACTGTTGTTTCATTTTCATATTCCTCACGGGGATATAACAGGCAGCAGAATGCCGCCGGCAGGCCGGGGATTACGTCTGCTGCGGGTGAACGGATAACGGTCAGAAATTACGGGCGGGGCTGTGCAATACGCGCCTGTAGCCAGGCTTCCACTTCACTTTTCAGCCAGCGGGAGCTGCGGCCCAGCTTGATGGGAGCCGGAAAGGCCCCATCCCTGATGAGCCTGTAAAACCACTTATCTGTCAGGCCGTTCAGTTGAGTGATAAATGCCATGTCGACCATCTGGTCATCCATCAGTGAAACTGGGGTGATCATGAGAATGTTCCTCCGGATGTTGTTAAACCAGCCGGTGTGGTCATGAAAACAACGCACCACCTTCACCGGCATAACAACCGGGGAGAAACGTAAAAAATAATCGGGAATGTGACCGCCAGGAGATAAACGGGGAGGTTGCGGTGGCTGAGCCGTACCGGTATACCGGGTGGTTGTTGCGAAAAGATGCTTCCGCACGCACGCGCGATAAAGAGGGGATAGTTTTCGTGAGGACAGGGAGAGAAGCAGGCGTTCTGATAATTGCAGAGTTGTTTTCGGAGGTGGTTACAGTGAGTCAGCCCGTTCCTGGCGAGGAGGAGACTGATATCACCGATGGGATAAGGCTGTCTGATTGGTATTATAAATATAAGAAGTCATCAGAGAGTAACGTAAAGGATTTGCCAGAGTAAGCTAAGAGAGTAAATCTCTCCGGTAACAGAGCGCTGTGAATCGTTCATGTATCAGAGTGCAGATACATGAACGCTGATGCGTAAAATCAGCAGTGACACGCCAGCTCCCCCTGTGCCCATTCCTGTATAAGACATGAACTGAGCGTATTAATGCTCCTGCCCTGAGACTGAGCGGTGAGTGAGGGGCTGAGAAATCCCTCTTGACAATGCTCTAAACCAGAAATACTTCCCCGGTTGTTGCGGTGCGTCCGGATCCCCGATAACGGAACACTAAGGCTGTATTGCGGGACACCAGGTAAGTGGCAGCCCGTAATACGTCAGGAGACGCGGGAAAAGTGAATTCCCACACGCGTTATAAACTTACCCTTGCGGAGCTGGAAGCCTTTAACTCTGCCGTTGACAACCGGCTGGCAGAACTGACAATGAACAAACTTTACGATCGCGCGCCGGCTTCCGTCTGGAAATATGTCACCTGAATATTGAAGCAGCGCTACGATGACTCCGGTGTTATCTGCACCGGAGGACCGGGAACATTAAGCGGTATAGCGACAACAAAGAATTCGAAATCAAAAGGGAATGGTGCCGGAGGCGTGGGCGGTAATAGGCTGATTTTCAGGTATTACCGGCTTACAACGTGTGGTTGATATTGAGGGGCTGTGAGTTTCGCGTATTTGTCAGAAACCCAGATGAGTTTTCCTGTATGGGACGAAATAAGGCAGCGGCAATACCTGGAAAAATTTAATATGGTATGAAGGAGAACCTGTCGGTTACGCTTAATATAACCGGTACACTGTCAGCTCAGGGGATACATGAACCGTTATCTCACCAGCTACACAGTATACACACACTGACGCTGACAGTAGTCAGCAGGACCACAATAATCAGCGCCAGCAGTATGGTAACGATACGGTCTGTATTCCGGTAGTAGCCGAAGGGGTCGACAGAACCACAATACGGGCAACACACTGTATTATGAGTAATCGCGTTTCCACAATCCCTGCACTTCTTTTTGCGTATCACCATCACTCCCTCCTCACAGCCTTACCCGTAACCGGTTTTTTACATTAAAAAAACAACGCTGAAAATTCAACCGTCAGTCCGGAGACGACCGTTCGGGTTATCACAGAGTGCCTGAGACAGTGTCCTGCCGGAGGTCACTTCAGGGACTCTGCGCATTTTTTACGACGTGGCTATTCCGTATGAACCATACGGAGATTTAACCATGACCTACAAATACAACCCCTTCTGGCAGCAACGTATTCGTGAGACGGTGCGGCACGCACTGAATGTTCATCCCCGCCTGACGGCATTGCGGGTTGACCTGCGTCTCCCGGATGTACCGGCAGCAACGGACGCAGCTGTGATATCCCGCTTCATCAATGCCCTGAAAGCCCGAATCGACGCTTACCAGAAACGTAAGCATCGGGAAGGTAAACGCGTGCATCCCACAACCCTGCATTACGTCTGGGCCCGGGAGTTTGGGGAGTGCAAAGGTAAAAAACACTATCACCTGATGCTGCTGGTCAACCGGGATACCTGGTGTCGTGCCGGTGATTACCGCGCTCCGGAGTCTCTGGCCGGGATGATTAAACAGGCGTGGTGCAGTGCCCTGGGAGTGGATGTCGGGTGCCATGCCACGCTGGTGCATTTTCCGGCCTGGCCGGCGGTGTGGCTGGCGCGTAATGATGACACCGGCTTTCAGCAAGTGCTGGAACGTGCTGACTATCTGGCGAAAGAGCATACCAAAGCTCACTGCACCGGTGAGCGCAATTTTGGCTGTAGCCGGAGTTGAGCACGACTGGCGCGCCAATATCCGGCAAACCAAAAGTATGGGTTGTTGTCTGGCGGCAACGATGTATCCACTCGCCCACTGACTGTTTTTTACGTCAGTGTTCCATTGTGTGACAACCACAGTGCTGTAACAGCAACCAGCCTGCTTTACCCAAACTCCAGTCCAGATTTTAACTGAACCGCCATTCACACCCTGACCACGCTGCCCGTACCGGGACGGCTGTTGCCTGCGTGTCGTCTGGCGGCTAAGGAATATGACTATGTACGCAAAATCCTTTATCGCTCTTGATGGCAACGGACGTCTGACGGGCGCCCGTACTGCACAGGACGCACCTTATGCTAACTACACCTGCCACTTGTGTGGCAGTGCACTCAGATACCATCCGCAATACGACACTGAACTTCCCTGGTTTGAACACACTGACGACAGGCTGACAGAGCACGGTCAACAGTGCCCTTATGTCAGGCCGGAGCGCAGAGAAATACAGTTGATTAAACGTCTGCAGCAATTCGTATCGGATGCCTTACCCGTGGTGCGTAAAGCCAGCTGGCACTGCAGACAATGTCACCACGATTATTATGGGGAGCAGTACTGCACACACTGCCAGACCGGAGGATTCAGTATTCCCCGGACAACTCAGGAGGAAATATGCGAATTCTGAACTGTTATATGGCGAATGACAGCAAAGGCCATTTTGTTACGGCGAAAGAAGCTGCGAAGCACAACCGACAGGACGTTTTGTGCTGTGTGTCCTGTGGATGCCCGTTAACACTTCAGCGGGGCAATGACGGACAACCACCGTGGTTTGAACATGACCAGATGACTGTCGCTGAAAAAATCCTGCTGCGATGTACCTGGCTTGACCCGGCGGAGAAAGAGGCCCGTCGTTTGCATCTGCAGGGCATGACGGTTCCGGATTATACGGTGAAGGTGAGAAAGTGGTTTTGTGTGATGTGTGACGAAGATTATGAGGGGGAAAAGTGCTGCCCACGCTGCGGTACCGGGGTATACAGCAGGGCGTGGGGGCGGCAGGAGGTGCCGTCGGAAGATGCCAGGGCTGATAATCCGTTACAGAGGCTGTAATGGTTGCCTCCGGAGCAGTTTGCGGTGATGCCTTTCCCGGGAATGGATTGCCAGTGCGGGGACTGTGGAGCTTAATTCCGGTGTTGGTGGCCTTTCCGTTGATTTTATGCCAACAGCCCCCTGTGACTGACAGGCTGCCTCGTCATTCCATTCGTATCTCCAGTAACAGGGGGTTGTATTGTATTTTATTGTGCCGGTTCAGGTGTGCGTTTCCCGGCGCGTCTGCACCGGCTTAACCAAATTCAACAGGGATAAAATAGTGGTAAGCGTACAGCCTGAACCGTCTGGTCAGAATCTGACGAATTAGACAAAGTGGTGTCCACCAAATAAGTAGTGGGAACCAAAGTGTCAGATATGCAGAAAAATGTGACTCCCGGCAGGTGAAAAGGCTGCCCTAATTATCCTCCCGAATTTAAACAGCAGCTCGTTGCTGCCTCCTGTGAACCCGGGATATCCATCTCAAAACTTGCTCTTGAAAATGGCATTAACGCCAATCTGTTGTTCAAATGGCGACAACAATGGCGCGAGGGAAAGCTGCTATTACCTTCTTCAGAGAGCCCCCAGCTACTTCCTGTGACTCCCGATGCAGCTGCCGAACAGCCAGAATCGCTCGCAGAGGACCCGGAAACCCTCAGTATCAGCTGTGAGGTAACGTTCCGGCACGGGACGCTCCGCTTCAATGGCAATGTCAGCGAAAAGCTCCTGACTCTGCTGATACAGGAACTGAAGCGATGATCCCGTTACCTTCCGGGACCAAAATTTGGCTGGTTGCCGGTATCACCGATATGAGAAATGGCTTCAACGGCCTGGCTGCGAAAGTACAGACGGCGCTGAAAGACGATCCCATGTCCGGCCATGTTTTCATTTTCCGGGGCCGCAGCGGCAGTCAGGTTAAACTGCTGTGGTCCACCGGTGACGGACTGTGCCTCCTGACCAAACGGCTGGAGCGTGGGCGCTTCGCCTGGCCGTCAGCCCGTGATGGCAAAGTGTTCCTTACGCAGGCGCAGCTGGCGATGCTGCTGGAAGGTATCGACTGGCGACAGCCCAAGCGGCTGCTGACCTCCCTGACCATGCTGTAAATCTCTTTATCCTGGTTGTCACAGAATAAGCCCGGTAAAATACGGGCTTATGAACGAAATCTCTTCTGACGACATCTTCCTGCTGAAACAGCGCCTGGCCGAACAGGAAGCGCTGATCCACGCCCTGCAGGAAAAGCTGAGCAACCGGGAGCGCGAAATAGACATCTGCAGGCGCAGCTGGATAAACTCCGCCGGATGAACTTCGGCAGTCGTTCCGAAAAAGTCTCCCGCCGTATCGCACAAATGGAAGCCGATCTGAACCGGCTTCAGAAAGAGAGCGATACGCTGACTGGTAGGGTGTATGACCCGGCAGTACAGCGTCCGTTGCGTCAGACCCGCACCCGTAAGCCGTTCCCTGAATCACTACCCCGTGACGAAAAGCGACTGTTGCCTGCGGCGCCGTGCTGCCCGAACTGCGGCGGTTCACTGAGCTATCTGGGCGAGGATACCGCCGAACAGCTGGAGTTGATGCGTAGCGCCTTCCGGGTTATCCGGACGGTACGGGAAAAACATGCCTGTACTCAGTGCGATGCCATCGTGCAGGCACCTGCACCTTCGCGGCCCATCGAGCGGGGTATCGCCGGACCGGGGCTGCTGGCCCGCGTGCTGACCTCGAAGTATGCAGAGCACACCCCGCTGTATCGCCAGTCAGAAATATACGGCCGGCAAGGTGTGGAGCTGAGCCGTTCACTGCTGTCGGGCTGGGTGGATGCATGCTGCCGGCTGCTGTCTCCGCTGGAAGAGGCGCTTCATGGCTATGTCATGACTGACGGCAAACTCCATGCCGATGATACCCCGGTCCAGGTACTGCTGCCGGGTAATAAGAAGACGAAGACCGGGCGGTTGTGGGCGTATGTTCGTGATGACCGCAATGCCGGGTCAGCGTTGGCACCTGCAGTGAGGTTCGCTTACAGCCCGGACAGAAAAGGCATCCATCCGCAGACTCATCTTGCTTGCTTCAGCGGTGTGCTGCAAGCGGATGCGTACGCCGGGTTCAACGAGCTGTATCGCAATGGTGGGATAACGGAAGCTGCCTGCTGGGCTCATGCCCGCCGAAAGATCCACGATGTGCACGTCCGCATCCCGTCAGCACTGACGGAAGAAGCCCTGGAGCAGATCGGTCAGTTGTACGCCATAGAGGCGGATATAAGGGGAATGCCGGCAGAGCAGCGGCTTGCTGAACGTCAGCGAAAAACGAAACCGCTGTTGAAATCCCTGGAAAGCTGGTTGCGTGAAAAGATGAAGACCCTGTTCTTCGGCTCTGGCCATGGTGGTGAGCGGGGAGCGCTACTGTACAGCCTGATCGGGACGTGCAAACTGAATGACGTGGATCCAGAAAGCTACCTTCGCCATGTGCTTGGCGTCATAGCAGACTGGCCGGTCAACCGGGTCAGCGAACTGCTTCCGTGGCGCATAGCACTGCCAGCTGAATAACACATCCCCGTCAATACGGCCCTCGCTGTACGCTTACTTTTGTTCGGACTGCTTATGGCCTTTTTCCACTGGTGGCGCAGGAAAGTTAACCGGCTGCCACCATGGGATGACGTGTAAACCGTGCAGGCATGTTTTCACGTGGTGACGCTTTCATTGGGGGTCTACGCCGGAACCCCAATATTGTTCACATACATGAATTTGAAAAACTAAGCGATACTGCTGTCCGTACCTTATAAACTTATTTCAACGCTTCCGGCAGCGTCACAATCCACAGTTCACTGTCAGACTCCGGTTTCTCCAGTGGCTTCACTCTGAGGGTCGTTTCAACCTGCTTGTCGTCAAGCGTCAGCTTTCCTTCCGCGTTCACCCGATAATCCTTGAATGTCTTGCCCTCGACCGGATGTTGCATCGCCACCTTCACGCCAAAGTCGTTATCGTTCGCCACCGCCAGCGTTTTGCTGTCGATCAGCGCCAACCCTTCAGCCTTCTCCTGCTGCCAGCCCAAGGAGCGCAGATCAACAACCTGCGTTTTCTGCGCAAGGGTAATGCCGCGCTGTGACAGGGTTTTCTCATCATCAAACTCCGGATACTCACCCGGCTTGTCGAAGCCTGACAGGTCGCTCGCCTTATTGAGATCGACCTCGTAAATCAGGTTACGCATTCTGTTGTTTTTATCTCTTCCCTGTTCGATCAGCAGGATGTGCTGGTTATCGAGCGCCACGATGTCTCCGATTTTAGCGTCGCTGTTTTTGCTGTAGGCCGCGCTGTCGATGGGATAACCGTACATCGCGGTTTTTCCGCTTGCCGGATCGAAGCTCACCAGACGCGTAAACAGCGCCTTTTTCTTGCTCTTAGCGTCGATATCCAGCGTACTTTGCACGGCGACAATAATACGCCCGTCCGGCATACGGGTGAGGCCTTCAAAGCCGCGGTTCGCCTGACGCCATTTGAGGATATTTGGCAAACCGCCCGCAATCGCTTTTTCCTCTTCCGCCGCCTGCGGACCGTGGATTGCCAGGATTTTCCCTTTACTGTCGATGTTAATCAGGAACGGGCCATACTCATCGCACAGCCAGTAACCTCCTTTACCATCCGGAGTGATCCCTTCCGTATCCAGCCCGCGATTATCCCCCTTCAGTCTATGTAACGTGTCGCTGAAGGCCACTTCATTGGTGGAGCCAATCACGTCGCTTGCCAGCGGCAGACCGTTGATCGCGCCTTTATCGTCATGCAGAGGACGGGGATCGATGGCCTCCGCTTTGCCGTTTTGTACACGAATCGTCATCAGCAGCGGCGCGAAATCTGGCGTAACGAAAATTTTAGTTTCGTTTTTCCCCTCTTTCGGTGAATCCGCGTTCGGACCGCGATCGGTAATGGTTGCGAATGTCAGGGCATCGCCCTGTTTACCGGTGAACAGCAGGCCAGAACCTATCCCAACCGGAAGGCCGTTCGGGAATGCACTGGCAAATGCGCCGGCGTAGTTCACGTGCGTGCCTTCTGGAAAACTGACGACATAGCGCTCAGCCGTAGGTTGTGCCGCCAGGGCAGAGAAAGAGAGCGTACAACCGATTAGCACGGGAATAATTTTTCTTTTCATATTGTTAGCATCCATAAAGTGAAGATCACACTACACCATAAAGAAGAAACGAGTCAGGAAAATGACATCGAATGGCAACATGCGCGGGCCTGAGGCCAAAGAAATGTAAAACACTGTTGTTATTTGTAACAACGGAAACATTTACGGAAATTATTTGTCTTTCTTCGTGATCAAAAATGCTGTGTCTTGTTGGATTGGAGTGATGAGGGCTGCGTTTAGGAAACGCCCTATATTGTACGGTTGCATTATCGCGGTAGGGGTAATGCACGTGTCAGTATGATGAGCTGACCACACTCACGTGGGTGGACTGGTATAACAATCGACGATTGCTGGAAAGGCAGGGCCATATCCCACCGGCAGAAGCAGAAAAAGCTTATTATGCTTCCATCGGAAACGATGATCTGGCAGCCTGAGTTCACAGATAAAACACTCTCCAGGAAACCCGGGGCGGTTCACTTAGCCGCGTGTCCATTATTGCTGGATAAGATCATAACGATACACCGGGTTAAACAGGTGGTCACTGCTTCACTGAAGCTGCGTGATTATGATGGTCAGGTAGCAGAAGCTATGCCCATGATACCAAAATGACGAAAGCCGAAATGTCTGAAAGCGTGTGTATTACCTGAAAATATGACCGGCTCCGGGGTACGTAACCGATTCAACAAAGCCAATCGATATTACAAAACGAGAGGGACTATATATTTCGTTTTCAGATAAGACTCCTTGAGAGATTATCTTTTATGTAAAATCTCAAATATCACCTGATGTAATGTCAATGATAATATTAAGTGCGCTCTGAACAACATCTTTCTTGGTGTGATTAACATCTGACAAAAAGAACATCAGCTTCTTTATTATGTTCTTGTTGTTTATTATTTCACGCTCACAGAATAAAGCGTTGACTGCCTCTTCTATGACATTTCTCTCGTAAAAAAATTGAGAGTTAGCTTCATATAAAATATTGGCCAATTTTTCACCAAAAACCATATTATAATAATCACTGTGCATCTTTCTCCCCCAGGGTTCAGTCAATAATTTTACCATGCCTAATTATGACAGGTGTAACAAGCATATTTTGCTATATAAATAAAATACATAATACTGATTATTGTAAGAACAGGAAGCAGACTAATGTTTTTTTTTTGTGAGCACATTCCTTCTTATGTAGGAAGAGGCTGTATTATATTAAGTCAACTCTTTTTTACTAAAAACATTATCTATGCCATCAAAGTTGCCTGCTAGCTAATTTTTAGGATATCGCCTTGTCGTGGATTATGCACTCTAAACATGTAGAAGGTATTCATTATAAATACACAGACGGCCATCTTTTGTAAAATGGATGCCGTTTTAAGTGAGATTCTGATTTTCAAATTGTTCCGGACTGAGACCGCCACACCAACTGTACCATCGCCAGCGATTGTAATCGCACTCGATATAATTAAGTAAGTTTGCTGATTTTGCTGTTTACTGCGACAGATGTAAAGCTGTGGTGATTCATGCAGACTAAGTTCACGGACTCCGGCAGTAACACCGATGCATTCTGCAAGCTTCAGATCTTAACTACGAAATTCATGCGAATGGTGTTTACGTTTTTTTACTGGTTGAAACTGTTTTGTCTTGTGAGTCACCTCTGACTGAGAGTTTACTCACTTAGCCGCGTGTCCACTATTGCTGGGTAAGATCACAACACTTTAAAATGCCCTATATAGGGTTAACCAGTAATTATCTGTATGATAGCTTTGAGTTCGGGAGGAGGTAATGACTCCAACTTACTGATAGTGTTTTATGTTCAGATAATGCCCGATGACCTTGTCATGCAGCTCCACCGATTTTGAGAACGACAGTGACTTCCGTCCCAGCCTTG
>OAQX01000133.1_pt1 | contig 14256 bp, 15 predicted proteins | sample 1475521 | NCBI WGS metagenome assembly OAQX01 (sample SAMEA3360657, study PRJEB22359) | human gut metagenome | biome: ENVO:urban biome; feature: ENVO:human-associated habitat; material: ENVO:feces | place: Bangladesh | collected 2011 | reverse complement strand
CAGGCCGCAGTCAGACCCGGCCAGTGGAGGCTTGAGACGAGTGTTCGGCTCGCCATTACTTGCGATTTTTCGCAAAGTTCACAAGACCACCAGCTGCCGCAATATCTTGAATGAATTGTGGCAACTCAGTCCCTTGGTATTGTTCGTTTTTAGTCAAGTTGTACACGATACCTTTAGACAAGTCTACGCCGATTGCATCACCAGCGTCGATACGATCTACTTGTTCACCGATTTCCACTACTGGCAAACCGATGTTGATAGCATTGCGGAAGAAGATACGTGCAAAGGAGTGTGCTACGATAACAGGCACGCCTTTTGCTTTGATAACGCCTGGTGCGTGTTCACGGGAGGAACCACAACCAAAGTTTTTACCAGCTACCATGATTTCGCCAGCTTTCACATTTGGCGCGAATGTAGTATCAATATCTTCCATCGCATGTTCAGCCAATTCGTTCCAGTCAGCAATCGCCAAGTAACGAGCCGGAATGATTACGTCTGTATCTACATCGTCGCCGTAGCGCCAGATTTTTTTGCTTTCAAAATCCATATTAAACCTCCTCAGGGCCTGCAATGCGGCCTAATACAGCACTTGCTGCTGCCACGTAAGGGCTTGCCAAATATACTTCAGAATCAACGTGACCCATACGACCACGGAAGTTACGGTTTGTTGTGGAAACTGTACGTTCCCCTTCAGCCATGATACCCATGTAACCGCCAAGGCATGGACCACATGTTGGTGTGGACACAGCGCAGTCAGCTTGAATAAAGATGTCTAGCAAACCATCTTTCATAGCTTGATCGTATACATCTTGGGAACCAGGGATTACGATACAACGAACGAATGGAGCTACTTTGCGACCTTTGAAGATCTCTGCAGCTGCCACCAAGTCTTCGTAACGGCCATTTGTACAAGAACCGATGATAACTTGGTCAATTTTAATATCTTTGTCAATTTCGTTGATGTAATGTGTGTTGGATGGCAAGTGAGGGAATGCTACCACAGGTTGCAATTTGGACAAGTCAATTGTAATTGTTTGGGCATATACTGCATCAGGGTCAGCATTAATAGGTTCTACAGGACGATTTACGCGACCCTTGATGTATGCTTCAGTTACTGCATCGTAAGGGAATACGCCACATTTACCGCCTGCTTCGATAGCCATGTTACAGATTGTAAGGCGGTCAGCCATAGTCATATGTTGCACGCCTTCACCAGCGAATTCAAGGGCCATGTAACGAGCGCCATCTACGCCGATTTGGCCAATCAAATCAAGAATTACGTCTTTACCAGTTACCCATTTGTTAGGTTTGCCGATAAGCTCAACTTTAATTGTTTCAGGCACTTTGAACCAAGTTTTACCTTCTGCCATAGCAACACCCGCATCAGTGGAGCCTACGCCTGTGGAGAATGCATTGACCGCACCATATGTACAAGTGTGGGAGTCCGCACCGATGATCATTTCGCCAGGACCGATAAGACCTTTTTCTGGCAAAATAACGTGCTCGATACCCATTCTACCGACTTCAAAGTAGTTTGTAATGCCATGTTCGCGTACGAAATCGCGCATGACTTTCGCTTGTGTAGCGGATTGAATATCTTTATTTGGTGTGAAATGATCTGGCACCAAGTAGATTTTATGACGGTCAAATACAGGTTTGCCGATTTTTAAGAACTCTTTACGCGCCGGTGGGAATGTGATGTCGTTCATCAAAACAGCGTCCAAATGACATTCGATGATTTGGCCTGGCTTTACAACATCAAGACCCGCGTGGCGAGCCATATTCTTTTCAGTAATGGTCATACCCATATTATTCTTCCTCCTGTTGTTCTAGCTCCATAGCTAGGAATACTGAGTTAACTGCATTAATGTATGCATTCACACTTGATTTAACGATATCGGTGCTAATACCACGACCATGGTACAAGCGACCGTTGTATTCTACCTTAAGGGTTGCTTCCCCAAGGGCATCTTTACCGGCTGTGATGGCGCGGATTTGGTAATCTTTTAAGCTAATTGGCAAGCCAACCACACGTTCAACTGCTTTAAGGGATGCGTCTACTGGACCATCACCTACGGCAGCATCGGCTTTTTCACCTTCTGGGGTCATGAGGCGAACGTCAGCATAAGCATAACCTTTTTCACCTAATTTATAGTATTGAGCCACAAGCTCGAATGCTTTTTTATGGTGCATATTATCGATTACAAGAGCGACGATGTCATCGTCGTATACTTGTTTTTTACGGTCCGCCAATTCTTTAAATTTAGCGAAGAGGTCGTTGATTTTCTCTTCTGTGAAAGATTGGAAACCAAGTTTTGCCAAATGATCAGCGAAGGCATGACGACCAGAGTGTTTGCCCAATACGAGGTCTGTTTTTTCAGCCCCTACGGACTCAGGAGTCATGATTTCATAGGTTTCAGGATTGCTCATCATACCATGTTGGTGAATACCAGACTCATGAGCAAAGGCATTAGAGCCAATGATTGGTTTATTTGGAGGAACTACAACACCTGTCAAACGACTCACAAGTTTAGAAACTTTCGTAAATTGTTTTGTATCAATGTTCACTTGAAGGTCACCGAAGTAATCATGGCGTGTTTTAAGAGCCATTACAACTTCTTCAATCGCTACGTTACCAGCCCGTTCGCCTAAGCCATTAATTGTTCCTTCTACTTGACGTGCACCTGCTTTAATAGCGGCTAACGTATTCGCATTGGCAAGACCTAAGTCATCATGACAGTGAACGGAGATAATTGCATTTTCAATGCCTGGTGTATGTTCTTTAATATAGCGGATTTTATCACCGAACTCATTAGGGTTCATATAACCTACTGTATCTGGTACGTTAATAATTGTAGCGCCACCAGCAATGGCAACACCGAATACTTGGCATGCGAAATCTAAATCAGAGCGTGCTGCGTCTTCACCGGAGAACTCGATTTCATCAACCTTACCTTTTGCATATGCCAATACGGATTTAACCTTATCCAATACCTCTTGGCGAGTCATTTTTAATTTATATTCCATATGAAGTTCGGAAATAGCAATGAATACATGTAAACGGCTACGTTCCGCATCTTTCAACGCATCAATCGCTTTTTGTACGTCCTTTTCATTGGCACGAGCCAACGCACAAATTGTTGCACCTTTCACTTCGCGTGCAATCGTTTGTACCGCTTCAAAATCCCCAGGGGATGCCGCTGGGAAGCCAGCCTCGATTACGTCGATGCCTAGACGTACTAGGCCTTTCGCAATTTCAATTTTTTCAGGAGTTTGTAAAGATACACCTGGTGTTTGTTCCCCATCACGAAGGGTTGTATCGAAGAAATATACGCGATTTTGATCCATAATCTTCACCTTTTCTGTACTAATAAAACATAACGCTGTATTATATCTATCAATTGTGAAAGTTTAGTAAAACCGCCAATTTCAACACTATTCGGCTAATGCCAACACAGATACATCAAATCAGTAATTTTACTAGACTTTTACAATAAAAAAAAGCCCCTCAGAACAACTGTCGTTGCTCAAAGGGGCGTTATATTCATAACACGGTACCACCCTAATTGGGACTCGTTGCGGGTATAACGGAACCACCGTCGATGACTACTGCTGAATTCGCCACCAAAGCTCACGGGAGAGTGTCAGTGTACAACCTCTATTGCCTCGCACCAACCGGCAACTCTCTGAAAGCAGGATTTGTAAACCTTTATACCCATTCATAGCTCGTATTTAAGATATAAGGGTATTGTACTGTATTCTATAGAGTTATGTCAATTAAAATAAAATGAATATGTTTAATAAGACATTCTCGTTAGTATTTAACCCACTCTAACTCATCAAAACTATTCAAGATTAATTTTTCCATTTTTACAACTTGATTAGTGAACTCTATTCGATTATTAATAAATAAAATATCTGTATACCAGTCCTTTAAACTAGCATATACTTCATTCTCTAAATCAATAATCATGGTTTCTATGGGGTCCCAAGTCTTATATTTTACAGATTCCACCATAACCATGCTACTACCTATGAAAGTAACATCTCTACCATATATCCAAAACGGCAATACTTTGTCTTTTATAGAAATAGAATATATGGCATTCCCATGGGGCGGTTCCGTTTCATATTGTGCTTTTATTTTGTACTTTTCCATTATCTTGTTGCTAGCATTTTCTATATATGGCAACTTTGAAACTTTGTACTTTTCTGCGTTCATATAGGCTCCCTAATTTTTAATATTAATCCCACCAAAGAGAAATGTATATCGCTATTTGTGTAAAGAGTATTTTGCTATACTATAGGTGTTACCAATTCCTTTCCAAATCAGGTAACGGAAAGGAGGTGCATTTAAATCAACACGCTCTCAACGATTCTTGTAGCTATCATGGTAAATATAATAAGTTATTATATTTGCAAATGGTTAGATTGGCTGCTATCGATCATTGGTAACTAACCTTGGCTTGTCACCACTATCTGACAAAAAAGCCCTTGCTAGGACCGCCATCCTTTGCAAGGGCTTCTTTAGTGCATTTAATCAACACTTTGCTCTATTGGTATTTTACCATAAAAAGTAAAATATTGTCACTATAAGTAACTTTATTTTCATATATAATATAAAAACCCCTCGGAGTTGCCGCTCCGAAGGATTTTGTAGTTAATTGCACAACTATCAATTGGCTATCTAGAATATACTACACTCAAAGTATTTTTTCAACATTCACACTCTTAATCATTTCTCTAGCCCGTTTAACAGAAACTGGCTCATTAAACAAGAATACATGGTTCTGCCCCTCTTGTTCCCATGATGCTAAGTAAACGGAGTTATCCACCATTCGATAGGTTACGGTCATGCCATTTACAACCTCTATTTTCTGAGGCACGTAATCCTTATAGTCACCTGCGATATTACCAGATAAAGTCGATACTCGATACTTAATATACTTTGGCATATCATCTACACGGTCAAAGTATTTTCCTTTTAAAAGCTCATGATAGGCATACACGACTTGTAGTACATCATGATCCACAATAGTTACATGTACAGGGCGGAGACCTGCTACCCCACTTGGCAACTGCGGATTAAAGTTCAAATGTTGCTTGGCCTCATATACAGTATCAAATACCTCTAGCGATTGACCTTTACGAGTGCTTCTATAATCCTCATCAATCATACTGCAACTACCCAGTCCATCTGGACAAGGAAACTCATTTCGGTCGCCATAGGGCTGATCATAAATAGAATTACCATTGAGACGAAAGCGCACCAAGTCATCTGCGGAAGCGACATTGATAGAACCTATAAAAGCTAATGTAGTCAGTGCACATATAATTTTATTCATAATACAATCCCTTCAAAACATACTATATGTATTAAATAAATTATATCACTAGAGGAACAGATGCTCACATAATATTAGTTACAGCATGATTCTAAGTCTATAGTCAGTAAATATAAAGGAGATTATAATGATGTACGCATAATTAACATAACTTGTGCAAAGCTTTATTAGATGCACACACAAGTAATCCAACAGAAAAAATTGTTCAATCACAAGCTGATACCTAAGACAAGCCTGAGTAAGACTAACTACTAAAATTCCAATAATCCCTTTTCATCAAACTTAAAGTTTGGACCCCATGCAACTTCCCAGTAATATCCATCTGGATCAGTAAAATATGCATGATAACCACCCCAAAAAATATCTTGTGGTTCTTTTACAATTCTTCCCCCAGCATTTCGCACTAATTCAATGACACTATCAACATCTTCTTTATGCTCAACATTGTAAGCTAATGTAATTCCTGCAAATCCATCTCCCATTGGAGGATTGCTTTCATCAATATCTTTTGCTAATTGTTCCAAAGGAAATAGTTCAAATTTTGTCCCTGCTGTATCGAAAAATATTACTGGCGGATTATTTTCTTTACAGTCAGTCTTATATCCCAAACCATCTCTATAAAACTTTATTGATTGTTCCATGTCTCTAACGCCTAAGCATATGCAAGTGATCTTATTCATTACTACCTCCATAGTTTAAAATTACATTAATCAGATAAACTTGAATTTGTCAGCTAATAAATTTACTCGCCAATTTGTACACTTGATTTATTTCTTTGCTGTCTAATTTCCAATTATTAAGTTCAGCTTTAATTAATTCAGGAAATTTTTTGCTAATATCCCTTAAAGCATTGCCTACCGATTTTCTGACATATTCGCTGGTATCTTCTTTTAGTGCAGCAATACGCTTAATAGCTTCCTTCGGATTATCTTTAAAATATGGTCTACTCGTCCATATTCTTAATCCCTCTGTAACGGCTCTCCTCGTATTTGGATTATGATTATCTAACCATTCATCAATAATTGGAAGAGCTTTTTCATACCCGGTCTTTCTGCAAAATTCATCAAATGCCTTTGCTAATACTTCCTGAACTCTCCAATTATCATCTTCAGACACTTCATCTCTCATAAATACCAAAATATCTTTTTTATCTGATAAATATCCAAAAAGAAATACACCGTACATTCTTACTTGATAGATATCAGATTTATAGGCTAAAAATGCCAACTCCTTGATATATTCAGTATCATTAGATTTATAATCAGCCAAGGCTCGTCTTTCTTCCTCTTTGAAGCCATTTTCTATCAAGGAAAACTCTGTTTCTAAACTCCTAATATACGCTTTCAAAGAAACTCACCTCACTTACAAATTCTAATTTGTTTATAACGCTCTGATTCTAGCTTTTACAAAATCAATAAAACTATGTTTTCAATACAGCTACATTGCGCCAATTTTTGGTATTCAGCTTTTATTATTAAATTATATCAAAAATTTTTCACAGTAATCATCACAAATCTATCCTATTTGATAGTATCTATCGTAAATCATTCTACTATTCAAAATTATTGTAGGTGCTATAATGAACTCAACAAAAGGAACAGATGCTCATATGATGCTAAATGCACTATTCTAGAGCTATAGTTAGTAGTTAATAAAAGGAGACTATCATGACACATACACAATTAACACAACTTGTACGAGCTTTATTAGATGCTCCAACAAGCAATGAAACCGTAAAGGAATTCGCTCAATCTTGGATCGATGCAGAAGACACCCCTAGACAAGCTGAACTCACAAAACAACTTGTATCGGTAGCAGAGCAAAACATTGCTTTTATTGACGAAACAATCGGCTTTGCCGGCTCTGAACTTGCTGTACAAATCCTTGGTGCAGAAGGTGCAGCTAACCTATTACAACACGCTAAATCTATCAAAGCACAAGGTGCAGAATTCTGCGACTGCCCTGGATGTGTAGCATGTAAACACGTTATCGATTTAAAAGCGGAAATTGCATAATACAATACTCTTTTAAAAGGTCATCAAAAAATCATTGATGACCTTTTTTATATACAAAAACGGCCCCTCATATGAGGAGCCGCTTCTTATATAACCCTTACAGTGTCCATGCGAGTGTTTCACCACAGCTCGCATGCCTATCCCACTAGGCTGGACTGTTTATTTTGTATGTAGTTTTGGTGCTACCGTATTGGCGATAATTGCTTTAGCCATATCTCGAGTTACAGGGCGTTCAAAATACATCGCATGATTTTGACCATCTTTAGACCAACCTGCGAGGTATACCATTTTTTCGCCACCTTTGAAAGTAACCTTTATACCGTTTACTTTTTCTGTAGCTGTTACACGATAATCCTTATGATCACCACTGATATCACCTTTTGTAGTCCCTACGCGATACACAATGCGTTTACCTGCTGCTTGATTGCGAGTCGCATCCTCACCAGCTTGATATACATAAACTACTTGTAATACATCTTTTTCGATAGTACTTACAGACTCAACATTATAGCCTATAGGCAATACCTTAGGCAATTGAGGTGTAATATTCATGTATTTAGCAGCTTCATCAATAGTGCTAAACTCATGAATAGGATTTGGCATGCCAACCATAGGCGCTGCCTGTTCTGCTACCATAGGTTTAGCTGGATCCGGTTTTACATCAAAAGTACCTTGTGCACCAGCCACAGTGTAAGAACCTACACAAGCACACGCAACTGCCATTAAGACGAATTTTTTAACCATGGGTATAATCTCCCTTCACGTAACATAAAAATTATTAAAAACACATTTATTTTGTATGTGATTTTTCTTCAACAATATTACGAATCATAGCCTTCGCCATATCTCGCGTAACGAGATACTGAAACTCTAATGAGTGATTCTGCCCATCTTTCATCCACGATACAAGATTGACCATTTCGTCACTGCCTTTGAAAGTAACCTTTATACCATCTACACGTTCAGTTTCTATCACCTTATGAATCTTACGATCACCACTAATATCACCAGTTAACTTAGATGAGCGATATATAATTAGTGCACCACCAGCTTTGTTATAATATGGCTCCGCACCGGGCTCATAGACATAAACAACTTGTAATATATCTTTCTCTAAGGTTATGACAGATTGAATATTAAAACCTATAGGTAACAACTTTGGCATCTGTGGTGTGATATTCATATAGTCCGCTGCTTCTTTAACTGTGGTGAACACATGCACGGGACTTGGCATAATAAAATTAGGTTCTGCAGGTTCAACTGAGATCCCACCAGTCATAGGCGCAGAACTGCCTCCACCAGATGGCTCATGAGCACTAATAATGCTATAGGAACCAATAGTTACACATGCTAAAGAAGCCACTAATAATATCTTTATCCTTGTTGTCATAACAACAATCTCCGAAAATAAGTTTTGTAAAATTATATTTATCAAAACGAGCCTAACAAGTATACCCTAAATGATATAGGATTTCAAGTAACTATTTCTTATGCACCATAAAGCCAGCTGCTTGTTGGTTTGCCATGATTGTCACATCAGAGATTTGTAAGCGTTTAGGCTGATTGGTTACATATAATACAACATCAGCTACATCCTCTGGTTGAACTGCCTCAATGCCAGCATATACAGATTTTGCTCGTTCCGCATCACCGTGGAAACGTACTTCACTAAATGGAGTTTCTACGATACCCGGTTGAATTGTTGTCACCTTAATATCTGTAGCAATTGTATCCATGCGAATACCATCGCTCAATGTTTTAACAGCCGCCTTTGTAGCACAGTAAACAGCCCCATTAGGATATGCATAAATACCTGCAGTAGAACCCATATTTACAATATGGCCTTCATTTTTATCGATCATGAAAGGTAGTACTGCTTTTGTTACATATAAAAGGCCTTTCACATTAGTATCAATCATAGTCACCGCATCATCAACAGAGCTATCTTGGAAAGGATCAAGCCCTTGAGCAAGACCAGCGTTATTCACGAGCACATCAACGCCACCAAAAGCCTCGATAGCAGTAGGAACCTTACTTTCAACATCCTCACGACTACGCACATCAAGAACCAACGTCTCAACACGTACACCATAGTCTTTAGACAAACGAGCCTGCACCTCATTGAGCAACTCAGCGCGACGACCAGAAATCAATACATTATCCCCATGCTTGGCATACGCCTCAGCAATACAAAGACCAATACCAGACGTTGCACCAGTGACAAAAACATTACGAGCCATAAAAGCCTCCTCATCATCAATCCGTTCTATTCTAATAAATTCATTATACCATTATAAAAAACAAAAAACGCTACCCTACCACCTATAATCAGCAAAAATAGTGTATACATAGGCGCAGATAGGATTTAAAAGAATACATAAAGTGGCTTATGGATTTAGGAATATGATAATAAAAGAGGATACCCTTTCTGAAAACGACTTAGCGGCCCCGCATAGCGGGGTGGGTGGCTTTGGAGGCTTCCGCTATTCCCTAAATGATATGCTGACGCATCTAGTATATAAGGCAAAGATATTTGAGCTCTACCACAACTAGAAAACAAATAGGGATACCTATTCGAAGCCGCCTTGGGCGCTACGCGTACCCATGAAGGCTGAGGATAGGTATCCCTATGGTTTATTAGTTTTTACGAGGAGAGCTCAAGTACTCTTGCTCTTTATTTCAGATGCGCCAACATATCATTTAACACTTCCATGCAATCCCCCACGATACCGTAGTTAGCATGTGGGAAGATTTCTGCGTTTGGATCGTTGTTAATAGCCACGATTGTGTCAGCACCGGAGATGCCGCTCACGTGTTGGATAGCACCGGAGATACCGAATGCCAAGTATAGTTTAGGGCTTACAGTTTTACCGGTTTGGCCTACTTGGTAAGGCAATTCAATCCAGCCTTTTTCAACGAGTGGGCGTGTAGCACCTACAACGCCGCCGATAGCATCGGCTAGTTCGTAAAGTTTATCAAAGTTTTCTTTAGAGCCCATGCCACGGCCACCAGCTACGATGATATCTGCTTCTTGGATATTATAACCATCTTTGCTGAACGGAATGAAGTCGAGGCGTTTCATGCGAATATCTTCAGGCTTGAGGTCAAATTGTTCAATTTGAATACGGCCCCAGCTATCTGCAATACGTTCAGGTCTTTTAAATACGTTAGGACGTACGGAGCCCATTTGAGGACGATGGTTTGGAGAAATAATTTCCGCCAAAATATTGCCGCCCAACGCAGGACGTGTCCATTCAACAAGGCCTTCTTCAGTATCTACTGTCAAGATTGTACAGTCTGCAACAACGCCGTTTTGCATGCGTCCAGACATGCGAGGCGCCAAGTCACGACCGTTGTTAGTAGCACCAATCAAGAGGATATTCGGCTTATGATCTTCAAAGAAGTCTGTTAACACCTTAGTGTAGCCATCCGTTGTATAGTATTTCAAAAGCGGGCTTTCAAAAACGTGAACAATATCGGCACCATGTGCTACGAGTTCCTCTGCTTCGGTTTGAACATTCTCGCCCAATAACATAACTTGAACGAGCTGGCCCAATTCCTTAGCAATGCGGCGAGCTTGGCCGATCAGTTCATACGTAACCGGATGTACCACGTCATCGATGGTATCAGCTACGACAAAGACGTCTCTATATTCATCAAAATTTGTTACGGCCATTACCGGTCACCTCCTTTAGAACCTTCAGAACCTTCAGTACCTTTAGCGGCTGCTACCGCCTTAAACTCACTAGGGGATACGCTTTCAACAGACGCAGCCCTTTGCACAGGATCTTTTACATCTACACCTTCATCATTGTCCTCAGCCACCTCAATAGGCGCATCATTTGGCACTAATAGATGAGCAAATTTTTCTGGCTTAATATGGTAAGCCAATTCGAGAACTTTTTTAGCCCCTTCCTCTATGGATGGTAACATTTCTACCTTACCGCGGAGAGGTGGTTGGTACACCTTGCGCACCCGCGTAGGAGAACCATTAAGACCGATACGGCTTTCATCAATTTGTGGCATATCGCGCAATGTAACATGAGTAATAGTATAGCGTTTCGCGTAAATAGAGCTCCAAAGGCCTGGTTGGCGTGGCTCGTTGAGCTCAGCTGTCGCTGTTATCAACAACGGTAATGGAACCTCTACAATTTCATAGCCATTTTCATGTTGTCGTTTCACAACTGCTTTTTGAGTTGCTTGATCTACGGATAGTTCACAAGCATAGGTAGCTTGCGCCATACCGAGTTCCTCTGCAATTTGAGGGCCTACTTGTGCCGTATCGCCGTCGATAGCTTGTTTACCGCAGAAGATAATTTGGAACTGACGGTTCATAGTCCGTTGAATATGACGGATGGCAGACGCAATGGTATAGCTTGTAGCCAATGTATCGGCACCACCGAACGCACGGTCTGTAACGAGTACCGCATCATCAGCACCGAGGGATAAACACTGGCGAAGTGCTTCTTCAGCCTGTGGAGGCCCCATGGATAGAACGGTTACACGACTACCTTCATATTGGTCTTTTACCGACAAAGCCGCCTCTAACGCATGCATATCATCAGGGTTTACAATGCTAGGCAAGCCTGTGCGGATGAGATTATTTGTTTCCGGATCCAGCTTAATCTCAGATGTATCTGGAACCTGTTTGATACATACTAATAACTCCATACACTCACCCCTGTCTAAATTCTACGCCCTTAGCGTTACGCGGATATTTCCAAGTTTTTACGATTGTTTCGCCACAAAGAACACGGCATGTACCGCACTCTAAACAGCCAGCGAAATCAAAGGCTAAATCGCCGTTTTCTTGCAATGTATATAGACCGGCAGGACAACCATTGACGAGCTTCATTTTCTCTTCTCGGCTAAAACCAGCGCCATCCACAAGGATATGAGGAGACGTTTCATCTACATAATATTTATTGGCGCCCAAACGCTCTTCTAGTTTCATAGGGAACGCACCCCTTTCCAAGCATCACGAATCAAGGTAAATAGGCCAATGTCTCCGACACGGCGCATCATTTTTTTCATCAATGGTACTGCACCATCACCGTTTACAGTGAATACGTCGCGCATCAAATTGTTAACAAATGCTGGGTATTCATTGAAAATACGCGGATGGGTAGCGAGGAATTTAGGCATATTTTTGTAATGCTTCAAGTCCTTCAGCAACCAAGAATTCTTGATTTGACGTTCATACAATTTAGCTACGCGATCCATGTTTTCGTCGCGCAAGGCTACGTTAACCGCATCTGCTGCGCACATGCCGGACTCGATAGCAAGGTCCATACCACGAATAGTATATCCAAGGTTCATACACATACGTGCCGCATCGCCAACGATAATGTAACCATTACCGCCCAATTTAGGCATAGATTTATAGCCCCCTTCAGGTACGAGGTGGGCACTATGTTCTTTCAATTGACCATTTTTCAATAATGGTGCAATTCTTGGATGGCTTGTGAAAGCTGAAAGCATGTCGTCTACAGAACGATCGGCTTTGCCGATATCTTCAAGGCCTACAACCATGCCCACAGAAAGGCTATCTTTATTTGTATAAATAAAGCCGCCCCCCAATAAGCCAGAGGTCATGTCGCCCAAAGTAAGCCACGCCATACCGTCATCTCCAGACAGCATAAGGCGATTTTCAAGGTCTTCTTTTTTAAGTTTATATACTTCTTTTACGCCTACTGCCATAGTGCTTGGATCAGTAGGAGCTGTAAGGCCTGCTTTTTCTAACAATACTGTATTAGAGCCTTCTGCGATGATAACGAGCTTTGCATATACTTCATCATCATGACAACGAACGCCTACAACGCGTTGTTTCTTGCCTTCTCCTTCAGTGATGAGATCTGATACTTGTACATTGGATACGAGAAGAGCGCCCTTTTTCTCAGCCTCTTCAGCGAGCCATTTATCGAATTTAGCGCGTAATACTACGTAGGATTCCTCGTTAGGTTGTCCATCTTCATAGCTGTATTCAATAGTCGTCATTTCATTGCCAGCACCAATAGAAATGCGTTCTTTTGTCACCTTACGTTCCAATGGGGCACGGTCTCTAAAGTCCGGTACTAACCGTTCTAAAGAATGCGTATAGATACGCCCACCCATCATATTTTTAGCGCCTGGTGCGGTACCACGTTCAATGAGTAAAACCTTTACCCGTTGCTCCGCAAGGCGTAACGCCGCCGCAGAGCCTGCTGGGCCTGCACCAACAACGATAACGTCAAATGTTTCATTGCGATCAATTGCCATATACTCAGCTCCTTTAAATCAAAGCTTAGACTTACATAAGTTCATATAGTATATATATTTCTCTATTAAGAACCAAAATACCTTTAAAAATTACCACAGAAAAATGAATATATTCTATATTTTTTAACATTATGTTGTAAATAGCTCTATAGGATGTATATATACTCATTATATGCTTATACTATTGCATACTATTCATTACCAACAGGTGCAACAAAATTCATCAATTCGTGAAATTTATAAGTTTATCTAGCTTTCACAGTGAAAGTAGCGTATGATAAAAGTAGGAAAAACCCTATACGGAGCAACACGCGTATAATACGACCGCATAATGCAAGACCACGGTCAAGGTTAGGCACTCATTATTTTGGAATTACCAGAGGAGGCCATATGGACCCGTTAAGAATCTTGAAAGCATTATCAAATCCACATCGGTTAGATATTATATTGTGGCTAAAGCACCCAGAGAAAGAATTCGGTGTACAAGTACACACTAAAACTCTTATCGATTTTCCTAACAGTGTAAGCGTTAAGAGTATTCAAAAGCGCTGTGGTGTATCTCAATCTTCCATCTCTACATTCATGAGCATCTTAGAAAATGCAGAACTTGTAGAATCCCGTAAGATTGACCAATATAC
>OAQX01000132.1_pt1 | contig 14274 bp, 15 predicted proteins | sample 1475521 | NCBI WGS metagenome assembly OAQX01 (sample SAMEA3360657, study PRJEB22359) | human gut metagenome | biome: ENVO:urban biome; feature: ENVO:human-associated habitat; material: ENVO:feces | place: Bangladesh | collected 2011 | reverse complement strand
GGATTCCAGATAACTTTAAAAATTTTGTTCATTATTGATGCTCTCTATTCCTTGATATAAGCGCAGAAGCTGCATTTATTTTTTGTTTTTTCGCTGCCGAGTTTCAGCAGATTGAACAGTGTCGAACTGGAGATTTGCCATATTGATGGACAACTTCAGATACTTCAGGTTATTAGGCGAAACGCCTTTTAATGTCAGATTAATGTCTTGCCATTGACCAGGCATTAATTGCAGAGTGGAATTCATGGTGGTGTTGAAAAGTAATTGTTGCCACTTCGCCAGAGCTTTGGCATCGGTGGGTCTTTCATTGCCCCATGTCGCATGAAAGCCAATATTTGATACGGGAACGCTTAATAGATTGACTAGTGAAATACGAATAACGCTGCCGTTTTCAACCGCATCAATAGCCAGCACCCGACCTGCCAAACCGACAGAACCGTTATTTAGAATGAAGTATTGTGTTTGTGCCGGGTTAAATTCTGTAAAGACAAATTCGTCCTGTTTGTCTTTAACCGCTTTCACCACGCCAGCGAGCGTCTTGGTACTATTTATGATAGTAGTTTGTTGTTTTTCAAAATGTTCTATCTTTCGCTTATCGAGTTCCTGTTGTTTCTCAAGCGCCTCAATTTTGCTTTTTTGCAACTCTTGCTGTGTAACGAGGTCGTCGACCTTACTCGCTTTTTCAATATAGTCACACCCTGCCAATAAGCAGAGAGGCACTATTATTAACACGCTTAACAGTGTTTTCTTTAGGTTCATAGGATGAATTCCTTTTCATAATCCCGATACAGTTGATAATTACGGCACAATCATTTTTTTTATGAATGATTAGAGTGGAGCATATCCGACAAATAAATTTGTTAGAGAATTTTTGTATTAATTGGTTGTGCGAATATGTTATTAAGTGTCAAACAATTTCGGTTTGTAGCCAATAATATTAATCGCGCGGATTTTAATGATCGGTGTCAATCAATGTCAAATGTTTCACCGGATAAAGGCCCAGGGCAGGGAAAGGTAAATATTCAGTTGAGTGATGTTTTATTGCGAAGTTTGCGATGCTGATAGAAAAATTTAAATAATTAATTATGTTTCAAGCATTGATATGCGGCAATTCATTGTTAATATTGATACATCATTCTTTAATTTGTACCGGATTTTCAGAATTTAGCCTGCTCCGAGCGCTCAGAAGTGTAGGTGGAGTTGAATATATAATGTTAAGAACGTTATAAATATTCGATCGCTAAAACAGGCCCCTGCATGTGCCAGCAGGAGCGAGTAAATCGTGAGTGGCTGTAATTACAGCGACGAGAAAGGAACTTAAAACGCAGTCTTAGAGAACCCTGTCATCTCTTGTAGGCCCATTTCGCGGCCCAGCGCGGTCATTGGGTGCACAACGACCAGTCCGCGAACGCTCTTCTTCAGTTTGCCCATATCAGCTTGCTCTTTTTTAGTAATCGCGCGCTGGAACGGCATCTTCATCAGCTTCTGTGCTTCCTTACTGAGTTTCTGGCTGTGAACTTCGCGCAGGCGAGCAATTTCTGCTTCCAGAGTGGCTTTCTCTTTTTCCAGTTCAGCATATTTGTCTGCGGCTTCAACCAGCGACAGATCGGCCTGCTGGTGGCGGATGGCGTCCAGACGATCGCTGAGACGTTTGATTTCGTTTTTTTCGACTTCTTTCATGTGATGGCTTCTGATAAAGATAAATTTATAGCCCCTAGTATGCGCGACCAGGTGCTTTGTTCACAACTGATGACATTGCAATAGTTCTATAACGTAAACATTAACATGCTTAAAAACTACGCAATTTATTGATTAATTAAGAAATTTAAAGAAAAAAGATAGTTAATAGAAACGGATGATTATTGAGGATTGAGCACGTTTTCCTTAATGTCATTTATACCGGGATCTAAACTAAAATTGGCGGCCGCGCATTCCCGGCGCGGGGTAATACGGAGATATCATCATGGGCAAATTAGGTGAAAACGTTCCGCTTCTTATCGATAAAGCCGTAGATTTCATGGCATCGAGCCAGGCGTTCCGGGAGTATCTGAAAAAACTACCTCCCCGTAACGCGATTCCGTCCGGAATACCTGATGAAAGCGTGCCGTTATATCTACAACGTCTGGAGTATTATCGTCGGCTTTATCGGCCGAAGCAGGTAGAGGGGCAGTAAGCAGACGTTGCTTACTTTTGGAAGGCTTTTTTTAAGCTGATTTTGGAAATCAGCTCTGTCAGTGAAAGGACCATTGTTGATCGCACAGCCTGTTGGTAACGCTGAATTTGCATTGCATACAAACTGGAGTCTGCAGGTTCAAACTGTGGCGGCGGTGGTAACGCCGCCACGCAATGCAGTTCACCAAAGGGTCCAAGGATTTCGTCGTCGGTAAACGCGTACTCGTTGCCGTCGTGATTTAGCTCTTCACGCAATGCCATCAGCAGTTCCGCATCTTCGTATTCCTGGCGGTTAATGACGCCCAACCCGTAAATGAGTTTTAAACGCACAGAAAGATCGCCCAGCGGACCGTCGCCGTCGAGTAACGGTTCTACAGCATACTTCACCGCGTAATCGTCTTTGCGGAATACCTGAAGCACCAGAAGATTTACCGCCTCGGTCAAAAGCTCGACGGCGGTGATCAGAAAGCTTCGCACGGTTTTGCCAGCATTCAGACGCTCAAGCACACGGTTTTCAAAGGCCTGGGTTTGTTCCATTGTTGCCTGCATATCTGACAATCTGTTATTCGGGCGCAGGGTATCCTGCGCCTGGTCCACCATTATTGCATTGCTTTATAAGCGGTTACCGCCTCGGATACAACCTCGCTGTTGGCATCAAGACCGGAAATCTGTGCCAGCGCCGCCTGCGGACCTTTGTCAGCGATCAGTGCTGCCAGTTCCTGAGCCTGCGGATCATCTTCACTGCGGAAGTGCATTGCAGCGGCAATACCTTCAATCAGGTTTTTATGTGGCAGACCATATTCCAGCGTTCCGAGCAGTGGCTTGATCAGACGGTCGCCAGCACTCAGTTTACGCAGCGGCTGACGGCCTACGCGCTCTACATCATCTTTCAGATACGGGTTCTCGAAACGACCGAGGATTTTCCGGATGTACGCCGCATGTTTGTCTGCGTCAAAGCCGTAGCGCTTGATCAATACTGCACCACTTTCTTCCATCGCACCTTTTACCACCGCGCGGATTTTCTCGTCGAGAATAGCGTCACGAATGGTCTGATGACCGGCCAGTTTTCCGAGGTACGCGGTTATAGCATGACCTGTATTCAGGGTGAAGAGTTTACGTTCGACAAATGCCATCAGGTTGTCGGTTAACTCCATTCCTGGGATGTTCGGCAGCGCGCCTTTGAACTGGGTTTTATCAACAATCCATTCGCTGAATGTTTCTACCGTCACTTCCAGCGGATCGTTGGTTGCAGAAGCCGAAGGCGGCACGATGCGGTCAACGGCGGAATCGACAAAGCCAACGTGTTCTTCTACCCACGCTTTGGCATCTTCCGGCAGGGCGTTCATCACATGGCCTTTCAGCTGCGTGGTGCCGCGTACCATGTTTTCACAGGCGATAATGTTCAGCGGGGATTCATTACCTTGTTCTTTACGTTTCACCAGCCCTTTGGCGATTGCCGGAGCAATACGTTCCAGCACAACCGGACCAACGGCGGTAGTGACTAAATCAACCTGAGCAATCAGATCAACGACATCATCACCAATGCTGCTGACGGCATTGACGCCGGAAACGGTATCTACCTGCTCGGTTTCACCGACCACATGAACCTGATAGCTATGACGGGCATTCAGGGCATCAAGTACCACCTGATTGACATCGGCAAACGTCAGTTGGATACCCGCGTCTGCCAGCAGTTTACCGATAAAGCCACGACCGATATTACCTGCGCCAAAATGTAATGCTTTCATAGTATTAACCTTCATCAATGTTTTTACCCGAGAGGGCTGGGGTGAGGCTTTTCCCTCACCCAAACCCTCTCCGTGAGGAGAGGGTAGGATTGGATTACTTACGACCTGCCAGCAGTTCCAGCACTTCATCCACGCTGGTGGTGTGTGCCAGACGCTCGATGACGGATTCATCATCCAGTGCATTGGTCAGGCTGGTGATAACCTGAATGTGCTCGTTGTTACGGGCAGCAATACCAATCACCAGACGGGCAATGTCATCTTCTTCTTCACCGAAGCGCACGCCTTCCGGGTACTGGCAGAACACCACGCCCGTTTTCAGTACGCGATCTTTCGCTTCAACCGTACCGTGTGGCACCGCGATAGACTCACCCAGATAAGTCGGGGTCAGTTTTTCACGATCCAGCATCGCCTGAACGTATTCCGGCTCAACGTAACCGCCTTTCACCAGTTGCTCGCCAGCAAAACGAATCGCTTCTTCTTTGGTGGCCGCTTTGCGACCGAGGAAGATGTTCTCCGCGCCTAGCTTGAACAGGTTAGCATTGGAATCGTCAAAGCTGTCTTTCAGACTGTCTTTCACTTTCACTTCGTTTTCAGTATGGCGCTGGGCAGCAACCAGACGTTCGGTCAGGCTGGTGTACAAGCCGCTGTCGAGGAAGTTGGTCAGCGAAATATGCTGTGCCTGCGGAACCTGGCGCATAGCGCGTTCGGTCAGGTCACGGTGAGTGATGACCAGGTCCACATCTGGCGGCAGGTTGTTGATCGCGCTGTTAGTAACAGAAATCTGCGACAGACCTGCATCCTGAATTTTCTTACGCAGCACGCCTGCGCCCATTGCACTGGAACCCATACCGGCATCACAGGCAACGATGATTTTACGTACGTGGCTCAGGTCGTTAGTCACATCGCCCGCAGACAGCGGAGACGCACCTTTAGACTCAGCTTTCATGTCCTGCATACGACGAGTTGCTGCTTCAATATCATCTTCTTCTTTCACTTTGCTGGTTTTCAGCAAAATAGCAGAGACAACGAAGGAGACAGCCATCGCCGCACACACACCCGCGATGTTAGCGAAATAAGCACCTTTTGGTGTCATCGCCAGTACAGCAAGGATAGAACCCGGAGATGCCGGAGAAACCAGACCACCGCCCAGGATAGTCAGCGTGAACACGCCAGTCATACCACCGAGGATAACGGCCAGAATCAGACGCGGATTCATCAGCACATACGGGAAGTAGATTTCGTGGATACCGCCCAGGAAGTGGATGATTGCCGCACCGCCCGCAGACTGTTTAGCGCTACCACGACCAAAGAACATGTACGCCAGCAGCACGCCCATACCCGGACCTGGGTTAGCTTCAATCAGGAAGAAGATGGATTTACCCAGTTCATGGGACTGCTGAATACCCAGCGGCGAGAAGATACCGTGGTTAATGGCGTTGTTGAGGAACAGGATTTTCGCCGGTTCAACAAAGATAGACGCCAGCGGCAGCATGTCATGGACAACCATGAAGTTAACGCCCGCAGCCAGCATTTTGGACAGGGCTTCAACAATCGGGCCAATGCCGAGGAATGCCAGAATAGCGAGGATCATCCCGATGATGCCTGCGGAGAAGTTATTCACCAGCATCTCAAAACCGGATTTGATCTTACCGTCTACCCAGCGGTCGAAGTGCTTAATGCACCAGCCGCCCAGCGGACCTGCAATCATAGAACCAAGGAACATTGGCATATCTGCGCCGACGATAACGCCCATGGTGGTGATGGCACCGACTACACCGCCACGTTCGCCGCCTACCAGCTTACCACCGGTATAACCGATCAGCAGCGGCAGGAGATAAGTGATCATTGGCCCGACCAGCTTCGCCAGCGTTTCGTTCGGTAACCACCCTGTTGGAATAAATAACGCGGTGATGATACCCCACGCGATAAACGCGCCGATATTTGGCATCACCATGTTGCTGAGGAAACGACCAAAGCTTTGCACTTTGATCTTAATATCGGATGACATAAAAACACCCCTTCTTATGTTTGCTGTCGCGCAGGCTGGAAGCCCGAGGTTTTTTGTTAATGTGGCGGCAGAGGTAGCCGGACCTTGTAGATACTGCGAAATCTGGCACTGAATCGGTTAACTGTCCAGTCGACGGCCTTTTGTGTGATATCAGTCACATAAATATAGGGGGTAGAGAGGTAATTGACGTGATGCTCATCACAAAACGACTGTGTAAAAAAGCAACAAGGCGGCGATTTTCGCTAAAAATGGCATTTAAATGTGAGTAATGTCACATTTTTGTTTTGTTAGTTTGTTGAATCTTTGTGATCTGAATCACAAGATATTTTCTTACGGCGTTCACCTGATGTGATCTGCAGCATGTTATGCCTTCGTCATAAAATCGTTATGTAACTAAGCAACTCATCACCTCTAAAAATTATTCTTTGGTGTTATGGCGAGAATCGCGAACCCGAATTATTGTCAAAATATCAGCCTGACTCCCTTCTGGCTGCCAGCCAAAAAACAACACCGATAAACGTGAATCCGAGGCAGATATGTTTCTAAACTATTTCGCGTTGGGAGTGCTGATCTTCGTCTTTCTGGTGATTTTTTATGGAATCATCGCGATACATGACATCCCTTATCTGATTGCCAAAAAGCGCAACCATCCCCATGCCGACGCTATTCATACGGCGGGCTGGGTGAGCCTGTTTACTCTGCATGTTATCTGGCCGTTTCTGTGGATCTGGGCGACGCTCTATCAACCGGAGCGTGGCTGGGGTATGCAGTCACATGTTGCGTCGCAGGAGAAAGCGGCTGACCCGGAAATCGCCGCACTTTCTGACCGAATTTCCCGGCTGGAGCATCAACTCGCCGCCGAGAAAAAGACTGACTATTCCACGTTCCCGGAGATCTAAATATGGATCTATTGATTGTTTTAACTTACGTGGCGCTGGCGTGGGCGGTCTTTAAAATCTTCCGCATTCCGGTAAATCAGTGGACGCTGGCGACGGCGGCGCTGGGAGGCGTGTTTCTGGTGAGTGGTTTGATTTTGTTGATGAACTACAACCACCCTTACACTTTTACCGCGCAAAAGGCAGTGATTGCGATCCCCATCACGCCACAGGTGACGGGAATTGTTACTGAAGTCACTGACAAGAATAATCAGCTTATTCAAAAGGGCGAGGTGCTTTTTAAGCTCGACCCGGTTCGTTACCAGGCGCGAGTTGACAGACTTCAGGCTGACCTGATGACGGCGACGCATAATATAAAGACGCTGCGCGCGCAGCTCACTGAAGCGCAGGCCAACACCACCCAGGTTTCAGCGGAGCGCGACCGTCTGTTTAATAATTATCAACGTTATCTGAAAGGCAGCCAGGCGGCGGTGAATCCGTTCTCGGAACGTGACATCGACGATGCGCGGCAAAATTTCCTCGCGCAGGATGCGCTGGTGAAAGGCTCGGTGGCGGAGCAGGCGCAGATCCAGAGCCAGCTCGATAGTATGGTTAACGGCGAGCAATCGCAGATTGTGAGCTTAAGAGCGCAACTTACTGAAGCAAAATATAACCTTGAGCAGACTGTCATTCGCGCGCCGAGCAATGGCTACGTTACTCAGGTACTGATCCGCCCAGGTACATACGCAGCTGCCTTGCCGTTGCGTCCGGTGATGGTTTTCATCCCCGAGCAAAAACGGCAAATTGTCGCCCAATTTCGGCAAAACTCGCTGTTACGTCTGAAACCCGGCGATGATGCGGAAGTGGTGTTTAACGCGCTACCTGGGCAGGTGTTCCACGGCAAACTGACCAGTATTTTACCTGTCGTGCCAGGCGGTTCTTATCAGGCGCAGGGGGTATTGCAATCATTAACGGTCGTGCCCGGCACGGACGGTGTGCTGGGAACCATTGAACTGGACCCTAACGCTGATATCGATGCCTTACCCGACGGCATCTACGCCCAGGTGGCAGTTTACTCCGACCATTTCAGCCATGTTTCGGTGATGCGGAAGGTGCTGCTGAGAATGACCAGTTGGATGCATTATCTTTATTTGGATCATTGAGTAGGGAAGGGGGAGATTATGGAACTTTGCTCCCTGTAAGGACTAATTATTTTTGCATATTACTTCATTGGCTGCGATGATTTTTCGTTAATATCCATTATGTTAAGAAGTTCGGGATGAGTGTGAACTCATTGGATTTTTTATCCGTCTTGATCTGCCGAAGGATCAGACCATACATTGTCGAGATCGCAATGATGATATGAGTTGTTCCTCTGCCACGGCTCTAATCAAAAAAGAGCAGGAGTGCTTTTCCATCTATTGCGATGATGGCTTTATTATCTGAAGGATGACAGTCACATTTAAAAATATTTAATTTATAGATCACAATGTAGGTTCATGTAATATATGTATACAACTATTTTTCTCTTCACTTTTAATTATCGTATTCATTATAACACTAAGTTAAAAAACTCCTGGAGAGTGAGTCATTAATATATTTTTAAATATAATTAAGTTATTATTCATCGATGCATTTTATAGAATCATCAATGGCTACAATAGTACTATTAACTCTCCAATTTATATTTTTATTATCATTGCAAATATTAACTGAATCTATATCAATGATTTTTTTATTTTTATCTTTTATTTACAGTTTCAATGCAATCAGCGACAAGTTGGTGTGGATTTAGATTCTTCAGATATGGTCTTATGATCTTTCCCTTGCTTAATAAATAGCATGTATAGGATTCGGAAAGTCCAGCATCTATTTTGTACATCATTATTCTAGATAAGGATGTGAGAAATGCCTTGTTATCATTAGCAGCCATATATGCCAGTCCGAGTTCAGCCTCTGCGGCTTTACATGAAAAATAGCTAAGTGAACACGCTTTTCGTCCCTCTTGGGTACTGGCTGATATTAGTGCCCATAATATTGCCTTGTCTGCCAAATCCAACTCTCTCTGAAATTGGTTTACAGTAACTGCATTCGCAGAAATAGAGAAAAAAAGCACAATTGTTAATAACCTTGCCATATTTCTAGTCCGTCACTGTTAATGTGCTATCTGGCTCTGAAAATATTAGCTCATTTAATTTTTGCATGTCATTAGATGAACCAGTTATACAACCCTCGGAACAGAATCGAGGTCCTAAAGATGGACCAAAAGCGTTTAAACAACTATGTGTTAAAAATCCATCACGATTATACGTTTCTGTATTTGCTGACGGTACTAAACGTATACCATTAGGTTTTCTATTAGTTGCTCCAGGACCATTAACATTCCAGCTCCATACCCCTGGAGGTATTGGGCCTCTATTTTGTAAGTGTGTACAACCAGGATTATTTTTACATTGCATATTATTACCATTATTACCAGAGGCGACTGAAATAGTAAGCACACCATAAGAATTATCATCACTTGGCGTATCTGAAACGCATGAAAGCATACCTAAAGTTATGCTGTATAAACAGGTCGCTAATCCCAACGGGTCAATATCAGTTATCGGATTCAACGGATACTGATAAAAATTCCATCCCCCCTTCAGTCCAATCGGATCCTGAGTGATATACCGCCCCTGCAGCTGGTGCGGGTTCTCTTCATTCAGCAGGTTGCCCCACTCATCGTATTCTGCGCACCATTCTGTTGCCCCTTCCGTGCTGATAAGCACCAGCGGCAGGCCGCGATGGTCGCAGTGGTACAGGTGGATTTTTCGCGCCGGCGTGTACACCGGGTCCATCTGGTTTTGCATCTGCGCCACCGTCAGGCCGCACGATGCCAGCCAGCGTCGGCTTTCCTCACTCACCCGGTCAGCCAGGATTTCACTTTCCAGCCGGTCGAGCATCTGCACCGTGCCGGCGGGAATACCTCACTGTGCATAGGCAACTCACGCTATGAACGCTTCAGCTTATCAATAACGGAAGTTATAATTTCATTGTCATCAAACTTGTACAACATAGTATCTAAAACAGGAAGTAGCGTTTTATCACCTAATTCACCCGCAGCTTCAATGATATCATCATAAACAGTATTTTTTTTTAACTCATCGCATAAAACAGATAAAACCCTTTTATCTTTTCTGTAGGAAAGTCCGATTATTGCTTCAATACGGACTTCCTCATTTTTATCCTGAAGCATCTCCACAAAATAATCCCTAATATCACTATTATCATATTTATTGATATTTATTGCAAATGCGGCCCAGTTTCTGACATCTCCATTTGGATCTTTTAACAGATTAATCAATAGTGGAATTGTTTCTTTATCATTGATAACAGAAATAGCAAATGCCGTAGCACGTCTGACATTAGCCGATTTATCAAAAGCAGTAATTTGAGATTGTTCTACTATTTTAGGTGAATAAATTGGGTTTTTCTTGCATCGCTGAGCAGTTGACTCGATTGCTGTAGCTCGAACGCAAGCACTTTTATCATTCAGTGCCATCTTTTTTAAAATATTAAAAACGCTATCTTCGCATTTTTTGCAAACTTTTATTTGCCCGAGTATAAATGCTCCTATATCTCTACGGATATAATTTTTGTCAGCGCAGAATTCAATTGCCAATCTAACAGCGTCTTGCCCACCTCTTAGCTGCAATACTCTGGCAGATGAAATCCTTTTCAATGAATTGCGATTATCAAGTAAGCGAAATAATTCATCATCATTTAGTTTCTTACATTGATTGTATAAACCATACTCTTTACTTGCCTTTCTTTTCTGGTATGTATTCGACATTGCAGGAACCTCCATAAAGACTATCTTTTTCTATCGTTTGACTGTCTGGAGTCCTCCACCTACTCTGCCATCAGCACACACGATGTTTGTTTATCCTTACATACTTATTTTCCGTGGCCAAAATTTAGAATTCTCCCGTCATTTTTGCCTATTTCTATAATAAAAACCCTACCAGCAATTTGGTCTGATTCAATGGTGCCTTCAACAATCCAACTTGTTGGTAATTCCATGATTTTGTATGGTTTTTTTTTCTTCTTCGGCATCATGTCCATAACGATTTTTAACATACATCTCAGCTAATTCCAATGCTATAGCTTTATTTTTGACCAAATTTCTAACGGTGTATTTCCCCTCACTTTCATACTTGCGCATTATAATAATATTATTACACTGCGCCCATGTGTTGTATGTAAAAATAAAGATACAATCACATAGGTTCTGAATAATATTTTCTTATACGTTGTCATGTATTTTGCAAACATTAGGCAATCCTTTTCCATTTATTATATCTTTCCCATGATTATCTATTGCTTTAAAATTTTCACCTATTGACCTTGAATTACTACAATCACTTCCAGTGAAATCTGAGTTATTCAGAATAGCATTCATCAGAGCCGCATTGCGAAAGACAGCATTTCTAGTTGATGTATGTTGAATCATTACATTTCTTAAATGAGTTTTTTCAAATTTCGCCCCATCAAGACAATAACCATTGAGGGTGGCACGATGTAGATTCATCCCGCTAAAATCATATCCAGCAAGAGTGGTACTATCTATCTCAAGAAATTTATTGGTTATTAAAAATGCGATTCTTATCATCTGTTCCTCCAATCATCTAACTCCCGAAAAATTTGAAAACCAGAACCTCGCTTAGGCCTGTGTCCATACTACGTGGGTAGGATTATTCTACGTACTACGCTGTTGTCCCTTACGTGCTGATAAGCGCCAGCGGCAGGTTATTCGGTTTGCGTCGTTGAGTTCACTACACTAAAACTCCGTGCCCATATAACCCAAGTCGGAGGCATGCCTTCCTCTGGTTCGTTCCATCTAAAATGTCTATACATAACATGGTTATTCAATTATTTTTTCTTTGAGTTTATTCTCAATCCAGCTGTCTTTATACCTGATGAAAATTTGACATTCACCAATATTATCAATGTCACCAACATTTGTGTTTCGAATTTGACCAACAGCAACTATAGTTGATTCAAAATATTCAACATTGACATTATCTGTAATTATTGAAATTATATAATCATCTGGAATAGAGCCATTAGGAGTTATATTGAAGAAACTAACATCTGAAAATACCAAATAACCATCTTCTAAGTCTTCATTATCATAAAAATTCCATTCTGTTGTACCATAGGCTATCCTTGAGATTAAATTAACCTGAATTCTAATTTGTTTACTCCATAAATCAAATTCAATTTTTTATTGCTCGATCACCAAGATATATTCTATCAAACATATTACCCCCCTATTCTAAAAATACTCAGGCATTCCGCACATTATATCAGCCTCATCTTGATTGCTTCCCGTTTCCCAATACGGCGGCGCGGGGAGTCATAAAGGTAAGAAATTTCCAGCAGTACGGCGTCCTATTGTTCACGGCGGTAATGCACCAGCCAGTATTGGCTATCGTAGTGATAACCGTGTAACCTGCCGCCGCATCGCGTATCTAATGTTCATTCTTTTCCATAAACCGTCCGTACACATTGTGATAGTAAAAATACAATACATCTTCGCTGATGCGGTTATTCTGCTGCATGTGGGAAGCGCCGAATACTGCTCCCGGTATGGCCAGTAATTACTATTTAGTACGACGTTAGGGGGAGTCACTTAATCTCACAGATACTTCAAGTAACAGATGAAAATCGCTCCTGAAATGAAAAAGAAATTTTTTTGAATGTGTTCCTGTCAAATCAAGTGGTTTTTTCGTCGATATGTAGAGTCATATTGTACACAAAATAGTTACGAAACACACCTTGGTAAAATATTTGAATCGTCTGAACAGTGGATTATTTTGTGTATTACATCCAACGCTTGCCCATCTTTTTTCGCTATTAGTATTGTAAAATTTCCTCCTAACGTCTTCGGTTGTTTTCCCTCGATTTTCCAACAATTATTGTCATCTGTAATACTATATGGTTTCTGAAATTCTGCTTTTTCTTTCCCGTATATATATTTAATATAAACATATGATAATTCCAAAGCCATTTCACGACTATTTACTAAAATTTCCGCTGAATTTTCTTTTCCAAATACTGAGTGTGATATTGTAAACAATATCATAATAAGTAATATTAGTGAGTTTCTCATGCTCTACACCTATCGAATCTCAAAAGTTGTGGGTAAAACATTACATTCAGAATATATGATATTCTTACCATCGGAATCCATTTTTCCAAATCGACCTTCTGGTGTTCCTGGATACCCATTAAGAACATATTTTTTCGAATAGTTAATTTATTTTCTCAGGAAGAGATTTTATTTTTCTTCACTACGAAGCAGTTCATGCTGTACTTTTGTTAAACATTCGTAAGACTCATCTTTGTTCGGGAGATGTGCTGTCATTCGAGCATAAGTTGGCTTCTCATCTTTAAAATATTTAACCATGATTGAATTATCAAGGACTGCCAACAACTGAGCTGGATCACTGCTCTTTTTTTGATAGATACCCGCTCTTATATAACTTCTAAACCGATCGCCGAGAAACGCCGTTTTTTCTGCTGTATTTAGCAACTCCTGCAACGTTCCTTTGGTTGCATGATTTTCATTAAGGCGTAGTGATCCGACGCGAATTAAGAGTCTCGCCCCGCTTGGTGTGAATTTGTTATTTTTACATATACCAAGCTCTGTTTGCCAATAATACTCACCTATGTCCTCATTCTGATACCATCTCCACATGGTTTTATTATTTAAGACAGGAAACGCGGAAAAAATAGTACCCTTAGTGAAAATGGTAAAGCAATCTTGATCTTTAGCTTGTGTTTCGCAATTAGCTATAACACCAAAACTAACGAATATCATCAGCAAAAAGAACAAAGCTCTTTTCATTTTCTTATTCCTCTCGATGTTCTCTGTTTCATTTTAGCTAAAATTTCACCCAAATCATCTATCCCTGCTGTTGCTGGCCCATCGGGTTTATTAATGTCTGGGAATAAATAGGGTTCTGCACAAGTATATCCTGGTGGTAATTGAGTTGTTGGCCAAGTTGTCTGTGGCAGGTAATCACTTGCTGTCTTTGTCTCCATCCCTGGATACTGGGGATCATCCTGCGGCGTACAAGTCAGATTGGGTTTTACCCACTTCCTGCAATACAGTGTGTAATCGTAAGGACTTAATGCTCTGAAGAATGTTTTGAAAACATTAGGCGCACTACTGGCCTGGTCAATAGGATATGGCAGTCTTAATTGTTTCGCTATGTCTGGCAACTTACTTGGATCGGGCGTAGGCGGTTTGTTGGGTCTCGCTCCATATCCGCCATTATTTAAGTGTCCATATTTAGATGCCAGTCCCATTGAATCTATATACTGAACCGGATTTAACGGATACTGATAAAAATTCCATCCCCCCTTCAGCCCAATCGGATCCTGAGTGATATACCGCCCCTGCAGCGGGTCATAATAGCGG
>OAQX01000124.1_pt1 | contig 16263 bp, 16 predicted proteins | sample 1475521 | NCBI WGS metagenome assembly OAQX01 (sample SAMEA3360657, study PRJEB22359) | human gut metagenome | biome: ENVO:urban biome; feature: ENVO:human-associated habitat; material: ENVO:feces | place: Bangladesh | collected 2011 | reverse complement strand
TTTGTCACGGATTTTATGAATGGTAAGGAAGTCATTAAAGAACTTAATCATTCCAATTACCATATCGCTGCTTATATCAGTCGTCGTGATAATCCTGACATTTCACAGCCTATCTTAAAAAGTACTAAAGAAATTAGAGATTTTGTGGCAAATCACCAAGTTGACGAGATATTTGTTGCCAAAAATCACCAAGATGATTTTATAGAATTTGCTCATTGCTTAAAATTGTTAGGAATTCCAACGACAGTAGCTGTTGGGAATTATTCGGACTTCTATGTTGGAAATAGTGTTCTAAAAAAATTAGGTGATACGACCTTCATAACGACAGCATTCAATATTGTAAAATTCCGTCAAATTGCTTTAAAACGTCTTATGGATATTGCAATGGCTTTAGTTGGCTTAGTGATTACTGGGATTGTAGCTATTATTATTGCACCGATAGTCAAGAAACAATCACCAGGACCTCTAATTTTCAAACAAAAACGTGTTGGTAAAAACGGTAAAGTTTTTGAAATTTACAAATTTAGAAGCATGTACACCGATGCCGAAGAACGCAAAAAAGAATTACTAGCGCAAAATGATTTGGATACTGACTTAATGTTTAAAATGGAAGATGACCCTCGTATCTTCCCATTTGGACATAAGTTACGTGATTGGTCACTTGATGAATTACCACAATTTATCAATGTCCTAAAAGGTGAAATGTCTGTTGTGGGCACACGTCCACCAACACTTGACGAATATCATCACTATGAATTACATCATTTCAAACGATTGACTACCAAACCAGGAATTACTGGTTTATGGCAAGTTAGTGGTCGTAGTGACATTACCGACTTTGAAGAAGTCGTAGCACTTGATATGAAGTATATCCAAAACTGGGGCATCAGTGAAGATATTAAAATTATTGCCAAAACATTTGGAGTCGTACTAAAAAGAGAGGGAAGTAGGTAGGGTCCCTCTTCATTCTTGTATTGGGAGAAAAAATGAAAAGTGTCTATATTATAGGTTCAAAAGGAATACCAGCAAATTATGGTGGGTTTGAAACCTTTGTAGAAAAACTAACTGAAAATCAAAAAAATAAAAATATTAAGTATTTCGTGGCTTGTACAAGGGAAAATTCAAAGAAATCTAATATTAGTGAAGATTTTTTTGAATATAATGGTGCAACTTGTTTCAGCATAGATGTTCCAAATATTGGTCCAGCTAAAGCAATTGCATATGATATTGCTGCATTAAAAAAAGCAATTGTTGATTATTACAGACAAAGCAAATCTACAAGATGTAAAGAACAGTATCAAGGATCATGAATTTGTTGGATACAATATCAAACAAATCATTTCATTAGATAAAGTGGATGATGAAAATGTAGTAGTTATGAGGTATCATGAACAAATTGTTGATTGGGCAGTACGTCAATGGATCGATGAATGTTTATTCTGCATTGAAGGAAACTATGCAAGTATAGTTGACATTATTGAAAAATTTATTGAAATGGGTATTACATCACAATATGAATTATATAAGCGTCAAGAACGATATACGAACACGGTAACTCATGTAGGTAAATATACTACATTAACTAGAACAGTTAAGATTGCAAATTATAGAGATGCTTTCTTAAAGCGTTGTTTGGATATTGTGGGGGGATTAGTTGGATGTTTTATTACATTAATTTTAATGTGTACATTTGGACTAGCAATTAAGATTAAAGACCCAGGACCAGTGTTCTTTAGTCAAACAAGAATTGGTCAAAATGGTAAGAAGTTTAAAATTTATAAATTCAGATCTATGTATATGGACGCTGAAGATCGTAAGAAAAAATTATTAAAACAAAATACATATGGAGAAGAATCTTTAATGTTTAAACTAGACGATGATCCAAGAATCATTAAAGGAATTGGTCATTTCATTAGGGATTATTCTATTGATGAATTTCCACAATTCTTCTGTGTGTTATTAGGTACCATGAGTTTGGTAGGGACAAGATCGCCATTAGTGGATGAATGGGAAAAGTATTCACATCATCACAGAATTAGAATGGCAGTAAAACCTGGTATTACAGGAATGTGGCAAGTATCAGGAAGAAACGATATTACAGATTTTGAAGAAGTAGTTAAATTAGATAGACAATATCTTGATAACTGGTCTATTGGTTAAGATATTAAAATTTTATTTAAAACAGTTGAAGTTGTTTTAAAAAAAGAAGGAAGTAAATAAATGTAGTTAAATTACTACAATTTTTGTGCGTATAATGGGGGGGAATTAATCATGGAAGAAAATAAAGATTTAATTATTGCAGTAGCTGGTACCGGTTATGTTCGTTTAAGTATTGCAACTTTATTATCATAAAATCATAAAGTTTATGCAGTAGACATTATTTCTGAAAAAGTGGATTTAATTAATAACAGAAAATCACCAATTCAAGATGATTACATTGAGAAATATTTGGCTGAAAAGGAATTAAACTTAACAGCTACGATAGATCCAAAAGAGGCATATACAAATGCAGATTTTGTGGTTATTGCAGCACCAACAAATGTCTACTCAACAAACCGTATTGACGTAGCATCGTCAAAAAGAACCTGTTTTGCACACTATATAGGGCACTGAAATTGGTTGTATTTCACAGCTATATGAGCTGAAAATGCCAAAAATATATACAGAACGCTGAACTTTTGACCCCTGTGGCACAAAATTGGCACAACTTTTTCAGAAGAATCATAGAAATGGCGGAAAACAGGAGAAAACAACAAAAATCCATGAGTTTATCATTAACGTCTGAAACTGCTGTTGAGTAGAGCCTGGATGGTGATGATAAATACATGTTTTGTGCAGTGAGAGTGAATGATTTGTTCATAACGAACAATGAATAGCGAAAAATGGACTGGGTGATATATACAGTTTTAACAAAACTCATGCACCGACAGGGTTCGATTCAACAATCCAGCACTTAGAAAAAACGTTATTGCAGGGTATACGGGGTTCGACTGTATAAAACAGCACTTCGGTTATAGAGAAATAGAGACGAGTGTACTCAACGGATGTTTTATGGAGTAGAAAACAAGGGAAATATGATTGCTGGGGTAGTTGGATACGACAGTATAAGAAAACACTTAGACTATCACACAGTGGAAATTAGAGAGAAATGCCATCTATATGGATGTGTACATAGAAAATTAGAGGATATACCCGATGAGGGCCGGAGGAGTAAATAACATGAAGAATTACAAAATCGCCGTTGCGGGCACTGGTTATGTGGGATTATCCATTGCCACCTTGCTTTCCCAGCACCACCAGGTAACCGCAGTTGACATTGTTCCGGAGAAAGTTGAGCTGATCAACAATCGAAAGTCTCCGATTCAGGATGATTATATTGAAAAATATCTTGCAGAGAAAGAATTGAACCTGACCGCAATGCTGGATGCAAAGGCTGCATACTCCGATGCGGACTTTGTTGTAATCGCCGCACCTACCAACTACGATAGCCACACCCAGCATTTTGACACATCTGCGGTCGAATCTGTGATCAAGCTGGTCATGGAATATAACCCGAGCGCCATCATGGTCATCAAGTCCACGATCCCTGTGGGCTACACCGCTTCCGTGCGTGAGAAGTTTGGCAGTAAGAACATTATCTTCAGTCCGGAATTTTTAAGAGAAAGCAAAGCACTGTACGACAATCTTTATCCTTCTCGTATCATCGTTGGCACTGATTTGGAAGACGAAAGATTAGTAGAAGCAGCACACGAGTTTGCTGGTCTGCTGCAGGAAGGTGCTATCAAGGAGAACATAGACACTCTGTTTATGGGCTTCACCGAGGCAGAGGCCGTTAAGCTGTTCGCCAATACGTATTTAGCCCTGCGCGTGGCTTACTTTAACGAACTGGACACCTATGCAGAGAGCAAGGGCTTGAACACCCAGCAGATTATCGACGGTGTCTGCCTTGATCCTCGTATTGGCAGTCACTATAACAATCCTTCGTTTGGTTACGGCGGTTACTGCCTGCCGAAAGATACTAAGCAGCTGCTGGCTAACTATGCAGATGTGCCGGAGAACCTGATCGAGGCTATTGTCGAGAGTAACAGAACTCGTAAAGATTTCATCGCTGATCGTGTCCTAAAGCTAGCTGGTTATTATGGTTATGACGAGGATAACGAGTACGATAAGGAACAGGAAAAATCTGTGACCATCGGCGTTTACCGTCTGACGATGAAGAGCAACAGCGACAACTTCCGTCAGAGTTCTATCCAAGGTGTTATGAAGCGCATCAAGGCCAAGGGCGCAACTGTAATCATTTATGAGCCAACTCTGAGAGACGGTGAGACTTTCTTTGGATCAGTAGTGGTTAATGATCTGGATAAGTTCAAGGAAATGAGCCACGCCATCATCGCAAACCGGTATAGTAAAGATCTTGATGATGTGAAAGAGAAAGTTTATACGAGAGATATTTTCCAGAGAGATTGATAGAGGTTATATAGGATTAAGATAGGGAGAAAGTTATATATGTACGATTATTTAGTAGTAGGTTCTGGTCTTTACGGGGCGATTTTTGCCCATGAGGCGAAGGCTCATGGAAAATCTGTTTTGGTAGTGGACAAGCGTCCGAATATTGCGGGTAACATTTATACAGAAAGTGTTGAGAGCATCAACGTTCACAAGTATGGCGCTCACATTTTCCATACCAACAATAAAAAGGTTTGGAGTTATATCACACAATTTGCAGAATTCAACCGCTTTACCAACAGCCCCGTGGCTAATTACAAGGGCGAATTGTATTCATTACCGTTCAACATGTATACCTTTAACAAGATGTGGGGTGTTGTGACACCGGAAGAGGCTGCTGCCAAGATTGAGGAGCAGCGCAAGGAGATTACTGGCGAGCCACAGAATCTTGAAGAGCAGGCCATTTCTCTTGTCGGTCGTGATATCTATGAGAAACTTATCAAAGGCTACACTGAAAAGCAGTGGGGGCGCGATTGTAAAGAGTTGCCGTCTTTTATTATTAAGCGCCTTCCAGTTCGTCTGACTTTTGATAACAACTATTTCAATGCACTTTATCAGGGGATTCCTGTTGGTGGTTATACCAAGATGATTGCGAATCTGCTGGATGGTGTTGAGGTTCGTTTGAACACAGACTATCTGGAGAACAAGGCCGAGTTGGATGCATTGGCTGATAAGATTGTGTACACTGGACCGATTGATGCTTACTTTGATTATAAGTTGGGTACGTTGGAATATCGTTCGGTTCGCTTTGAAACGGAAACATTGGACAAGCCTAATTTCCAGGGCAACGCAGCAGTGAACTATACCGACCGCGAAACTCCGTGGACTCGAATTATTGAACACAAATGGTTTGAATTTGGCAAGGATGAAAATGGAAATGATCTGCCAAAAACAATCATCAGCCGTGAGTATAGTAGCGAGTGGAAACCGGGAGATGAGCCGTATTATCCGGTTAATGATGCTAAGAATGGCTTGCTTTATTCTGAATATAAGAAGCTGGCAGACGCAGAAGAAAAAGTAATTTTCGGCGGTCGTCTTGGTGAGTATAAGTACTACGACATGGATCAGGTGATTGCGGCTGTGTTGGATAGATGTGAGAAGGAGCTGGGAGAATAAAATGGCAAAGAAAAAGATTTTAATGGTCTGTGAAGCTTTTGGAGGCGGCGTATTTACTTATGTATCTCAGCTCTGCAACGATATGGTGGATGATTTTGACGTTTATCTTGCATATTCCCTCAGACCGCAGACCCCTAAGAATTACAAAGATTTTCTGAATCAGAGAGTGCATTTGATTGAAATGCAAAATGTCGGAGTTAAGGGACTAACAAACTTAAAGAGTGACATTGCAGCAATTAAGGAATTGCGTCAGATTGAAAAGGATGTTCAGCCAGATGTGATTCACCTGCATTCTTCGGTTGCAGGTGGTTTAGGTAGACTTGCATATAACGGAAAAAATAATACTGTTGTGTATACACCTCATGGGTATGCACATATTCTTATGGGGCCGGGGAAGAAGAGCAAAGTCTATAAGTTTGCAGAAAAGATTCTCGGAAATCGAGCACTTACACTTACCTGTTGCGAAAGTGAAGATGAAGAAGCAAAGAAATTCTCCAAGAGAACAGCCTATGTTGAAACGGGTGTGAATCTTGCAGATCTTTCGGCATCTCTTGACGGTATAAAGCCAGTAAAGAATGATAAGTTTACGGTCTTTACACTTGGTCGTGCCTGTGTACAGAAACAGCCACAGCTTTTTAATAGAATTGCTGAACTTGTACCAGATGCAAGATTCATTTGGATTGGTAATGGAGAACTTGAAAGTGAGTTAACGGCTCCAAATATTGAAGTGACGGGATGGAAACCTCGTAAGGAAGCCTTGGCGATGGCTAAAGGTGCAGATGCATTTATTCTGTGTAGTCTTGGTGAAGCCATTGCGATGAGTCTTATCGAGAATATGTACATTAAGAAACTGATTCTTGTCAGCAATACGATGGGAAATAAGAGTGTTATCAATGATGGTGTTAATGGCTATGTGTGTGATAAAGCAGAGGAGTATGCAGAACGTATAAAGGCGGCCATGAGGGAATTTCCTAAAGAACTTCCTGAAAGAGCCTATCAGGACGTCCTTGAAATTTATAACACTGATGTCATGAAGAAAAAGTATATTGAGTTTTATAAAAAATGCTAAACTAGGGGAATTTAAAGAATGAAAGTGCTGATCCTTACAGCAGATTCAAATGGGGCATACCCAGTACCGGCTTCAAAAGGCGGAGCGGTTGCAACATTAATTGAATACTTAGCTGATGAAAATAATAAGAAGATGCTGTGTGATATGGAAATACTTTCCTATTATGAGCCTACAGCCTATAATCTGTCAAAAAAGTATAAAAATATATCTTTTAATTGGGTGAAGATTCCTACTTTTGTTAAATTCCTGGATAGATTGTCATTTGAGTTTGTTAGAATAGCGAGGAAGGAAGAAAAGGCAGTTTCTTTTAAATCACCGTTTTCATTATTGTATTATATATGGAAAGCAAGAGGGGTTATAAGGCGCACGGATGCGGATAAAATTATAATAGAAAATAATATTCCATTAGCAATGGCACTGAAGCATACTAAATTTAAAGGACAATGGTTTTATCACCTGCATAATGTTCCAAGAATTGATGGTAAATGTAGAGATGTGATGAAAAAAACAACTAGGTTCTTATGTGTTAGTCAGTATGTTGCAGATCAAATTTGTATGGACGATAGTGCAATCGGAAAAATAAAGAAAGAAAAAGTAAGAATTTTATACAATTGCGTGGATACAGATAAATTCAAGATTCTTTCTGGTAAAAAAAATGAAGATCTTAAAATCAAATATGGTATTAAAGAAAATGATAAGGTCTTGATTTTTACAGGTCGTTTAACGGAAGAAAAAGGCGCTGATGTATTACTTGAAGCAATGACGCTATTGCCGGATAATATTAAGGCTCTAATTGTTGGAAGCTATCATTACAATGCTGATGTTAAAAGCGAATTTCAAGATAAATTATATGGGTTGGCAAAAAAACTATCGGATAGAGTAATATTTACAGGTTTTATTCAGCATGAAGATTTACCATATTTATATAATTTGGCTGATATAGCAGTGCTTCCTTCAATGTGGGAGGAACCTGCGGGTTTAACAAATTTAGAAGCAATGGCATGTGGAATACCAGTAATAACAACATCATCAGGTGGAATACCGGAATATGTTGGAAAATCTGTTATTTTGGATAGAAATGAGGATCTTGCCAAAAATATTAGTGTTGAGGTAATGAAGCTTTTACAAGATAAAGAATATTATTATGAAATGAAAGATTATAGTAGAGCACATGTTTTAACTCATTTTTCTAAAAGCAACTATTTAGATAATTTTTTTATAACTATACAATAAAAAATATCCATGAGTTTGAATAGATGGCTTAAGTAAAATGAGGTGAGTAATAGTGGAAAAATTCTTTATTGTAATTAATGGAGCAAATGAGGACTCTTGGTCGGCTTGGGTATGGAATGATGTAGCTAAAAGAGCACAGATTTATTTGGATAATAATAATTTGGAAAATTCATTTCTAAAAAAGCTGAAAAAATGGCACTTTGGAAATAAGCTGAATAAATATTTTTGGATTCCATTTAAGCAAATCTGGAATAGAACATTATGCATCCAAATGGATCAATTGAATGAGAAAGATTCCAACTATATTATTTTTCAAAGCACGATTAAATTTTCGCCTTCATATATTGCACAGCTAAAAAAAAGAAAAAACTGTAAAATTGTGCTTTATCTACCAGATACAATTGGAAATCTGGGAATCGCTAAGAGTAGAAGCGCTTTTCAACGGTATTGCAGCTATTATAAAATTGATAAGGTTTTTTCATTTGATAAAAAAGACTGTGAGCTATATGACTTGGAGTTCTTTGATATTTATTCGACAAAGAAAATGGAAGAAGATACAAAGAATGCAAGCGATTTATTTTATGTTGGTTCATGTAGGAGCCAGGATAGATATAAACTGTTGATAAGGATTTTTGAAAAACTGAAGACGACAGTCGATATGAATTTTTATTTTGTTGGTGTTTCTGACGAACAAAAAAAATATAGTAACTGTATAAAATATAATCAGTTTCTAAAATATGAAGATGTTTTGAAATTCACGATTTCTAGTAATTGCTTGCTTGAAATTGTAAATGAAAATCAAGAGGGAAATACATTAAGATTTAAAGAAGCTGTATGTTATAATAAAAAATTGCTGACTAATAATAAGAACGTAATAAAATCCAAGTATTATGATCCAAAGTTTATTCATGTTTTTTCAGATGTGAATAATATAGATACAAAGTGGTTACAGGAGAAGGTTGATGTTGACTATAGCTACTGCGGAGATTTTTCACCATTAAGACTATTAGACTTAATTGTCTCTAAATGCAATTGATAAGGAAAGGAATGTGGTAATGGATAGGTTATACTAGACATTACCACTTTAATGTAAATATGAAAAAATTCTTAAAACGCGTTTTTCGTAAAATTCGAGGGAAAATGTCAACTGAGGATCTTAACGATTATCTGAAAAAACATGATATTTCTATAGGTCAGAAAACAGTTTTTTTTGATGCAAAGAATACTTTTGTTGATACACAACGGCCATGGATGCTAGAAATAGGTGATCATTGCAAAATTACAAGAGGCTGCATAATTCTGCAGCATGATTATAGTAGATCTGTTTTACGTCGAGTGTATGGCGAAGTTGTTGACGGCTGTAGAAAAACTGTAATTGGAAATAATGTTTTCATTGGGATGAATTCAATTATATTAATGGGAAGTCAGATAGGAAATAATGTGATAATCGGAGCAGGAAGTGTGGTCAGCGGTACAATTCCGGATAACGTAGTAGTTGCAGGTAATCCTGCGAGAATTATTAAGCCGCTGGATCAGTATTATCAAGAGCGTAAAGAACGTTATGTTGCTGAGGCAAAAAATACTGCAAAGGAATTCTATAAGCGATATAAAAAATATCCATCAATACAGGATATGGGTGCCTTTTTTCCGATATATTTAGAAAGAAGCAAAGAGGCATTGAAGAAGAATCATATAAGAACTAATCTATCAGGTGATGATGAGAATGAGGTCATAGCTTTTTTCATGGAAAGCAAACCTATATATGATAATTTTGACAGCTTTTTGAAAGAAACATTTGGAGAAAACTGATGGGAAAAGTGTATTATGCCGCTGGTACAATGCCAGAAAAAAATGGTACTGGAATTGCATATAAAATATATAAACAGATTGATATATTAAAAAAAGAAAATGATGTTGAGTTCCTTTATTTGGGGCGGGACATGTCAAAAATGGATAGACTTGTGTCTAAATTGCCTTTTTTAAACAGAAGAATTGATTTGAGCTCACTTGATAAAGTGAAAGCTAACACAGTTCTTTATATACGATACTTTTTAGTGGATATTTGGACATGCAAAAAATTGCGTACTATAAAAAAAGAAAAAAATATCAAAATTATAATTGAATTTCCAACATACCCATACGATAACGAGTATAAAAAATTTCATCCGTATATACTTAAAGATCGTTTCTGGAGAAAATACCTGCATGAATTTGTTGACGCGTGTGTTACATTTTCAGATGATGACGCAATTTATGGAATTCGAGCAATTAATATCTCAAATGGGGTGGACACAAAAAAGATTCAAATGAGGATACCTAAGAACACTTCTGGAGAGATTCATCTTATTGCGGTTGCCAAGTTCGCACCGTGGCATGGATTTGATAGAATTATTGATGGGATGGGGATGTATTATCAAAAGAACCCAAAACACATTATAAAATTTTATATCGTAGGTTATGGTGATAAAAATATTGAGGAAAATTATAAAAGTAGAATAAAACAATATAAATTGGAAAATTATGTTTTTTTGCTTGGTGAAAAGCATGGTAAGGATCTGGATGAATTGTATAACCTTAGTGATTTGGCAATTGATTCAATGGGGCGTCATAGAAGTGGGGTCTATTATAATAGCTCGTTAAAAGGAAAAGAATATATGGCAAAGGGGCTGCCAATTGTTTCTGGAGTTAAAACAGAACTGGATTATGCTGAAAATTATCCGTACTATTTAAGGGTGCCAGCTGATGATTCATATGTTGATATGTGCGATATTATAAAATTCTATAATAGTATTTATAAATCTACAGAGGCTAATTCTGTTACAAAGATAATTAGAAAGTATTGCGAGGCTAATTTTGATATTGATAAATGTTTTGAACCGGTAGTAAAAGAAATTAAATGTAAATAAGAAGGGCGGTGATAGTAGATGGATATAGCTAGAAAGAAAAGTTTCACAGATTTTTTCATGAATAGTAAATTATTGATGGGAATATATATTCTTCCATTTGTTGAACCGATATATTGCAACTATTTACATAAAGTTGATTTGTTTTTTAATTTATGCTATATTGCGGCACTCTGTTTGTTTTTTTTAATTATGTTAGAAAATAAATTTAAAGTATCAAGAGCATTGAGTTGTTTGATCGCCTTTTTTTTCACGGTTTCTATAGTTACGATTTTTGCATCATACTCTGAAACTTTAGTTATTAATTATATTGGAAAATCAATCATATTATGTTGCGCTACTGATATTTCAATGAAAAAACATAATTATAAGTTTATCGAGACGTTGCAATTTATTCTCGAGTGCATTATTTTTATTAATCTTATTTCGATTTTAATGTTTCCAAATGGTTTGTATACTAATGCGACTGATTATATTGTGAATACCGAAAACTGGTTTATGGGATTCAAAAATGTTCAGATTAGGACGATGCTTCCAGCAATTACATTGTCACTGGCAAATTCATATAGAAAGTATGGAAAAATAACAGTAAGAAGTTGGTTGCTATATATAATAGTTTGCGTATCTACCTTTTTAACTAAATCATCAACTGCAATAGTTGGAATTGTACTTTTTTCAATTATAGCTATATGCTTAAGATATCAAGTTTGGAGAAAATTATTTAGCATAAAAACAGCATTAATTGGCATGATAACTATTTTCCTTCTAATCTATTTTTTTCATATACAAAATGCCTTCTCATTCTTGTTAGAGGATGTACTAGGAAAAGATGTGACATTCCATAATAGATTGATTATATGGTCACGGTCTGTTAGTTTAATTTCTAAGAATATTTTGGGAGGAATTGGATGTCAACCGACAGATAAATATTACGCACTATTAGGGGCTCCGCATTCACATAATTATTATCTGCACACAATGTTGACTGGCGGAATAATTGGTGGATTGTTCATTATAGGATTTTATTTTACTATTAGTAAGAAGTTGGTATATGCTAAAAGAAGTATAGCTGCGATTGCATTTCAGTCGATGATTATTTCTTTTTTCATTATGGGTTTGACAGAGTCCTTAACAGCAACAAATATTATTTATCCGATTACATTATTAGCTTATTATGTGAATTTGTTTGATGATGGTGGCGAATCGGTAATGTATGGTGGAGGAAGGAATGATGAATAGGTTATTAAAGAATGAGTATGTTTTCTCGGTTCTAACAAAAATATTAATGGTTTTTGTTGGTTTTGCTCATTCTGTTGCTATTGCAAGGTTTTTGGGAGCTGAGTTCAAAGGTATTATGTCCTCAACACAAAGCATTGTTAATATTTTGGCCATTATTATAACATTCGGTGTACATGAGGCTTATCCATTTTATAGAAAAAAATATGGGAATGCGAATTTTTTGAACTCATATATGAGCTATATATGTGTGCTGCATATCATTTATATGGTTATAGGAATTATTTTATCATTCTTCTTCACTTCGGCCGGAATTGTTGAAGTGTTTGCGTGCATTTGTGCGCCTATAAGTGGATATGCTATAGTTTCCGGCTATGTTTGTTTGGTCGAGTATCCAAGAAATAGAAACGCTGCTTTTTTGAGTATCAGTATCTTAGAAACGATATTTGCAGGCATATTACTTTTTGTGACGGATAGTAATTATTTTTGGCTTTTTGTTCTGCTTGTTTTTTCAGATTTATTGAAATCAGTTTATTTCACTTATAAGCTACACTTTAATTTTTCATTGAAATATATACATAAAGAGCTAATTGTAGAATTGCTCAAATTTGGCTTTTTTCCAATGTTAGCATTACTTTTGACCTCATTAAATTATAAGATTGACATTATAATGTTAAATATGAGCCGAAATATAACAATGGCCCAAATTGGTGTATATTCTATAGGTGTAGCATTAGCAGATAAAACTGTTTATATACCAGACGCTGTAAAAGAAATATTATTATCAAAACTAGCAAAAGGAAAAAAAGAAGAAGAAGTTGCACGAGCCACCAGAATGTGTTTTCTGATTAGCATAATAATGGTAATTGCTATATTTATGGTAGGAGCTCCATTAATTGATTTCCTTTATGGTTCTGAATATAGTGGAGCATTTTCTGTTACAGTCATATGCGTTTTTGGAACTGCTGTAATGGTTTTCTTTAAAATGATTGCACAGTATAATGTCGTTAATAAAAAACAGATTATAAATGTTATTATGCTTAGTGTTTCTGTTTTAGTTAATATTGTTTTAAATATTCTACTTATTCCTAAATATGGAATTATCGGAGCTGCGATAGCTTCTATTATAGGATATTTTATTTGCGCAATTGTTTTTGTTGTTTATTTTTCAAAAGTGAGTTCTATACCGATTAGGGAAATTGTTTTTTTGACTAAAGACGATTTGACCTTAATTAAGAATGTAGTAAATAAAAATAGAAAGGAAAATAAATTATGATAATAGGTTCTTGTGGGTATGGGGCAACGGGCTCGTCAGTTCTTACCGATTTATTAAGCGAATATGATGGAGTTCAACTGTATGACTCGTTTGAGTTTGTAGTGGCATATAGAGTAGATGGTCTACAGGATTTAGAGTATCATCTTATGAAACAATATGCAAAATGTGCATCTGGAGATTACGCAATAAAAAGATTTCTTGATTGGACGAGGTGCTATAAAACTCCATTTATCAATAAACCGTGTGACGGAAAAATATTTGAACAGCTGAGTAAAGACTACATCGAAAAAATAAGACAGCTAGAGTATAAGGGCGTGGAAACTGCGGACATATTGTCTGGAAATGTAGTGAAAAACATATTTGCATTTGCTTCAAAGAAGGTGTTGATGCCAAAAGTAATAGAAAGGATATTAAAAAAACCTTCTTTTATTTGGCCTTGTAGAACATTAAATTATTGTATTGAACCGTCAAATTTCTATGATGAGTCAAAAAAATATATCAATAGTATCTTGAGGGCGATGGGAGCAGATCTGACTAAACCAATTTGCTTGGATCAGCCTTTTGAGGGCAATTGCCCTGAGCAGAGCTTTCCTTTTTTTGATGATCCATATGCTGTGGTTATAGATCGTGATCCTAGAGATTTATATTTCGATGAAAAATACACAACGAGCCCGGATGGAAAGTTTTTTCCAAGAACAAATGTTCAAGATTTTGTTGTGTATTATAGAAATATGCGTAAACATGTTTCTGATAACCCGAGAGTGTTAAGAATTAGGTTTGAAGAATTGATTTATGAGTATGATAGTTCTGTAAAAAAAATTGAGGATTTTTTGCATTTGGGTGAGCATAAGAGACCTAAAACAGGATTTAATCCAGAACGTTCTATAAATAATACACAGCAGATTAGATTACATCCAAATGATAAAGCAGAAATAGAATACATTGAAAAAGAATTACCAGAGTTTCTCTTTCCATTTGAAAAATATCCAGATGTGAAATTTAATGGAAAACCATTTTATGGGGCTACGAGAAACGCTGTGGAATCAAAATAAGAGGGGAATAATTATGTCTACAATTGCAATTTTAACAGCTGGTGGAACAGGAACAAGAACGCATCAAGATTTACCGAAACAGTTTTTAACTGTTGAAAATAAGCCAATTATCATATATACGTTAGAGGCATTTCAGCAGCATCCGAGTATTGATGAAATATATGTATCATGTTTGGATGGTTGGAGTGCAGTGCTAGAAGCCTACGCAAAACAGTTTAATATTACTAAATTAAAAAGGATTGTTGTCGGCGGCTCAACTGGGCAAGAGTCAATATATAACGGCTTGAAAGCCATAAAAGAAGATAATGCATGTACAAAAGACATAGTGGTTCTTGTACATGATGGAAATAGACCAATGTTACAGCAAGATGTTATTACAGATAATTTAGTCAAGCAGAAGCGATATGGTTCAGCAGTCACAGTAATTCCAACAACAGAGGTAGTGTTTGTATCTAAAGATGGAATCCAGTCTAATGCAGCGCTTAATAGAGACGAACTTTGGAGAACTCAAACACCACACTCGTACAAATTTGATGAGTTGTGGGAAACACATCAAAAGGCAATTGCTGATGGGGTGACAAATATGGCGGCATCGTGTTCGTTGATGCAGAAGTATGGATTTACAACATATTTTTCAAAAGGTTCAGAAAAAAATATAAAAATAACTACAATCGAAGATATTGAAATTTTTAAAGCATTATTAAGTGCTAAAAATGATGAATGGATTAAAAAGTGATAGAATGAAGCTATTAGAATCGGAATTATATAAGCAAGATTTAGAGCTTGCAGTAAAAAAAATAAATTTGAGCAATCTTGATGGAAAATCTATCTTTATCACTGGTGGACTTGGATTGATTTGTTCAGCGGTAGTTGATTTGCTTTTGACATATGGAAAAACTGGATTAATATATGTTGCTGCGAGAAATGCTGAACAATTCACGGCAAGATATGGAGGAATAAATAGAGTTGTATTTATTAAATATGATGCTTTAGATGAATTAAATATAATAGCAACGCCAGATTATATCATTCATGGAGCTGGATTGGCAAGTCCTGAATTGTACACATCAAAGCCTGTTGAGACAATTTTGTCAAACTTTGATGGTGTTCACTCGTTACTTAGCTTTGCAAAAGCAAATCATGTTAAACGGGTACTTTATATTTCATCAAGTGAAGTATATGGAAAGAAAAGATCAGAAAAACCATTCGAAGAAGGAACATACGGAGAAATTGATATTGATAACATTCGATCTTCTTATGCGATTGCTAAAAGAGCATCAGAGATGTTGTGTAAATCATATTGTTTAGAATATGGGGTCGATGTTGTAATTGCTAGGCCTGGGCATATTTATGGACCTTCATCCAAGCAAAACGATAAACGCGTTTCATCGGATTTTGCATTTAGGGCGGCATTTGGTGATAAAATTGTGATGAAAAGTTCTGGAATTCAAAAGAGGTCCTATTGTTACTCTATAGATTGTGCAGTTCAAATTCTAACGATCCTTTTAAAGGGAGAATGTGGGCAAGCATATAATATTGGACATGATGAAATTACAACAATAAGAAAAATGGCGACTATAATTGCGCAAGCAGGTAATGTGAAGTTAGAAATAAGCGACCCAACAGAAAATGATATAAAGGATTTTAATCCAATGAACAACTCTGCACTTAATAATGATAAAATTAAAAAATTGGGTTACGTAGATACTTTTACGGTTGAGGAAGGATTAACTCATACTGTTAAAATATTGAAGGAAATTAACTCGTACTAATTTGTACTTTAATTGCAGCCAAATTTCAAGTTCAAATTAGCCAGTCTGTAAAAACTCTTTAGGAGATTTATAATTGAATAGTTTCTTTGGATAGTTGTTA
>OAQX01000113.1_pt1 | contig 18164 bp, 17 predicted proteins | sample 1475521 | NCBI WGS metagenome assembly OAQX01 (sample SAMEA3360657, study PRJEB22359) | human gut metagenome | biome: ENVO:urban biome; feature: ENVO:human-associated habitat; material: ENVO:feces | place: Bangladesh | collected 2011 | reverse complement strand
TGCGAGGTTCGAATCCTCGTTTAGTCATTAAACCAGAAAAAATAAAAATGGAATAGAGGTGGTTAAAGCACTCCTTCTTACAAACTTTAATCATCACAAAGATTAGTACAAATGCTAGCTGAGTTTATCTGGTTTCTCACTGGCAAACATAGCGAAATTTAAAAATAGAAAAGAGGTACTTAATACTATTTTCTTTTAAAATCTAACGGGCTTATCGCTAGGCTGCATTAGACAAAAAGAAAAAGCTCGCTTGCGCAAGCTCTTCTTTAATATGAATTCTTCATTAATATTATATCATATTAAAGGAGTAGCAAGATGAAAACATATGAGCGATTGCGAAAAATCAAAGCGCTTGACAGATATGTTGAAAGTCAAATGAATCAATTAGAGAAACTAAAATCTCAAGCTCTTAAAATTAATGCTAGTCCTTTGCAGGCTGACAAAGTTCAAAATGGAAGTCGTAAGAAGAAAGATGACTTATATGTTGAATTAATGGCAACACAAGAAGATGTCGAAGAATACACTGCTAAAGCATTAAGAGAGAAGCGAGAGTTTAGAAAACAGATTGCAGAAGTCGAAGATAGCAATGCTAGAACCCTCTTACAAATGGTTTATATTGAGCAGTTGCCTATCAATGAAATATGTGAGCGATTTGACGGAATAAGTGAACCAACTTACTATGTTTGGTTGCGCAAAGCGGAAAAGCTTTTAGAGGATTGAAATAGTCAATCCTCTTTTTTGTGTAACGGTACCAATAACTATTTGAGATGGGGTGTTTTGAAAACACGTCACGGGTGTGGATGGTAAGGCGGTATTGGATTTTATAGTAAATTATAGTAATTAACAGTACCAAACAATGATATACAGTAATCAATAACGCATTATAAGCGTAAGGTGCTATCATAGTATTATCGAATAATAAGGATAAGGCAGTAGCAATAGCTATTGTCTTTTATTCATGCACAGAAAGGAGTGATAAGGTTGCCAATGGTTCGAAGGTGTAAATATACAGGATGTCACGCGCTGGTAGAAAGACCTGCATATTATTGTGACAAGCACAAGCAATATGAGGCTGAGTATGCTAAGCAGCGTGAGAAATATAGTCGAACTTACTATAATAAACGAGTTCGCAACAGAGATGAAGATAATAAAGAACGTTATCAGTTCTATAGATCGGTAACTTGGTCATCATTGAGAAGGCAAGCACTTGAGAGAGATAACTACTGCTGTCAGTACTGTCTGGCTAATGGCATTGTACGTCCTAACTCGAGGATTGGCGACCACATAACGCCTGCTGAGATAGCTCCAGAAATACGCACGGAGCTAAACAACATCGCGACGGTTTGTAGAGACTGCGACAATGTTAAGAGAACGTTGGAACAAGAGATCTACGGGACTGGCCAAGGAAACACGCATAAGAACGTCAATTTAAAGCTCTCAGTGAGCCAATGGGCTGGATTGATAGCCCGCAAAAAGAAAGACGTCCGAGAAGGCCTCTAAAACGACCTGTATCGAGTTTTAATATTCTGGAATATAATTATATTCGATACGTTTTAAAATGACCCCCGCCCCCTATTTTGGGACAAGGAGAGCCACCACAAGGTGTTAGCTTGTATCACGCGCTATTTTTTCAGATTTTTAAGGGGTGTCATAAAGAGTTTTGAAAGGAGAAATGATGAGTGGTTAAGAATCCGTATTATCAGCAGAACGATGGGCGTTTACCCAGCGACCCGCCAAACCACTTGGGGACAGTGTCAAGGGAAGTTTGGCGCAAAATCGTTCCGTTTTTAGAAAGTACAAACAAGATTCAACGCATTGATACGTTTTTGGTTGAAACTTACTGCACGAATTATGAAATTTACAAACTTGCTTACGAGAATGTTAAAGAAAATGGCATTCAGCAGGAAATGACGAAACCTATTCAAGCGCAAGGATCTGGTGAAATTCTCGGTGAGCAGTCACTTGGTTTTAAAAAGAATCCAGCAGTTGCCACAATGAAAGATGCCGTTGACACTTTAAATAAAATCGGCGTTCAGCTCGGCTTAACACCCAAAGGCCGCCAGGAACTTATGGAAATTGCGAGCGAACAGGCGGATAACCGCGAAGTTAAAGATAAGATGAAAGAATTTTTTGGATAGAAAGAGGTGAGGAAATATAGTCAACATTGATTTAACAAAAACAAAAGATGTAGTCGGTGCTTATCAAAGTATCGATTTTTCTTTTATTCGCAGAAAATATACAGACGTAGGAACAGAATATTGTTTTGATGTGTTGGACGAAAAAATAGTGGCTGGATACAATATCAAATTAGCTTGTTTCCGTCACCTTCGAGACCTTCAAAGACAAGGTCAAGAGGATTTTCCTTACACGTACTCAGTAGACGCATTCAACCGCTTTTTGAAATTCTTATCATTAGTGCCAAATGTTGACGACCTGAGCAAGAAGCTAGAGCCGATGGACTGGCAGTTATTTATCTTCAGTCAAATCTTCGCATGGTTTGATTTAGATGGTTTGCCACGTTTTGTTAACATCATTCTTTCAATGGCTCGTGCGCAAGGTAAGACCATGATAGCTGGCATCAGTCTTAACTATTCGTTCTTAATTGAAACAATCGGACTTAGTAACCAAGACTTTTTGGTCAGTTCGTTAAACTTCGAACAAACGATGAAACTCTACACATATGTTAAAAGTATGATGTCAAGAATCATCGAGAATGAACCGTTCAAGTCGTTAGCAGTCGAAACTGGTTTGCAATTGTATACACGAGAAATTAAAGCAACGGTTGATAGCAACAGCATTCAAACAATTTCTTTTGAATCTGGGAAATTTGACTCGAAACACTTCAAGCTGGCCGTAGCCGATGAGGTCGGCGAACTTAAGAGTGATGAAGGTATTTCAAAAATCACATCTGGTCAGGTTAACACTGAAGGCTCTCGCTTTATCGAGATTTCCACATCTTACCAAACGCCAGACGTACCGTTTCATCAAGAACAAAAGAAATTGATTGAAATTATGGAACGTGACTTCGATAGGTCTGGAGACGACCAGCTTTGTTTGATTTGGTCGCAAGACAATCTGGAAGAAACATTCCAGCCAGAAACATGGGCTAAAAGCAATCCGCTGTTAAATCACCCAGACTTGAAAGATAGCCTTATGAAAGGTTTGCTTTCTGAACGTGATAAAAAGATGCTTATGGGTAAGCTTGCTGATTTCCAAGTCAAAAATATGAACTGTTGGTTACTCGCTGACAGTAACAGCTTTCTTGACTTGAAAGACATTGAGAATGCAGTCATTCCTGAGTTTGATATACGAGGTAAGCGCGTGTATGTTGGTCTTGATGCGTCAATGTTTAGCGATAACACAGCGATTGGCTTTGTATATCCATATTTAGGCGAAGATGGTAGTCAAAAATGGCACGTTGAGCAACACAGCTTCATTCCTTGGCAACAAGCAGGTTCGCTTGAGGCTAAAATGGAGCAGGACGGCGTCAATTATCGAGATTTGGAAGAAAAAGGCTACTGTACCATCACAAGCCACCCACAAGGACTTATCAACCCAGAGGAGGTTTACCGCTGGTTTTTAGATTATGTCGAAGACAACGCACTTGACGTTGTCTTTTTTGGTTATGACGCAATGGGCGTGTCTAAGATCATTAAGGCGTTAGAGGCTAATACAAGTTTCCCTTTGATGCCAATCAGACAGCGTACAAGCGAGCTGAAAGACCCGACTAAGTTCTTACAAACGCTATTTATTGAGGGCAACATCACACGTATTGATGACGAAATCATGCGCAAAGCCTTGATAAATGCCGTTATCAAAGAAGACAACATTGGTATTCAGGTAGATAAGATGAAATCGACTTACAAAATCGACGTGGTGGATGCGCTTATTGATGGCTTTTATGATGGTATGTACGCATTTGAAGACTATGCAATAACAAACAATCCTACATGGAAAGTAGAACACATGTCGCAAGAAGCGGTTTTGAATTGGTTAAAAAACCCTGAAAGTGGCATGTTAGATGATTATTAGAGGTAAAAAAACAATGATTTTAAAGTTTTTTAAAGCGATTTGGGATGCTTTTGACGTGATTATGTTCGTCCTAGCAGCAATTTCAGTTAATTTAACGACTTATTACCAACAGCATGTTGCTTTTGGTATTAGTATGACAATCACATTCTTTTTAGCTGGTTTACTCAGCGAATTAATTTCTGGGAACGGAGAAAAATGATGGTATCAGCAATTTTAAATGCAGCACTAGTAATGATGGGCGTATTTGTGTTCTTAGCGTTTCTTGTTCTCAGTTTTTTCGTATTATTGCCTATTTTGTATTGCGTAATCGCAGAACTTTATAAGTGGATTAAGTCAAAATTTGATTAAGCAGCGAGCTTTAGGAAGGAGGTGAGAATATTTGCCGATTTTTAATTTTATGAATCAGTCGACTGAGAGTCCGCCTGCTACACAATTCTTTGGTGATGATGATTATAACTTTTTAACGGCTAATCTGACTGGCAACGAATGGGTCTCAGCCAAGCAAGCGTTAAAAAATTCAGACTTGTTCAGCATTATTAATCAATTATCAAACGACTTGGCTACAGTTCGACTAACTGCTAACAAGCGTATGCAAGGGATTATCGATAATCCAACGAATAATTCAAACCGTTTTGGTTTTTATCAGTCTATCTTTGCTCAAATGCTTTTGGGCGGTGAGGCATTTGCTTACCGCTGGCGCAACGTTAACGGGAAAGACGTCAAATGGGAATTCTTGAGACCATCTCAAGTCAGCGTGAATACGATGGATTATGAAAATGGGCTGTATTATAACGTCACGTTTGACGACCCAAAAATCGGAGCTAAGCTGAATATCCCACAAAACGACATCTTGCATTTTCGTCTGCTTTCTGTCGATGGTGGCAAAACCAGCGTCAGTCCACTTATGGCACTAACCAGAGAGTTGAACATCCAGAAAGCCAGCGATAATCTAACGCTTAATTCACTCAAGAACGCATTGAATGCAAACGGTATTCTGAAAATTAAAGGCGGCGGGTTGTTAGACTTTAAAACTAAACAATCACGCTCGCGTCAAGCCATGAAACAGATGAATGGTGGGCCGCTGGTTTTGGACGACTTGGAAGACTTTCAACCACTTGAAATCAAGTCAAATGTGGCTCAATTGCTTAGCCAAGCTGATTGGACAACAGGGCAATTCGCTAAAGTTTACGGTATTCCTGAAAATGTCGTTGGCGGTAAAGGCGACCAGCAATCTTCTTTGGATATGTCAATGAATGTCTATGCTAAAGCAGTCGCAAGATATTTAAGACCATTCGTTAGCGAGTTGAACAACAAGCTAGGTTGTGACATTGATTCTGATTTATTCCCAGCCGTTGATCCGACAGGTTCGAGCTATATTAATCGAGTAAACGAACTAGTCAAGAATGGTGTTGTTGCTCAAAACCAAGGATTGTATATGTTGCAACAGGCGGAAGTAATTCCAAAAGAATTGCCAGTAGGTGAAAATCCTAATACCGCTAAAACATTGAAAGGGGGTGAGGAAGATGGGAAAAATTGATATTAAAGGTGATATTGTCTCGAACGATGTCGGTGAATTTTACGAATGGTTTGGCATGTCTAGCACTTATCCTAATAAAATTCAACAAGCTATTGCAAACGACGAAGACGACGAAATCGTTTTAGATGTTGCTTCAAATGGCGGCGACGTATTCGCAGCAAGCGAAATCTACACAATGCTTAAAGATAGCTCAAAAAATATCGTCGTCAACATTCAAGGTTTAGCTGCTAGCGCTGCTAGTGTCATTGCGATGGCTGGAAATACTGTTCGAATGTCACCAACTAGTCAACTGATGATTCACAAAGCTTCGGTTTCTACAGTTGGAAACAGCGACGATTTAGAACATGAATCAGAAGTTTTAAACGGTATTGATGAATCAATCGCTATGGCTTATGAGCTTAAGACAGGTATGAAACAAACAGACATTTTACAGCTCATGTCAAACGAAACATGGATGAACGCTAAAGCTGCTGTTGATAAAGGGTTTGCGGACGAAATTATGTTTAATGAATCTGATGACGAGCCGATGTTTGAAAATGCCGTTCATGCTTTGCCGAGCAAATCAGCAATCAATAAATTTAAAAACTTTATTGCTAAAGAAAAATTAAATAAACAACAAAGTCAGCCCAAAAACTCATTACGAGAACAAAAGTTGGCTATTTTATTGGACAAAAAAGGAGAAAATTAATGGATATTAACACTTTGAACGCTCTCTGGATTGAGGCAGGACACTCTGTAGAAGACCTCAACGAGCAAATTAACAACGCTTTGAATAATGATAATTTCTCAGCAGAAGATTTCAAAAATCTAAAAGAAAAACGCGATAACGCTAAAATTCGACGTGACGCTTTGAACGAGCAATTAATTGAAGCTCGCGCCGCTAAAGTTGCTGCTATGGACGAAAAAGACATGGAAGTTTTGTCTGTTGAAGAAAAAGCAGCCGAAAACGCCTTTATTAAAGACTTTAAAAATCTTTTGAACGGTACTTATCGAAATGCTGCGGTTGGTTCTAAAGAAGATGACGGTACTAATGCAGGTTTGACAATCCCAAAAGACATTCAAACAGCTATTCACGGTTTGGTTCGTCAATACAACTCATTGCAAGAATATGTAACCGTGGAATCTGTTTCAACGACATCAGGCTCTCGCGTTTATGAAAAATGGTCTGACATCACAGCTCTTGCAAATCTTGATGATGAAAACACAGCTATTTCAGATGTTGATGCACCTAAATTAGCACTTATCAAATACGCTATCAAGCGCTATGCGGGTATGCTAACAGCTACTAATAGTCTTTTGAAAGATACTGCCGAAAACATTTTGGCTTGGTTGAATCAATGGGTTGCTAAGAAAGTTGTTGTTACTCGTAACAAAGCAATTTTGGAAAAAATTGCAGCACTTCCAAGCAAGCCAAATATCACTAAATTTGACGATATCAAAGACCTTGCTTTGAAAGGCGTTGACCCCGCTATCCGCTCAACATCATTCTTTATGACAAACACAAGCGGACTTACAGCACTCGCTAAAGTCAAAAATGCGATGGGAGATTACTTACTCCAACGCGACCCAACACAACCAGAACGTTATTTGCTTGAAGGTAAGCAAGTTGTTGAAATTGCTGACCGTTGGCTTGCTGACAACGCAGGTGCTCATCCTCTTTATTTTGGCGACTTGAAACAAGCTGTAACATTATTCGACCGTGAACATATGTCGATTGAAGCTTCAAATGTAGCAGGAGACGCGTTTAGTTTGGATCAAACTAAAATCCGTGTTATTGACCGCTTCGATGTTGAAGCGACTGATAGCGAAGCATTTGTGGCAGCTTCATTTACAGCGATTACAGATCAAGAAGGTAACATTAAAACAACTGCTGCTGGATAATTTAGAAGGAGTAAACAATGAGCGTCACCAAAAACGATGTTATGTTAGCACTAAATTTAGACGAAACAGATGATACTAATTTAATCCCTGCTTACATCTCATCTGCTGAATTTTTTGTCAAAAATGCCGTTGGTGACGCTGACGGTTTTTTTGAGCAAGAAAAAGTTAGTTATCTATATGATACAGCGGTACTTGCATTGGCAAGCTCGTACTACACATATAGAGTGGCTTTAACAGATACTATGACTTATCCTGTCGATTTGACTTTGAACAGTGTTATAGGCCAATTGCGTGGCTTATACGCTGTTTATTGTGAGGGGTGATGCAAATGGCTAGGAAGCAATATAAGCCAACAGATTTTAGAAGTAAAGCAGAATTTGGCGCTTATGAATCAGTACCTAATCCATACACAGGTGTTAGCGTGCCTAAGTTCGTACCAAAGTTCACATTGCATTACAAGCCTCATACACGTACGCTGAATCAGCAATATTTAGCGATTTCAGCAGGTGAAAGTGAATCGCGGATAATTGTCATAAGACACAATTCAAAGGTGGTGGAAGGACAAGCAGTGCGTTTAAACAGTACTGTTTATAATATTTCAAAAGTTAGTCCTGACGAAAACTTTGGATTAAACAAATATGACTTTGTGACGTTAAAAAAATCGGAAAAGGTAGGGAAACAAGATGGTTGAGTTAGATCAAGCTTTAGAAGAATGGCTTAAAACAGTTCAAGAAATTGGAGATTTATCGCTTGCGGAACAATCGAGAATAACAGAGGCAGGGGCAGAGGTTTTCAAGGATGAGCTGGCTAAAGCCACAAAAGAAAAGCACTACTCGAACCATAAAAACCCCAAATATGGGCACATGGCAGATAGCTTGTCTGTCCAGAAAACTGGCGTAGATGGCAGAAAAAATGGTAAATCAACCGTCGGTTGGAAAAATCGTTTTCATGCTCAAAACGCCAGACGTTTGAATGACGGAACAAAGAAATATAAAGCAGACCACTTTGTAACAAAAGTGCAGAATGACAGCACTGTTCAAAAGAAAGTGCTGTTAGCCGAAAAAGCTGAATATGACAAAATCATTCGAAAGAAAGGAGCTAAGTGATGTTAGCGACATTAGAATTAAAGAACTTAATTGATGGCAAAGGATTTGGTGAAATAAGCGAAGTGTATGCAAACAACTTGCCAAGGGAAGTTCAAGAAAATACTGATAAGACAATTGTGCTGCTACGAGAATCTGATACCTTTCTTGGGATGTTTGGCAATGATAGCTTTTACAGCAAAACGAATCAAATCGAAGTCCAGATCTTTTATAAGCTGGACATTGATTTTGATTTAGACGAATTCGAAACACGCCTCATGAAGTGGCTGGTTTCAGAACGCTATAAAATCACAGATATTAGAGAACACAGCATAGACCCAGACACCTATCAAATGACAGGTGTCTTTTATGTTGAGCGAGAAAAAATTTTAAAAGGAGAATAATTATATGGCAATCGTCGGTTTAAAACTAGTTAAAGTAGCTCTAGTTGATGCAGTAACACAAAAACTGCTTAAAGGTGAAGAAGGACTTTCGGAAACAGGTATTATGGTTATTGATGAATCAATGCTTGGTACTAAGACAGCGAACATTACGAACATCGAAGGTTCTATTACTAAAATTCCGGGGAATAATACCGTTCAAGACGTTTCTGTAGGACCAGGTTCACCTCAAATTGCTTTCGATTTTAATAATCTACCATTCGAGAAGAAACAATTAATGCTTGGTTTCAAGTCGGATAAAAAAGGTGGTTTTGTGAAAACAGGCGAAAAACCACACGTTGCAGTTTTGATTGAATCTGAAACGCTTGATCGTGCTAATTCAGTGTATTTTGGTTTTGGTAATGGTGTTATGCAAGAACCATCTCAAAACGTGGCTACTGACACAGACACAGCTGAAACACGTCAAAACGATAATATGACTTACACCGCTTTGTCTACTAAAGCATTCAACGGGGAACCAATTAAGAAATACTTCTCAGGCGCATCAAACTTTGAAGAAACTAACATGCTTAAAGAAGTGTTTGGTGGTTATACAGCTGCCGCAGCTGGCGTTCCAGGAGTAGGGCGCGACTAATTTTTTTAGGTTGGATTTAAAATCCAGCCTTTTATTTTTAAATTAAGAAAGGAAAAAGACATGGAAGTTAAAACAATCGTTATCCCAGAATTACGTAAAAAAGCATTTGAAGTTCACACAAGCATCCGTAACATGAAACGCATGTTCGCTTATCAGCTGGAGGTGGCTAAAGTGAGCGATGGTCTTGATGAAGACGATGTGGTTAGCCAAATCAGCGCTAGTCTTAAAGGCTTGGATGAAACACTTGCATTCATTCGTGCAGTGCTAAACCTTGATGATGACGCTTATGAGAAATTACTTGATTTGGACAGCGAACGTGTTCAAAAGATTTCTGAACAAATCACTGGCTATATGCTTGGCTTGAACGATGAACAACTAGAGGACACTAAAGACCCAAAAAAATAAAATCTGCTGGTGAACAAGTCTTTGAACTTGAAAATAGGATTGAAGACTTAAAACTAATCATCAAACAAGCGCTTATCAACTTCGGATGGACACTCGATGAATGTAATGATACTGACTATTATGAGTTGATGTCCATCATGAGTGCGAAAGAAGCGGATGATAGGGTTGTTGACCCCATGTCTCTTCTTTAACTTTTCAGGAAAAGGAGGAGAATATTGGCAAATAAAATACAAGCCACGATGTCAACCGAAATCGCTTTGAACACTTTGGGAGCTAGCGATTCTATCAAACGATTAACGCAATTAGTTGGTAGTGCCACAAGTGCTTGGAAAGCACAAGAAGCACAATTAAAGAGCGCTGGTGATAGCCTAGGTGCTGCGAAAGCTAAATATGATGGTTTGAGTGAATCGATTACTCGCCAACAAGCTAAAATCGACAGCTTGAAACGCGAACAGTCTGAGCTCAAAGGAAATACTGCTGAAACAGCTGAGCAATACCTGAAATATCAACACCAAATTGACCAAGCCACAACAAAATTAGCTTCGATGGAAAGCCAACAACAGAAAGCTAAGTCTAGCCTTGATTATTACAAGTCTGGTTTAGCTGGTCTGCAACAGCAATTTAGACAGCAGAACGAAGCTTCTGAAACATATATTAAACGGCTTCAAGCCGAAGGCAAAGAGAATGAAGCCAACGCGGAAAAGTCTAAGCTTCTAAAAAATTCGGTCGAAAATCTTACTAAGCAGTACAAAACTCAAGAAGACATGCTGCAAAAGATTGCTGCCGAATCTGGTAAAACAAGTAGCGAATATCTCCTGCAAAAGAAACGTCTGGATGAAACTGCGACAAGTTTAGCTAATGCTAAAGCGAATGCGAATCGTTTTAACGCTGGCTTAGTTGATTTGCAACAACAGCTCAAACAACAAAACGAAGCTTTTGGAACATACATCAAACGGTTGCAGGCTGAAGGAAGAGAAAGCGAAGTAAATGCAGAAAAATCCAAGCATCTAAAAAGCTCGATTGAAAACCTCACGAATCAATATAAGATTCAAGAGAGCATGCTTGAAAAAGTCGCTGCTGAGTCTGGAAAGACAAGCGATAAGTACCTTCTTCAAAAGAAACGTTTAGACGAAACTGCCACAAGCTTAGCTAATGCTAAAAACGAGCAAGAAAAACTAAACGAAGAGTTCCGAAAAGCTAACCCAACGTTTTTTGACAAGATAAGAGCGAAAGCTAAAGAATCCGCAAACGAAATGCAAGAACTCGCTGAAAAAGCGACACATACCAATTCTGTTTTAGGTTCTTTCCGCGAAAAGCTCTCATTTGGCGCTGTGGCAGGATTGGCACAAACAGCCATTCAAGGCGTGGTGAATAGCTTGAGTGGTATGACTGACGAAGTGATGAATACTTCGGACGCGATTGAAAAATTCCAGTCAACGATGAACTTCGCTGGCAAGACTAAGGAAGAAACCGAAGAAGCCACTAAGCTTTTCAAGAAATATGCAGACGATACTGTGTATGATTTGAACGACATCACTAACACTGGTGCTCAGTTAGCTGCCAACGGTATCGAAAGTTACAAAGAACTTGCAATTGCTGCAGGTAACTTAAACGCGGTCGCTGGTGGTAATGCAGATACTTTCAAATCGGTTGGTATGGTACTTACGCAAACCGCAGGTGCTGGTAAACTAACCACTGAAAACTGGAATCAAATGGCCGATGCTATTCCTGGTGCATCAGGAAAAATGCAAGAAGCTTTGAAAAACATGAACGCTTACACTGGCGACTTCCGTGATGCTATGGCAGATGGTCAAATCTCAGCAGAAGAATTCTTAAAAGCTATTCAAGACCTAGGTTCGACTGACGCCGCCGAAGAAGCTGCGCGCTCGACCAAAACTTTTGAAGGTGCGATTGGGAACTTGGAAGCCACAGTTACAACTGGCATGACAAATGTTCTTGACGCTTTTGGTAAAGAGAAAGTCACGGGAACTATCACTAAGTTCGGCGACATTGTCGCTAAAGCGTTTGAGAAAGTGGCTGATGGCGTCAAATGGATGAAAGATAACATAAGCGTTATTACCATGGGGCCACTAGGGCGATTTGCTAACGTTGTCAAAATGACTTTTGGGCAAGTAGTCGAGTCTTTTAACAAAGGCAAGGGCGCAATCGGGGATTTCTTAGAAAAACTCGGAACCATTTATTTAAACTTTAGTGGCGCAGGTTGGCAAATTATGACTGACGCAGTCGCTGGCATTTCGAACGGCTTCGAAAGCATTTCAAAAAATATGAAAGACTCCGAGTCGCCAATGAACGCTTTCAAAAGCGGGTTTGAGAAAATTGTCGGCTTGTCAGACAAGTTCTTCATGTACATCTACAATCACACTGGAGATATTGTTCAAATTGTCTCAAGCGTGACAGAAATTGTAGGCCTATTCGCTCAAGGCGTGTGGGACACTGTTTCAGACGCGATTAAAGAGATTGGAAAAGGATTCTCTGCAATCTTTAAGAACAGCAAAAAGTCGTTTGACCCAATTTCAAAACTTTCTGGCGCTGTCCAAGAACTCGCCAAACATAGAGCTGCCATTAAGGCTCTTGGTGCAGTGTTTGCAACTTACTTCATTGGTTCAAAAGTAATAGCCGGTTTTAATGCAGCTAGTGCTGCTATTAAAGTCATGGCAGGGAACATTGTAACGAGCTTTAACGCTATTAAAGTGGCAGTGATGACTAACCCGTTTCTTATCGCAGCTGTTGCTATCACAGCTTTGGTCGCTGGATTCGTTGAGCTGTACAAGCATAATAAGAAATTCCGCGACTTTTGCAACGGTATTGCAAAATCGATTAAAGACGGAATTGGCGGCGCTATTAAGTGGCTAAAAGATAAGTTCAAAGACTTGTCTAAAGGCTGGAACAATTTCAAGAAGTCGATTTCAAAAGGAACAGACAACGTTGTTAAAAGCATCAAGAACGGTGCTAAGAAAGTCGGCGATTTCTTTGTAAACGTCGGCAAGACTATTAAGAACGTCATGAGCACAATCGGCAAAATTCTAATCTTTGCCAACCCGGTAGTTCTTGGCTTCGCTTTAATGTACAAAGAAAACAAGAAGTTCCGTAAGTTCGTCAAAGGGATTGTTAATATTGCTGGTGACCTTAAAAAAGGACTCACTAAGAAAGTCGATGAGACTAAGAAGAATGTTGGCAAAACGTGGGATAACCTCAAAAAAACGACAGCAAAAACTTGGAACGGTATCAAAGATGACACGCACAAGAGCGTGTCTAAGCTAGCTGAGAACGTCAAAGAAACACACGATGAAATTCATTCTAAATGGTCTAAGACTTGGAAAAAGTCAAAAGATTACCTTTCAAACAAATGGGATGAAATTAACAAAGACGCTGAAAAGAAATTCGGTGGGAATGTTAAATCTTTGATATTTGATAACTTAGTTGAAATCGGTAACAAATTCAAAGACACTTGGAACGGTATCAAAGATGGCTTTCATGACATGTGGAACAATTTAAAAAATTTGGCGCGTGATGGCATTAATGCCGTCATCGGAATCCCAAATAAAGGTATTGAAGGTATCAACGGGCTAATCCACGACTTCGGCGGCCCGAAAAATGCTATCAGTAAAATTCCGGAAGTTCCTAAGTTCGCCAACGGTACTGGATTGTTTAATGGCTATCGCAATCCAATTACCAAGACTACGCTAGCTTTGCTAAATGATGGCAACGACAGCCCCGAAACTGGCAACCAAGAAGCCGTGATTATGCCAAATGGCGATCTTCATCCAGTGCCTGGTCGTAATACCTATGCAGTATTGCCAGCTGGTGCAGAGGTGCTTAATGCAAGCGAGTGGGCTGCGCTATCAGGCGCTAAACCGTTCGCCAAAGGAACAGGCTTCTGGTCTAAGGTTTGGAATACGGCCACAAACGTTGCTGGATCAGTATGGGACGGCCTTAAAGACGGCGTTGACAAGTTCACTAAGATGTTGAGTTTTATCACCGATGCTGTGGCACATCCAGTCGACACGCTGGCTAAAAAATTCAATCCGAAATCAGATAACTTGGACGGAATGTTTAAACATCTAGGGAACGCGCTTTACAAGAAGCCAGTCGAAAATGCTAAGAATTGGTGGAAAGAGCTCTGGAATATGGCAAACGAGAAAGCTTCTCCAGAAGTTCAAGCTGGTGCTATTGGTGATGATTATCAGTTCAAAGACCGTGCAGCCGACAGTGGCGCCGACCCATGGGGCTACTACTTCAAGGAATGTGTGTCATTTGTTGCATCTCGTTTAGCTAATCAAGGTGTTAACCCAAGCTTATTCAGCCATTTGGGCAATGGTAATATGTGGCTTAACGCTCCAGTTCCACATAGCAGCACGCCAAGACCGGGTATGGTTGCGGTCTATGCGAAGAACGGTCAAAACCACGTTTCAACGGTTTCAGGTGTTTCTGGCGATACGTTCTCAGGGGAAGAATACAACTATGCTGGTAGTCATGCTTATCATGCATTCTCTGGACGTCCAATTTCTCAAATTGATACGTTCCTTGATTTTGGTGTACACGTCGCTGATAAGGCTAAAGAAGAAAATTCACCACTTCGGAAGCTCATCAAGAGCCAAGTAGGTGGCATGTTTGATTGGATCGCTAAAATACTAGCGCCACTAAACGGTGATGGAGGTGGCCCTCAAGACAATCCAGCGGGTGGCGAGGTTAGCCGATGGGCAAACCTTGTTAAAAAGGCTTTGAGAGCTAATGGCTTACCTGACAACGAAGCGTATACAAATGCTTGGTTACGCCAAATCCAAAGTGAATCTGGGGGGAATCCTAAAGCGGTTCAAGGTGGTTATACTGATATTAATACTTTGACTGGCGACCTTGCGAAAGGACTGGTTCAAACAACGTCCCGCACCTTTAACGCTTTTAAATTCGCAGGTCATGGGGACATCTTTAACGGCTACGATAATCTTCTTGCTGGTATTGCTTATGCAAAGTCTCGCTACGGCGCGAACATGCTATCTGTTATTGGCCACGGCCATGGTTACGCCAACGGTGGTTTGGTTTCTAAAAACGGTGTATACGAACTCGCAGAAGGCAATATGCCAGAGTACGTTATTCCAACAGACATCGCCAAGCGCGGTAGGGCATGGCAATTACTGACTGAAGCGGTGGCTAGATTTGCTGGTGAAGCGCCAGCAGAGCGCCAAACAGGCACAAGCGAATCATCACTCGCTAAACTCGAAGCTAAGTTTGATACAGTAATCGGCTTGCTTTCACAGCTTGTTTCTAAAGGCGACAGACCAATCGTTAATCACAATCTTATCGATGGTCGAAGCGTATCAAATGGCTTAGCGCCGTACATGCACGAAGCTACAAACGCTTATGAGCAACGCCAAACGCTTTTAAATGGCGGAAGTATCATCTAGAAAGGAGGACATTTTTTGGCAGGCATAACAATTAAATACAACGAAGTTGATTGGCTAGAAGCTTTAAACGAGCTTAGTAGTACTGGTCGCGCTGTCGTAACCGATGCGAACCGCAATGTCGCGGCCAACTTCAATAATAATTATCAAGATCAAGGCATGCACCGTTATGGCCAGCAGTTCCTTTATAGCACGTTATCGGTCAAACAGGTCTCTGCTTCAATCAAGCTTGTCGGAAATCAAGTATTTTTCAATGAGGCAGCTGGGTTGATCGGGAAATTCCTGAACGTCACCGAACCTAAAAAGCTTGTCTTCAGCGATGAGCCAGATAAGGTCTGGGAAGCTATTCCGAGCGGTCAACCTGCTCTGGCGGTGGACAATAGCACGTCACCAGCCACAGCTACAATCACAGTGACCTTTGACGTGCCGAAATCGTACGCCGAAGGTCAAACTAAATGCTTAGTTGACACTGATAGCAATAGCAAATATGGCACAATCACGAAAGTAGCCAACGACCACTACAAAATCAAACTGAACAATCTCGGATCTGCAGTAGCTTATCCGAAATTTAAAATCAAGCACAATTCAGATAACGGCTGGGTCGGTATCGTCAAGAGCCAAACAGAGAACTATGAAATCGGCAATCCAGAGGAAGCTGATGGCGAGAACGTTAAAAATTCAGAGGTCTTACTTGACTACACTGATAGCAAAATCGTCAAAGGACTTCAAGACGGCGCTAAGAACGTTGCTATCTTGAATGACAATCTTCAAGATATTAACGGCACACTAACTACCATAAATGTCTGGGAACGACCGCACATCGTCTTAGCTGATAGAGGAACCGGGACTAAAACCAATAAAGGTGCTTCGGTTACTTGGGAAATTCCAGCTGACAGCAATGGTGAGAAAGGTGCGCTAAATGAGTATATATGGTGGCGGCAAGTCTTTTGGTTGGGAGCAGCTAATCAATACGGTTTCATGAAAATTATGGTTTCAGATACAAATGACAAGTTCTTGTACGGTGTTGAAACCTTTAAGCGTGCTGGCGGTCTTGAATGTGAATACAATTTCTTGGTGTCTGACGGTAAAGGCGGCCATCGCATGCCATTAAATTGGCGCTTTGTGGCGAATGATTCAGACATCCAAAACCCATTCAATGCACCCCGTGGCTGGTCAGACCTGCTACGCCGAGACGACGAAATTCAAGTGTACTGGTGGGGTTCTTACCCACGAGTTAGAGTGCCAGAAATCAAAGGACGTAAATCAGCTAAGATCCATGTTTTCCTTGGTGATATCGGAACTACCCCGCAAGTAACTCGAATGTATTTGGATAGTTTCATCTATCGAAAAGATTTTGTTGAGGGTTGGAATGACCTTCCAAACCGCTACCATGCGGGGTCGGTGCTAGAAGTCGATATGTCAAAAGGCAAGACATACGTTGATAATCTGCCAATCATGGACGGGCTAGCGTATTTGGCTGAGCCGTTTGGATTAGACCCTGGAGAAAATGAAATAGATATATATTTTTCAAGCTGGATTAAAAAAGATCAAGATATTGAGGTCAGTTGGTATGAAAGGAGTGTTTAAATATGCAAATTTGGATTCATGATTCCAAAATGAGAAAAATCACTGCGCTAAATAACGACATTCCAGACATGCTGTCCTACACAAACAGCACATGGCACTCTTATCTTGACCAAGCCACGAGCACATTCGATTTTACAATCCCAAAGTTCTTAAACGGCGAACTGCACGAAGACATCAAACTTATCAATGATGAGTGCTTCGTGTCATTTTATGTGAACGGTTCATATCAGGTGTTTTACATCGCTACACTGCAGGAAGACGACTTCAATATTCAGTTGACATGTAATAATACCAATCTTGAATACGCGCTAGAATATGCTAATCCGTTTAACAGCAGCAGCGCGCAATCAATCCAGTGGTATTTGGAACACATGGAATTGCTGTCATTCGCAGCGGTTGAAATCGGAATCAATGAAATCTCAGACCGTAAGCGAACATTGACTTTCGATTCACAAGAAACGAAAATGGCACGCTTGCAATCGTTAATGTCTAGCTTCGAAGCAGAGTTTGAATTCAAAACAGAGCTTAATCGGGATGGCACATACAAACGCATCGCCATTAACATCTATCAAAAAGATGGCATTGGCACAGACCGTAAAGACGTAGTCCTACACTATTCGAACGGTCTAAAAGGTGTTCAAGTGACTAGCGATAAGACACAGATGTTCAACGCAGGTGTGTTTACTGGCAAAGATGGTTTGAACTTGGCAAATGTCGAAATTTCCGAAAAGAATTCAGACGGCGTCGAAGAGTTTTATAGTCGAAAAGGCAGTCTTTATACATACGCTCCTTTATCTAAAGAGCGCTATCCGTCAACAATGCGGGCAGACGGTCAAGACAACTGGACTCGTAAGGATTTCACGACCGAGTACGAGAACGTCAACGACTTGAAAGCATACGCTTTACGTACGTTGAAACAATACGCTTATCCGTTGATAACTTATACAGCCAGCGTACAGTCTGGCTTCGTTAGCCAATACACTGACTTGAAACTCGGTGACACAATTCGAATCATCGATAAGAACTTTGTTGGTGGCCTAGCACTTGAAGCGCGCGTGTCAGAGATGGTGATTAGTTTCGATAATCCAACGAATAATTCATTCGTTTTTACAAATTATCGAAAGTTTTATAATAAGCCAACATCAGCACTTCAAACGCGTATTGACCAAGCCATCGAAAGCAAGC
>OAQX01000106.1_pt1 | contig 20085 bp, 8 predicted proteins | sample 1475521 | NCBI WGS metagenome assembly OAQX01 (sample SAMEA3360657, study PRJEB22359) | human gut metagenome | biome: ENVO:urban biome; feature: ENVO:human-associated habitat; material: ENVO:feces | place: Bangladesh | collected 2011 | reverse complement strand
CCCACCACTACGACAGCCAGCACCGCCTGGTGTTCTACACGCGGATACAGCATGGAGAGCCACTGGTCGAGAGCCGCTACCTCTACGACCCGCTGGGACGGCGAATGGCGAAACGGGTATGGCGGCGGGAGCGTGACCTGACGGGGTGGATGTCGCTGTCGCGTAAACCGGAGGAGACATGGTACGGGTGGGACGGCGACAGGCTGACGACGGTGCAGACTAACACCACGCGTATCCAGACGGTGTACCAGCCGGGAAGCTTCACACCGCTCATCCGCATCGAAACAGACGTGACCGAACTGGAGAAAGCGCAGCGGCGAAGCCTGGCGGAGAAGTTACAGCAGGAAGGGAGTAAAGATGGTCACGGCGTGGTGTTCCCGCCTGAACTGGTGCGGCTGCTGGACAGGCTGGAGGGGGAAATCCGGGCAGACCGTGTGAGTGACGAAAGCCGGGCGTGGCTTGCGCAGTGCGGGCTGACGGTGGAGCGGCTGGCGGCACAGATCGAGCCAGTTTATTTGCCTGAGCGAAAAATACATCTTTATCACTGCGACCACCGGGGACTGCCGCTGGCGCTTATCAGTACTGAAGGTGCAACGGAATGGCGTGGGGAGTATGACGAGTGGGGGAATCAGCTTAATGAGGAGAACCCGCATCATCTGTTCCAGCCATACCGCCTGCCGGGGCAGCAGTACGATGATGAATCGGGGCTGTGCTATAATCGTTATCGTTACTACGAGCCGTTACAAGGGAGGTATATTACACAGGACCCGATTGGGTTAAATGGGGGGTGGAATTTATATAAATATCCGCTGAATCCAATAAATTATGCAGATCCTCTTGGCTTAGCCGTAGATATAAACCACTTCCCAGTCAACGAAGACATACGAAATTATGCAGAGAAAGTTTGGAATAATCCTAATATCATTACAATTGGAACACATGGTGATCCTCAATCAGTATATGATGAAAATTATAATAAGATAGATGTCAAGACATTAGCTAATGAGGTTCGAAATCATCCTAAATTTAAACCTGGAATGTCAGTAAGACTGTTATCCTGTAATACAGGAAAAGGAAATAACTCTTATGCACAGCAATTGGCAGATGAACTAGGTGTGAGAGTCTATGCTCCTGACCAATATGACTGGTACTATTCAAATGGTAAGGTAGAGCCTTGGGGAGGATTTTATGATGCAAACAATCAATTGCAAATGGACACGAATCAGCCTGGACATGAGTTTACATTCAAGCGAAGGAGACCATAGGTATGAGGTATTTTCTCTTTATATTTATAACAATTCCCCTTATCTCTGGAGGTCATATGAGTAATGATAGCGAAAAGATAATATCAACATATTCGCTCAATTTTTTATCACCAGATGATGTGAGGAAGGAAGAACTTAAGGCATCACAAGGTGATAGTGATGCTGCATTTAAATTGTACAAATATTACCTTTTTTGCGAGCCAAAATCATACAGAAAACAGCACGAATGGTTAATAATATCGGCAAATAATGGAAATGCTATAGCTCAATATAACTTATCAAGAGAACTTGAGTCAGAAGGAAAAGTAGATGAATCAATACAATGGCTGAAAAAATCAGCGGAACATGGTAATAATTACGCACAATATCAGATGTCAAAATATTTATTAAAAATAGGTGATATTAGAGGATCGGAATATTATCTAAACTTATCTGCGGATAACGGATGTGTATTTGCAATAAAAGATATTATCAAAAATATGATGGGTAGTGGAAGGTACGATGACGCCCTCATTTGGGTTGAAAAATTGAAAAAATTGTATCCTGACACAAATACCGAACTTTACATACAAAAAATAACGCAGAAAAAAAAGCAATCCAAATAATAATTATATATAATTACTCGCACAGAGTTACAGTATTGCAAGAAATATATCTAGCATATAAAGTCGCCGCCAGTAAAGATAAAGTACTGTGTAATCCTTCCTCCCATATAGGGGTAAAAACTTAGCATCTAGTGCTCTCGACTTAATTTTTAGTATTTTCTCTGTGAAGTGACACTTCGTAGGATTCAGTTCATGTTTACCAGAAAAAAGGTGGTCAATCTGGTGGTCTTGACAATCTCGATTTTTTTTAGCTTTCCAATCAGCCAGTTAATGGCTACGACGATCCCAGTCAGAGGAGCCAAATTTTAGTTTTGAGACATTTCTATGAGTCTCAAGACAGTTAAAAAATAAAAATTATTTTTACCCGGTTACCTTGTAAAAAAGTGACCGGGTTTTTTGATTTCTGTGTTTCGTGCGCTTAATCGAGTCTCACGCTTCTGTGAGCAAATTGCCCCCCAACAGACATCACGATTCGCAAGGTCAAAAAATTCGTTCCGTGAAGTACCATACAAAGGTATAGAGAAAAATGCCTTATGCGGGATGTTGCTGTCGCGTTTTTATCAGGAAACTAAACGTAATTGCCACTTTGTCTTCTGTAATCAGAAAAAGAAAACCTGGAATTTTAATAAATATTATTTCTCTGGGGTCGGTATTTTTATAATCAATATGACGAGTTGAATATTATATTTTTTATAAGAATATATGAGATTAAAGAAATCTGCCATAAAGACAGATTCCTTTAAAATATAATTAGAGATTTGCGACGTTATGATAAACTTTTTGAACATCGTCGTCATCTTCAAGGGCATCAACAAGCCCTTCAAAGATTTCTAAATCTTCTGGGGAAAGCTCAACTTCAGATTGAGCAATCATTTCTAATTCTGTTGTTGAGAACTCAGTGATTCCAGCTGCTTTTAGAGCCGCGATTCCTTTATGAAGGTCAGTAGGTTCAGTATAAATAACAATATTACCTTCTTCTTCAGTTACATCACGAACATCAACTTCAGCTTCAAGTAAAATTTCAAAAATATGGTCAGGGTCTGTTCCTTTAAATACAATCACACCCGTATTGTCAAACATATAGCTGACAGAACCTGCCGCTCCGATATTGCCGCCTTTTTTATTGAAAATTGTGCGAACGTTAGCAATCGTACGGTTAACATTTGAAGTTAATGTCTCAGCGATAATCATTGAGCCATTAGGACCAAAGCCTTCATAACGTCCCTGCACGAACGTTTCATCTCCGCCGCCTTTGGCTTTATCAATTGCTTTATCAATAACGTGCTTTGGAACTTGTGCTTGTTTTGCACGTTCAATAACGAATTTTAAAGATGTGTTTAATTCTGGATCGGGTTCACCTTGTTTGGCAGCAGCATAGATTTCTACACCGAATTTTGCATAAATTTTAGACGTTGCACCGTCTTTAGCCGTTTTTTTAGCAACAATATTGGCCCATTTACGTCCCACTGGAATGATCTCCTCGAAAATTTATTTACATTACTGGTAAATCGTTAACATGTGTTAATTCGGCATATTATATCATAACAGGAAAAATCTCGTCTATTAGAAATAAAAATATTCTAAAGCCATAATATTATATTTAATCTCATAAAAACTAATGTTGTTGGCGGGATTTTTTATAATTGTGTTTTGAAAGCATACTTGCTTTTAATATGTGGAAATCATTAAGGCTATAATAAAACTCGTATCCGCCCCAGGAAGCAAACAGCCTGCTTTATTGCAGGCTATTTGCTGGATGACTTACTAAATCCTTCACATCTATTCCTGATAAAAAGGAACAGAACTTATTATCGGAACGGCGGCTCATTAAAGGTTCGTAATTTACGCGAATGCAGTCGGTCGCCTTCTGCGCGCAGCAAATCGATCGCCCGAATGCCAATTTGCAGGTGTTCGGAAATAGCGCCTTCATAAAAACGGTTAGCCTGACCGGGAAGTTTAATCTCACCATGCAACGGTTTATCTGAAACACACAGTAGTGTCCCGTATGGCACGCGGAAACGATATCCTTGCGCGGCAATGGTTGCACTTTCCATATCAATTGCTACGGCCCGGCTTAAGTTAAAACGAAGTGCAGAAGCTGAGTAACGTAATTCCCAGTTCCTGTCATCTGTGGTTACCACAGTGCCAGTACGTAGCCGCTGTTTAACTTCCTCACCGGGCCTGCCGCTGACTAACTTGGTAGCGTCATAAAGCGCACGTTGCACTTCAGCAATGCTCGGAATAGGAATATCGGGCGGCAGTACCGCATCAAGAACGTGGTCATCGCGTAAATAAGCGTGTGCAAGTACATAATCTCCAATGGCCTGGCTTTCACGTAAGCCACCACAGTGACCAATCATCAACCAGACATCCGGGCGTAGCACCGCCAGATGATCGCAGATGGTTTTTGCATTTGACGGTCCCACGCCAATATTCACCAGAGTAATACCCTGACCATCGGCGGTAATTAAATGCCATGCTGGCATCTGGTGTTTTTTCCATGCAAGGTCGGAAATGGCTTCTTCTGGCGCTTCGGTTTCGGCGGTGATCCAGTTCCCGCCAGCACAAGAAAGGGCAATGTAGGGACTATCAGGGTCGAGGATCTGGCTGCATCCCCAACGAACGAATTCATCCACATAACGTGTGTAGTTGGTAAACAAGACGAACGGCTGAAAATGTTCAACTGGCGTACCGGTATAATGGCGCAACCGCGCGAGGGAAAAATCGACGCGGCGCGCATCAAAATGCGATAGCGGGGAGAATTCCGTTGGATGATAAATGCCGTCTGCAGTTTCATCGCCAATTTGCGCCAGTTCTGTTGTCGGGAAATAGCGAGTTAACCCAGCGCTCATTGAGCGATCAAGGGTCAATTCTGAGCCATCGATGACATAAGGATAAGGGATTTCATGCTGCGAGGGTTGCACAGAGATATGCGCACCATAATCCTGATACAGCAACGTAAGTTGTTCATTGAGATACGAACGAAAGAGAGTAGGGCGAGTAATCGTGGTGGTGTAGCTGCCTGCGTGGGTAAAGCGACCAAATGCGCGCGTTTTGGGGGGATTGGTTGTGCTACCGTCCCAGGTTACGGTCAGTGATGGATAGACAAAAAGACCTTGTTTGCGGGCGTTTTCATCAGGTAATTCGCCACTTGTAATATATTTGCCAATGGCGTTGCGTAATGCGACTACAGATTGCTCATACAGCGCATCGAGTTTATCCAGTGCCTGAGCTGGGGTCAGACCGGAGCCCTTATTATTCATGTGTGTCTCCTGTTCCATACAATTACCGCACATCCGATAGTATGTCACAGAAATGTGAAACAAAAGTGTAAGGCGAAGATCGGATGATCTTCGCCAGACTATCAAGCGCGTTGATTATCTTTCATCAACAAAGCGGTCATTGCGGAAATCAGGCATCCAGCCAGCAAATAAATGGCGACGCTATGCCAGTTCCCGGCAAAGTAAGTGATGAGTGCAGCGGCAATAAAAGGTGTAAATCCACCTCCAACCACACTGGCAACCTGATAACCGACTCCAGCGCCACTATAGCGATAACTGGCACCAAACATTTCGGTAAACATCGGTTGTTGCACACACACCACCATGTCATGCGCAATGTTTGCCAGCATTATGGAGAAGAAAACTATCCAGAAAATAGATTGTGCTTCAAGCGCCATAAAGAAAGGAAATGCGCTCAACGTTCCGATTAACGCACCTGTGATATAAACCCTGCGGCGACCAAAACGATCGGCAAGCCAGGCAAAACAGGGAATTGTCAGGCAGCTTAATCCACCTACCAGCAAACCAATATTGAGGAAAAGTTCGCGCGGTAACCCCATATTCTGGGTTGAATAATTAAGTGCGAAGGCGGTAACGATGTACATCGTCAGCAACTCGCACAGTCGTAGCGCAATAATCTTCAGGAAAGCACCAGGATGCCGTAATAGTGCTTCGATAACCGGAATGCGTTTTTTCGCGGCCGCTTGATTATGTTGCTGTTGTTCGAATTCCGCGGACTCCTCCATGCCATTGCGCACCCACAATGCTCCCAGTACCAGTACGATGCTAAACAGGAAAGGAATGCGCCAGCCCCAGCTTAAAAACTGTTCGTCAGTCGTCATCATACTGATCAATGAAACCAGTCCGGTTGAAAGCAGTAAACCTACACCGTAGCCAACTTGTACACCGCTACTGTAAAAGGCTTTTTTATTTTTCGGAGCACTTTCAACGGAAAGTAACGCCGCGCCTCCCCATTCGCCGCCGACGGCAAATCCCTGTATGGCACGCAGCGTCACCAGTAAAATGGGGGCCCACCACCCAATGGTCGAGAAGGAAGGAAGAATACCAATCAAGGCTGTCGCGATGCCCATCATCCAGACGGTCAGCATTAACATGCGTTTACGTCCCAGTCGGTCGCCAAAGTGACCGAAAATGACACCGCCGAGCGGACGGAACAGGAATCCGACACCAAAGGTGGCAAATGCGGCGAGCGTTCCCATAGCCGGGCTTACTTGCGGGAAAAACTCGCGATTAAACACCAGTGCGGCGGTAATGCCATAGAGTAAAAAATCATACCAGTCGACGACGGCACCGGCAAAACTGCCTAACGCAGCTCGTCGGGCGCGACTTAACGAAAGCGTCCCTTCATCGGGACGAGTGGAGATGAGCGTGGAGTCCATAATGATCCTGTTTGTACTGTCTTTTTATAATTAGTATGGAAAAGGTAACTCACATTGCCGTCGATCTATAAACGAACCTTATGAGACTACCTCGACAGAGCGCATCTGCAAATGATTTTATGGCTGATGAGCAACAACACGAAAAATTCGCTGGAAGATGAAAGCGCAGGAGTTGCTGGTGTTGTTTAAGGATTAAGCAGAGGCCCCACAGGTTTGAGATATGAAACATAAAAGTCCGCATATGTACAAAATAGCACCCTGATGAGTCTGATAGACTGCATTGCATTATAACCAGTAGGGAGGCGAGGTTAGGTATGTTTTTAGCATCATTGTTGAGACGTATTGCATTTAGTTACTACGATTATAAAGCTAATAATTTCAATATTGGAAAAACAGACTTTGTTGTCATCCATATTCCCGATCAAATTGGCGATGCTATGGCCATCTTTCCAGTTATTCGGGCGATTGAAATGCATAAAACAAAGCATCTTTTAATTGTTACTTCGACTATTAATTTAGAAGTCTTTAATGCGCTCAAACTTGAACAGACTAAATTAACATTAGTCACAATGACTATGCAGGATCACGCAACATTAAAAGAAATAAAAGATTTAGCGAAGAACATAACACAGCAATACGGTACGCCGGATCTTTGTATAGAGGCGATGCGTAAAAAGAACCTGAAAACGATGTTATTTATCAGTCAGTTGAAAGCAAAAACGAATTTTCAGGTTGTCGGTTTAACCATGAAGTGCTATTCCCCTTTGTGTAAGAACGCGTCCCGGATGGATCAGAATCTCAGGGCTCCCGTACCCATGACATGGGCGTTTATGATGCGTGAAGCGGGTTTTCCTGCAGTCAGGCCAATATATGAATTGCCATTAAGCGAGGATGTACTCGATGAGGTGCGCGAGGAAATGCGATCGTTAGGATCTTACATTGCGCTTAATTTAGAAGGTAGCTCGCAGGAGCGTACATTTTCATTATCGATTGCAGAAAATCTAATAGCAAAAATTCAAAGTGAAACAGATATACCAATAGTGATCGTTCATGGACCCAAAGGGGAAGATAAAGCCAGGGAACTAGTGAATAGTTATAATAATGTCTACCGTTTATCCTTGTCACCCTCGATTAAACGTTCAGCAGCAATCATAAAAGATGCTTATATCGCAATAACACCTGACACCTCAATATTACATATGGCAAGTGCCTATAATACCCCCGTTGTTGCAATTTATGCTGATTACAAAACGCGATGGCCCGCAATGGCCGATGTCTCGGAGTCAGTCGTCGTTGGGCAAAAAATTGACAATATAAGTCTGGATGAATTCGCAAAGGCATTAAAAAGTGTTTTGGCGAGAATTTGAGGCAGTACTTATGCATAGTAATGCCGATCTGTTATGAACGGTAGTGTCATCAATGCTCTGAGGCTGGTCAATCATCACAGAAAACCAGCCTTTGGATCAAAGCAGTACTCACCGAAAATGCTCATAGTCACACCGAACGCGATTCAGGTGGAACTAAAACATTCACCATCATAAATAAGACAGCCTGAACTTAAATCCCCGTTAACAGGCATACATTATAATGAGTGGTACTGATGTAATTTGTAATATTGAAATATGAACTGATATTGTTTGTTCGTCCTGACATATCTTCCTCCTTGATGTAATTAGCTAAACATTAACGTAATTTGACTGCATAGCAACAATGATAGCTATCAATAATAGCTCATGTACTTCGTTTCCCGCTGGCGTGGAACAGGTGGTTATACCATGTGTGAAAGCGTTTATTAAAAAAGAAAGGAGGCTCGACTATCTTCAGACTAACAGGGATGTATGGGAAAATGCAGGTATATTAATGGAGCGTTTGACAGCAAACGAATGTAAAAGTAGAGCGCCCCGAATGGAGCACTCTGTAAGAAAATATAGCGAAAAATTAGATGTTTTTATAGCATGCTACATGAAAATATTCAGATGTTTGAACAGAACCATGCGCCCCGTTTTCCAGGGAAACAATGTATTGTCGGCCTCCACCTGCGGTATTAGAAGACCAATATATTTCTGAATAAAAATCAGCGTCCATATAATGTCCCATATCTCCCCACTCACCGAACAGTGACCCTATTTCGCGTCGGTTTTCTCCACTGCTTAAAAGATTCACGCCAGGAATAGCGTAACCGTTGCCGATCTCGTTATTACAATAATTTTCAGCACGACTTAATGGTAAGATAATATTATTGTTATCTTTCCACCAGCCTTTCACCCGTACTTGCGTTTGGTAAATAGCGCCACCGGATCTTGGGGTCGCTGTAATTATTACAGTATTGCTATCACCGTCATTTTTGAATGTCACTTTACCAGTAGCATCAACGCCTACCCAGGAGGCAGAGCTTGAAAACGCATAATCAGCCGCCGTTTTTCCTGGTGCAAAGTTGTCATTATTCAACTGATAATACGCCCCGGTAAATCCCTGCGAAGGGAATGAAGCTGCAGGTAGGTTTGCACCATTCACTGATACTGTACCGGTCATTGGTCTGGTTCCCGCGCTAATGAATTCTATCGTGGTACTCAGACCCGCCTGGTGAACACCATTCAACACGGGGATCAGCGTTGCGATACCCTCTCCGCCGCCTGTAACAGTGGCTTTATACTCACCGTATAAATTTTGAGTGTAATCAATTGTGCTGATTTGCACATAGGGCACATTGGTACCTGATTGCACAAATTCCAGCCCTTCAGAAACATTGATCGGATGACCTGATAGATCGTGTAAAACAAGATATAGTTCAGCACTTTCGGTAAAGTCCCCTTTCAGTGATGACCGGTTGTTTTTAAGGACGGACTGCGAGGCGTCTGCCGGGCCTGCCACCAGCGTTATATCTACTGTTTGCGCCCCACCATAGCTCGTTTCTGCGCTTACCGTGACGCTCCCCGTTATCGCACCTCTTACGCTCGTTGTCGCGACTCCGTTTTGATCGGTCACCGCTGTTAATGACGTTAATGTGGCAAAGGCAAAGCCTCTTTTTAATGCGAAGTTCACATTGACACCTTCGACCAGGTTCCCACTGCTATCTTCAACAGTAGCCTTTAACGTGCTGATATCACTGTTGTTGGCCGTGAGAGTCGACGGATCAGCGATAAAACTAGCAACATGTGCTGTGCTTGGGTTGCCAGTAACCTTCACGGTTGTCTGTGTCTGAATAATTACGCCGCTATGGATCGATGCTGTCACCACATATGTACCGACTTTATTGCTGGTCAGAACGACTTGTGCCTCACCTGAAGTGTTGGTTGTCGCCGTTTGGTTACTTAACGTTGCACCTTCGGGCGTTACGCTAAAGGTAACGAGTTCATGGCTCAATGGAGCCCCGTTTGCATGAGTTAACCTTACAGTCAGAGTTGCTCCCGATGGGTCATTGACGCCGATAAGTTGACTTGATGCCGTGAGTGTTAGTCTTAGATCGATTACCACCAGATCCTTCTCATAAGAGGATCCATTCGCCAGGGATGCTTTCACAGTATACGAACCGTATCTTCCAGGCGTCATGGTGACCTCAGCTATACCCTGCCTATTCGTAGAAACCGTATCCTGACTAATGACCATGTTAAAACTTGATGGCTCTGCACTGAATGTCACAAGTTGGTCAGCAACTGGATTGCCAAACTGGTCGTCGACGTGTGCTTTAACCGCTATGGGTTCTCTGATTATTACCTGACCTTCAGGCATCTCCAGACTGGTGATCGTCGCAGAATCAATATCTGCTTTGACAGTCAGCGTTCGCATGGCGGCTTCGGTAGGTGCATTTGCCAGATTAGCTGTAATTACTTTCGTTCCTGCAATGGTGCTGGTCACAAGAACTTCTGCCTTACCCTGAGCATCCGTTTCGACGCTGGTGTTACTCAGCGTGGCGCTGCCGCGGAAATTGACCATGATGCCTTCTAGCGGGTTGCCGTAAGCGTCAGTGACGCTTGCCGTCAGGGTCGCGCCCTCGGTTGTGCTCGCGGTGAATGAGCTTGATGATGCGGTAAAACCAGCCAGTTTTGCGGTACCAGCATCGGCAATCAACGTCACCTGTTTCGTATCACTGACACCATAATTGTTCACGCTAACTGTCACGGGGTAGGTGCCGGATTTTGTACCGCTCAGTGTAACTTCAGCCTTGCCGTTGATGTCTGTAATGGCGGAACCGCCTTGTCCGAGAGTGAAGCTTGCGCTCACATCTGCCGGTAGCGTGAATGTCACCGCCTCATTGGCTAACGGGTTGCCGTTTCCATCAGTCACTGTTGCCTGAAGTGTGGTCATCCCAACGTTATTGGCGATAAAGTTGTCCTCGGTAACGTTAAGATTAACCTGCGCAGTGAGCGTATCCGCAGTAAAGTTCACCACCAGTTGTCCGCTCTTACCGCCAGCCATCGATGCTGTAACAGTATGAGCGCCTGCTTTTGTACCTTTCAGCGTGACTTTCGCTTTGCCTTCAGTATCAGTAATCGCTTTACCGCCATCGCTCAGCGTGAAGTTCGCCCTCACATCTTCCGGCAGAGTAAATGTTACCTCAGTGTTGGCTATCGCATTGCCCTCTGTATCAGCGACTGTTGCTGTTAGTGTCGTGAGATCGTTATTGTCGGCAATCACCGGATCCTTCGAGGCTGCCAGCGTGATTTCAGCATTCGCGACGTTCGGCACATAGGTCACTGTGTGTTGCATCGAATCGCCATTGTCGAGGGTTGCCGTCACTTGATAAACCCCGGCTTTTGTAGCGGTCATGCTTGCGTATAAATAGCCGTCGTGGTTGGTAGTATTTATACCGTTATTACTGAGGGTCACGCCTTCACTCGGCGAAACGCTGAGGGTTACCTGATGCAGGGGTACACCATTGCCGTAATTATCATTCACCGTAATGTACAGAGCGGTATCCTCGCCTGCCAATTGTGTGTCATAAAGGGTATAAAGCGAGGTGAGATGTGCCGTAGACGCATCAGCGTCGACTTGAATGGACGTGCTAAGCGTGGAGCTACCATTTTCCAGGCTAGCTTCAATGGTATCCGGTCTCGCTCCTGTTTCTCTCGAGGAGCGGGTATTGGTATAAGTGACGGTAGCTTTACCCTGTTCGTTCGTCACGGCTTGGCCGCCGTTCGTCATTTCGGCAGATTTTGTTCTGCTGGTAAAGCTCACAGTCACACCTTTTACCGGAAAGCCATTATTATCAACGATTGTGGCGGTGATGACGCTGCCGGAGCTGTTCTGCGGGGTACCGGCGATTATGCGGTCTGGCACAGCCGTCAACTCGATAATTTTTGCCGCCGCTGTGTCGCCAATAAAATGCACAGTTTTGTTGTCGCTGGCACCATTATTAGCCAGTGATGCAGTGACCGTCTGCTCACCAAAGGCAACGCCTGCGAGAGAGGCCTGCGCGATGCCAGACTCATTGGTATTACTCACTCCCGGGGTCAGGGTGAGTCCTGAAGAGGCTGAGCTGAATGTTACCGGAAGATTGTTCACCTCATTGTCGAACTGATCTTTAACCGTTGCAGTTAGCGTTGCGTTATCGACGCCATTACCTGTGATCTCATCTTTTGACATCTGCAGGACAACCTGAGCCGAGGTTTTGTCCGCCACAAACGTTACCGGCTGCGAATCACTGGTATTGTTATTACCCAGCGTTGCGGTAACCGTATGCGTGCCCGCTTTTTTACCTTTGAGCGTGACATGCGCTTCCCCATTGGCCTGAGTGATGGCAATACCGTTATTTTCGAGGGTAAAGTTTGCCGCAACGTCCTGTGGCATGGTGAAGTTCACCGTTATTCCCGCCACCGGATGATTCGACGGATCTTTCACCGTTGCCGTCAGCTGCACGCTGTCGCTGTTATTCGTCACCACCTGTTGAGCAGGGATATTCAGCGTGACCTGCGCGTTGCTGGCATCGGGCGCAATATTGACTGTCTTCGTATCGTTGTTGCCGTTAGGCAGTGTGGCTTCGGCTGTATGAACACCCAAAACCGTGCCCTTAAGGGTAACTTCAGCAATACCGTTCTCATTAGTATTACGCGCGTTCAGACTCAGTTGCGTGTCTGCGGGAGAGGTGCGGAAGACTACTGACAAATTTTTAACCACGTTATCAAAAGGATCTTTCACTGTTGCTGTCAGCGTCGTCTCATCCACGCCATTCCCAATGATTTCCGCTTTCGATGTTTGCAGAACGACAACTGCGCTGTCCTTATCCGCCACGAATGTGACTGGCTGCGCATCGCTGGCATTATTGTTACCCAGCGTTGCGGTAACCGTATGCGTGCCCGCTTTTTTACCTTTGAGCGTGACATGCGCTTCCCCATTGGCCTGAGTGATGGCAATACCGTTATTTTCGAGGGTAAAGTTTGCCGCAACGTCCTGTGGCATGGTGAAGTTCACCGTTATTCCCGCCACCGGATGATTCGACGGATCTTTCACCGTTGCCGTCAGCTGCACGCTGTCGCTGTTATTCGTCACCACCTGTTGAGCAGGGATATTCAGCGTGACCTGCGCGTTGCTGGCATCGGGCGCAATATTGACTGTCTTCGTATCGTTGTTGCCGTTAGGCAGTGTGGCTTCGGCTGTATGAACACCCAAAACCGTGCCCTTAAGGGTAACTTCAGCAATACCGTTCTCATTAGTATTACGCGCGTTCAGACTCAGTTGCGTGTCTGCGGGAGAGGTGCGGAAGACTACTGACAAATTTTTAACCACGTTATCAAAAGGATCTTTCACTGTTGCTGTCAGCGTCGTCTCATCCACGCCATTCCCAATGATTTCCGCTTTCGATGTTTGCAGAACGACAACTGCGCTGTCCTTATCCGCCACGAATGTGACTGGCTGCGCATCGCTGGCATTATTGTTACCCAGCGTTGCGGTAACCGTATGCGTGCCCGCTTTTTTACCTTTGAGCGTGACATGCGCTTCCCCATTGGCCTGAGTGATGGCAATACCGTTATTTTCGAGGGTAAAGTTTGCCGCAACGTCCTGTGGCATGGTGAAGTTCACCGTTATTCCCGCCACCGGATGATTCGACGGATCTTTCACCGTTGCCGTCAGCTGCACGCTGTCGCTGTTATTCGTCACCACCTGTTGAGCAGGGATATTCAGCGTGACCTGCGCGTTGCTGGCATCGGGCGCAATATTGACTGTCTTCGTATCGTTGTTGCCGTTAGGCAGTGTGGCTTCGGCTGTATGAACACCCAAAACCGTGCCCTTAAGGGTAACTTCAGCAATACCGTTCTCATTAGTATTACGCGCGTTCAGACTCAGTTGCGTGTCTGCGGGAGAGGTGCGGAAGACTACTGACAAATTTTTAACCACGTTATCAAAAGGATCTTTCACTGTTGCTGTCAGCGTCGTCTCATCCACGCCATTCCCAATGATTTCCGCTTTCGATGTTTGCAGAACGACAACTGCGCTGTCTTTATCCGCCACAAACGTCATTGGCTGTGTATCGCTGACATTGCTGTTAGCCAGACGAGCCGTGATCATATGCGTGCCCGCTAACGTGCCGGTCAGGGAGGCGATTGCAACCCCGTTACTATCCGTCATGCCTTTTCCGCCGTTGCTAATCGAGAACCGACTTGCGACGTCGTTTGGCACAGTGAAGGTGATTTCTTTATCTTTTAGTGGGTTGCCATTTTTATCCTGCAAGGTTGCAGTCATATGTTGCGGAGCTGTGTTGGTGACGGTGATATCACCTGAAGGCACACTGAGGGTCAGGGCAGCAGTACTTTGATCACCGATAAAATTCACCTGTTGATTGGCCTGGGAACCAGAGCTCACAGAGGCCGTAACCCTATAATCACCGTTTTTTAAACTGGTCAGCGTAGCTGTGGCGATCCCGTCGTGGCTATTCACTTCGGTTTGGCTCAGTTTCGCTGCTGCTGAATTAACATTGAAGGTGACCTTGACGTCATTGAGCAGGTTGCCTTTTGCATCCCGGACTGTCGCGGTCATGGTGGCGCTGTCATTGCCGTCAGCGACCACTTCATTTTTCGACTTCTGCAGATCAACCTGCGCGGTACTCGAGTCACCGACAAAACTGACGATTAATGTTTGTTTCACGCCATTTTCAAGGGTGACTTCAACCGTGTTGTCTTCCTGCTTACTACTTTTCAGATCAAAAGTCGCCAGACCATTAACATCCGTTTTTGCGGTGTTTTGATTATTAAAGGAAGTTGCCGATCCGTTTAATACCGCAAACGTGACGGTATGATCATTGATTGGGTTGCTTCCTTCATCAGCGACATTGACCGAGACGGTATTTGCTGCATTCTCATTGGCGAGCACACCATTATTGCTGGCAGATAATGTCGCAATTTTCGCTGACTGCGGGTTGGCGTCGATGATAAATCCAGCGGTATGCAAATCTTCATTCCAGTTTTGCATTAACAGCTTCGCAGTAAGTCCACTGCCTTTGGTATAGGCGGTATAGGTTGCCTTATAGACGCCATCTGCGGTTTCTTTCCAGTCAGTAGTGACTCTTGGTTTCACGTTGTCGATGCTGACTGCGGTATTAAGTTGCTGTTTTTGTTCCTTAACAGGTTTGTCATTTTCATCTCTCAGTTCTACCGTCACCTCGATAGGATTGCCGGAGAGATAACGGTCCTTATCAATCTTAATTGACGAGTGAGTTCGCGATGACGAAACAGAAATGATATTCACCACGGCGGGGGCTTTAGCCGCATCCACACCGTTCAGCTGTGGCATCAGCGTTAGCGTGCCAGACATCGCTCCTGTGGTCAGGACTTGGGTATAGCTTCCGTCACCATTATCTTTCCAGTCAGACAGGGTGATGTCCTGAACACCTTCGTGACGCGTCGAGAGCACCAGCCCGATAACAGGATTACCAGCTGCATCATGAGCAATAAAAGTCAGTGTGGCGGTTGAATGGGAATCCGCGCTCAACGTCTGGGTACTTAACGATACCGAGGAATCTTTCTGGCTTAGCGTAGGTGCCTGAACGACTACCATGCTCTGTTCACGATTCGAAAAATTGCCTTTGACATCTTCAGCGGTGACTTCAATCGGCCAGGTGTTATCGGTTTCTGGCGTACTGGTGAACCGGTACGGCGGCAGGGTAACCAGAATATCTTTACCCGTTGTGACCACTTTACCACCGGCAGCTTCCAGAGCGGTGGCTTCGACGTTATAGCCTTTCAGGGCATATTTGGTTTGTAGCGACGAAACCAGTGATTTCACTTCTCCTGACTTCCCTGTCACGGGGTCTGTCAGGGTCAGGCGAACCAGTTCTTTTTTGCGATATTCCAGAACGATGTTGTTGTTGCGATCCACCAGATCATAACGGCTGCCTGCAAGGCTACGCCGTGCAGCGACTTCGTTCGGGTCAAGCTGTTTCTGCATTGCGCTGCCAGGTTGCCAGGTAAAATCGACGGCAAAACGGGTGTCATTTTCGCCCTGTTTACCCTGGCGTTGCTCCGCGCTGAAGGTCATCAGCGGGAAGGGGGTATAGTTAAGTCCAGCGGTTATGGCATGAGGATTACTTTGCCGATCGTCTTTATCGAACAGGGCCACTTCATCGCCATAATACTGTTCATAGACCAGTTTACCGCCAAGGTGCGGCCAGGCGGGTAGCCAGCCTTCTGCGCGTACATCCCAGCCATTGGCCGGGCGTGCTTCATAATCGTTGTCCAGTTCAGGTGCGCTGCGCCAGTTGGTCAGTCGCAAATAGCCGTTACTGCTTAATTTAAGATAGTCGCGCCAGTACTCCGCGCCAATGCCGGCGCGGGAGTGGTAACGGCTAAGATCGTGGTCGAAAAAGAAGTTGATGCCCGACATCCATGTGGGAGTGAAATGACGCCAACCCAAGCCGTTGTTAATCTGCGTACGCTCGTCAGTACGGTGGAGAGTATGCTGGCTGAAAAAGAGATTATCAGGTGTTTCATACCACGGATGGAGAAAATCGAACTGGGAATTCTTCAGGCTAAAATCTTCATCCACGCCCAGCGTGATTCTTGCGGTACCGAAGCGGCTTAACCAGTCTGTCATTGCGCCAGATGCCTGAGAAGAGGCCCATCCACGCGCCATATTGGCCGCTTGCTCGCTGTTCATATCTTCGGCGAGCAGAGACCCGATTTGCTGTGAAGTACTGGCTATCTGTTGCTCAAGGTTGTCACTGCTATTACCCGGCGGCGGGGTTAAATTTTTTTCACTAACTTGTGCCGGGACATCCAGTTCATCACCCTGGCGGACATTATCAAAACCTCGAGCAAACGTACGAAACTGGTTGAGTTTGCGTAACTCAGCCAACGAAATACCGAAACGTTCGGCAACGCTTTGGGCCGATTCCAGCGCTCCAAGGGTGTAGGGCACCGTATTGGCATTTGCAATGGCGATTTGTGTAGGAACTGGTTGTTGGGTTGCGGCGTTTACCACACCTTGTGCTGCCACAGTCATAGGGAACACAAGTTGAGTTACCAGGCAGATACCCGCAGTTAAGCGGCGTAGTTTAATACCCATCCCGCATAAGATTTGTCGGTCATTTATTTCTTCTCCACTTCTCTTCTTCGTAGCCATGCTTACCTTCCCTGAACGAGCTAACATAAATGCGCCCTTTCTAGCACAGCGAAAAAAAGTAAATCCTGATAGCAATATGATTGAAAATTAATAACTTTTCGTTAAGCAGTTTTGAGTGTGAGTTGCAAGAGGGGAGACTACTGAATTACTCAAGTTTTATAATCGAGGGGAAAATGGTGATGGCGTTCATAGCAAAACGCCCTCAACCATAAAGGTTGAGGGCGCTTAAGATGTCAAAAACCCGCTATCCGTTAAAAAGCAATGCTCAACTAAGATCAGTGACATTGCGCTAAAAAGCGAATTTTTAGAATTTGGCTCCTCTGACTGGACTCGAACCAGTGACATACGGATTAACAGTCCGCCGTTCTACCGACTGAACTACAGAGGAATCGTGTGAACGGGGCGCATATTACTTAGCGGTACCTTGTCTGTCAACACTAAATTTCATAAGCCATTTCAATTGGTTAATTAATCTGCAAAGTTGTTAATTAATGAACATTCGTCGCCGAAAACGAGTCTGTATCATTAGCGTGATGCAGTCTCTGCAAAGGATCTTGTTGATAAAATTGGCAGAAACGTTTCCACAATGAAGGGAAACGAGGAGCAAAAAGTTCTGGGGCGCTAAAGAAATATTCAGAAAGTACGGCAAAACATTCAGCAGGATCACTGGCAGCATAAGCATCGATGCTCGCCGCATTCTCGCCAACTAATTCGATTTCTTCCTGAATATTGTTCATTGCAGCATGAAGATCGTGTTCCCAGCCAGCAACCTCACGCAACGGAATAAAGGGAACTCCGCTGGCGCGATCGCCATTACGGGTGTCCAGCTTATGAGCGACTTCATGAATAATCAGGTTAAAACCAGAAGCATCAAAAGAATCTTGTATATCCAACCAGTTCAAAACGATAGGCCCTTGCTGCCAGCTCTGACCTGACTGAACAATACGTTGGTTATGCACCAAACCGATATCGTCTTCCCATTCGTCATCGACCACAAATGGCGCAGGATAAATTAAGACTTCATGAAAACCATCCAGCCATTCCAGTCCTAACTCCAGAACGGGCAGGCAAAATAGAAGTGCTATCCGGCAGCTTCTTAATGAATCCAGTTCAAAGCCCTGTAAAGGAACAAGCCGCTTTTGCTGTAAAAAACGTTCGGCAAGAGTGACTAATTTGCTTTGTTCCTGTTCCGTCAGACACGTTAAAAGGGGGATCGATAGTGCTTCCTGCCAGGGAAGGGCAGTTTGATGTGCTGATTCTTGTACTTTCCAGGGCCACTTAATCATCGTTTTGCTCGCAAACTCGTCACTTGAACAAAATTGCACGGACAGGGACTGTTAAAATGCCAAATTTCCTGGCATCATGGCAACCATCTGAACGGAGAGATGCCGGAGCGGCTGAACGGACCGGTCTCGAAAACCGGAGTAGGGGCAACTCTACCGGGGGTTCAAATCCCCCTCTCTCCGCCAAAATTCAATCACTTATACATCATTAAGTCAGTGACAAAAATCACACTTGGAATTACTTGGAATATTTTCTTGGAATATTTTCAGGTAACGGGACATCAAGTGTCGGTGAAACTTTAACCTTCCTGTCATAGATTAGCACTTGCCCCTCGGTTTTGTGACCAGAGAAAAGTTGCTTATCCCGACTGCTTCCTTCATAGTCTGAAATTCCTTTCGCCTTCAGATCATGAAAGGTGAAGTCGGTTAAAATACCTGAAATTTTGCCTGCGCGATTTCTTGCTTCTACCCACATTTCGTTAAAGCCTTTGTACATATATCGGTTGCCGTATTGATTGCTGATTACATAGGCGGATGTTGGTAACTGTTTTGCTTTTTCGATCGCCGCCTGTAATCGTGGACTCCATGCTTTTATCTGTTTTTTTCCTGTTTTCCCTTGCTGGATAAAGATCCCGTCGTTTCCAATCTGCTCCCATTTCAGCGATAACACATCGGAAACCCTCGCTGCACACAGATAGGCAATTTCCATTGCGATAAAAACAGGAAGAGGTGCAACGCTTAATACTGCCTGGTATTCTTTGTCGGTTACATATCGTTCGCGGTTTTTGGCCTTGAATTTACTTACACCTGCACATGGGTTAGCCTTCACGTACCCTCGCTCATACCCCCAACTGTAAACGCGGGACATACTGCTTTTTTCATGGTTGGCTTGCGTTTTACTCTGTTCCCCTCTCTTGTCCATGTATCGACGGATGTGTTCTGGTTTTATGGAATCTGCCGGCACCTTACCGAATACGGCAAGCAACTTTTTTTGATGTTGCAGATAATCTTTTTGTGTTCTTGGACTGAGGTCACTGTAATAGGCGCTGGCGAGGAATTTTTCCCACAAGCGACCGAATGTCATTGCACGATCGCGATTATTTACAGTTTCCTCATACTTTTTCCATAAAGCAGCTAAACCATCCTTGATGGCGGTTAGTGTTACAGATTCTCTGGATGTTGGTTTCCATACATAACTATATTTATTTGGGTATACATTTGGAGGTAATTTTTCGTGTTCAGGATTTTTCCTTCGTCTTCCCATCAGATCGCACCAAAATTCGGCTCTACCTCGCGTGGTGGTAAAGTTTTATTGCAGGTAAATAGATCCCGGCTGACAATCGGTTTGCCACTACGATTGGTATAGAACGGAAGCCCGTTTTCCATTAACCATTTTCGCTGGTGGCTTGCATATTTGCAGCCCGTTAATATTAGCAATTCATCTTCGGTTAAAAATAAGCTGCTCATAGCTATATCTCATAACCGCCGCTAACTATATACGGTTAGCGGCAATTAGGGTTGAACATTAAAAATCAGCCTGACTCGGGATCAGTTTTTGCCAGATAGCTGAAACGTATTTTGCCTGGTAACGAGCGTCATCAAGTGCATTATGGCGCTCACCTTCGAATGGAATAGCCGTTCTGGCATCGAAGTCTATGGCTTTCCCCAGCTCAACGATTGTGCGTACATCGCGATCGTTG
>OAQX01000096.1_pt1 | contig 24552 bp, 13 predicted proteins | sample 1475521 | NCBI WGS metagenome assembly OAQX01 (sample SAMEA3360657, study PRJEB22359) | human gut metagenome | biome: ENVO:urban biome; feature: ENVO:human-associated habitat; material: ENVO:feces | place: Bangladesh | collected 2011 | reverse complement strand
CGCCAGCGGCGATATTCAGGCCAATATCCCGCTGAAACCTACGGTTAGCGGGCAACTCCATGCGGTTAACGCCGAAAAACATCAAGTGACCCAAACCATGAATGCGGGCGTCGTTTCCAGTAGCGAAGTTACATCGACAGAGCCGGTGCAGTAAAAATCAATCTCGCCGGGTACGACTCAGACGTACCCGGCATTCCATCAATAGATTACAACATAATTGTCAGCGCATTCCCTTGAGGCGTCACCACCAGCCCCTGCTCACTTTCAGCCTGCGAACCGCCTTGCAGACCATTTACTTTCACAATATTGCGCAAGCACAGTGTCCAGTTCTTCGCCTCACCCGCACCAGTCACAGTAATCGTGTTACCAGTACGTGTTGCTTTTAGAGTAAAGATCACCGAACCGTCAGCAGCGGGCACTTCACAGACGGCTTCATGCCCGTCTTGCAGATTAAAGAGGTGGAATGCCGTGCCTTCGTGCCACGCGTAATCGGGACGTTGATCGTTGTTGCCCAGCGCCAGTAGGGTGTTATCACGCACATAAACGGGCAGACTCAGAAAGCCGTGCTGCTGTTTATGCCAGCGACTACCGTCGAGTTCATCGTTGTGCCACAGGTGTGTCCAGCGACCTTCCGGCAGGTAGAACTGCACATCGCCCGCTTCAGTGAACACCGGCGCAACCATCACGTTGTCGCCTAACATGTATTGACGGTCAAGGTAATCACAAGCCGGATCGTCCGGGAACTCCATCATCATGGCCCGCATCATCGGCGTACCCCGCGCGTTCGCACGAGCAGCTTCACGATACAGATACGGCATCATGCGGCATTTCAGTTGCGTGAAGAAGCGCACCACATCACAGGACTCATCATCATAGGCCCACGGCACACGATAAGATTTGCTGCCATGTAAACGGCTATGGCTGGAGAGCAAACCAAACGCGCACCAGCGTTTGTAAACGTGCGCCGGAGCGGTATTCTCAAAGCCGCCGATATCGTGGCTCCAGAAACCAAAACCTGAAAGGCCAATAGACAAACCACCGCGCAGGCTTTCCGCCATTGATTCGTAGTTAGCGTAACAGTCACCACCCCAGTGTACCGGGAATTTCTGCGCACCAACGGAGGCCGAGCGAGCAAACAAGACGGCTTCTTCCTCGCCAACGGTTTCCTTGAGCACTTTCCACACCAGTTCGTTGTAGATGTACGCATAATGGTTATGCATTTTCTGCGGATCGGAACCGTCAAACCACTGAACATCGGTTGGAATACGTTCGCCAAAGTCGGTCTTAAAGCAATCAACGCCCATCGCGACCAGACCTTTCAGTTTGTCGGCGTACCATTTGCAGGCATCCGGATTGGTAAAGTCATAAATCGCCAGACCTGGCTGCCATTTATCCCACTGCCATAACGAACCGTCCGGGCGTTTGAGTAAATAGCCTTTCTCTTGCAACTCTTTAAAGACAGGGGATTTTTGCCCGATATAGGGGTTAATCCAGACGCAGATTTTTAGCCCTTTCGCTTTCAGGCGGCGGATCATCCCTTCCGGGTCCGGGAAAGTCAGCGGGTCCCACTCAAAATCGCACCACTGGAAGGCTTTCATCCAGAAACAGTCAAAGTGAAAAACATGCAGTGGCAGATTGCGTCCCGCCATACCATCGATAAAGCTGTTTACCGTCGCTTCGTCGTAGTTGGTGGTAAATGAAGTGGTTAGCCACAGGCCGAAGGACCACGCGGGCGGCAGCGCCGGACGACCAGTAAAACGGGTATAACGATCAAGTACCGCTTTCGGCGTCGGGCCGTCGATAACAAAGTATTCGAGATATTCACTCTCAACGCTGAACTGCACTTTGGAGACTTTCTCCGATCCCACTTCAAAAGAGACGCATTGAGGATGATTGACCAGTACCCCATAGCCACGGTTAGTCATATAGAACGGGATATTTTTATACGCCTGTTCAGTACTTGTGCCGCCGTCCCGGTTCCAGGTCTCTACCGTCTGGCCATTGCGCACCAGGGCAGTAAAGCGCTCTCCCAGACCGTAAACTGTTTCGCCAACGCCAAGATCCAGCCGCTCAAACATATAATTTCGCTGATTATTCGTGTCCTGCACGTAGCCATTATTTTTCACCTGACTACCGGTAATACGTTCGCCGTTACGCAGAAAATCCAGTGACCAGAACTCACCTTTGCTGACTCGCGCACTTAAGTTGCCACTTTTAAACTCAGCGTAACGTTCTGTGTTTTCGATTGTGACCTTCACGTCCTGCAAAATATTGAGCGGGTAATGAGGACCGTTATTCAGCGCCCCCTGAAAATGCTCAATCCGTACACCGACAATACCTTCCTGTGGGGAGAAAAAGCGCAGCGTAAATAAAGGCGTATCAAGCTGCCAGGTACGTTCACGCACATCACGGGGGGCAGCATAGACCACCATTTCATTACCCTGCTGTTCAACCTCGAACACCTGAAGCGGGTGAATCAAATTGAGGCCAGGTTGAATCAACCAGTTTCCGTCGCTAATTTTCATTGCCTTTCCTTAATTCTGCACTTCTTGAGAGGTGAATTGTTGCTGGCAACGGCGTTTGCCCTGGGCCAGCTGTTCCATAACGGTTTTCAGATTGTGCGTCGTGAGTGAGTAGTAGCGTTTAGCGATAATCGCGCTCAGCAAATAACAGATCGCTGGAACAATCGTGAATAGCGCAATAATGATGCTAATCGTGGCGCTGTTCTGCGCTTTTTCTGCCGCATCATATCCGCCATAAGCCAGCATCCAGCCGATAAGAGCGCCGCCGAAGGCCAACCCCAGTTTGAGCACAAACAGCGTGCCAGCAAAACTGATCCCGGTCAGGCGTTTACCATTGCACCACTCGCCGTAGTCGACGGTATCGGACATCATTACCCACTGGATAGGTGTCACCAGTTGATGCAACACACCAATCACGAAGATGAAGACAAACATGGTGATGCTGGCCTGCATAGGAACAAAGAACATCGCGAGGCTAATCACTGCCAGCAGGGCGTTCGTCCACCAGAAGATAGTGACTTTACATTTCCAGTCGGTCAGCGGTTTTGCCAGAGCGGAACCAATCAGGTTACCCACGCAATAAGTGGTGAGAAAAGCGACAAACACTTCCGGCGTACCCAAAATCCATGTGACGTAATACATCATCGCTCCACCGCGTACGCACACCGCCAGGATATTGAAAATGGTTAGTAAACCGACAATCCGCCACTGGTCGTTTTGCCAGATATCACGTAAATCTTCCCGCATAGACGTCGTTGTAGGTGGTGCTTCAACGCGTTCTTTAGTGGTGAAGAAACAAAATGCCAGCATCATAAATGCCACCACAGAAAGGACCGCGATACCGCCCTGGAAACCGAGTGGTTTATTATCACCACCAATTAAATTAACCAGCGGCATCATCAGCACAGTAGAGAGCATGCCTCCCGCGGTCGCCAGCACAAAACGCCAGGATTGCAGCGAGATACGCTGAGTCGGGTCATTGGTGATTACACCACCCAATGCGCAGTAAGGGATATTAACGATGGTATAAAGTAAGGTAAGTAGGGTGTAAGTAATTGCTGCATAAATCATTTTTCCGTTCATACTGAGATCTGGCGTGCTATAGGCCAGTACACAGACGATCCCAAATGGCAGTGCGCCAAACAGTACCCACGGACGAAATTTACCCCAGCGAGAGCGCGTTCGATCGGCCAACAACCCCATGCAAGGATCGGAAATCGCATCCAGTGCACGAGCGACCAAAAACATGGTTCCGACAAATCCGGCAGGAATGCCAAAAATATCGGTATAAAAGAACATCATATATAACATTACGTTATCGAAAATAATGTGGCTGGCGGCGTCTCCCATGCCATAACCAATTTTCTCTTTAACGGACAACACTTCACTCTTCATCTGCTTTTCCTTGATGCTATAGGGGTGCTGAGACCGATAACGCATTTTGTAAACCATCCCTGTGAGAGCGAATATTCCGATATCTGGTTATTAATTTATGATTCTTGTTTTATGTGATCGTGGTAGCGTTAATTCCGCTCATATATCATTGTAAAATATGGATTTTATATGAATTATAATGCTTTCGTGATAATACGCTGCGTGTATTAGGCGGAAAAAACTGATCTGGGGGATGTAGAAACTCAAGGAAGTAGCTATAATGCGCCCCGCCTCCATGTAGCAATCGAGGCGCGGAAGATCGTCGTCTCCGGTGAGGCGGCTGGACTTCAAATCCAGTTGGGGCCGCCAGCGGTCCCGGGCAGGTTCGACTCCTGTGATCTTCCGCCAAAATGCCTCTTCATACGTTCTCCAACCCCTTGTAATACTGTCAATCCAGAGATTTTCTATCTGCTCAATATTCAATCGGCTTCAGGAATACCTGATCAAAGGATTTGTGATGGACGATGAGCGACAGAAGAATCCGCCTGTCGGTTCTTCTGTCCTCGAACGCATCCGCGATATTCGCGCCAGCATGCGCCGTGTTTATTTGCAGGTGATTTGCCCCCTGCTGACTCTCAGCCAACTGTATCGCCATTAAGGTGAAGATGTTGTTTTACACGCCCCAGAACACCCTTTTTTTATACGATGATTCTATTCCTTTAACCGCTGGCGAAAAAAACTGACCTATAAACTTCACCAATAATCAGACTGCCATCAAGATTAATTTGTTCATTTAATATATCAAATAAACTTGTTTTATTTTTACTATCAAAAATAGCTCATTGCCTTACTATAATTAATATATAAATTCGGTAATTAATTCTTAACATGCTTTTGCTAATAATCTCAATTGCTGGCCCTATAATATTGCGCTAGCATTGCTTTCTGGTTGTATCAGCGATACTCAAAAATTCTTAATATAATACTCATTCGACTGGTACTTATTTGTAACTCAGTTATATTTTGTCGCCCGGTGATTCAGAAGAATGCAAAAAACGGCTACCACTCCATCAAAAATACTTGATCTCACTGCCGCGGCATTTTTACTTGTCGCCTTTCTGACTGGTATTGCGGGCGCTCTCCAGACTCCCACCCTAAGTATATTCCTCGCAGATGAACTGAAAGCCCGTCCTATAATGGTAGGTTTTTTCTTCACCGGTAGCGCTATTATGGGAATTCTGGTCAGTCAATTTCTGGCAAGGCACTCCGATAAACAAGGCGACCGTAAATTACTGATCCTGCTATGTTGCTTATTTGGAGTGCTGGCCTGCACGCTTTTTGCGTGGAATCGCAACTACTTCATTCTCCTCTCTACGGGCGTACTTCTGAGTAGTTTTGCTTCCACTGCAAACCCGCAAATGTTCGCCCTCGCCCGTGAACACGCCGACAGAACAGGTCGTGAGACGGTCATGTTCAGTACATTTTTACGTGCTCAGATCTCGCTTGCCTGGGTTATCGGGCCACCGCTCGCTTATGAGCTGGCAATGGGATTTAGTTTTAAAGTGATGTATCTCACCGCTGCCATCGCATTTGTTATTTGCGGGCTGATAGTCTGGTTGTTTTTGCCATCAATACAAAGAAATATTCCTGTCGTTACCCAACCCGTAGAAATTTTACCCTCCATCCATAGAAAGCGGGATACACGGCTACTTTTTGTGGTCTGTTCAATGATGTGGGCGGCGAATAATCTCTACATGATAAATATGCCGCTATTTATTATTGATGAACTGCATCTAACCGATAAACTGGCTGGAGAAATGATTGGTATCGCTGCCGGTCTGGAAATTCCGATGATGTTAATCGCAGGCTATTACATGAAACGTATTGGCAAGCGACTATTAATGCTCATTGCTATCGTGAGTGGTATGTGTTTTTACGCCAGCGTACTCATGGCGACGACTCCGGCAGTAGAGCTGGAATTGCAAATTCTAAATGCCATCTTCCTTGGTATTCTCTGTGGTATCGGCATGCTTTATTTTCAGGACCTGATGCCTGAAAAAATAGGTTCTGCGACAACATTATATGCAAATACCTCACGCGTCGGCTGGATTATCGCCGGCTCTGTTGACGGAATTATGGTTGAAATCTGGAGCTACCACGCGTTGTTCTGGCTGGCGATAGGTATGTTGGGTATTGCGATGATTTGCCTGCTGTTTATTAAAGATATTTAGCTCACCTGTCTGGGCTAAGAAAAATCGGCGTGGCGCAAACAGAGCCATCCTCGCCATTTTTGCTATCATGCCTGCATACATAAACGACAAAACAGTATGCAGAGGGAAAAATGGGTTCCACCAGAAAGGGGATGCTGAACGTTCTGATTGCCGCCGTGTTGTGGGGAAGTTCAGGGGTCTGCGCGCAATACATCATGGAGCAAAGCCAGATGTCGTCGCAGTTTTTGACTATGACGCGTTTGATATTCGCCGGTTTGATTCTGCTGACGCTGTCATTTGTTCATGGCGATAAAATCTTTTCTATTATTAACAATCACAAAGATGCCATTAGTCTGCTGATTTTTTCCGTGGTTGGCGCGCTAACCGTACAGCTCACTTTTTTGCTAACCATTGAAAAATCGAATGCTGCCACGGCAACGGTGCTGCAATTCCTCTCACCGACGATTATCGTCGCCTGGTTCTCACTGGTGCGTAAATCTCGCCCGGGCATTCTGGTTTTCTGCGCTATTTTGACATCGCTGATCGGGACTTTTTTATTGGTGACACACGGTAATCCGACGTCATTATCGATCTCTCCTGCCGCGTTATTCTGGGGCATTGCCTCGGCATTTGCTGCTGCATTCTATACCACCTATCCCTCAACGCTGATTGCCCGCTATGGCACGTTACCGGTCGTCGGCTGGAGTATGCTGATCGGTGGTCTGATCCTGCTGCCCTTCTATGCCGGGCAAGGAACAAACTTCGTGGTTAATGGCAGCCTGATTCTGGCGTTTTTCTATCTGGTGGTAATCGGAACTTCGCTAACCTTTAGTCTATATCTGAAAGGCGCACAGCTCATTGGCGGTCCAAAAGCCAGCATTCTGAGCTGTGCAGAACCATTAAGTAGCGCGCTGCTCTCTTTGCTGTTGCTGGGGATCACGTTCACATTGCCGGACTGGCTGGGAACGCTGCTGATTCTGTCATCGGTGATTTTGATTTCAATGGATTCTCGTCGCCGCGCCAGAAAAATAAATCGTCCGGCGCGGCATGAGTGAGAATTACCAGCCAGGCACCGCGCCACCGTTAAAGATGGTTTCTGCCGCTTTAGCGACTTCGGGCGATTGATAAGATTGCAGAAATTCCTTCACGTTTTCTGCATTCTTATTATCTTCCCGTGCCACCAAAATATTCACATACGGCGAATTTTTATCTTCAATAAATACGCTGTCGTGCACTGGAGAAAGCCCGGTCTGCTGAATGTAAGTGGTGCTGATAATTGCCACATCAACTTTGGGATCATCCAGTACGCGCGGGAGCTGCGCCCCCTCGAGTTCCATAATCTGCAAATGACGAGGATTATCGGTTATATCCAGCGCGGTAGGTAATAACCCTTTTCCCTCTTTCAGAGTAATTAGCTTCTCTTTTTGCAACAGTAAAAGCGCGCGACCAAGGTTGGTTGGGTCGTTGGGGATCGCCACTGTCGCGCCTTCTTTTATTTGCGCCACAGTTTTGATTTTTTTGGAATAACCCGCCATGGGGAAGACAAACGTATTTCCCACCGCTACCAGTTTATAACCATGCGCCTGATTATCTTGTTCAAGAAAGGGGCGATGCTGGAAGACGTTCGCATCAAGCTCGCCATGATTTGTCGCATCGTTCGGTAACAACGAACCGCTAAATCCTACCAATTCAACATCGAGGCCATATTTCTCTTTTGCCACCTTTTTAGCGACTTCCGCGACATCTTGTTCTGCGCCATTAATAACGCCCACTTTAATGTGCTTTTCATCGCTGCTGCTCTGGTCGCAACCTGCCAGCAGAATTCCTGCCAGTAATAATGCGGCCCCCGCCCGTAGATGATGTGTTGTCAGTTTCACTTTTTTATCCTTTTTTTAATCGTTAACTGACTATAATGGCAAGATCACTACGATTTAAAAAACGAAAAGCTATCGAATAGAAGAAAAAGGTATAAAAAACTGGCACTTCTTACTGACCACGCAAACACCTTTCGTACAGCATGATGAGAGCAGCAAAAGCAAACTACACTTATGCTTCATTCGATGCACATTTGCAGAAGGTTGCAGCTATGAAGCTTACGATGCTACTCATGATTACCGTATTCCTGACTTTTCCAGCCATTTCTCAGGCCGAGTCGCCATTTAGTTCTCTACAGTCGGCAAAAGAAAAGACCACGGTATTGCAAGATTTACGTAAAATTTGCACGCCACAGGCGTCATTATCAGACGAAGCGTGGGAAAAATTAATGTTGTCTGATGAGAATAACAAACAACATATCCGCGAAGCTATTGTGGCGATGGAGCGTAATAATCAGAATAACTACTGGGAAGCGCTGGGTAAGGTGGAATGCCCGGATATGTGAATTTCGCACACCTCCGCGCTCAGGCCAGCAGCCGCTGACGTACGCTCGCACATCAGTAAATCACCTGCTTTTTCAAATTCCAATCAAAATTGCACCCGTTCATCAGGATTGCGGATGAATTTCCCTCTACATTGTTTTCATTTCATCACATAGAAAATCTTATCTCATTGAAACAATACTTGTTTTTAATGAAGAAAAGGAAGCCCAACGGATGGGCATAAAAATGAGCGAATTTTGATATCACCACCCTCTAAAAAATGGTGAAGTCTGCACAAAGAATGTTCGAAAGGAGAGAGTAGAGATGGAAAGCGCAAATCTGGATTTAGAAGAAAATAAAGAAATTGCCAGTAAGTTCGAACGTGCACTAGGTATGGGAGCAACACTTGCAGAGCTGCATGGCATTACTCCGGATACACTTGAAGGCGTTTATGCTTACGCTTATAACTTTTATGAAAAAGGAAGACTTGACGAAGCTGAACTCTTTTTTAAATTTCTCTGTATTTATGATTTCCAAAATTATAACTATTTAAAAGGATATGCCGCCGTCTGTCAGTTGAAGAAAGATTATCAAAAGGCATTCGACATGTATCATATCTGTTTAATGCTATCTCCCGATAACGATTTCTCTTTGGTTTATTATATGGGCCAGTGCCAGATGGGCTTAAAAAACACTAAAATGGCCACGGAGTTATTTAATACAGTCGTAACCTACAGCCAAAATGAAAAAATTAAAGAGATGGCTACTGCTTATCTTGAACTCTTGACAGCCAATATCGAAGAGGAAGTTCAAACGGAGTGAGTCGGCAAAATGAACATAAACGCAAAAAAATCTTCTTTTACGCCTGAAGAGTTAACCAGGAAATATCATGAGGAAGCCCCGGTTGATTTAAAAAATAACCATGGCGATAAAATAAATGAGAAGAATAACAATAAACACATTACTTACTTTCCCGTTGATGCCATTTTAGATGGGAATAAACATCTGCCATGAGTTAAATAAAAAAGAATTAATTACACCCGATGATAGCTTAAAAAGGAGGTGAATTATGTCGGCACCGATTACGGGACAAACGATCACGTTTGAACAAATCAGCGAAACATTGCGCACACAGTATAGCGATGCGGAAAAAAGACTGCAGGACAGCAACAAAACGCAAGTTGATCCCATGCGGCTTAATAAAAACCCGAAGTCCCTTGATAACGATATTCGCACTCGTCTTGAAAACAAACCTATGCTTGCTCCGCCTGAAATGCAGGTTTCAGATTCAGACAACGCCACTACAGCAAAGACGAACGATGCCCGCCTGACGATGATTTTGGGTAATCTAACAGGCATTGCCGATCAGGATATTACAACACGTTTGCATAATAACCTTGACAGCACCCTGCTTCGACACGAAATGGCACATAATAAGTTTCGTGAATTAAGTAACGCTTACTCCTCGTCATTAGATTCCGCGCAAAAAGCCGACGACATCATGCATCAGGCCAATAATAATTACAATGCGGTCGATAAAAAGGTGCAATCGCTGGAGAAAAAAGTCAATACATTGAATCAAGAGCTGTCGCAACTGCAACCTGGCGATCCGCAATATAATAAAGTACTGACGCAAAAAAATGCGGCTGAGAAAACACTCACGCTGTCATTACAAAAAAAATCGTTAGCTGAGAAATCGTTAAATACAGCCATTATGGATGCTGATGCTGCGATCGGCCAAAGTATGGAGATTTTTGACGAAATTCAACAGCAAGAACAGATTAATAACTTTACCACCAATATTTGCCTGACCCAGGAAAACCAGAAAAACAGAAACGCGACAGCCACATTTATCCTTTTGATTACCTCAGTAATGGAAGTTATTGGTGATACCAATTGCGAATCGATCAAAAATCAATCTGAGGTAATGAAAGAGATTAACCATGTCAGGGAAAATAAACTCAATGAAACAGCGCGTAAATATACTAAATGGACAAAAGTTTTAAAAATCGTTAATGACTGTGTAACAGTAGCTACCATTGCCATGAGCGCAATCTTAATTGTTGTTGGTCTTCTTGCTGCAGTTCCAAGTGGTGGTTCAAGTATTGCGGGTGCATTGGCACTTATTGGAGGAATAGCGGGCGCAGTAGTATTAGGTGTAGATATCACTTGTCAAATCGCTCTGGGCACCACGGCTACCGGCTGGATTTTAGGGAAAGTTGTAGAAGGTCTTTCGGCTGCTATTAAAACAGTTGATCCCACTCTGCTCGCAATCACCGCGCTTCTGGACGTTATTGGTGTCGATCAAGATACGATTGAACTGGTTAAAAGTATTTACGCAAGTGCAGCCGCTTCTATTGTCATGGCGACAGTAATGATTGGTGCAGCTGTAATATGTTCTGTAGCAATAGGGGCCGTTGTTTCTGCATTATCAAAAACAGCCGCAGAAGAAGTCACTAAAGAAATAACAAGCACTATAAAATCAACCATTGAATCTATTATTAAATCCGTTTCAAAAAATATTATAAAGGTATTAAACAGAGTATGCAGCATGATACAAACATCAGTCGTAGTTTTGAAGTTAATTGCCAAGATAAGTAATGCTCTGGAGAAAATAGGCTTACTTATCTGTGAAACAGCAACATCGATAATGAATTATTGTGTTGCTGAAAACTCTGCCGACATGGCAATTTTACAACAGGACATGAGTAATCTTTCAAAAACGCGTGAACAAATGCTTTCAGTATTGCAAAGGGTGGATAAAACCGTCGAACAAGAGGTAAGCCAGATGGTAAGAGTATTACAACACCGAACTGAAACCTTAAAATTTGCTTCCCATTCTATCGTATAAGAGGGTTCTAACATGGCCACCTATGAAATTAAAAATGCGACCAGCACACATAATATTAACAATCTCGATAAAACAATCTTTGATAGAGGTTATAGTAAAGAAAACAACATACCAAATGATAATAAAATTGTGCAATACTATAACCTTAAAGATATTAAGCATGACATAAGCTCTCAGTTTATAATATTAAAAAATACAGACAGAGAAGTCTGTCCGGAACTAAGAGTAAAACTATTGGATAATCTTAATTATTCAAGGAATACGCTAGATAATTTGAGGGGTGACCTTAACAAACCTACAATTACATCCAGTCAATCAAGCAGTTCTACAGAGCAGACCACCATTAAAATATCTAAATTTAATATCCTTGATATGCTAGATAATTTGACCATGCGACAACAAGCTGTTATGGAGGAATTTTTAAGGGTATTCACATCAATGTATAAAGCCTCAGCTATGTCTGAGGCTATTATGAGCAATGTTTTTGAACAACTTGTCCAGTATCAGAGAACAGAAACCGAACGCGCCACAGCAGCAAGTTCGATAGGTGTTATTGCCGGGTCAGCAGTTGGCGCAGTCGGGGCCTCGGCATCTGCCGTAGCAAATTACAGAAGCCATCCCAAAAAGATGGTAACCCTTACACCTGACCAAGAGCATACTATCGAAAGAACTGATGATAATGCACAGCGCGCGTCAAAAAGGGAAGTTATAGAGCAACAAGCTTCTCTCAAACAAATAGATGAAAAAATAAAAAATACAACGAAAGATACGAATCTTAATGAAAAAGAAAAAGAAGAGGCGCTGAAATCATATGATAAAGAAAAAGAAGCTACTCTAGAAAAGATTAGAGATACAAACGAGAAAATTAGCACAAAACATAACAATAGGTATAATAAATATTTTACTATAGGTAAAGCAGATGTACTTTCACAGCTTAGCAATGAATCTATTCGAGCAACATCTAGATATCTAGAAAGCACTACTCATGCAGAAAAAGACATTGTTGAACAGGCTAAAAATGTTATGCATTCAGTTATGAGTAGCTATCTGGATCAAATTAATCGTGATGTTCAAGGAAGAGATCAGGCACTCAATTTATTACAGCAAATAATACAAACCATTATTGATACTGATAGTGCTATCGTTCAAGGCATCCGCTCATAAATTATTGCAATAATAGTTCCTTATATTTAAGGAGGAATGACACATGATTAATAAAGATAATAATTTAAATATAGATATTCTACGTCAGCAGAATGCAAACATTCCTCTTAAAGAGGCATCCTCGCAAAGTGAGGAGCCTCATCAACTGGGAAACAGCAAAAGCGAGGGTAATTTGCATAACAGCGCCAGTAAGGATAATAATATTGGCGCTATGCTCAAGAAAGATGTTGAAAAACTATCAACTTTAGTCAGTGAACGTAGCCCGCGAAATGAAGACTGGAAATGCCAGCATGACATACAACTCAACTTCGTTAAAAACATGCTCAGAAATTTCCCAACTGAGAACCTGTCAGAGAAAGGATCTGCGCTCTTACACGAAAGTTATTCGCTGATAAAAAACGTTCTGCAGCTTACAGAAAATGTTAATACTATTGACGGAAAATTAAAGGATCCCGCTGCAATATTGACCCTGCATAACTCTGTGAGAAAAACCCTGGCTAACGTTGCTGACAACACAACCGGGTCAATTGCAATGGCAACGACCAAAGGAACCTTAACTCACGCTATCGCTTCTTTAGAGAGTTCTGTGCCTGAAGTGAGAAGTTCAGCAACCAGCAGTACTTTAACGGCCAGTAGTTCAAGCGAATTTAAAAGTGATAAATATATATGCAGTGATATTGCTGATTTGATGAGTGTGCTCGGTAGCGACTACCTCGAAATTTATGCGAATAGCGTTGAGATAATGAGCGCATACTGGCAGGACTTCAGTGAACATATCCAAAGCAATATGGGAAAGTGGACTCACTCTAATAAAAAAGGCGATGCGATAGTTTTTGATGTCAATGCATTTCAAAAGGCCTTGATGCATTTTTATTATATCGATAAATATCCTAATGGTGATTTCCACTATCATTACAATCCAGACTATGTTTTATACCCTCCGGCACCTGCTGACAAAATTGGTGTTCCACTGGAAGAAGCAGAAAAATGGTGCGCCGCTTTAGGACTTCCGGTAATTCCACCCGATCCCAAACACCGCACACCTTCTCCGATTGTCGAAGTTGAACCGCAAGGTAGCGGTCTGTATGTTATTATTCCCAACCCTCAGATTATTGACAGTATGAGTCAGTCTTCAGACTCAATGGTACACAGGGACGATAAAGGGAAGGAAAAAAATATATCTAAAGAATTCACCGGCTACGAAATAAGCACAGCTGAATACCAGGCATGGCTGGCGGGTTATAACGGCCAGGCAGAAAACATGAAAACCGACGTGCAGGTTATCACGACTAAATACAGTACAGCCAACTCCACCTACGATACAATTATCAAATTATTATCTTCAACCATTACTGCGTTGTTTGATTCAGCGAAAGATTATTTACGTTTCTGATTAAGTAACACCCACAATTATCGCCCACTATCTGGTCCCGAAAAATGGGACCAGCGTTTCATATTATTAAGCATCACCTTTCATTCATTTTTTCATCACAATCTTACAAAATGAGCGTTTTTTGATAGAGCAATTCTGCCAATACTTTATTTTATATTGATCAAATTAATACTATGAATAGAGAAAACGGAAGGAGCGTTCTATGCAACTGCAACATGGAAAAAATAATACACAACAATATATATTTGGCGACTTTGTATTAAAAAACAATGGAATATTATTATTCAAAAACAAAGAATATCATATTCCACCGAAAGAACTTGGCGTTATCATTCTATTACTTAATGCTGACGGTGAAATTGTTAGCAAAGAAGAGATTATCGATAAGGTCTGGAGCGCGAGTGTTGCCAGTGATGAATCTCTAACACGATGTATTTATGCATTGCGCAAACTTTTGCATGAGAATAAACAGTGTAAGTATATCGAAACGGTCTATGGTCGTGGATACCGTTTTACTGTACCTATTGTGATTGTGACCGATAATGAACCGGTAAAGTCGACCACCACTCTTGCCGTTTTTCCCTTTCGTACCGAAGGTTCGATCAATGTTCTAAAACTCCATTACGAACTTGTCCAGGGCCTTTCAAAATATGCTTTTTGTGGTTTAGATATTTTACCCGCTTCGGTAACAAATGAGGCCAGTGATTTCTCCACTATCCATCAGTTTATCAATAAAACAGGTCCAGAATATTATATTATGGGTCAGGTCGTTCACTATGGTAAAAACTGGCGTTTATTTATTGAGTTAATTCATGCCAGAACACATAAATTGATTGATCATCAAAGTATTGATTTCCACCCCGATAATCCTCTTTCCGTATTATTATCACAAGTAATTAATATTCTTATTGAAAAAATACCCAACATTAATTTTAAATCTATTAATACACAACAAATGCCATCTCTGGATTCTGCTGTTATGTATATGAATGGCAGAATGGAAATGTATCGTTATACACCAGAGAGTTTGAAACGAGCATTAGTAATATTTAGAGATTGTGTGAGTACGCAACCGCAAAATACCTTGCCCTACTGTTGCCTGGCGGAATGCCATATATCATTAGCCCTCCTTGGACTCAGTGAACAAAAACAAGCAATAACTACGGCAGTAACCTCCATTGAAAAGGCTCTTGAAATTAACCCTTCAAATTCTCAGGCATTGGGTTTACTGGGTTTAATCAGTGGGCTAAAAGATGAACATTCAGTGTCTAATGTGCTATTTAAGCAAGCACATTTACTCAAACCTAATTCGCCAGACGTTTATTATTATCAGTCTCTGCTATGTTTTTTGAACGGTGATCTTGCAAGAGCATTTAATCTAATAGAAAAAAGTATTGCTCTTGAACCCAATAAAATGGGTATAAGCATTCTTAAATTAATTATACTTTATTACACATCCCCCCTCGATAACGCGATATCTTTTGCATTAAATCTTAACAGTCAAAACACCTGTAATAATCCAATTATTACCTCTATTCTGGCTATGTTCATGGCACTGAAAGGACATAATGACAAAGCCAAAAGTTTATTGCTTAAACTTGAGCCTGAACATGGTCTTGATTACACCTGTGTTAACTCGCTTTATACGAAATTTCTGATCTATGGCGCATCTATAAAAAATGACATTATGAAGTTACTGGCAAATATTAACACCAACAAAATCAATGGTGTTATTTTGCCGTTGATTTACACTGTGTATGGTAAAAAAGAATATGAAAAGCGCTGGCAACAATTAATTAAAGACAATGATTTATGGTCAAATGTTTTGCTTCATGACCCCCGTTTGCTCAGTGTAAAAAATGAATTTAATACTATCGGTGTGATGCGTACTTCTGCGTAAGAACTAAGATAAATTGCCCTGCATATGCAGGGCAAAAATATAAGTAACATCAGAACTCTTGCAAACACAATGCGGATGAACGTGACGCTATCGAGAGATGACCATCTCCTGGATAAAATATCATACCGCTGTCGAGCCAATAATGTTCAGAGCGAAATATTCCGTCATAAGAAGTCAGATTACCATATTCACCCCATAACGAACCTACTTTTCGCGGGACAGCACCGCTAGTTGCACTCCCCACTATATCCGTACTAGACGGTAATCTATAGCCCCTATCACTACAATATGAATTAATTACACTCCATGCTTCCTGAAAATCCCCTTGGGGTAAAAACCATTTCTGCAGTGAGAATCTATATGTGACTTTATTCCCTTTATTGCTTTTCGGCGTTCCTGTAATAGTAATTTCGTTCTTTAGAATATATTCTAAAGTCACCATACCATTACTATCGACCTGAATACCCTGTATACCGCTGGTCCAATTATAATCCGTGTTTTTCATATTGTGGGTTAATATCAGTGTAAATTTAGCACCATCAAACCCTGTTTTTGGAAAACCATCTGCCGCCCTGAATTTTGCACCATTAACACTCAGCGACTCGACTTCCACAAAAGGAAGGATGGTATAAGACGGTTGCCCGTCTACATACCAACCATTAATATGTAGATATGAGTTTAAGTTTTCTCCTTCTTTGTAGGCCATATAGGTACGCTCATATCTGCCATCACCTACAAATGTCCAACTGGACCAATGTTTCTTTTCCACATTTTGTAAGTACACTGCATCATCTGTCAGCAAATCCAGACCGTCATTCACAGGATTACCAAATTCATCAGATAATAAAACACTGACAGGTATATCCGCCCCAGCTACCACTAAAACTTCGTGTATACGAAGCTGTGAACGAAACTTACTTACTTCACCTCTGTTAATAGTGTAGCTTTTTGAATAATTGGCATCGACCCAACCCGCCATCTTCAGTTGCGCATTCAAATTCGCTTCCGCAAAATGTGCCATATACTGTCTTTGATATTGCCCATTGCCATTGTATATCCAATTATTGCCTTGAATAGAATCAGCGTTCCTGACTTGTACGTTTTCCTCATTAAGCTGAACGACACCATCAGTAATAAAGTTACCCTGGGCATCTTTAAGAACAACGGTCACCGTTATGCTATCCCCAGCGATATATTTCGTTTTGTCCGTGACTATCGTGGATTGAGATTTTGCCGCCGCACCTGGTTGTATCCCGTATAATGAGGACTTAATCTCCGTTCCCCATGTTTTTAATTTCAGACTGGCAACCAGATTTTCCTCGGCAACCCATGCTGTCCAGACAATGGTATATTCACCATTATTCTGCTCGACCCACTGCAGAGAATCGGGAGTTGCGCCACCTACCGCGAAATTATCGATATAAGACTCGATGACTTCTGATGTCAGCCCTAAAGCAGGGTTATCAAACTCATCCCGCAACGTTATTGTGACGGTTAATGGCTCCCCAGCGATATATGCCAATTTATCTGTCCTGATAGCAGAATTTGCCTGCACCGGAGCACCGCTGTGGATGGAATAACTCTCTGATTGTTTACTGCTGCCCCATTCAGACAACTTCAGCGTCGCGTGGTGAGAGTCTCCCGCCATTTGCGCCGACCATGTAGCAGTATAAACACCGGCAGTTTCAGACCATCCTCCTGAACGTACGGCTCCTTCTACTGTTACGTTATCACCAGACAATAAGGACTCGCCCCCTTCAACCAGGTTACCGTGCGCGTCTTTCAGCGTCACAGCGACGGTTATAGTGTCACCAGCGGTGTAGGCGTTTTTATCCGTAGCGATAGTTGATGTGGCTTGCGCCGGAGAACCGGACTGTATGTCATAGCGATCTGACGTTACGCCATCACTCCACGTCTGCAATTGCAGGTTGGCGTGCTGATTGGTACTGGCAATCGTCGCCATTCGGGTTGTGGTATACACGCCACCTGATTCAACCCAGCTTCCCGTTTCTGACGGGTCAGTGCCAGCCACCGTCAGCACACCATCAGCGGCTAACTGTGAAGCTGCACCGGTTACCAGATTATCGAACGCATCCCGGAGCGTTACCGTGATGGTGATTGTCTCTCCAACCGTATAGTTCGACTTATTTGTTTCAACGGTTGAAGTGAGCTGCGATGCATCACCAGGTACAAAGGTGACATTCTGGCTCTGGCTGCTGTTGTTGATGCTGGCGGTGACTGTACTGGTGCCCGCCGTCTGGCTGGTGACACTGATCTCCACCGTGCCATCCGGCTCTGTAATCACCGTCGGAGCAACCGTTGCGCCGTTGCCTGCCGTCACGCTGACCGTCTGTCCGGCAAGCGCATTACCGAACGCATCGGTGACCCTCGCCCGCAGCATATTCGCCATTGCGCCGTCTGCCACTGAGTTATCCCGGGTGACCACCAGATCCGCGATCTGCGCCGTCCTGACATCCGCGATAAACATCACGTTCTGGCTCGCGGTGCTGTTGTTGATAGTTGCAGTGACCGCACTGGTTCCGGCGGTCTGGCTGGTGACAGAGATCTCCACCGTGCCGTCCGGCTGCGTGGTGACCGTCGGAGCAGTCGTGGCACCGTTGCCTGCCAACACGCTGACCGTCTGTCCGGCAAGCGCATTACCGAACGCATCGGTCACCCTCGCCCGCAGCATATTCGCCATTGCGCCGTCTGCCACTGAGTCGTCCTTAATGACCACCAAATCAGCGATCTTCGCCGTCCTGACATCGGCGATAAACATCACGTTCTGGCTCGCGGTGCTGTTGTTGATAGTTGCAGTGACCGCACTGATTCCGGCGGTCTGGCTGGTGACAGAGATCTCCACCGTGCCGTCCGGCTCTGTAATCACCGTTGGGGCAGTCGTTGCACCGTTGCCTGCCAACACGCTGACCGTCTGTCCGGCAAGCGTATTACCGAACGCATCGGTCACCCTCGCCCGCAGCGTGTTCGCCGTCGAACCGTCCGCCTCTGAACCATCCTTAATAACCACCAGATCCGCTATCTTCGCCGTCCTGACATCGGCGACAAACGTCACGTTCCGGCTCAGGCTGCTGTTGTTGATGCTGGCAGTGACTGTACTGACTCCCGCCGTCTGACTGGTGACTGAGATCTCCACCGTACCGTCCGGCTGCGTGGTGACCGTCGGGGAAACCGTTGCACCGTTGTCCGCCAACACGCTGACCGTCTGTCCGCCCAGCGTATTACCGAATGCATCGGTCACCCTCGCCCGCAGCGTGTTCACCGTCGAACCGTCCGCCTCTGAACCATCCTTAATGACCACCAGGTCCGCGATCTGCGCCGTGCTGGCATCGGCGATAAATGTCACATCCCGGCTCTGACTGCTGCTGTTGATGCTGGCAGTGACTGTACTGACTCCCGCCGTCTGACTGGTGACAGAGATCTCCACCGTGCCGTCCGGATGCGTGGTGACCGTCGGAGCGACCGCTGCACCGTTGTCCGCCAACACGCTGACCGTCTGTCCGGCAAGTGCATTACCGAACGCATCGGTGACCCTCGCCCGCAGCGTGTTCGCCGTCGAACCGTCCGCCTCTGAACCATCCTTAATGACCACCAGATCCGCGATCTTCGCCGTCCTGACATCGGCGATAAATGTCACGTTCTGACTCTGAGTACTGCTGTTGATGGTTGCAGTGACTGCACTGACTCCCGCCGTCTGGCTGGTGACTGAGATCTCCAACGTCCCGTCCGGCTCTGTGATGACCGTTGGGGCTGTCGTTGCGCCGTTGTCCGCCAACACGCTGACCGTCTGCCCGGCTAGCGTGTTCCCGAACGCATCCGTCACCCTCACCCGCAGCGTGTTCGCCATTGCGCCGTCAGCCACGGCGTTATCCTGCGTCACCTCCAGACTCGCGATCTGCGCCGTCCTGACATCGGCGATAAACGTCACGTTCCGGCTCGCGGTACTGCTGTTGATACTGGCGGTGACGGCACTGGTGCCCGCCGTCTGGCTGGTGACACTGATCTCCACCGTGCCGTCCTGCTCGGTGATCACCGTCGGGGCAGTCGTTACGCCGTTGTCCGCCAACACGCTGACCGTCTGCCCGCCAAGCGCATTACCGAACGCATCCGTCACCCTCGCCCGCAGCATATTCGCCATTGCGCCGTCTGCCACTGAGTTATCCCGGGTGACCTCTAGATCCGCGATCTGCGCCGTCCTGACATCGGCGATAAATGTCACATCCCGGCTCTGACTGCTGCTGTTGATGGTTGCGGTGACTGTACTGATCCCCGCCGTCTGGCTGGTGACAGAGATCTCCACCGTGCCGTCCGGCTGCGTGGTGACCGTCGGAGCAGTCGTGGCACCGTTGCCTGCCATCACGCTGACCGTCTGTCCGGCAAGCGCATTACCGAACGCATCGGTCACCCTCGCCCGCAGCATGTTCGCCATTGCGCCGTCAGCCACTGAGTTATCCTGCGTCACCTCCAGACTCGCGATCTGCGCCGTGCTGACATCGGCGATAAACATCACGTTCTGACTCAGGGTGCTGTTGTTGATGGTTGCAGTGACTGTACTGGTGCCCGCCGTCTGGCTGGTGACACTGATCTCCACCGTGCCATCCGGCTGAGTGGTCATCGTCGAAGCGACCGTTGCGCCGTTATCCGCCAACACGCTGACCGTCTGCCCGCCCAGCGTATTACCGAATGCATCGGTCACCCTCGCCCGCAGCGTGTTCGCCGTCGAACCGTCCGCCTCTGAACCATCCTTAATAACCACCAGATCCGCGATCTTCGCCGTCCTGACATCGGCGATAAACATCACGTTCTGGCTCGCGGTGCTGTTGTTGATAGTTGCAGTGACCGCACTGGTTCCGGCGGTCTGGCTGGTGACAGAGATCTCCACCGTGCCGTCCGGCTGCGTGGTGACCGTCGGAGCAGTCGTGGCACCGTTGCCTGCCAACACGCTGACCGTCTGCCCGGCAAGCACATTACCGAACGCATCGGTGACCTTCACCCGCAGCGTGTTCGCCATTGCGCCGTCAGCCACGGCGTTATCCTGGCTAACGACCAGATCCGCGATCTGCGCCGTCCTGACATCGGCGACAAATGTCACGTTCCGGCTCTGACTGCTGTTGTTGATACCGGCAGTGACTGTACTGGTGCCCGCCGTCTGGCTGGTGACACTGATCTCCACCATACCGTCCGGCTCTGTAATCACCGTCGGAGCAACCGTTGCGCCGTTGCCTGCCGTCACGCTGACCGTCTGCCCGGCAAGCGTATTACCGAACGCATCGGTCACCCTCGCCCGCAGCGTGTTCGCCATTGCGCCGTCAGCCACGGCGTTATCCTGGCTAACGACCAGATCCGCGATCTGCGCCGTCCTGACATCGGCGACAAATGTCACGTTCCGGCTCTGACTGCTGTTGTTGATACCGGCAGTGACTGTACTGGTGCCCGCCGTCTGGCTGGTGACACTGATCTCCACCATACCGTCCGGCTCTGTAATCACCGTCGGAGCAACCGTTGCGCCGTTGCCTGCCGTCACGCTGACCGTCTGCCCGGCAAGCGCATTACCGAACGCATCGGTCACCCTCGCCCGTAGCGTGTTCGCCGTCAAACCGTCCGCCTCTGAACCATCCTTAATGACCACCAGATCCGCGATCTGCGCCGTCCTGACATCAGCGATAAATGTCACGTTCTGGCTCAGGGTGCTGTTGTTGATGCTGACGGTGACCGCACTGATTCCGGCGGTCTGACTGGTGACACTGATCTCCACCGTGCCGTCCGGCTGCGTGGTGACCGTCGGAGCAGTCGTGGCACCGTTGCCTGCCATCACGCTGACCGTCTGTCCGGCAAGCGCATTACCGAACGCATCGGTGACCCTCGCCCGCAGCATATTCGCCATTGCACCGTCTGCCACTGAGTCGTCCTTAATGACCACCAGATCCGCGATCTGCGCCGTCCTGACATCGGCGATAAACGTGACGTTCCGGCTCGCGGTACTGCTGTTGATGCTGGCGGTGACCGCACTGGTGCCCGCCGTCTGGCTGGTGACACTGATTTCCACCGTCCCGTCCTGCCCTGTGATGACAGTCGGAGCGACCGTTGCGCCGTTGCCTGCCATCACGCTGACCGTCTGCCCGGCAAGCGTATTACCGAACGCATCGGTCACCCTCGCCCGCAGCGTATTCGCCATTGCGCCGTCAGCCACGGCGTTATCCTGCGTCACTTCCAGCACCGCAATCTGCGCCGTCCTGACATCGGCGATAAACGTCACGTCCCGGCTCTGGCTGCTGTTGTTGATGCTGGCGGTGACCGCACTGGTTCCGGCGGTCTGGCTGGTGACAGAGATCTCCACCGTGCCGTCCGGCTGCGTGGTGACCGTCGGAGCAGTCGTGGCACCGTTGCCTGCCATCACGCTGACCGTCTGCCCGGCAAGCGTATTACCGAACGCATCCGTGACCCTCGCCCGCAGCGTGTTCGCCGTCGAACCGTCTGCCACTGAGCCGTCCTTAATGACCACCAGGTCCGCGATCTGCGCCGTCCTGACATCGGCGATAAACGTCACGTTCCGGCTCGCGGTACTGCTGTTGATACTGGCGGTGACGGCACTGACTCCCGCCGTCTGGCTGGTGACACTGATCTCCGCCGTGCCGTCCGGCTCTGTAATCACCGTTGGGGCAACCGTTGCGCCGTTGCCTGCCATCACGCTGACCGTCTGACCGGTAAGCGCATTACCGAATGCATCGGTGACCTTCACCCGCAGCATATTCGCCATTGCACCGTCTGCCACTGAGTCGTCCTTAATGACCACCAGGTCCGCGATCTTCGCCGTCCTGACATCGGCGATAAACATCACGTTCTGGCTCGCGGTGCTGTTGTTGATAGTTGCAGTGACCGCACTGGTTCCGGCGGTCTGGCTGGTGACAGAGATCTCCACCGTGCCGTCCGGCTGCGTGGTGACCGTCGGAGCAGTCGTGGCACCGTTGCCTGCCAACACGCTGACCGTCTGTCCGGCAAGCGCATTACCGAACGCATCGGTGACCCTCGCCCGCAGCATATTCGCCATTGCACCGTCTGCCACTGAGTCGTCCTTAATGACCACCAGATCCGCGATCTTCGCCGTCCTGACATCGGCGATAAATGTCACGTTCTGACTCTGAGTACTGCTGTTGATGGTTGCAGTGACTGCACTGACTCCCGCCGTCTGGCTGGTGACTGAGATCTCCAACGTCCCGTCCGGCTCTGTGATGACCGTTGGGGCTGTCGTTGCGCCGTTGTCCGCCAACACGCTGACCGTCTGCCCGGCTAGCGTGTTCCCGAACGCATCCGTCACCCTCACCCGCAGCGTGTTCGCCGTCGAACCGTCCGCCTCTGAACCATCCTTAATGACCACCAGATCAGCGATCTTCGCCGTGCTGACATCGGCGATAAATGTCACGTTCTGACTCTGACTACTGCTGTTGATGGTTGCAGTGACTGCACTGACTCCCGCCGTCTGGCTGGTGACACTGATTTCCACCGTGCCGTCCGGCTCGGTGATCACCGTCGGGGCAACCGTTGCGCCGTTGTCCGCCATCACGCTGACCGTCTGTCCATTCAGCGCATTCCCGAACGCATCGGTGACCTTCACCCGCAGCGTGTTCGCCATTGCGCCGTCAGCCACTGAGTTATCCTGCGTCACCTCCAGACTCGCGATCTTCGCCGTCCTGACATCGGCAACAAACGTCACGTTCCGGCTCAGGCTGCTGCTGTTGATGCTGGCAGTGACCGCACTGGTGCCTGCCGTCTGGCTGGTGACAGAGATCTCCACCGTGCCGTCCGGCTGCGTGGTGACCGTCGGAGCAGTCGTGGCACCGTTGCCTGCCAACACGCTGACCGTCTGTCCGGCAAGCGCATTACCGAACGCATCGGTGACCCTCGCCCGCAGCATATTCGCCATTGCACCGTCTGCCACTGAGTCGTCCTTAATGACCACCAGATCCGCGATCTTCGCCGTCCTGACATCGGCGATAAATGTCACGTTCTGACTCTGAGTACTGCTGTTGATGGTTGCAGTGACTGCACTGACTCCCGCCGTCTGGCTGGTGACACTGATTTCCACCGTGCCGTCCGGCTGCGTGGTGACCACCGGAGCAACCGTTGCGCCGTTGCCTGCCGTCACGCTGACCGTCTGCCCGGCAAGTGTATTCCCGAACGCATCGGTCACCTTCACCTGCAGCGTATTCGCCATTGCGCCGTCTGCCACTGAGTCGTCCTTAATGACCACCAGGTCCGCGATCTTCGCCGTGCTGACATCGGCAATAAACGTCACGTTCCGGCTCTGGCTGCTGTTGTTGATGCTGGCGGTGACCGCACTGGTTCCGGCGGTCTGGCTGGTGACAGAGATCTCCACCGTGCCGTCCGGCTGCGTGGTGACCGTCGGAGCAGTCGTGGCACCGTTGCCTGCCAACACGCTGACCGTCTGTCCGGCAAGCGCATTACCGAACGCATCGGTGACCCTCGCCCGCAGCATATTCGCCATTGCACCGTCTGCCACTGAGTCGTCCTTAATGACCACCAGGTCTGCGATCTTCGCCGTCCTGACATCGGCGATAAATGTCACGTTCTGACTCAGGGTGCTGTTGTTAATGCTGGCAGTGACCGCACTGGTGCCTGCCGTCTGGCTGGTGACACTGATCTCCACCGTGCCGTCCGGCTCTGTGGTGACGGTCGAAGCAACCGTTGCGCCGTTGTCCGCCAACACGCTGACCGTCTGTCCGGCAAGTGCATTACCGAACGCAT
>OAQX01000095.1_pt1 | contig 24592 bp, 24 predicted proteins | sample 1475521 | NCBI WGS metagenome assembly OAQX01 (sample SAMEA3360657, study PRJEB22359) | human gut metagenome | biome: ENVO:urban biome; feature: ENVO:human-associated habitat; material: ENVO:feces | place: Bangladesh | collected 2011 | reverse complement strand
TGACGCACGCCAGATGTAATTTCAACCTTATCTGACTCAATTTTCATTCGTCCGCCACGGCCGTAACCACCTTGACGACGCTTCAAATCAACATTAATATCTTCGGCAGTTAAAGGAAGCCCAGCAGGAACTCCTTCAATAATAGCCGTTAAACGCGGTCCGTGAGATTCACCAGCTGTCAAATATCTCATATTATTTCTCCAAATACTCTTTCATCTCTTCAAGGGGGATCTGATTGATCGCTGCACTACCAAGCTCTGGCACAATGACGGTCTTAATCATTTTGCCACGGGCTTTTTTGTCATGTACTAAAGCTCCATAAAGTACCTCAACATCCCATGGTTGGTAGTCTGTTGGCAAACCAAATTTTTGGCACATTTCAAAAATCTCTTTAGTGATACCTTTAGGCATTAAGCCTTTTGCTTCGGCAACACGAGAAATTTGTACCATACCAATGGCAACAGCTTCACCATGCATCACTTTACCATAGCCTGCAGTTGCTTCAACAGCATGGCCAATGGTGTGACCAAAATTAAGGTAAAGACGAACACCATTATCAAGTTCATCTTCTACAACAACTTTACGTTTTACATTACATGAGCGATAAATAATGCTTTCTGCATGTTTTAAAATACTTTCAGGCGAACCATCCATAGCAGAAAGTTCGTTCCAAAGTTCAACGTCTTCAATCAAACCATACTTGATAACTTCCCCCATACCTTCAATGAGTTCTCGTTTTCCAAGCGTTTGAAGGGTTTCAGGATCGATTAAAACACCATCTGGTTGCGTAAATGTTCCAACCATATTTTTAGCAAATGGTGTATTAACACCTGTTTTACCACCAATTGATGAATCCACTTGAGCCGTTAGACTCGTCGGAATTTGCAAGAAATGAATTCCGCGCATATAAGTAGACGCTACGAAACCAGCTAAATCTCCAACAACACCTCCGCCAAGCGCAACGATTCCATCGCTACGTGTCATACCATTTCTAACCAAAAATTCATATACTTTATTGACTGTTTGAAGATTTTTTGAAGCTTCACCTTCTAGAAAATCAAAAACAATCACTTCAAAGCCAGCATTTTCGATACTGAGCTTTACTTTTTCGGCATACAAACTTCCAACTTGGTTATCTGTAATAAGGGCGATTTTTTGAGGTTGCCAAAGTGATTTCACCCAATCACCGGCTTTAACTAAGACACCTTTTTCAATCACAATATCATAAGGTGTTTGTGGGAGATTAACATTCAATTTCATTAGCGTCACCTATTTTTTATCCTATTTTGTATTGTACTTTTCTTCCAAAGCTGACCAAATCTCAGCCGTTGGCATAGTCTCACCAGTCCAGATTTCAAAAGCTTCTGCTGCTTGGTATAACAACATACCCAAGCCATTAAGCGCTTTGAGACCTTTGCTTCGAGCTAATTTCAAGAATGGTGTTTCAAATGGTTGATAAATCGTGTCAGCCACCAAAAGACCTTCAGGAAATTCGAAGTCTTCCGTGATAATCATTGATTTACCATTCATTCCAACACTTGTCGCATTGACAAAAAGTTGTGATTCTAACACTTTTTCTTGAATTGTCTTCAAATCTTCGACTGGATAAACAGTAATAGATACACCAGTTTTATCAGAAAGTTCTTGTGCTTTTTGGCCTGTCGCATCCAAGAACTGTGTCTGATTAAAAATGTTAATATGACCTGCTCCATTAAGAGCTGCTTGGGCAATAAGAGCTGTCGCAGCTCCACCACCACCAAGAATAGTCATTGTCTTGCCTTTAACATCAAAATCAGCAAAAGTTGAAAGGCTTCTAAAGAAACCAATACCATCAGTATTGTGACCAACTAATTTGCCGTCACGATTAATAACTGTATTAACCGCACCAATCAAGGCAGCAGAGTCTGTCAACTCATCCATATAAGGCATGACTTTTTGTTTGTATGGCATTGAAATATTCACACCAAACATGTCATAACGTTTAACATTTTCCAAAGTAACCGCTAGGTCTTCCTCAGGAATATCCCAGGCAACATAAACACCATTTACACCTGTTTTATCAAAAGCGTAATTGTGAATAAATGGTGAAATAGAGTGTTTAATCGGTGTTGCCACGACAGCGGCTAAGCGAGTGTATCCATCAATCTGCATCAAGTACCTCCCTAATACGTTTCATATCAGCAAGAGCAACCTGTCCAGGTGCACTTGCTTGGTCTAGGCTTGCAAATGACCATGATGAGCCGAATACATCAACAGCAAAACGTGAAACACGTCCTAGTTTGCCCATTGACATAGTCGCATACTCTTGTTCAGGATTTAGTGTTTTAAATCCACGAGTGTAGTTCATCAAGTCAATAACATCTTGTTCACTTTGGGGCATAACAGCAACCTTAACTACACGAGGAGCTAGGGCTGTTAATTCAGAAAATGATTCCATCAAGTTTTCAGGAGTCTCTTCAAAATTATGATAAGACAAAACTAGATTTGGAAACTCTAACATTTGTTGAAAGGCTTCTTTATGTGAAAAATATTCAAAATCGATATAATCTGGGTGGTAAATAGCATTAATATTTTTCAAAAGTTCAACGTATTCGTCATCAGATAAGTTAAGATTACCACCTTCTTTATCTGTGCGAATGGTAAAAATAATTTCTCTGCCGGAAAATTTTTCAAAGATAGCTGGCGCAACTGTCATGATATCTTCTTTGGCTAGGTAATCAGCTCGCCATTCAATGATATCCACATCTTCAAATCTCGAAATATCAATCGACTGCGCCTCTTCTAAATCTTTCGGCATAATAGGTACTACTATTTTCATTTCTCAACCTTTATTGTAAATACTTTCAAATAATTACTGCTCATGTCTGCTTTATTAACAGTGAAATCACTTGGCAATTGTTGCAAGCGAATATATTCATGCTTAACAGAAGCAAACCCTTTTTCCAATTGTTTCTTAAATTGTGCCACAGTCAAATTAGCTGCATTGGTAGAAGCAATGATTGTTCCGTCATCTGACAAGACTTCTAGTGCTTGGCTAATGAGACGGTGATAGTCTTTAGCAACTGAAAATATTTGTTTTTTATTACGAGCAAAACTTGGTGGATCGATAACAATCAAATCAAAAGTCAAGTTTTTACGTTTAGCGTATTTGAAATATTCAAAAACATCCATGACCACAAAATGATGATTTGTCATATCAAGGCCATTGGCATCAAAATGCGCTTGAGACAGTTCACGAGAACGTTTAGCTAAGTCTACAGAAGTTGTTTCAATCGCACCACCCATGGCTGCTGCAACTGAAAAAGCTGCTGTGTAAGAAAACATGTTTAGCACACGTTTTCCAAGACCTAGTTCATTAATTAAAGCATCACGGACTTCATGTTGATCTAAAAAGATGCCTGTCATCAGACCATCATTCATGAAAACACTGTATTTGACACCATTTTCCAAAATGGTAAAGGTTTCAGGTGCTTCTTGACCATAAATGTGAGCTGACTCATAATCAAGTCCTTTAAAGCGAATTTTTTCATATCCGCCTTTAACCGCAGGATAAACTTTTTGAAAGGCTTTAACGATGATATCACGATACTGATAAACAAAAGTGTTGTACCAAGAAAATACAACAAAATCAGCATAACGATCTATCGTCACACCACCGAAATTATCGCCATCTTGATTAAACAATCGATAGGCTGTTGTCAAATCAGAGTTTTCAAAGTGTTGACGCTTCTGCTTAGCCTTGCTAAACAAGCTTTCAAAATAAGACTCTGTCAAATCAATCTTACCATTTCCTAAGAACCAACCGATTCCTTTATTTTGACGAGACAGGTAAGCCGTTCCTAAAAACTGACGTGAGTGATTGTAAAGAGCAACCAGCTGATTATCTAAATCAAGTTGATGAAAATCTTTTCCATCCAAAAGTTGAATACCACGTTTAATATTCTTTTCAACGAAAGAATCCACGTATAGTTTGTTCATGAAGCTTATTATATCAAAAATTCAGAATTTTTCCCACTAAATTTTATATTTCACAGGCATAAGAATCAACTTTTGAGGGGGACTTTATGAAGGATTAGAGGAGTAAACTAGATAACAGAGTCATTTTTACGTCTAATACACTAAAAATAGTGGTCGCTTAACCGAAATTTTGCCTTAAAATCCGCTACAGTTCCTTATACTAAAAAATTTATCTTTGTGATATAATTGAAACTGAGATTTTATCTTTAGGAAAAAAAGAATAAAGGAAGTTCCTACAGTGAAAAAAATGAAACAAATTATCTCTCACGTGGTGAACACACGTTTGGGATTTATTTTGACACTTTTAGTCTTGTATTGGCTAAAAACTATGTGGGCTTATCACGTTGACTTTAGTCTCGGACTAGAGAATCCGTATCAACTTTTACTCTCACTTATCAATCCTATTCCGCTAGGATTGCTTCTACTCGGGTTAAGTCTTTATATTAAGAGAACGCGTGTTTTTTATATCGTTAGTTGGATTATCTACACAATATTAAATCTTCTACTTATTTCTAACGCGATTTATTTCCGTGAATTTTCGGATTTCATTACTGTAAGTGCTATGCTAGCAAGTAGTAAAGTTTCTGCTGGTCTTGGTGATTCAGCTGTTAACCTGATACGTGTTTGGGATATTATTTACATTATTGATTACGTCGTTCTTCTTGCTCTATTTGCTACTAAGAAAATCAAAGTTGATAATCGTCCATTTAACAAGCGTGCAAGCTTTGCTATTACGGCCTTATCAACTCTATTCTTTTCAATTAACCTTTTCATGGCTGAAATTGATCGACCTGAATTGTTAACTCGTGGTTTTTCAAATGTTTATGTGGTTAGAGCGCTTGGCTTGCCATCATTTACAGCCTATAGCGCTAACCAAACTTATCAAACAGAAAAAGTTCGTAGCGAAGCTACTGCTTCTGATTTAAAAGAAGCTAAAGAATATGTGTCAGAGCATTATGCAGCACCAAATTCAAAATATTTTGGTATTGCTAAAGGACGAAACGTCATTGTTATCCACTTAGAAAGTTTCCAACAATTTTTGATTGATTACCATTTGCAAGTTGACGGAAAATCATATGAAGTCACTCCGTTCTTGAACTCGCTATATCACTCAAATTCAACCCTTGCTTTCTCAAACTTCTTCCACCAAGTTAAAGCCGGTAAAACATCTGATGCTGAAACCTTGATGGAAACGTCATTATTCGGTCTCAGCAGTGGTTCATACCTTGTTAACTATGGTGGAACAAATACTGCTTACGCTGCCCCAGCAATCCTTGGACAAACTGATGATTACACAAGCGCTGTTTTCCACGGTAACGTTGGTACCTTCTGGAACCGTAATAATGCCTATAAACAATGGGGTTACAACTACTTCTTTGATTCATCATATTTCACAAAACAAAACAGTGAAAACTCATTCCAATATGGATTGAATGATAAATACATGTTTGCTGATTCAATTAAATACCTTGAGCACATGCAACAACCTTTCTATACTAAGTTTATTACTGTAAGTAACCACTACCCATACACAAGTTTAGCTGGTAATTCTGATGAAGAAGGTTTCCCATTAGCTAAAACCGATGATGAAACAATCAACGGTTACTTCGCAACTGCTAACTACTTAGATTCTGCCGTCAAAGCTTTCTTTGATTATTTGAAAGAATCTGGTTTATATGATAATTCGATTATCGTCCTCTACGGTGACCACTACGGTATCTCAAACTCAAGAAACACTGATTTGGCGCCACTTCTTGGAAAAGATTCTGAAACCTGGACTGGTTATGATAACGCCATGTTACAACGTGTTCCTTACATGATTCATATTCCAGGATTTACTGAAGGACACATCAGCAACACTTTTGGTGGTGAAGTTGACAACTTACCAACGCTTCTACACTTGCTAGGTATCGATACAAGCAACTACGTTCAACTCGGACAAGACTTGCTTTCTAGCGATAATAAACAAATCGTAGCCTTTAGAACATCAGGCGATTATGTGACACCAACTTATACAAGTTATAGCGGCCATCTCTACTACACTGACTCTGGTCAAGAAATTACAAACCCTGACGAAAACACTCAAGCAGCAACTAAAGCTATTCGCGATGCTGTTGCTAAACAACTTTCTGTCAGCGACGAAGTTCAAACTGGTGACCTACTTCGATTTGATAAGAATGGTCTAAAAGAAGTCGATAGTTCTTCAATTTCTTATACACATTCTCTTAAAACACTTAAATCAATCGAGAAAAAACGTGGTGACGAGTCAACTAGTCTATATAGCGAAAATGGTGACGAATCAACAGTCGATCTCTTCAAAGCACCAAGCTACATGCAACTTCACGAAAGTTCAAATAGCTCAAGCTCTGAATAAGTACTCATAATTAAAAAGTCTTGCTAGGTTTAGCAAGACTTTTTTGATACCTTCATTTCTAAGTTTGATAAAAATTCATCGAAAGCACGGTGAATAAAGAACAATACTTTCATTGTACAACTAACTCTTAGGGCAGCCATTTTGCTTCTCCTATCAGAGTAATCAAATTTTATACTAAATCTATAAATTATTGATATAGAACCATAAAGACAAAAAAAGACTAACCAAAGGTTAGCCTTTATTAATTCTTATTTACCAAGTTTAGCTTTAGCTGCATCTGCAAGAGCTGTGAAAGCTGCTGCATCATTAACTGCTAAATCAGCAAGCATTTTACGGTTAACTTCGATTTCAGCCAATTTCAAACCGTGCATCAATTGTGAGTATGACAAACCGTTCATACGAGCTGCCGCATTGATACGAGTGATCCAAAGTTTACGGAAATCACGTTTTTTCTGACGACGGTCACGGTATGCATAGTAGTAAGAGTTCATTACTTGTTCTTTTGCAGTACGGAACAAGATATGTTTTGCACCATAGTAACCTTTAGCAAGTTTCAATACACGTTTACGACGTTTGCGTGATACAACGCCACCTTTAACACGAGCCATTTATATTCTCCTCCAAATAATTCTTAATAATATCGAGTAATTACTTTAGTCTTATTTAAGACCTGAAAGCATTGCTTTAATACGTTTGAAATCTCCTGAGTGCACCATAGCTGCTTTACGAAGATGACGACGTTGTTTTTTAGTTTTACCGTGGAAACGGTGTGAAGTAAATGCGCGGAAGCGTTTCAATCCACCAGAACCTGTACGTTTGAAACGTTTAGCTGATGCGCGGTGAGTTTTTTGTTTTGGCATTTTAAAATTCTCCTCTTAAAATAGTTTAAAATTGACAATTATTTCTTGTCTGGAATTGGAGCAAGTTGCATGAACATTTGACGTCCATCCATTTTAGCTCTTTGCTCAATAATAGCAATATCTTGCGTTCTTTCTGCAAATTCCGCCAGTACCTTTGCTCCAATTTCTTTGTGAGTAATCATACGACCTCTAAAGCGAATTGAGACTTTCACTTTGTTTCCTTTTTCAAGGAATTTACGGCCGTTACGAAGTTTAGTCTCGAAGTCACCTTTATCGATAACTGGGCTAAGACGAACTTCTTTAACAGTCACAACGCTTTGTTTTTTACGTTGTTCCTTACGTTTCTTTTGATACTCAAATTTGAACTTTCCGTAGTCCATAATTTTAGCAACAGGTGGCGTAGCTTGTGGTTGAATTAGAACCAAGTCAACATTTGCATCATCAGCAATAGCTTGTGCTTCTGACAATGGTTTAATTCCTAGTTGTTCACCATCAAGACCAACGAGACGAACTTCGCGAACGCGGATTTCATCGTTAATGAATAGATCTTTCTTAGCTATGATCTTCACCTCTTTATTTTTTTAGAGAAAAACGAAACGGACTTGATAAATCAAGCCCGCACACACGTAATATTCCATTCGGAATCTTTGACATGTTGGGCCAGACAACCGTAGTCGCAAGGCGAGAAGTTCTCACTTCTGCTTTTCTCATTGATTATATTCTATCATAGAGACTAGTCCATGTCAATGATTTTTTTCGCTTTTTCTTGAATAAATTTCACAACGCCGTCAATACCAACACCAGTTGTATCAAATGTGATGGCATCTTTTGCTGCTTTTAATGGTGAAACCTTACGGTGACTATCTTTATAATCACGTTCTGCGATTTCACGTTTAAGTGTTTTAAAATCAGTTTTGATTCCTTTTTCTTTGTTTTCTTTGAATCGACGTTCTGCACGTTCTTCAACAGAAGCAATCAAAAAGATTTTAAGTTCAGCATCGGGTAAAACAACTGTACCAATATCACGACCATCCATAATGATGGCACCATTTTTAGCAATACGACGTTGTTGTTCAACAAGTTCTTCGCGAACTTCTGGAATAGCTGCTACCCATGACACGTTATTTGTCACATCGTTTTGACGAATAGCAAGAGTAACATCTTTATCCCCAACAAAAACAGTCTGACTGCCATCTTCTGCTCGACCAAATGATACTGGGTTATTGGCCAATGCTTTTAAAATTTCTTCTACATCATCTTCTGTTAAATTATTTTGTAACGCTAAATAAGTTGCTGAACGGTACATTGCTCCAGTATCAAGATAAGTATAGCCAAGATTTTTAGCAATAATCTTGGCTACTGTACTCTTACCACTTGAAGCCGGACCATCAATCGCAATTCTAATTGATTTCATGATTCCTTTTTTCTTCCTAATTAATGTGGACTTCATCTCCAGGATTTGCATACCAGTATCCTGAAGTCATGTGATCAGGATTAAGTTCATAGAGTCTGTCAACTGAAATACCTGCACGCGCAGCAATTGATGCCGCACCCTCACCAGACATAACTGTAATGGTATCTCCATTACCTTCACTTGATGATTCAGTTGTGTCACTTGAACTAGCATCTGTAGACGAAGCTTCCGTTGATTCTTGTGAGCTTTCTGAACTTGTTGCTTCAGATGAAGAAACAACACTAGATGAAGAAACAACACTAGATGAAGCGCCATAAAAATTTGATGTTTCTGACGCTTTATCACCACCACGATTTGAAGTGTAAAAAACAATAAACAAAATCGCAACAACAATAACAAAGAAAACACTCAATAAAGCTGTCAACAAAGGTGTACTGATAACCGAACCTTTTGTTTTACGGCTAATTCTGATTTCGTTGTCATCGACTACTTTTTCTTCCCATGGTTGTTTTGCCATAATGTCCCCTTGTTAAATATATCAATTCATATTACAATGATAATATGAAAGTATCAATAATTCCTGAAAAATGTATTGCCTGTGGCCTCTGCCAAACATACTCTAATCGATTCGATTACCATGATGATGGCATTGTAAAATTTGCTGATTCTGATTTATTAGAACAAACAGTTCCTGATTCAGACAAAGACACCCTTCTTGCTGTCAAATCTTGTCCAACCAAAGCTCTTACAATTTAGTAGGAGCTTTTTTGTTAGACTTATAAGCTTCAAAATAATCAAGTTTGATAAAATTATCCGTCAATTCAACTGTACCTCGAAAATCAGGATGAACAGCTAGAGCATCTAAGAAATACTTCTTAGGCCATTTGCGCATGTAAAAAATCCTATCTGCTTGATTTTTAATTTTTAACACTAAACCAGATCTATTGACTTCAATTTTTTCAATCTGTGCAATCGCAACCCTTGATTTTTTAAATGGGTTAAGTGATACAATACGCAGTTTACCATCTTCTTCAATAACGAAATAACGATGGAACCCTAACCCAACTAAAATAATAAAGGCAGCAAATAAAACAAAGAATTGACTCGGTATTTTTGTCCGCTCGAATAATAATGACAAACCGATAAACATTGGAACCATTGCAATTGACCAATAAATAATTGACCAAGATAATTCTGGTTGCCAATGGTATCGAATCTTTCCAAAGATTTTAATCATTGCGGTCCTCCATTTAGCTAATTCTAACGAATGAGGCTTAGATAAAGCTTAATTATTTTTGAACGATTCCAATAATGACATCCACTGCTTTTTCCATTGTTTGAAGACTGACAAATTCAAAGCGACCGTGCATGTTTTCCCCACCAGCGAACAAGTTTGGGGTTGGAATACCCATAAATGAAATTTTAGAACCATCTGTTCCACCGCGAATTGGTTCAATAACTGGTTTAATGTCTAAATCTTCCATGACTTCTTTGGCCAATTCAACTGGAGTCATATCTTTTTCAATGACTTTCTTCATGTTGTAATATTGGTCGTTCACTGTGATAAGAACACAGTCTTTACCAAGTTCAGTGTTCATCTTATCAGCGATTTCTTGAACTAATTTTTTACGATTTTCAAATGATTCGTCTTCAAAATCACGGATAATATATGAACTATGTGCGTTTTCAACAGCACCTTCCATACCATGCAAGTGGAAGAACCCTTCATATCCTTCTGTTTTTTCTGGACGATCTGCTTCTGGTAATTGATTGTGGAAATCAATAGCTAATTGCAAAGCATTAATCATTTGATTTTTAGCAGTACCAGGGTGAACATTACGCCCCATGAAATCAATCTCTAAACTTGCCGCACTAAATGTTTCGTATTGAAGTTCACCAAGGGGACCACCATCAACAGTGTAAGCAAAATCAACATTGAAATCATCAACATCAAATTTATTAGCTCCAACACCAATTTCTTCGTCTGGTCCAAAACCGACACGGATTTCACCGTGTTTAATTTCAGGATGAGCAACCAAGTATTCAATCGCTGTCATGATTTCAGCAATTCCCGATTTATCATCTGAACCAAGAAGAGTTGTTCCATCAGTTGTTACCAAAGTTTGTCCAAGGTATTTGTTCAAATTTGGAAACTCTTCTGGTGAAAGCACATAGCCAGATTGACCAAGTTCAATAGATCCACCAGCATAATTTTCGATAATTTGTGGGCTGATTCCTTCAGCATTAAAATCGGCTGTATCCATGTGAGCAATAAAACCGATTTTACGTGTTTTAGTTGAATCGTTAGCTGGTAATGTACCAACAAGGTAACCATTTGTTAGATAATGCACGTCTTGCAAACCAACAGACTCCATCTCAGGTTTCAAAACATTCAAAGCAAAATCGACTTGAGTTTGAGTCGATGGCGTTGTTGTACTATCTGGATTACTACGTGTATTAATCTTAACGTAGGTCAAAAAACGATTTAATAAGTTTTCGTAAGACATCTTTCACCTCTATTTTTCTCGTTAACTATTATATCACATAATCGGTTAAAAAAAACAACTCCAAGGGTTGTTTTTTAGGTTAGCTTCACTCAAAAATTAACAGATTTATTGCGAAACGTGGTAGTATGCCTTGTTAGCTAAATCGCCTGAATTGATATCAGCTGACGAAATCACACGATCCTTTGAAACATCTGTTGGATCAGATTGACCATTCAAATAATCTGATGAAAAAGCCGTATTAGCTGGGACAATATACAACGTAACATTTGATCTTGTACCAGTCTGAACATCTAGTAGTAGAATACCATTTTGATTGATATCTAAAATATTAGGGGTCATTCCTTCGGTAGCTAATCCATTGTTATTAAAGGTTAAAACATTTCCAGATGCATTTTGCCAATTTCCTGCCATCGTAGCATAGTCTGCTTTTAAAATGGCACCTGTATAAATGGGAGCAATCTCTTGTTCAACTTGTGTTGATGAAGCTTCAGTCGATGAAGGCTGACTTTCTAAAGAAACTGACGATGACGAAGCACTACTTTTACTTGAACTTGAAGATGTTACTTTAGTACTTGTTTTCGTTGCTGTTGAAGATTGTTTGCTATGATTATTGGTATGACTTGTACAAGCTGTCACTATGCAAAGTGACAAGACTAAAGCCAGAACAAGTTTTAAACTCTTTTTCATCGCTGTTCCTCCTTTTACCAAGTAAATCGTCCTGTGTAATCAATACTTTCATCAAGTGCATGTAAGAGTTTTGGTGAAACACTTGTATACTGCCAAGCAGCTGTATTTGAATAATATGACAAGGATTTAGCTGATTCTTGATCTAAGTAAGTATATGCATACAAGTAATGCGCTACCCATAGATTTGATAAATCAAATTTAGCTGTATTTAATTTTCCACCTTTAGTATCCAACCAACTTGCCATCGTGTAGTAAACATTGTTACTGTAACCAAGATGATTCATTTCATCTTTCCACACTTGGGTATTAGCATTAAGGTCACCGTTAAGCATGCTACGCTCTTCCATGTCATTGACCATTGTCGTTGAGCCTGAAAGTCCCATCGATTGCGCTATACGAACAAAATATTGAGCCTCTGCTCTTGCTTCTGCTGCTGTTTCATAATGAGAATAATGATAAGCTGATACTCTCAAACCAGCTGCTTGCGCATTAGCAATTTGTGCACGAGCATATGGGTTCGTATATGAAGTTCCTTCGGTCAATTTAACAACAACACCCGTAATTCCTTGACTCTTCAAACGTTGATAGTCGCTAACGGAAATGACCCCATTATGGCTACTGATATCAATGAAGTAAGACGGCGCATGTTGTGCAGGCTCGTCAGCATTCAAAGCATATTGACCTAAGTTAAATCCTGATGTTGTATTGTCTGTGAAATCAACATAAACGTGAACGGTATAGTTACCTTTGATGTAGCCATGATTTTTCTCATTAACCATGACAGTCACTACACCATCATACACATCAGAAGTTGTATACCAATGAAGATTAGATTGATCACTTTCTGACCAGACAGAAACACTGACTGATTTAATCTTCTTAGTGTATTCAGATTCAGCAATTCGAACTTTCAAAGTCCCATTGTTTGCATCATGATTTTGAACTGAAACTGCTGGATCAACAACATACTTATCTGTTGATAAATCAACACCACTTGTTGATGATAAAGCTTCTAATGAGTAATTAACTTGGCTTTGACCGTAGATATGAATATTGTAATGCCCAGATTCAAAGTTATGCTCTTTAGGCGAGAAGGTTAAGATATAAATTCCGTCAAATTGTTTAGTAGCCTGATACCATTTAATATCATCTTGACCATTCAAACTTGTCCAAACTGGAATTGTAATACCAGTTACATATACTGGAACATTTGAAACAGTCACCTTAACTTTAACATCACTTTCTTTTGTAATCGTCGCTTTAATCTCTGGTTTTGGCACATTAATGCTTGTTGCACTGATACATGTCATTTGACCATTGATAACAGCGTAGGTATGGATAAGATATGTTCCATAATCGCCAGTATATTTTGCTGTTAATTGACCATTCTCTGGAACTTGATACCAGATAAGATCATCTTGATCATTCTTAACTGACCATACCGCATGCATAACTTTTAAATTAGGGCTGACATCGCTCGGCATGCTAATGTTAATACCATTTTGACCTAGGCTCGCTTGAACCTTAACATCACCAAATTGGTAATCAGATTCAAAACGTGTTCCAAGTAAAGCTGTTTGACTATTTGTGACACGACTATTTCCATAAACGTGAACATTGTAGGTACCAGCTTCTAAGTTATGTGTTGCTTCACTAAAAATCACATAATATGATCCATCTGCAGCTTTAGTAGCCTTATACCACTGAATATCATCTTGACCATTCTTTTCTGTCCAAGTTGGTACTTGAATACTATCAATGTAAACCGGAACGTCAGTAATTGTGACTTTATAAGTTGTTGAACTTTCTTTAGTAATTTTAGCTTTAGCACTTGGTTTTGGAACGTCAATACTTGTCGCACTGATACATGTCATCTGACCTTTAATCACAGCGTAAGTATGGATAAGGTAAGTGCCATAATCACCAGTATACTTAGCTGTCAGCTGACCGTTAGCCGGAACTTTGTACCAAATCAAATCGTTTTGGTCATTTTTGGCTGACCAAACAGCGTGGTAAGCAGTCATATCTGAGCTAACATCACTTGGCATACTAATTTGAATCCCATTTGCTGTCAAAGTTGTTTGAACTTTAACATCACCAAATTGATAATTTCCTTGAAAACTTGTGCCAGTAAGACCGGTTAGCAAATTCGTAACCGCACTTGTCCCATAAACATGAACATTATACTGGCCACTTTCTAGGTTGTGCTCAGCGATACTAAAGGTTCTTGTAAAAGTGCTGTCAGCATTTTGAGTAGTAGCATACCACTGAATATCATCTTGACCACCTTTTTCTGTCCATGTTGGTAGTTGAATACTAGTGATGTAAGCTGGGATATCACTGACAGTAACTTTGTAAGTTGTGCCACTAACCTTTGTAATTGTCACCTTGGCACTTGGTTTTGGTACATCAATGGCGCGACCGTTTAAACCAATCATTTGACCATTGAGGTTTTGGTAAGTATGGATATTGTATTTTCCATATGAACCAGTGTATTTGGCTACGACGTGTCCATTACTATCAGCCGTGTACCAAATAAGATCGTCTTGACCATTGACCTCAGACCAAACGGCAAACATGATTTTGGCACCTGCTGGAATGGCCTGGTTGTACTGAATATCAAAACCTTTGTTAGTTAAGGTCGCACTGGTTACTTCTTTTACAACAGCTTTAGAAGCAGCTAATTGATTAGTTACCTTTTGACTAGCAGCTTGGACAGCTGATGTTGAGACCTTTGACTCAGCAAGGTTTGACAATGAAGTCTTATCAGAAACACGATCTGTTGTATCATCAGCTGATTGTGACTCTTGTACCGCTGAATCATCAACATTATTCTCTTTAGAATTTCCTGCTGTTTCCTTACTATCTTCAGAAATTGAAGGATTAATTAGACTGATTTGGTCATCGGCATTTTTTTTCAGCTTCTTGACCATTAGCAATTGCTGAATCTTGCTTATCAGCATCGCTTAAATTCTGAGTTTCATTTTGAACTTCAGATGAAGGTAATGAGTTGTTTGTTTCATTATCATCAGAGATAACACTATCACTATTTAATTGAAGTGAACCAGATTGCTCTACCGATGATTGAACATTCTCAGTTACTGTCGTTGATTGGGTGGTTGTGTTTTCTTCAGCGAAAACTTGCCCCGAACTTAAAAAAGCTCCTATAATAATCGGAGATACTAGGCAGCTTCGAAGGATATTCTTTTTCAAATCAATCCTCCTCTTTCTATTCTTTACTCGTATCCATTTTATCATGATTTTATAAGCCCCTCAAGCACATATGCTTTCGCTAAATAAAAGAAGGCAGCGATTCCAAAATCACTGCCTAAAAAATTAATCCGGATAAATGTAAGAAACGTTAGAAAAGAAGAACAGATCAAACAGGCGAAGTTCAGTTAAAAAAAGTTAATCTACTCAAATTTAAAGAAATCTGAATGATTCAAAATATATCCTTTCCCTTCTGTTAAGTCATATTGAATCATTTTAAGATCATTTGCAATTTGTTTACCATCACTATCCAACTTATCTTTATCGACACTTGCTTTATTCAAAACTTCTGTCAACAATGCATAATAAGGTGAAACACGCGAATTTGTGTGCGCTAATAATTCAGCAGGAAAATCACTTGAATTTACTAATGGGTAATAATCTTTAGTAGTACCGTGATTTGACCAAATAAAGTAATCTGTAAGATATTGAAGTTCAGGATTGTCATTAAACATCGTTTGAGGATATAAACCTGGTAAGTGATCTCCATAAAACACAACTGTTATTTTCTTATCAATTCCTTCAAGTTTTTGTAGGAACTCAGCAGTACTACTATCTGTATAACTCAAAAGTCTTGCATAATTTGTAAGGCTTGCATTCTGATCACTTGTTAACCCTTCACCACTTGCTGTAATGTCGCTAAAATCAGTCTCTGACCACATGCCATGATTTTGCATTGTCATCACAGAAAAAAACTGATTTTTATTAGTATCAATTTCAGATAAAACATTATCATAAGTTGAAGCATCACTTGGATAGGCGCCAAATGTGCTGACATTGTCTGCTGTATCATCTGAACCCGATGTAGCAATAAACTTATCAAATTTTAGTTTTGTATAAACCGAATTTCGAGCATAGTGTGTAGCATCAGACAAATGAATAGCTATGCGATTCTTAGAATCAAATGCATTACTAATCGACGGCACGTAAGACATTTCAGGAAAGACATCAGTATATAGCACTGAAATCATATCATTAAAATTGTACATGGGTAAACCTGTCAAAGACTGAAATTCCATATTAGCGGTTCCACCACCATAGCCGTCTGATTTCATTAAACCAGAAGTTGTTCCAGTTTGAATTTGCTGAATTTGCGGCAATACTGGAGCAGACAAAGATATTCCTGGAATACGAGTTGGATCCGATAAGCTTTCGCTCAAAATAAAGATGACTGTCTGGTCAGAAATATTTTCTGTCCTTGTTGTATTAATCTCATCAGCTATTTTAGTATATTTTTTATAGATTTCATCAATCTTATCTTGAGTATACCCCTTAGGTTTTTCCATATCAGAAATTGTTAATTGCTTTAACCAAACAAAACTCAATGATTGAAATCTTGCATTTGCTGATGTTCCAAGCCAATTTACATCATAAAGATTATAAACAGCAGATAAAACCGGAATTTTATCCGGAATTCTGCCGTCTTCTTCGTTAGAAAATACAGTTAAAACTGTTACAAAAGATAATACGATTGTAGCAATTAACGTTAAACGTAGTTTCAGATTTTTATAAATTTTACCTGGCAAGCAGCTTTTTCTAAAATAATACAAGGCAAAAATAACCCATGCTGTTAACGTTAAAGTGACTAATAAAGTATTATCGTCAACATAGTTTTTAAAAAAGCCTATATCTCCAATCCAATTCAAATCCGACAACAAAAGCGGCTCATTACGAGCAGAGAATTTGACCATGTTAACATAACTGATTAATACTCCCATGATAACATTTATAACCGTTGCTAATAAATATCTATTTATTAGTATGTAAATAAATAAGAAGCATATTGCAATAAAAACTATTTGAAAAATAGTTGCACCTGATGCAGTATAATACCCGTACCAACTTCCTTGATCAGTAACTCCTGCTTGAATTGAATAATTAAAAACAAAAGCCAAAAGAAAACTTGTTGATAAAGCTAAAGCTGGTGTCGGCTTATTTTCACAAAGATAGGCAATGCCTTTTACAGCCGAATATGTTATCAAACTGAAAAAGAGATACATTCCAAGAGAATACCAGAACAACTGACCTGCGTAAGGTACTTTTTTTATATCACTTACGGCAAAAAGCTTATTCGATAGAAAACTTTGAACAAACTGATTACTTGTAACAATAAACATCGTTGCAAACTGGCTCAATATGTGAACATAAAATTTTGAAATTTTTTTATACTCAAAATTAAAAAATTTTATGTTCAAGAGTTTTTTTGAATCCATAATCTTAAATACGAAAATAAGAAGCAATAAAATCAAAAAACATGGAATAAAATTCGTATCCCAGAAGCCATGAAATTTAGTCCAGTCAAATTCCTTATTATTAAGATTTAATGTCATTTTAGCAAAATATAATCCAGCTAAAAGCAGAAAATAAATAACACCACTAAGTCCTAACTGTAAAAACGAAATCTGCTTAAAGAATTGAAGTGAAGAAAAAAACAGAAGCGTTCCCAATATAACATAAAGAAAAACTGAATTTTTAAAGTTATTTTCTATGTTAATACTGATTAATAGGCTAAAAAAAACAATAAAATACGAAATCATATAGGAAGAAATTACTATTAACTTTCTTCCAATCGATTCATCTAGATTTTTAAATCTCAACATGTGTCTTACATTCCTATTCATACTATATTTAAATATACTAAAAATACACTATAAGTAATACTAATCTTACCAACAATAATTAAAAAAATCAATACACTAAAAAGGCTTAAGTTAAAAAATAAAAGTGAGAATAAAATTTATTCCCACTAAAATCTTATTTCTAATTATATACTACACAATTGCAAATTAATCTGGATAAATGTAAGAAACATCACCACCCCAGAATGAAGCGAGTGGGTTAAACCATCCACGGAAATTACCAATGTATTGTTTACCAGCATAGTTTGATTCTTTAACTTGGATACGTGTATTACTTGACACAGCTGTCACGTAAGCTACATGTCCATAACCATTACCATCATGTGGCCAAACAACGATTGAACCAACTCTTGGTGTTGTACCAACTCTGAAACCTTTAGCACGCGCATTAACTGCCCAACCTCCAGCATTTCCAAGCCAGTTTGGAATCCATGGAGCCAAAGACTTGACCCCCCATGTACATTGCCCAACTGGATAGGTATTTGTTTCGTTGATATATGTTGTGATATGAGGAGATGGTGTAGCGCTTGGTTTATAGTTTTGATCAGAAAGATTAAATGTTGCTGTTGAATTATCTGAATAAATAACAGTCGCAACTACAGAAAAAGTATCCGCTTGATTATTAATCGATTTCAAGTCAAGACTTTGACTAATTTTTCCGTAACTACTTGTACCTGCTTCATAAGTTTTTGTTTTTTGAGGGTTCGATTTAGAGGTAACTTGAACCTTAAGTTTCGAAACCCTTTTAGACATAGCTTTTTCCATAACATTTACTTTAAACAAACCATTTTCTGTGTTTACATTACTAATACCAACTTCTGGATTTTCTAAACCACTAATCTGATCTACGTGGAATCCTGGTGTTCCACTTAGTGCTTCAAAACTATTAGTAATAGAGCTGTCGCCATAGATATGCACACCATACGTTCCTGTGTCAAATCCATGGTTAGACAGCTGAATTATTGTCTTATATGAGTTATTGCCAACTTTGGTTGCTTTATACCATTTTAAATCATCTTGATTATTCACCGTTGACCAAACTGGAACTGTAATTGAAGTAATATATTCCGGAACATCATTAATCAAAACATCATAGGTTTTATCTGAAGTTTGAACAATTTGATACGATATCTCTTGTTTATCATTAATAATATCCTGACCATTAATAGCAGTCAATTTTCCATCTTGTGCTAAATAGGTATGAACAAGATATCTTCCATAACCTTTATGATTATTTAAATCGATTCTTGTTATTCCTTTCCCAGAATCATCATACCATCTTAAATCATCTTGGTCATTTTCTTCTGACCAGACAGCATATTTAATTGTCCCATTAGATGGTGCATTAATGTCTGTTGAAAGCTGAAGCGCTCCATTTTTAACACTTACTTGAGGTGCTTTAGGACTAATTTTAAGACTTTCTAAGGCAGTACCCAATACACGACCATCAGAATAAGTTGTGTAAACATGAGTAATATATGATCCAGCTCTATTTCCATAATCTGCTAGATTTACCTTAACTTTTGCTTGGCCATTAATAACATCAGTTGTATTGTACCATTTAAGATCATCTTGACCATTTTCTTCTGACCAAACAGCGACATCAATGCTTTTAATTGCTTTTCCATTAACAGATTGCTGCGCAGTAACTTTAAAAGTTTTACTTGCTACATCAAACGGTGTTTTAGTCACTAAGGCATCTGATTGTTGATCCGCCATAGCAGAGTTAGTAAGAAATGCCATGCTAAGCACGGCTCTTGACAATAAAGCTGATTTGATCTTATTCAAAAAGCTGTTCTCCTTTATAATATAATGTTGTACACTATATTAATTCGGAAAAACAGCTAAAAAAGTTTATAAAATATTAAATTTTATCCTCTTTCTTTGACGATATAAACTGGTCGTTTTTTAGTTTCAAGAAATATCTTAGAAATGTATTTTCCGATAATCCCTAAAGCAAGCAACTGGATACCACCAATAAACAAAATGATACAAACCAAACTTGCCCAACCTGAAACACTACCTCCAATTGTGAGTTTGCGAATAATGATAAATAGAATTCCAAGAATAGATATGATAAATGATGCTGCACCAGCCCAAAGAGATAAATCAAGCGGCGCTTCAGAAAAATTAATAAACCCTTCCATAGAGTATTTGAATAAGCTCCAAAAACTCCATGATGTTTCACCAGCCACGCGCTCGCGATTTTCATAAGCGATATATGTTACGTTAAATCCAACCCAAGAGAAAATTCCTTTTGAGAAACGATTAACTTCACCAAGTTCTAAAATACTGTCTACAACTTGACGAGTCATCAAACGGAAATCACGCGCACCATCAACCATCTCTGTATCAGAAACAGCATTGATAATTTTGTAAAAAATCTTTGAAAAGAAAGAACGGATAACTGGTTCACCTTTTCGATCAGCTCGACGCGTTCCCACAACATCGTAACCTTCGTTGATTTTTTGATACATCTCAATCAACAACTCAGGTGGATCTTGTAAATCGACGTCCATAACAGTGATAAAATCACCATCTGCAGCCTCAAGTCCAGCCAATAAACCTGCTTCTTTACCAAAATTACGTGAAAATGACAAATAATGAACATTTTCAAAACAGCTAGCGATATCTCGAAGAACTTTTAAAGTTTCATCCTTTGAACCATCATTGACAAAAATGTAATCAAAAATCAATTGGTCCTTCATTTTACTCTCAGCTTTTTGAGTTTCTTCTAAAAATGGATAGATTGTTTCTTGCTCATTATAACAAGGAACAACAATAGATAGTTTTTTCATTTATTTACCTTCAATTATAGTTGAACCATTGTGAACAATAAATAGTAAACAACTGGAACTAACCCTGATGCTACCACTCCTGTAATAATTTTTTTATCCAATGTTGTAAATTTAGGTAGTACCAAAAGTAATAAAAGCCAGTATGGCAAAAAATATCTCTGTTGAACACCTAAAATGACATCTGATGCAACTGGTGTAAATTGAAGATACAGCACTGCAAATGAAATTATGACAATAATTATAAATAAAAATATCTTGTAAAAATTAAATATTTTAATATATTTGCTTTTAATCAAATTTCCAATTTCTTTTTCCCCAATAAAGATACTCGAAAAAATTGCTATAACATAGAAAAATGAGGCCAATCTTGGTAGTTGCATATACTTTGTTTTATCCGCATAGCCTAATTGCATATAAGTAAAATCAAAATTAGATATTTCTTTAATAAATACTTTTATAGCTAACACAGGATGTGATAATATAAATTTAATCTGACCTGATGAATCAGCATCAGTTATTCCAAAATATGCCCTACCATCTACCATTCGAACAGTATATAACCAAAACAAAGTTATAAAGGCTAGTGCACAAATTAAAACTATCAATGCTAAGAAGCTTCTATTGTCAAATATTTTTTTAATTCGACCAACAATTGCAATTACTAAAACTAGCGAAATAAGCAAACATGCTGGAGGCTTTGCCAACGTTAAAGCTAGAGACACAATTGAAAACTTAACAAGCTCATTCTTACTTATTTTAGCGCTATCAGCTATAGAATAAAAAATAGACACTACATAAGCCAAAAAAAGCGGAATCATACCAAAAACAAAACTATCGGCTGTTACACTTGAAATACTTAAAAAATATGGTGGGCATAATGCTAATAGTATTAAGGTTAATTTTCCAAACGGCAGTTTCCTTACTGCAAACAGAATTAAAATGTACGAGACCATAAATCCGAAGAATCTCATCAATATAAATTCTGTTGAAACATTAAATTTTAAAATCTTACTTAGGAAAGATGCCAAAACAAATGGAAAATATTGAAACGGCATATAATTGACTGCCGTCACACTGATACGATAAACCTGTTTTGGAGTATAAGACAAGTTAGTATAATTCTTTTCCCAATTAATATCAATGGCCTGAATCTTCTTGTCAAAGAGTTTATTCTGAAAAGCTTTATCTATAAACTTATTTTGATTTATAGATATAACCCCTCCATATTTCGTATTATCATTATTCTTAGTTCTTAATATATCACCATTAGCAATTTGGAGACTTCTTACATAATGAATTTCTTCATCATACCAACTTGCTGGTTGTCTTACAAAAATAGATCCTATACCTAGAACAAGTAGCAAAATCGCTAAAACTGTTAAAACTCCTGCATAATAATCACTCTTAACCTTAAAAAAATCTTTCAATTTTATCATTTTTCCTCTTCTTCACATGCTTAAAAATAAAAACAGAAATTAGAAACCAAACAATCATCGTGAGCAAAAAGCTCATAGCAGCTCCTAAAATGCCTAACTCTTCAATACAAAAATTAGTACTGAGTTGGGAAATAACAAAAGCACCTCCATACGGTATCAAAAGATACTTTTGATATCGCATCGCAGTCAAAATATTATCAATTGCTGTTGCAAAGCTTCCCACAGCTCCACCAATCATAATAATCAAAAGTGTTAACCAGTAATCCTGTAAATTTTCACCATATAAAATTTCCAAAATTGATATTCCAAATAAACTACTACCCAAAATAACAAAAAGACTTAAAATCCCTAAGCACAAAAAAAGTCTTTTCTGCAAATTCTTAAAATGACTTAACTGATCATGCAAAATATAAACAGCCATCTCTGTAATCAGTGGCCTAAAGAAAAGCATCATCAAATTCATCACAAACGCTGGCATAAACAAAATGTTAAAAATGGTTTGTGCTCCGACTTGAATTTTTCCAACACTTTCTAAAAAATCTAATGAGTACTTAGGTTGATTGTAAATATAGATAATTAGAAATCCATTTAAAAAGAGTGGAAAACTCTCTTTTAACAGTTGAATTACTCTTAAAAATTCATTCTTTTGAAAAAATTTTGTTATAATAACTTTTTCAAAAGAATATGAGATACGCATATCAAAAAAGAATATGAAAGCATAAGAAATTATACAGACAAGTTTCAATGAGCATAATAAATCTCCGGTTGATAAAACAGAGAGCATAAAGGTAAAAAAGATTAACAGATTACGATATGTTAGTGATTTTCCTGCAACGTCTAACCTCTCCCTTTGTTGAAATAATCCTTGAAATAAATCTGATATTGCATCAGACAATCTATAAATAGCAATAAAAAAGACAACCTGACTCTTACTGTTGCTAAAATTCATAAAAAGCAAAAAAAATATTGTAGCAATAATCATTAACAATGATGTTAAAAGCCTGGCTAAAAAATAATTTGAAAATGAATACTTTTCTCCAATATCTGTTGCTTGAAAATTTCTTACCTGAAAAAGACCAATAACAACTAAAAGGTTACCAACTGAATAAGCATAAGCATATACATCTGAATCCGAAGTACTTAGAAATCTCGAAACAATCATCAACAAAACAACTGAAATTAAAGCTGAAGAAATACTTCCAGCCATATTCCAGATAAAATTTTTGCTTTGACTAGTATTTTTTATATTCATAATTACTTTTTATTTTTATCTAATGCTATTGCCTGAATTAAATTTCTCAATTTGACTTCATTTTTAGAAACTTTCTTAGTTAATTTATACTGATTAACCATTAAAAGAAAAATAATGAACAGGAACACAAAATTCGCCGGTGATTGAAATCCTAGTAATTTTGAAAAAAATATAATTATACTTGGAAAAATAGATAGTACCAACAAAATTGTTGAAAATAATAGCCAAAAAAAGCTTTCTTCAATTTGAAGATTTGATTTTCTTATACTTCGAAAAATCACAAAAAAGGTCACTAAAGCAACAAATGCTAGTATTAACTGTAAAGATAAAGTCATTCTATTTTTCCTTTCTAAAATTTTGAATAACAATTATAGAAGTAAACATATGAATCATATATTTGATTGATCTAGAAAGAGTTAAATAAGACTCGCCCGCTTCTCTATCTTTCATCTTAACTTGAACTTCTTTTACCTTAAACCCTCTACGAATTAAAAATGAAATTGTATCTGGTTCTGGAGTAAAGTTCACATTCATAGCAAACTGCTTAATTAATTCTTGATTAAACATCCTCATTCCAGATGTCGGATCTCCGATTCTTTTACCAGTCGTCAATTTAATCAAAAAACTAATAAGTGTATTACCTAACATTCGAAGAGAATTAGGGCGCTTGACAGTAACGAAACGTGAACCTATCACACAATCATTTCCTTCGTCAATTGCATCACTTAAATCTTTGATGTATTCTGGTAAATGCTGGCCATCACCATCAAATTGAACCGCTTTTTCATAACCATTTTTTAAAGCATATTTAAAACCTGTTTGAACTGCACCAGTTAATCCCAAGTTTTCAGGTAAATCAATGATATTAAATCCATTTTTGTGACAAATTTCAGAAGTAGCATCTTTTGAACCATCATTAATGACAACATAATCATAAAAGGGAAAATCATTCTCTAAATTACTTACAACTTTTTCAATGGACTCTTCCTCATTATAAGCAGGTATTATTACAAGTATTTTATTTTTCACTTACTCCACTCCTATCAAAATTTGATTTTTGGCTTCTTTCATAAAACTTCATCAACAGATTTGCAATAAAATTTGGCCAAAATAACTTAAACATCTCCAAATCTTCCTTGCTACGAACATTTTCTGATATTGTAGCTGAAGTCTCAGATTCACCATGAATTCGATGATACATAAGAACTTCATTGATGAATTGAAAACTTCCAACGTAGTGGCTACTGATATCATACCAAGCATACCAATCTAAATTTGTCCTGAAATCCTCCTTAAATCTAAATCCTGATAAATTAGCTCTATTATAAGACACCGATG
>OAQX01000092.1_pt1 | contig 25316 bp, 18 predicted proteins | sample 1475521 | NCBI WGS metagenome assembly OAQX01 (sample SAMEA3360657, study PRJEB22359) | human gut metagenome | biome: ENVO:urban biome; feature: ENVO:human-associated habitat; material: ENVO:feces | place: Bangladesh | collected 2011 | reverse complement strand
TACCTATTTTCGTCGTAACGAAAAGGTAATTTATGAATTCGGCGAATGGTATAACAAAGAGGTATCCATCCAATCGGACGATATCGACAAATTATTAGAAACGGTAAACTTAGAAGATACTTCGTATCCTACGACAGAATTAACAGAGGAAACTTCTGTGCTTAGCGAACAACTCGCTGTCGAAATCAATACTAAGGGATCCGATCATGATGAAAACAGGAAATAAAATACTCCCTTACTCACCATACTTAGGGATAAAAGGAAAAGAGCTATAATACATGTGATTATAGCTCTTTTGATTTTTAATCATCTAATATATTTTGTAAATCTCGCCGATTATAGTAAATATGACGAACCTCCATTACATCTTCAATTACTACATAAAAGATATAAAAGTTACGTACTATAATTTTATAATATGGATACTCACGTTGTTTCTTACTCGGATATACGGCAAAAGATTCTGGACAACTTAATCTTGTGTATATAGCAGCCTCAATATCTGTAATTAGCTGATGAGCTGCTTCTCTATTATGCAGAACATAAGTTATATAATCAACAATATGATTAAGTTCCTCTTCAAATAATGGTAAAATCGTTAGTCTATATTTCTGCTCCATCGATTCTCTCCCTTACGCGACGAAATACATCGGCACCAGAGTATCGAATTTTACTTTCTTTTGCTGCAGAATCAGCTTCATCCAAGGCGTACTCAATAGGATCTGTTAATGCTGAATATTGTTCAATACTCATTAACACCATAGTTCCATATCCATTCTTAGTTAAAAATACAGGCGAATTCGTTGTAATAACGGTTTCTTCAACTTCAGGAAATTTATTACGCAAGTCTGATACAGGTCTAATATTAATCAATATATACACCTCCTTATATCATAATTCTATCATTATTTTATTAATTTTACTAACAATATTATAGTAATAATAATTCAACTAAAAATGCCCTCCAAAAGGAGGGCATCTATTATATTAGAATTATACTTCTTTTATCGTTGTGCTTCGTAGGCTCTGAATAGTTTAGATAATAATTCAGGTGCCAAGCGCAATAGGTCAGGATTTTCACAGAAGGATACACGCAACTGTGTTCTGCCTGGATTATCTTCGCCTTTTTTACCGCTATAGAAACCATTAAGTGGAGCCATGAGGAGTGTATATTCTTTACCATCATCAAGGCTAACAGCACCGTGTTCAGCGCACCAAGAGGCAAATTCAACACCGTCAAAGCCAGGTTTCGCTACCTTGCGTACGTCGATAACAAAGTAAATAGACGCTTCTGGACGAGATACGATGAAATCAGGTTCGACCGCTTTGAAACCTTCGTGGAGTTCAAAGATCATTTGACGGTAGTAATCACGTTGTTGCTCATACCAGTTATGAAGGTCTGCATAACTTTCATGAGCCAAAGCACCGAAGATATATTGACCTAATGTATTAGCACTAAGGTTCGCTGTATATTCGGCTACAGATTTTTCATAGCACAATTTGTTATCCGTAATGATGGCGCCAATGCGTAGGCCACAAGCGTTCCATACCTTACTAGCTGTTTCAAGGCTGATGCGACGGCCTTCAATGCCAGGAACATCCTTATTGGTTAACGCCCAAATACTAGATGTTTCTTTCCCTTTTTCGTAAGCCAACTCGCGGTATGCTTCGTCAGAGATAATCCACAAATTATGTTTAACACATAATTTTGTATATTCAATCAATGTTTCTTTACTGAATAATTGACCTGTTGGGTTATCGTAAGGAATGATGAGCAACGCACCTGGTTTTGTATCGATGATACGTTGTTCTACAGTTTCAACGGATGGCAATTCAAATTCGCCGTTTTCATTAAGTTGACGCTCCACAGTAACTGTTTTACGGCCAATGCGAAGACCTACCGCATCATAATTTGTATAGGATGGGTTGAACATTAATAGAGGGCGTTCCTCTTCCCCAGCACCACCACATACGCCAAGCATGATAATTTCCATCGCCATAGATGCACCGTCTGTTACGAGTACATTAAGTCCTGTTGTATCAAAGCCTTGGCTGCGCAAAATGTGAAGGAAGGCTTCGCGGCATTCATCGGTACCTGTAGTTGGTACATACGGTACGATGCCTGTATGGAACGGGCTATTCACTCCGCCCAAATCGAACAACCGACGCTGCATGGCGGGATGCATAGGACGCATTACATTACCAATAGAACCATTCACCAAAATTGGTGGGTTCTTACGTTCCAAGAATTTAATTTGTCCTAGGCGAATGCCAGATGGCTTTCGAGCCATCATATACGGCGACAATTCTGGTTGTTTCATTGAGATCCAACTCCTCTAAAAAAGAAACTGCCTCGATAGGGAGGCTATATTAACTGTAAAAGTAACAAAACCACTACATACAGCCGCAGTTCTATTCTTTACAAAGATAAAGTACTAATATATTGATATATATAGATACCTAATATTATAGTGCTTTTACTATAGAAAATCTATAGTTTTATAATACAGACTTATGTACATATGACTGACTTATCAATTAGTGAAAACCAATCTCATAATATAACAAATATACCATGCATTATTAATGCAAAAATGAAAGAGCCCCTAGAGGCTCTTTCACAAGGATTATTAAATTTATAACCATTAGATAGTTACTTCAAGGCCTAAGCGCAAGTTACGACCTTGACCTGGCCACCAGTCACCAGGGTTACCCCAGCGAACGCTAGATTGTTCTGCATAGTATGTATCAAAGATATTGTTGATACGGCCAAATACAGTTACATTTTCGCGTACTCGGTAGTTAGCGCTGATGTCAGCCAACCAGTATGTTTTGCGAGGGAATACATTAGCAGCAGTACCAGGACGATCGATGATGCCGCGGATATCCAAGTGAGCATCCCATTTAGCATCATTGTAGTCAAGACCAGCATTAACTGCATGTTTAGGCACATAACCATCGCGATTAGCTTTGCGTGTAGGTGTTGCATCAATATGAGTATATGTATAGCCAAGACGGGCGGACAAGTGATTAGTCAATTGTTTACGTACGTCTGCATTGATGCCATATGCTTTTTCAGTATCGAAATTGCGATATTGGCCTGTGAAAGCTGCTGGATTTGTCATAACCCAACCGATTCTGTCCTTCGTATGACGGCTGAAGAAGCTGAGGTTACTGTTCCAAGTTTTACCGAATTTATGATGTACACCAAGGTCAAATTCACGACCTGTTTCAGGTTTCAAGTCGCGGTTGCCGTTAAAGCCATCGAATAATTGGTATGGTGTAGGAGCCAAGAAGTACTCTTTATACGCAGCATACACATTTGTTTTCGCATTTACATCATAACCAAGGCTGATGGATGGAGATGTATGAGTACCGAAGGAAGAATGATGGTCAATGCGGATACCAGGTGTTACAGTCCATTTAGGAGCGAACTTCCATTCATCTTGGATATAGTAAGATGCGTTTGTTAGTTTTACACCGCCCATGTTAACCACTTTATCTTGACGCCAGTCAAAGCCACCTACTACGGTATGGTCTTTAGCTTTGTATGTTACTTGATCACCGATACCACGAGTTTTTACATCTGTTGGGTAGTGATCATATTCTGTTTTATAGTGATTATTCATCACATAGAATTGATGGCTCCAACGATTGCTAATTTTGTTATTCCAAATAGCGCGCAAGGAATCATTTGCTTCATGACCATAACGGATATGGTTTAAAGCACCTAAATGGTCAGAGTACATTACATCGCCACGGTATGTATCGTAGGAAATTTTTACATCGTTTTTATCATTGATTTTGTTTCCTACCATAAAAGATGCATTATGGCTATTACCATGTTGAGGAATGCGCACGCCATGACCATCTTTATAGGAACCGATGATATCCTTTTGTACGCCTACACGCCAGTACCAATCATTTTTGCTACCTTCGTTGGTAATTGCGTATTGCTCTAAATCATTGCTACCGCCCATGACACGAAGCTTAGTTTGAACGCCTTGCTCAGGTTTTGCAGTAATTACATTCACAACACCACCGATGGCACCGGAACCATACAATGTAGAACCTGCACCACGTTGTACTTCTACGCGATCAATACCAGACATATCCTTCAAAATTGTCATCGGTGGATTCACACCTGCCGCACCCATATTGATGCCGTCTACCAAGTATAATACTTGGTCAGAACCATTGATACGGAATGCATTAGAATTTGTGTAACCTACGCCACCACCGTATGTATTGATATCTACACCTGGTACGATATTCAATGCTTCATTCATTGTTGTAGCATGGCGTTCGCGGATATCATCGCCTGTTACTACGCCTACGCTAGCTGGTACCTCAGAAAGTTGTTGTTCACTACGTGTTGCAGTAACAACAATGGTATGCGCTTCCTTCGCATCACCTGCGTCAGCCGCTAATACTTGGGTTGCACTCAATGTACTACCAAATACGAGGGCTAACCCTACATACATGGATAATCGTTTCATTTTGGATACTTTCATAAAAAACCTCCACACACATAAAATTACATACTATATATATATTGTGTCATAGATACCATTGCACGGGTCATAAATTGGGAATAACTCATGATCTGTGCAGAATCTACAAGAAACACACGATGGTTAGCAATAGCTTTGACACCTTGAAGGGCAGGATCTGAATAGAGCTGATCTGCCGATGCAGGCTTATAGCCATCAGAAGTATAGGACGCTGATGGAATGATAATCACGTCGGGGTTCATGCGAATCAAATCCTCACGCGTCCCATTATCATAGGCACCAAGACCCAATTCAGCAGCCGCATTGGTCACCTTCATATACTTACACATATCATCAAAGGTTGACCCCTTGCCACCATTTAGGCCAAATTGCGAGTAAAAAGCCACCACAGGACGAGGTCCTGTATGCTTATTGGCTAAATCCTCAACGGTTTTCAAATCTGCATCCATGCTAGCAATCATGGATTCATCAGAGGCATGTAGGAGCTCTGCAATCTCATGAATAGTAGCTTTTGCTTCTTCAACCGTAGTTGGCGTCTTGTACACATACACTGGAATTTGCATATTTCGCATTTCTCCAATCGCGTCAGGAGACATCCAGTTTGGAATTAATACCAGATCAGGTTGTACAGATAATAAGGACTCTGCAGAGGCTTTCACATGTTTTTCTACCTTGCTAGCCGCATCAGGCACATTATTTGGCAATGTACCAATCGCTGCCACTCGACTTGGGTCCACCAAGGATAACACGATATCCTCCGTACTCGTGCCAATAGGAACTATACGCTTTGGTTCATTAGCCACCGTAACAACTGTGCCTGTCCCATCTGTAACTTGATGTGTGGTCCCTGATGTCCCCGTCTGTGTAGGGCCACAGCCGACCACCAATAGTACCATCATGACGATGGCACAAATAATAGAAATTCTTTGCTTCATACTAACGACCTTCTATAACACCTTCTATGGAAATATATAACGACTGTAAATCTTGTAACATTTCTTGTGAAGCATCCCAGTAACCACGTTGAGAGGCTTCTAGCAAGATTTCTGTAATACGTTGCAAAGCCCAAGGGTTTACTTGGCGCATCCAATCTTGTACTGCTTTGTCTAAGGCATACTTATTAGCATACCCTTCGTAGATCCAATCTGGTACGACATCACTCGTAGCACCCCACCCAAAGGTATGGGAAACTACATTTGACATATCTGATGCCCCTTTATATCCGTGTTGCATCATGGCTTGAATAAATTTAGGATTCTGTGTTTCCCCTTGCACGACACGACGAATTTCATCACCTAAGGAGCGCATCACAACGCGACTACGATTCGAGCTATCACCCACATAAGCCCGTGGCGCACTGCCCTTTGCAGTACGCACCGCTGCAATGAGACCACCGTGATAGCTATAATAATCATCAGCGCTCATAATGTGCGTTTCCCGGTTATCTTCATTCTTAATGGTCACATCCATCGTAGTTAATCGACGCTGGAACAGCCTCATATCCTGAGGAATGTCCTTGTGCAGGTGAAAGCTACTCCACTGGCTATAAACTTGAGCAATATCTTGTAAAGACTCCCAGTTTTTGCCTTCAATCAAGGCACCTACACCCGTGCCATAAGCTTGGGGCGGATCGCCAAAGATGCGGAGTCTAGCCTTTTTAGTAGCCAATAGAGGGTCCTCACCTTGCTCAACGAGCCAGTCTACATCATCGTGAATATGCTTTTTCACGTAGTTGTCTTCCAACGACTCATCTAATTCTGCTACTAGTTCAACAGCCTTGTCGAGCCACCCAATTGCGGTAGGCATCATATCGCGAATGAGGCCACTGATGCGGCCCATCACATCGATGCGAGGACGCTGTAATTCGTCTAAAGGGATTACTTCTAGCCCCGATACACGACCACCTGACTGCCATTTAGGCCGAACCCCTAGCAAGTATAGAAACTCACCTAAACACTGACCATGACTTCTAGAGTTACTTGTAGCCCATAGAATGATACCTACTGTTTCAGGATATCGCTGTTCATTCAAAATATAATCAGCAATGACTTGATCTGCTAGCTCTATGCCTAATTGATAGGCGACCTTTGTAGGTAAAGCCCGTTCATCTAAACCATAGAAGTTACGTCCTGTAGGCAGTACATCAACTTGACCACTCGAAGGTGCACCCCCAGGTCCAGGCTCTACATACTGCCCTTGTAGGGCTCTAGAAATAGAAACAAGCTCGTTCTTCGTAGCTCCTAACTTAGGAATATACTCTTGAACGATAGCCTTTGCCAACGGTTCTAACCGTTCAGATACGGAGTAATCTGGCGTATTGACTACATAGCTTACAAAGCTACGCAACTCATCCCATATGCGGTCGATAATAACACTGTATCGTGTACCATCCTTATCAGTTTCTCCAGTATGTTCCTCAACATAGGACCAATCGTAGCCCAGTTCCTCTGCTATAACAGCAAGGCCCGATGCCATCTCACCTTGAGGGTTTCGGATAATAGCTGTAATAAATTCTTCTAAGTCTATCCCCTCAGGTCCTTGGCCTAAGATATGCAAACCATTACGCATCTGCATATGCTTTAAGTCACTCAGCTTTTCGTGAACCTCTGTAATCATATCACCTACTGCCATGGTGGCACCCCGATCTTCTTCAATAAGATGACAGGAGATGACTTTCTCTCTGATTACATTCTCTATATCTGATACACTCTCACGGTGTTCTTGCTCAAAATGACTATGCTCATCGAGCAAGGCCTCTAGTTCTTCAAACTCATCGTAAAGGCCCGCCGTCGTCATCGGCGGCGACAAGTGCCCCACCAAGCAGGCCGAGCTACGCCGTTTTGCCTGAATACCCTCCCCTATAATCGTAGTCCAATAGGGATAAATATTAGGCAAACTAGAGATACCAATTTCTGGATAACAACTAGAACTGAGGCCCGCCCCCTTACCGGGTAGCCATTCTAGGGATCCATGAGTACCAACGTGGATGACTGCATCCGCTTCAAAGACAGTTCGTACCCAATGGTAAAAGGCTAGATATTGATGCGGTGGAGGCAAACAGGAATCATGGTAAATAGCAGATACATTTTCCCCAAAGCCACGAGGCGGCTGTACCGTAATCCATAAATTGCCATTGGAAAACCCAGGGATGATAACTTCATCATCGTAAACGAATACATCTCCTGGCGCCTCGCCCCAAGATGCAACCATAGCCTTCTGTGTATCTTCTGGCAGTGTAGCAAAATATGCTCTATAATCATCGCTACTCATACGACCTTTCGCAGAGGCTAACAGCTCATCAGTGAGCATGGAACGGTCATTCGTCATATGAGAGGTAACCATATCCATCAACGCTGCACTCGTTTCTGGTACACTATCGATTGAATATCCTTTCGCTTGCATTTGACGCAACAATCGCAGCACCGACTCAGGTGTATCAAGACCTGCAGCGGACCCAATATTAGAGTTCTTCGGCGGATAATTATGTAATATAATGACTACCTTTCGTTCCGATACTGGAATGTGACGCAGCTTAGACCACTTAATAGCACGTTGTACCACAGCACCGATGCGTTCTTTCACAGGTAGGTACATATAGTGGCCCTGCTCATCAAAGGTCTGACAAGCCACAACACCGCCGTGGATAACGCCATCCAGCTCAGGCTGTGAAATAGATAGATTCACATCTAGTGGCGTCACACCTTGTGGATCTGCTGCCCAGGACTTTTCGTCCATGTATATGGTGTAGCCTTGAACGATAGGAACATCCTGTAATTTTAACTCCTCCAAGGTTTGAGCCCCTAAGGACTGGAAGGAGAATTTACATGTGTTGATGAGCACATCAAAGGGACATACATCCGTCCCAAAGAGATGGTTCATGGACAGCTTCATATTCGGAATACCCACGCGAGGATTCGAGCCATACTGTCCGTAAAAAATAATTGGGTTGTACTGATGTTTATAAATCTCTTCAAACAGGGCTTGCTGATACTCAATATCCCCCATGACCCACTCGTCTCGGTAAAAATATACCGCTATGGATGGCCATTCGCGATGCCCTTCAGCCTCCATAAACTCATCATAGGTTTCGTAGATATTGCCTTTACGGCCCATGATGGCCTGCCACGGAATATGATCTGGCTCCTCCCATTCAGAGACAGGTTTCGCGCTGAAAGCACCATTGATCAAGCGCACATAGTTCATGACACCACTAGTGCGGCGGTAACTTTCAAGACGAACTCGCTGTTCCTCACCTAAGTTCCGATAGAGAATATCTGTTTTCTTAGGCTCTACCACATCGATCCAGTATTTAGGATGATGCGCATATAGCCACCGCTCCAGACGTTCCAAAAATGGTGAATCTAAGCCCACCCCCATATTCGTCACGAGAACTACATCAGCAGCGCGAAGGCGGCTTTCAAAATCCCCATCCCAGAGAGGCGGTTTTTTCATGTTGCAAACGTCTACCTCCCCTTGTAAAAGCTCTGGATAGGTAGCGACAGCCTTTTCTATATATTGGATTTGTTTTCCTAAATTAGAAATATACATGAGACGACTCATGATTTACCTCCGCGATACCCGCAAAATACGTTCTGCCGAAATAGTATCCATGGCATAATAACTGCCATTCATCAATTGACATAATTTCTTAGCTAATCCTAGCTTGATAAATCCCGTTTCCGTGTCGATAACGATACAGTCTACCGGCAAAGTCCCTAAAATACGAGCCCATTGTTTGGCCTCTGCTACAGGGTCCTCTGAATCCCCTGACGTAGCACGACCATCGGTGATACAAATCATCTGTATACGCTCCGCTGAATGCTTGCGTAAGAGTCTATCACACATAGTATAGGCCGTACGTAGGCCTTGTGCCAATGGCGTTTTACCTCCTGTTGGCAATGTTGCCAATAATCTCTCGGCTCGCTCCACACTGCGCGTGAAGGGTAATAATACCTCTGCTGATTCCTTGCGAAATGCAATGAGCCCCACTGAATCACGATGAATATAGGAATCTCGTAACAAGCTCAAAATAGCAGCCTTTGTGGCCTCCATACGGTGGCGAGCTGCCATGGAGCCACTAGCATCTACCACAAAAAGCTGGTAGGCACCGATCCGTTTTTCCCGTGCTTTTCGGCGATAATCTTGGGGCTTCACCAGAATTGATAATCCCTTATCGCCTTGACGGCTCTCCTGATGTAGCTGAGCAGATTGTTGTAGTTGTTTTACTTTAGCAGCAATCCGCAACCGTTGATACGGCGCCGCTGCTCGTAATGTGTCTACTAAGGCCAAGTCCTCTAGAGCATGCTCGTCCTGATAAGCTCGAATCATGCGACCTCTCGTGTCCTTTGTCTTAGTCATAAGGCGGCGCCCTGAACCCTTGCGGTATTGTCTGTCCACCGTCTTAGATGATTCTAATTTCCACTGAAACATCTTATTTGCAATTTTAGCTACCATATCTGGCAATCCTAAAGCGGATATCCCGTCAGCCTCATTGCTATCAGCATTCAACGGATGATTCAGCCCCTGGGATATATAGTCAGAGTTATTAGCATCACTTGATGCATCTTGATCAGACCTACCAGAGTCTTCTTGGTCAGAGCTACTAGAATCTTCTTGATCAGACAGTTCATCCTCGGTTCCGTCCATATCGTTATGGGAATCTGCCGATTCACGTTGTTCCGATTGCACATCATCGGCGTCACTATCATTAGAATCCTTAGCACTATCCGAATCAGCTACCGTTGTAGCATCATTGGAGTCATTCTGTTCTTGTTTATTATTATCAGCCATACAATCCCCTTGTGAGGATTCCGACTCAGAGTCATCATTACGCTTCATACGATGTGGTAGTACGTAGAGCGCTGCCTGTTCAGCATGAACTGGTTTGCAGTATGAACTGCCCTCAAGAACAGCGAGTGACTTCATGACTTGTAACAATATATATTCAGCCCCATGACCTACAGTTCTTGCTTGTAATGCGTAGGATATAGCCAGTGAAAGCATGGCATCAGGAACAGCTACAGCTTGAACACTCTTATTGTCTATGAGAAAACCTATATCCTCAGATGAAGGAATGTCTATTGACTTAGATTCCACCTCAGATGGCCCATCATCTAGGTTTGTTTGATTACCACCAAATGTGGATATATCAATACATTGAATTTCTTCTCTATGTTGTTGCAATATTGCGATGCGAGACTCTAGAGAAGGCATCTCCATCGATACATGCACATCCACAAGCTCCCATTCCGCATCATCTAGAGTTTGATCCTCATGATTGATGGTCATGATCAGCAAGATTTGGCGACGCTTGGCCTCGACCAGTAGTGCATGTCGCACCTCTGGTGATAACACATGTCCATCATCGACAACCCAACAACGCGTGCCAGTGTCATCTAATAAACCGGAGGACATTACCATCTTGCCCTGTTCTAGAGAAGCCTCAAAATCGATAGACTCTTGTAACTGTGAGTTATCTACATAAACAGGTATTAAACGATAGGAAATTTGCCATTTCTCGAGGCACTGGCGAAGGATATAACTTTTACCAACACCAATACCACCAGAAATAACAATGGTATGAATCTGGTCATTTACAAGGCCGATTTTGAGGGCCTCTTGTACAGATGTATCCATGGTTAGCCCTCGAGCACTGCAGTTACCACTGTATCAATGCGATCTTCATCATGACCTTGCTCTTCAAAGGGCAATCGACGCAAACGGTGTTTCAAGGCTAATCGGGCAGCTACCTTGAGGTCTTCATCTATAATTTGATTGCGCCCCTGAAAGGCGGCATGAGCTCGAGCGGTGTGCATCATCGTAATATCTGGGCGATGACCATCAACGCCGACACCGATGCTGATGCTCGCAATCTTTAGCAGTACATCATCTGAAGGGATGACGCTTGGCAATAATTGGCGGGCTTGTAACAAGCGTTCGTGTAATGCTAGTTCCAAATCTTTATAGGATGCGATAAAGCCATTTGGGTCATCTCCAAAAGCAAGGCGGCGCTTGATAACCTCCATACGCTGTGCTGGGTCATGCTCCCCATAAACCATAACAGATAAGCCGAAACGGTCTAACAATTGAGGTCTAAGATCTCCCTCTTCTGGATTCATCGTTCCTACAAGGATGAAACGAGATGGATGGGAATGACTCACCCCTTCACGCTCAACTGTATTGACGCCCATGGCTGCTACGTCGAGCAAAATATCTACAATATGATCATCTAATAGATTTACCTCATCTACATAGAGAATATTTTGATGTGCAGCATGTAAAATGCCTGGTTCAAAGGCTTTTACCCCCTCTTGTAAAGCCTTTTCCAAGTTAATAGATCCCACCACTCGGTCTTCCGTGGCATTAATAGGCAGTTCTACAACGGTCATGGCAGATGAGCCTATTTCCATAGGAGGTAACAGATTTGCCAACGCTCGTACAGCCGTCGATTTAGCAGTGCCCTTTTCACCTTCGATCAACACACCGCCAATGGATGGATTGATGGCATTGAGCAAAAGGGCTAATTTCATTTCATCTTGACCAACAATCGCAGTAAATGGATATAACATAAGGCTAACCTCACTCAGAATTGCAATGTAAACTGCCAACAGACATAATAAATTAGTAATTCATAATAAGTTAGTAACTAAATTAGTAACTCATGAAAAATAAGTAATTCTCAATCAGTTAGTAACACATGATGAGATGCTACGTACCAGCTGCTAAGTATCCATAATCCTATTTAACTATTTTAGATTAGGATCAAAAGATATGTCCGTACTCGCATTGGTTTGCTTGAACTCATCAATGCTTGTAGTGCCCTTAGGGAATACAAAGATACGCTGTTGTTTGAAGTACGGATCATCGTAAACCGCTGCAGATAGATGGAATGCAGCACGCAAGTTTTCTGCCGTCAGCACCTCTCTCGGCGTACCTACGTCAATGATATGACCATCGCTAACTAGGACGAGCTTGGTACAATATTTAGCAGCCAATTCTAAATCGTGAACAACGATTAGAATCGTTTTACCTTCGTCGCATAATCTACGACCTTCATGGAAGATATCATCGGCGTAAACTAAATCGAGAGCCGCTGTTGGTTCATCTAATAAGAGCACCTCTGTTTGTTGTGCCAACGCCTTTGCTAGGAATACCCGTTGTCGCTCACCACCACTAAGGTTTTGTACAGATCGATTGCGCAGGTGATACACACCTACCTCTTTCATGGCCTTTTCTACGATAGCCTTATCGTCTGGGCCTTCTTGTTGCCACCATTTCAAATAAGGATAACGAGCTGTCATTACAATATCGATGGCTTCATAGTCAAAGGACACATTGACAGATTGCTGCATGTACGCCACATGATGAGCAATTTCCTTATCGCTCAAAGAGGCGATACTTTTACCATCCCACAAAACCTGGCCCCCAGATATAGGATAAAGGCCACGCAAGGTTTTTAATAGCGTTGTTTTACCAGAACCATTAGGCCCGATAATACCGACGAATTCACCACTATCAATAGAGAAGGACGCATCCTTTAGAATCGGGTTTTCCCCTAATGTAACGGATAAAGATTGAACATCTAATTTCATTAGGCCCCTCCTTTACTACGCAAGCGATGAAGTAAATATAAGAAATACGGTGCCCCTAAAAGAGCCGTCATAATACCTACGCGAATTTCTACTGGTTGTGCTACGACGCGACCTAAGGTATCGCAGAATACGAGGAATAGCGCACCACCAATGGCGGCCATGGGCAATAAGATGCGATGATCTGGTCCTACTAAGAGACGTACAATATGTGGCACCACAAGCCCTACGAATCCGATAGAACCGCTGACGCATACAGCGGTAGCAGTAATGACGGATGATAAGAATAGGAATAACATGCGATACACCATTACAGGCACACCTAGAGCGCGCGCCTCTGTGTCGCCGAGAACGAGTACATTTAAATGGCGCCCAAGCATCATTAAAATAACACTGCCTGTCATGATAGGTCCAACCGCCAATAGAACATGGTCCCAACGACGGAAATCGAGCCCCCCTACCATCCAGAATAAGAATTCACGCAACCGGTATTCATTAATCATCGTCAAGATACCGGAGGTAAAAGCCCCTAATAACATGCTCACAGCTACGCCAGCTAACAATAAGGTTGTCGTATCTAGCTTGTTATTACGCAATGTCAAAAGAATGGTAATACCAACGGATACAAAGGCCCCTACGAAAGCAAAGGCAGGCATATAAAACATCCCTAAGGATGTAAAGCCAAGGGCGATGGCAATAACGGCACCAAGCGATGCACCTGCAGATACGCCCATGATGCCAGGATCCGCCAATGGGTTAGAGAATACCCCTTGCATAACCGCACCAGCTAGTGCCAAGGCACCACCTACGAGTAAACCTATGATAAGACGTGGCATGCGGATAAACCACAACACCGCCTCTTGTTCAGCCGTAATAGGCTCTGTGAAATGTACAGGTATTCCCATACCATTTAAGATGCTTTGTATGCCCCCACCGATAGGAATCATAATGGTTCCTAGGTGTAGTGCCAATAGACTCACAATACACAGCAATACCCCAATTATGGCAATTGCCATGATGCGTTGTTTCTGTTTAGTCATGAGAATTCCTTTCTAACTGAGGATACACAGTATGCATAATGGCTAGCATGGCTTCACCAATATGCTGATTCATTGTATATAGGTATGCTGCTGGCAAGGGTTTAACTCTGTTTTCCCGTACAGCTGACAAATTCTGAAATGCGGGATTATCTAAATATCGACTGGCTAATGTCTTATCCATTCCCTTATAGGAGGGAATAAAAATATAATCTGGTTCCATCGCTATGACTCGTTCATCCCCAAAGGGCGTCCGTGGCGGTAATCCTAAAAGATCAGGTGCATTGTAGATACTCATATACTTACACATATCATCAAACAAACTACCTGTTCCTGTATAACCATCCATGGAGGATACAAAGAGTACACTTTTACGCTGTTCTACAGGAATAGAGGCCCCTAGCCGTTTCATCTCATCTAATTCACGACGAATCTTCTGGGTATACAATTGACCCTTTTCATCCTCCCCAACCACATGCGCAATATCCGTTATATTATGAATGACTTCCTCTACCGTAGACGGTGTCGGTACTACAACAGTAGGTATACCCATGTGGCGCAAACCGTCAATAACATCTGCACTCGTGTAATCTGGAGCGATGACGAGATCTGGTTTCAAGGCTATAACCTTCTCCAATGGATAGGAACCCAACACCGGTTTTACGAGTTTAGCTCGCTTTGCTTCCAAGGAGTACTCCTCATAGGTAGATAATTTATTAATACCCACCAGGCGATTGGGCTCTATAAGTCCTAATAAAATCGTATCTGCTGCGGAAGATAATGCTAAAATACGCTCTGGATGCTCAGGAACACCTACGCGAACACCATCATAGCTTTCAACATAACGCATAGGACTTGTGACGGATTCTCTAGGTTGAAATCCACAACCTGCTATACATATACAAAGAAGTATCATCAAGCATATGAGGAGGTTGGTCTTCTTATTCATGGTGATACTCCTTGTATTGTTCTACGAAAAAGTAAATAACTACTAGAATTTTTGAGTGTAGCTCAATTGATAGTTGAATGGTTCATCCCAGTATTCCCAGTCACCATTAGAGATAACGTTGTGACGATTCAACAAGTTACGCGCATCGAGGCGTAAGGAAGAGTTTTCATTAAATTGATACCCTACATAGGCATTCCAAGCTACAAGATTTGGATTGGTACCGCCATCGCGGTTCTTCATACGTTTTGTAACAAAGTTGATGCTAGTGCCGGCAGTCCAAGTCGAGCTGTTATAGTGAAGCCCCCCTGTAAACTGCAATTTAGGGTTCGCTTGTTTCCAATAGGTTTTATCGATTTCTCGTTGTTTAGGATTGGAGTACGATGCGCCAACAGTCATTTTCAAATGATCCGTTAATTTGCGGCCATACTGAGCTTCAATGCCCACATTTCTATAACGACCACCATTTACACGGATTGTATTCTTACCGTTGCTATCTGGCTTCCAGGAGAAGAAGTTCTTAAAGTCCATATAGAATGCGGCTACCTTCCAACTATCCTTGTCGGTAATGTGCTTGTAGCCCAATTCATAGTTCCAACCTTCTTCAGGTTTCAAATTACGTCCACTCACAGAGGCATAGCCTTTGTTAATCTTCTTGAAAGTATCACTAAGGTTCGGCATTCTAAATGCTTTACCAACATTCATATACATAGAGGATTCTTTGTTGATGCGATGTTGCAATTGGAACTGCGGTGTCAATACCTTTTGATTTCTCACAGGATCCTTAATATCGGAATAGCGCAAACCTAAAATCCCGGTCCATTTCGGGTTAAATTGATGAGAATAGGTTCCATAAAGGGCCAAGCTATTACGATGCGGATTGCCATAGTACGGACCAGCAGTAGTCTTATAGGTTTCACGTTTACCAAGCACACCGGCAATTAAGTAATCTTTACCATCCCGGAAATCCCATTCATGTTGCACATCAAAACCATATTGGCGTGCAATATAGTTGTTATCGCTTACAGTATATACTTTTTTACTGTGCACACGACTTTTACCATACAAATCTCTATCATTATAGAATAGTGTACCTGTCGTATTACGATCCTTATAAATCAAGGACACATTATTTTTTGTATCATGATAAGCATATGTTGTAGAGTGGAGCTTTTGCTTGATAGGATTTGTTTCCGTACTCAACTGTGCAAAGGAGGAGTTACCTTCAAAACGGCTAAAGTTTAAGGTCAACTTATCGTTCAATTTACCGCTCATAAATACACCTAAGGAGTTGCCCTTATCACGAGCTGTGTAATATTCATAGCCTCTAGCATAGCCGCCAATATCTGAGCGAATAGGTGTTTCTGGGTCTTGAGCACCAAAGAAGTTACGTTCCACACCAATTAAGAATCGCGGTGTACCATAGCTGAGTTTATAGGTTTGGCTACCCATGTTGCCAAAGCCTACGGTAGCTGAACCGCCTTCTTTGGTTGGGGTTTTCGTAATGACATTAATAACACCGCTCATCGCATCAGAGCCATATAGAGCAGATGCGGCGCCTTTGAGCACCTCAACGCGCTCAATGGATCCTGTTGGAATCGAACTGAGGCCACCCTTACCATTAAGGTTCATAGGCACACCATTTACGAGGACTAAAGAGCCCCGTTCAAGGCCACGAATATTTACACGGCTATCCATAGCACCATATTCAAGGCCTGATGCACCATAGGAAAAGGACGTAACACCAGGTACCATATTCACCGCATCAAAGGCATTTTTAGCACCACTATTTACTAAATCCTTTTGGGTAATAACATCCATCGCTGCTGGCGTATCTAAATCGAGCAAGGCCATACGATTAGCAGTTACGTTAATAGTATGGCTTTCAGTAGCTCCACTAGCTTCAGTAGCTGCCGTTACACCTGTGCTATCTGGTGTCGCAGAAACTTCTGCTGCATATCCATTCACGGATAAGCCCATCAATGCCAACCCAACAAGTATAGAAGTACGTCTCTTACTTTGTGTTTTCATAACCAATACCTCACTTATACACATATGCTTTCATATAAACCACATAATTGTATTATTACACATTTATTTAGGCCACACAAAACCTATACCCCCTACCACTACTATGTTTCTAGCAGATCTATCCTAAATAAATATTAGAATTTTTGTGTATAGCTTAATTCGTAGTTAAATGGTGCATCCCAGTATTCATAGTCACCATTGGATACTACATTATGACGGTTCAAGAGGTTGCGTGCATCAAGGCGCAATGTAGCGTCTTTGTTGAAGTGATACCCTACATAAGCATTCCATTGAACAATGTTAGGATTCAATCCACCATCGCGATTGCGCAATCGTTTTGTTACAAAGTTCAAAGATGTACCTGCATCCCATGTGGCGCTTTTATAATGAATGCCTGTTGTAAACTGCAACTTAGGAGCCGCTTGTTTCCAGTAATTTTGATTCATTTCCTTTTGTTTTGGATTAGAGTAAGAACCGCTAACACTCATTTTGAGGCGATCAGATAAGCGTCTATTGTACTCTGCTTCAATACCAACATTGTGGAATTTACCGCCGTTTACGCGTACCGTTGGACGGCCATTGGCATCAGGCTGCCATTGGAAGAAATTCTTGAAGTCCATATAGAATACATCTACCTTCCAGCTATCCTTCTTATTCATACGTTTATAGCCTAGTTCATAGTTCCAACCCTCTTCAGGTTTAAGATTTTTGCCACTTACCGCTGTATATTGGCGGTTCACACTGCGAAATGCATCACTCAAGCTAGGCATTGTGTATGCTTTACCAATATTCAAATACATGGAAGAGTCTTTATTGATGGTATGCAACACTTGGAATTGAGGTGTAAGTACATGTTGGTCCTTAATAGGATCACTAATAGCGGTATAACGCAACCCTAAAATGGCAGTCCATTTTGGATTAATTTCCCGGGAATAGCTGCTATACACCGCATAGATATTACGATGAGGACGTGTATACACAGGGGCCTGTGTAGCGCGATAGGTTTCTTGTTTACCTGTAATACCAGCAATCAAGTAATCCTTACCACCTCTAAAGTCCCATTCGTGCTGTACATCCATACCATATTGACGGGCTACATAACTAGTATCTGTCGGTTTGAACTGTTTGGCACTATGAACGCGGCTTTCACCACGCATAGTACGGTCATTATAGAACAAGGTGCCTGTCGTATTATCATCCTTGTAAATCAAGGATACGTTGTTGCGGTCATCCTTGTAATTATAGGTCGTAGAATGACGGGCCTGTCTCATAGGATTTATTTCTGTACTAATCAAGCCAAAGGATGAACGGCTTTCGGCGCGATTATAGTTTAAGGTTACCTTATCTGAAAGCTTGCCACTCATAAACACACCTAAGGAGTTACCTTTATTGCGCGTAGTGTAGTAGTCGTAGCCCTTACGACCTGTATAGTCATATCGCACCGGTGTGGATGGATCTTGAGCCCCCCAGTATTTTCTATCGATGCCAAAGAGGAATCGATCAGTACCATAGGAAAGGTCAAATCGCTTAGAGCCTCGATTGCCCACAGCTACCGTAGCGGAACCGCCTTCTTTGGAAGGCGTCTTTGTAATGATATTTATGACGCCACCTAAAGCTTCTGCTCCATATAAGGTAGACGATGCCCCCTTTACAACCTCAATACGCTCAATCGCACTCGTAGGAATAGCACCAATTCCACTTTTACCATTTAAATTCATAGGTACACTATTTACGAGAACTAGTGCACCTCGGTCTAGGCCACGAATATTCGTACGGCTATCCATACCGCCGAAATCTGCACCAGACGCACTAAAGGAGTTGATAGTTACACCTGGCACATTAGCTACCGCATCAAAGGCTGTCTTGGCACCACTGTTTTGTATATCCTCTTGAGTAATAACAGAGGTTGATACCGGTGTATCTAAATCTAAGAGAGCTGTGCGGTTGGCTGTAACATTAATGGTAACTTCTTCTTCATTATTGTTTGGTGTTACATCGGCAGCATACCCGTTAATTGACATAGCAGTTAATGCCATGAGCACTGCTACATATACTTGTTTATTTATTCGTTTCATCATCCACGCCTCTTTTTATCAGTTATTCCATATGATATATAATGTTCAATCGTCCATTCGGTAATGTTTGTACCGTGGCGGACACGCCGTATATATGGCGAATTGTATCCTCTGTTAACACTTCATGAGGAGTACCTGTACATACTACAGAACCGTCTTTAAGAGCAATGAGGCGGTCACAATAGATAGCTGCTAAGTTCAAATCATGAATAGCGGCTACCACTGTTGCATCAAGGCGTTTTACAATCGTCATCAGCTCGAGCTGATACTTAATATCTAGGTGGTTTGTAGGCTCATCTAGTACAAGGCATTCTGTGCGTTGTGCTAAAGCACGCGCCAAGATAACGCGCTGCTGCTCACCACCAGATAAGGTATTAAAATTACGACTTTCAAAATCACTAAGGCCGACTTGAGCCAGCGCATGACGGGCAATTTCATAGTCATCAAGTTGATCTCTATCGAGTAGTCCTTTATAAGGGGAACGTCCCATAAGGACCATTTCAAGAACAGAAAAATCAAAGTTAACCGTACTATGCTGGGCTACCACAGCCATTTTTAAGGCTGTATCACGATGGCTTAAGGAGCTCATTTCTGTACCATCAAAGAAAATCTTCCCATAATTAGGTTGCAGTACGCGGTATAAGCATTTTAAAAACGTACTTTTACCACTACCATTCGGCCCAATAATACCAACAAACTCCTTATCTCGTATATCTAAGGATATATCGTGGAGAATTGTTTTAGCTCCAAATGAAACTTGGATATTATCTGCTTGTATGTTCATTATTCCCCTCCAAATCCATAATTCTTACGCACCAACATGTACACAAAGGTTGGCGCACCGATGAGAGAAATGAGAATGCCAATGGGCAATTCTGCATGAGGAATAATGCAACGGCAGAGACCATCAGCAATGACGAGGAAAATACTACCTCCTAATGCACTGAAGGGAATCAAGGTCCAATGATTAGTCCCAATCGTCATGCGCACAAGGTGAGGAATTAAAAGGCCTACAAAGCCAATCATGCCCGCTGCGTATACTACAAAACCGATGATAAGAGAGCTAATGATCAAATACACTTGTCGGTACATATGTAGGTCACGACCTAATGTTATGGCTACCTCATCACCGAGAAGCATCATGTTCAAAATTCTACTCTGAGACCAGAAGAATAGAATGCTCACGAGAACAACAATGGTAATAACAGGCAACATATCCCATTTAGCACCAGCAAAGCTCCCCATCAACCAATACGTAATGGTTTGGATGCCTTCCTTATCATCTGCTAAGTACACCACAAAGCTAGAGAAGGAACTGCACACAGCGCTTAATGCCAATCCGCCTAGAATTAATTTCACAGAATTAGGTCGGCCCCCTAGGTTAGATATAAACAATACACCGAAGGAAATCGCCATAGCCCCAATAAAGGCCATAACACCGACGAAGTTCTCCCCAAACATAACGCCAATACCAAATAGAATAGCTACGGTAGCACCAAGGGATGCACCAGAAGAAATCCCCAAGATATATGGGTCTGCTAAGGGGTTCTTAACGATGGCTTGCATGATAACGCCCGAAACGGCAAGGCCTGCACCGATAATGGCAGCCATCAATAGCCGTGGCATACGTAATAGCCATATAATCGTCTGTTCTGGACCATTCATAGGATCGTCAATAGCCAATGGACTAGAAAATTGACCCATTACAATATTAAAAATTTGAGAAAATGAAAACTGTACTGTACCAACAGAAAGTCCCCATAGTATAGCTAATGCTAGCACCCCTATGAGGACAACTCCGCCAGCAGTATATCCAACACGTTTTAGCATACTGCTCCTTTATTAGTGAATTAAATCGGGTACTCCTTGAGGGTAAAGATCTGGATACAAACCATGTGATACGATGTCAATGCCATCGGATAATCGAATACCAGGACTATAAACTGCGAGGAGTGGCAAGAAATAGACGCGCTTATTGCGCAATGCATTTACCCCTTGTAGGCCAGGCTGTGTCAAAACATAGTTCATAATCGTATCCGCTTGACTATATTCACCATCAGATACAATCAAGAATATAACATCAGGATTTTCTTCCACCACATCCTCCATACTAATGGATGGTGTATCTGTATCAATTACATCGGCATGTAAGGAATCCCCTATATTACCAGCTAATGTCTTATGTCCATACAAGCGGAACTGCTTTCCTGTAACCTCAACAAATAATGCTTTTGGCGCCTTTTCATGAGATGTTTGAGCTACTGTATGCGCTACAGATTGTTCCATATCGTGAATCAGCTTTTCTGCCTCCATGTTACGGTTAAAGATACGCCCTAAATCGCGAATATATTGGTACTCCATATCCATGGTCAGTGCAGATTGTGCGCCCAGTGAGGATTCTGCAATATACACATTTGCATGTCGTGCCCGCCAGAACGCAGGGGTTCGTAATCCTTTATTGGTGAAAGTAGACCGCCAACCAACTAGTAGATCGGGCTTCATCATCAGTACGCTTTCTAAGTTAGCGTATTTCATATCCTTATACGGAATGTTATCGTATGCTTCACGATATTCTGGTCGCACATATTTACGATTTGGAATTCCCATCCCCGCTACAATACGGTTGCCTTCTCCAAGAGCAATGATGGTTTCAATGGAATTTTGCCACATCGCCACAACGCGCTCTGGTACTACCATATATGTACTTTCAAAAGGTTCCCCTCGGCGCACATAGGACTTGATTGTTACCGGTGGCTGTAATTCGACATGCGTCGGTGTAGACTGATGGTCCTCAACAGTTACCTGCTGAGGACCACAACCTACGCATAGTAATAGACATAGTATTAATGCGCTAAATCTAATCATTAGAATTTATATTTCGCCCCAATCATGAAGGAACGTGCTGGCATAGCCGCACTACCACGACCATTGTAAGCACTATAGCTTGTTTCATATGCGCGGTTAAGAACATTGTTTACTACAATGTACGCAGTTAAATCTTTTGTGACATCATAGTTGAGGTTCCAGTCCACGATTAGGAAACGTCTATGAGTGAACGCATAGTCGCTGTTGCCAGTGTACCAGTTAATTAACAAGCCGGAGTATAGACGCTTGTTATCGTAAGAAATATTCAATGCATAGTGGTTTTGTGGACGCAAGCTGTTAATAGCCACGTTAATATCATCACTATTGTTATAGCCCCAGTTTGGATCAAGAACCCAACCGCCTTTGGACATCCATTTATCCTTCATATGAGAGTAAGATGCACTCATTGTTACATGTTTGTTCAGTTTATGATCCACTGTAATGTTAAAGGACTGTTTGTTTTCTTTCGCGTTAACCGCTGTTTTTTCAAAATCACCAGATGTACTGTTCCAAATTGGCAATGTTGCAATAGCGTTTTTCATGCGTGTGTAATCATAGTGAACAGCAACAGTTGTGTTGTTATCTTTACCAAATGTATGTTGAATGCCCCATGTGAAAGCATCGCCTTTTTCGTCATCTAATGGTGTATTGTATACGCCATCAACTGCACTGTAATCACCTGTTTTAAGTGGTCGCAAGATGCGCGTCCAACCAGCGTACATACTAGTCTTTTTATTAAGCTTGAATTGACCATGTAAGCTAGGTGTTAAGGCACTTACACTACCTTTGCCTTGGGAATCGCCACTACCGCTACCTTGGATACTACCGTAATGAACATAGCGCAATGCTGGTGTTAACTCTACATTGTTACCAATGTAAATTTTATCTTGTACGTACGCATATAGCGTATTACGACGAATATCAGAAGAGACCACACTGCCATTACGTTTTTTAGAGCGAGAATTTAATTGGGCATGGCTGTAATCGATATTAGCGATGATATCATGCTTATCGAGCTGACGTGTCCACTGTAATTCAATACCATTTTTAGACTCTTTATACCAGCTATTTGGGCTACCTGCCATACCACCTGTTTCAGCAATCCATTGACGCAATGCATCACGATTATCTGGGAATGGAGCCAAATTAGCATCTACCCAATTATTAAATTGCTCAACAGTAGCACCATTAGGGAATGCTGCAGCATAAGCTGCACGCGCTGCTGCTCCACCAAGCTTAGACCATGTATAGGTATCACGACCTTCATAACGATGTGTTAAGCGATACAATCTAACAAAGCTTTCCATTTGTCCTTGACGGTCAAATGTATATTTTAAATCTGTGTCTAAGTTTTTGAACTTACTATAGGAACCATAGTTACCATCTAAGGCATACAAGTTATGATACCCAGGATTTCTAGAGTCACCATACAATTTTGGTGCGTAGCCTTGAGGGTTCTCTGATGGATCTACATAGCGTGCATCTGTTTTGAGCTTGCGGTTAGCATCTACCTGACCCACTTCAGCATTGAAGATGATACGACGCCAATCATCAGCATTCCAGTATTTACGGCTTGGTGTGGAAATAGGATAGCCATCATGACCTTGTTTGTAGTTTACAGAGAACTGTAAACTTTGTTTTTTATTAAATTCATGATCAATACGAGCATTAAAGCCTTGTTCACGCCATTTAGAGCCTGTAAGAGTTGCGACTTCACCAGTATCGCCGTCTTTATATTTTGTATCTTGAGACATAGTCCGTGTAGCTGTCACAAAATAACCAGTAGAAGCATTTTTGCCTGCTGCACCTTGTAATGTTAAGTTGTAGCTATGTTTATTCCAGCTACCAGTAGATAAATCAACGGAACCGCTGAAATCGCCCTTACCACGGCGTGTAATGATATTGATTACACCACCTGTAGCATCAGAACCATATTGAGAAGCGCCTGGGCCTTTGATAACTTCGATTTTATCGATAGCATCCATATTTGTTACTTCATCAATATTAACGCCTGTAGATTTAGAACCTCTTTCAGAGCTATCACCTAAACGACCAGATGTAATATTGTCTACACGACGACCATCAACCAATACAACAACGCGGGAGTCGCCATTGATGGAAACCCCATTGTTATAGAATTGGTAGCCATACTCGCCACCACGGTAACCAGGGTTTTGGAATGTAACGCCTGGTACGCGTTTAATCGCTTCTGTTACATCGCGATAATGACGCTTTTCAATCTCTTCACGAGTGATAACTTTTACGTCACCACCAGTACGATAATAGGATTGTTCAGTAATAGTATTACCGTATTCATCCTTTGCCGCATCAGCTTTAACACTAATGTTATGAACCTCATAACCCTTAAAGTTTTCATCATACGCATACGCTTGATACGTTCCAAGTACTAACGTTGCTGCGATAGCAGCAGATAAAAGACGACGACGTTTCATATTCCCTCCACACACAATAAAACTATAATAATGTTAATCTCTATATATGCCACTTATGTACTCTCAAGAATTATGCCTACACACATACATAATTCATACACTATTGGCCTCGAGAGATTAGTTATAACCATAATCTACATTAATCGTAATCGTAACTGGGCCACCTGTTGTATTTTCAATACCACCAGAGCTCGCCACGAGGTTTGCAGCAGCATTATCAAGAATGCTAGAACCACTACTGCTAATCATATCAGCACCAGCAAAATTACCTTCACTATCAAAGGTAACATTAAAAGAAACCGTACCACTAAGTCCTCGGCGTACCGCCTGTTGCGGCATTACTTTGTTATCATTAACACGGCTAATATAACCAGAGCTATCATAGGAGCCGCCAGGGCTTTTATTCACGCCTGGACCTGGTGGACCATCATTAGACCCAAGACCATCTGTAGAATCCCCATTATGACCAGTTGGTCCATTATTAAGGCCTGGCACATTTCCGGCACCTGGATTACCTACAGGATCATTATTATTACCATTCAGGTTTACCGATGCAGTTTCATTGCCACCTAAGTAAGGATTTAGATTTTTTAATCCCTCTGTAGGTTTCCCTGATAAATCAGGTAACACACTGCCAGCCTTGCCACCGCCTGCAACAGGCTTGTCGTCAGGCTGAGTCTTTAGTTCCTCGGGCTTCTTCGCTTCAGGAGGTTCTTGTTGCCCCATATCTAGGTTGATAACCAAGTCTTTTTTAGGGGTCTCCGGCGGCTTCAAATGGCCGAACCAATTTCCTAAAACACCCCAATA
>OAQX01000088.1_pt1 | contig 26534 bp, 16 predicted proteins | sample 1475521 | NCBI WGS metagenome assembly OAQX01 (sample SAMEA3360657, study PRJEB22359) | human gut metagenome | biome: ENVO:urban biome; feature: ENVO:human-associated habitat; material: ENVO:feces | place: Bangladesh | collected 2011 | reverse complement strand
CAATGGCGAAGCGCTGGAGGAATACGTTAAACCTATCGGCGGCGGTTATTTTTTTGCGCTGCCGGGGGTGAAGGACACGAACGATTATCTGGGAAGGGCGCTATTACAGGTTTGAACGACGCAAATATGCCCGATGCGCAGGTTTATCGGGCATGAGTTTGGTGCACAAATTATTAATCACTTGTAGGTCGGGTAAGGCGTTCACGCCGCATCCGGCAAGCTTTTACCAGTACTGCGAATCCTGCTGAAAGCACACAGCTTTTTTCATCTCTGTCATCACTCTGTCATCTTTCCAGTAGAAACTAATGTCACCGAAATGGGTGTTTATCGTTAAATATAAGTGAATATATTGTTGCAATGAATGCGAGATCTGTTGTACTTATTAAGTAGCAGCGGAAGTTCCCGGCAGTGATAGTCAGTCACTATGGAGATCGCGGATGGTAACGTCCTGTACTGGACATGTTTTAGATAATCAGCGCGCCACCACTCGCGGAGATTTCTCCTCCGGTAGTCATCTCGTCACTTTGTATTTTCAACCTCATCCTTTCTTTTCATGTGTTACCGACGCCGTAAACGGTGCGCGTAGCCGTTTTTCGGCATTTTATCCAAAAGCAAACTATGGCTTACAAGGAAGCCAACCCTCTGATGTTCGTGCGCATAATCGCGCTGCCAACGGCGCGTGTGATGAATACAAACAACTCAAGGTGCTCTCCATGGGAAGACAAAAAGCAGTGATCAAAGCTCGTCGCGAGGCAAAACGTGTGCTGAGACGGGATTCGCGCAGCCATAAGCAGCGTGAAGAAGAATCGGTCACCTCGCTTGTGCAGATGAGCGGCGTAGAAGCCATTGGTATGGCCCGCGACAGTCGCGATACCTCGCCCATCCTCGCGCGAAATGAAGCGCAATTGCACTATCTGAAGGCTATTGAGAGTAAGCAGCTGATATTCGCCACGGGCGAAGCCGGGTGCGGAAAAACCTGGATCAGCGCAGCAAAAGCGGCAGAGGCCCTGATACATAAGGATGTCGACAGGATTATCGTCACCCGTCCAGTTCTGCAAGCCGATGAAGATCTTGGCTTCTTACCTGGAGATATCGCAGAAAAGTTTGCTCCCTATTTTCGTCCGGTCTACGACGTGCTGGTCCGGCGCTTAGGGGCTTCCTTTATGCAGTACTGCCTGCGACCGGAAATAGGGAAGGTGGAAATTGCGCCGTTCGCCTATATGCGTGGACGTACCTTTGAAAATGCAGTCGTCATTCTTGACGAGGCGCAGAATGTGACTGCCGCGCAAATGAAAATGTTTTTAACCCGCCTCGGGGAGAACGTGACGGTTATCGTCAACGGTGATATCACGCAATGCGATTTGCCTCGCGGCGTGCGCTCCGGATTAAGTGACGCGCTGGAACGTTTCGAAGAAGATGAAATGGTCGGGATCGTCCGATTCGGTAAAGAGGATTGCGTACGTTCGGCACTTTGCCAACGTACGCTACATGCATACAGTTAAGTGTATTATCGGCGCAGAGCCCGGGCGAACCGGGCTTTGTTTTATTTCATTAACAGCAAAGACTTTCACTTCAGGTTAACGTTCTGGGGGCGACTTTGAGCGTGTTGATAAGCTGAAATGAATTCTGGTTTAGATACTTTTACCAGGCATTTTTCGTCATAGCACGCGACCAATGTAATGCCGCCAGCGCGGAGAGTTTTTTGCCTATCTTTTTCCAGCCATTCAACCTGTACAGGAGGTCTGGTGCCAATTTTGCGTATGAGGTTTAATCAACAATGGGCCAAAATTTGACTGACTGATTAACACCGAATATATTCTCCTGATTTTATTTTTTAGGGATAATATTAAAAATATAAGGTTAATCTTAATTAAATTTTTGGCTAATATTGTGTGTTGTTATTTTTTGTGGACGGCAAGCCGCAATGGCAAAATAGGTATGGTTGTAATAATCAAAACATGATACTAACTATATATAGATCGTTGAATTGTTGGCATGTAACTCGCTACAGCGAGTAGCGTTAGTAATGAAATATAATCAACATGGATAGGTGAAGATTAATTATGAGCTTTATGGTTTTTGTAACTTGTTTGACAATTGCATTTGCCGCCGGTTTTGCTGTTGCCAGAAAATTGACACTCCGAAAAGTTGCCTCATCGGTAATCATCACTAGATCGCAACCAGTCCCTTCCTCTGCAACTTCCCCTGCGGCTAAGACGTCGACAAGGAGCTATACACCGCAGAAAACCTATCGTGACTCTCGTTGGCAAGAACGAGATGAGTTGTTCCAGGGAATGGTTGCCGAAGGTATTTTATTGGAAGGAAAAGAGTGGTTAATTACGCGTTGTGAAAAAATCTATTTTGATAATCTGGAGAAATGGTTTGGACATTATTGTCATATCCATTGCCAGGTCTCTCTGGGGCGCTTGATCAACTTTCCAGAACAACCCGAGTTTAGCGAAGAAGAAAGAAAGCGTTTCTTTGCAATTTATAATGGAATGGCAATGGATTATGTTCTGGTTTCAAAGAAGAACAATAAAATAGTCTGTGTTATTGAGCTGGATGATCCGAGTCATGAAAGGGCAGATCGCATTATTCGTGACCGTTGGTTGAATACGATTATGACTATTGCACGGGTGCCTTTTGTACGAGCTTCTGTCACTAAATTGGATGAAATCCCTCCGGTCTGGGATACCCGTGACAAAATGCGCCCATTAGCCGCGGCGACAAAGGGTGAACCGTTGCATTAACTAAGTACCCCGGTCGGGGCTTCTCATCCCCCTGTGTGTGCAATATACGAAAAAAAAGCCCGTACCTTCGTACGAGCTCTTCTTTAAAGATGGCGGTGAGGGGGGGATTGACTCGCTTCGCTCGCCCTGCGGGCAGCCCGCTCACTGCGTTCACGGTCTGTCCAACTGGCTGTCGCCAGTTGTCGAACCCCGGTCGGGGCTTCTCATCCCCCTGTGTGTGCAATATACGAAAAAAAAGCCCGTACCTTCGTACGAGCTCTTCTTTAAAGATGGCGGTGAGGGGGACCGCCTGAAATAAATCTGACTTAATCCAGGGGTGTTATATAATTTCATTATAAACAATGTATTACACTTTTTATTGTCCGATATTATCTAATGTATTCTTAGTGAAGCGAGAGACTAATGGCATACTGGATGGCATACCAGAGTGACGGGAATTAGCGTATGGCAGTATTGACGGATACGAAAGCAAGACATATCAAACCTGATGACAAACCATTGCCCCATGGGGGAATTACCGGACTGACCCTTCATCCTTCTTCAGTAAAGGGGCGGGGGAAATGGGTTTTTCGTTATGTAAGTCCGGTGACACAAAAAAGACGTAATGCTGGATTGGGAACTTACCCAGAGGTCAGTATTGCTGAAGCTGCACGTACTGCCCGGATAATGCGAGAGCAACTTGCTGCAGGTGATGATCCTCTGGAGATTAAAAAGGCTGAATCTGAGAAAGTCGCTATCCCAACATTTGCCGATGCAGCCAGGCGTGTACATGCAGAACTGTCTCCTGGATGGGAAAATCCAAAGCATGTAAGGCAGTGGTTATCGACGCTTGAGAATTACGCGTTTCCTCAACTGGGAGCAAAAACGCTGGATTCGATTACGGCTGCGGATGTGGCAGAAACACTGCGTCCAGTCTGGTTAACCTTGTCAGAAACGGCAAGCCGGGTTAAACAGCGCATTCATGTTGTTATGCAGTGGGGATGGGCGCACGGTTTTTGTGTAGCAAATCCTGTTGATGTGGTTGACCATTTGCTTCCTCAGCAGACAAGAGGACGTGATGAACACCAACCCGCAATGCCCTGGAGGCAGTTACCGCTTTTTGTGGCGACCAGTGTGTATACCGATGAACCTTATAATGTTACCCGCGCACTGTTATTAATGGTGATACTTACAGCAACTCGCTCGGGCGAAGCCAGGGGAATGCGCTGGGCTGAAATTGATTTTCATAAGCGGGTATGGACTATACCTGCAGAAAGAATGAAAGCTAGGCTACAGCATCGTGTTCCTTTATCCCGGCAGGCTATTTACATTCTGGAAAATATACGTGGCCTGCATGATGAACTGGTGTTCCCTTCACCCAGAAAGCAGCAGATCCTTTCCGATATGGTGTTGACAAGTTTTCTACGTAAAAAGAAAGCCGTCAGTGACATTCCGGGGCGAGTTGCCACGGCACATGGTTTTCGCTCAACATTCAGGGACTGGTGTAGCGAACAGGGGTATTCGCGGGATCTGGCGGAAAGGGCGCTCGCTCATACGCTGAAAAATAAGGTTGAGGCGGCATATCATCGTACTGATCTACTGGAGCAGCGTGTACCGATGATGCAGGCATGGGCGGATTATGTGATGTCTCAAATTGTGAATAAATAATAGTGAAAATGTATATTGTACGATCATGATTTGATATGTGATCGTAGCAGTAGTAATTAAGAAACCGCTTTTATGTCAAATGTATTGAGCTGATAATTATCAGATCGTCAGGAAAGCGTATTTTGATTAACAGGGGATTACTTAACAATCCCCTTTTTATAAAAAATAATTTGCCTGTTTAACTCTTCACTCCTGCTGAGACTGAATTATTCCTAGTGCGTCATAAATCAGTCTTCTGCGTAGTTTATTGTTTTTATCTGCACCATATAACATAAATATATTTTCAACTTTTTCTTCAGGTGTTCTGAGATAATGGATAAGAAAGGTTATCATTCCAACACAATGGAATAAAGTGAATCCATCAAACAGGCTTATCAGGTTTCCTTTTTTTTCCCGTGTTGTAAGTATTTTTTCGCGGGTAAGAATATTTGCCAGTTCATGGGGGGCTGATATGTTTCTGCTGTCTATAATGTCATTTATTTTACCAAGGGCTATATCAACTTCCTGTAATAGGTTATTTATCATAGCTGAGTGAATGTTATTGGTTTCATGTTCCTGACAGTTTATGAACTTATAAATCATTGAGTTATACAGAAATATTACTCTTCCTAATAAATATGTGTTTGTGTCATTTTGAAGACAGGACTCTGGGTATTCGTGATCCAGTGAAATAAGGTTAATGGACTCGCCCTGATAAGTCATAAAATAATTGATGTCATTTAATAATGCTCGGATATTTACATGATTTTTACTGAATTTTATTTTAAATGCTATCTTTAGTATAGCAAACGCGGCAATGATAAATCCAAAAGGTAATTTCTCATAGTTCAGTTTATTGATGGTGCGATGAACACTTTCAGTCTTTCCTGAAGTAAGTTGTCTCAAACAGTTAACAAATTCTGTATAGCCATTTAAGACATAATGGCATGAAGAATCTTTTAAAGAGTTTTCTATGTTTTGTAATGTGACGCCGTTGTTCAATGTATAAATGTAACCGCCAAAGACAATGTTTTCAATCTCAACGACACAATTTATTGTTTTTTGTTCAGGATAAAGATAAATATCAGAAATACTATAGTCTCGTATTGCGTCAATGGCATCCCACGATAATGCACTGTCAATTTTCAGTGTATAAAATGGTGAGTTCTCATTAGGAAAGTAATATATGTATTTGTTCAGTATATTCATTACATCTATTGGGTTGGTTAAATATAATAACTGGCATTCATATTCTGAAACTTCTCTTTCGCTTATCAGCATTTTATATAAAGTTGTCAGGGTGCTTGTTAATGAAGTTCGTCTTTCGAAAGCCAGTAATATAGTGAGATAATAACATGCAACCTGAACTTTATCTAAGTCAGAAATTATTTTTTCCTTGTCTTCATTACTTAAATAAAGCAGATGTTTACAGGTTTCTTTGCATGTGTTGATAGTTGCGATAAGTTTTGTTTTTCCTGGTGTACTGTTTTTGCGAATATTACGAATGAATTCATATACGCCATCAAAGATATCTTTGAAATGCGCATTCGCTGGCGTGTATCCGGATAAACATAACTTAACGTAATTTCGCAGATATGTCCTTGCAGCATGATATATATCATCCTCATTATCCGGTATCTGAGTGAGAAAAGAATGAATATGATAGTAAAATGCCATCTCATTATCCGGGCGATATGTGTTCCTGATGTCGAGTGCGAGAATCATTGGTACAATGTCATTAAAATATTTTTGTTTTATTATTTGATGTGTTTTGTCTGTAAAAACAGAATAGTGCATTAGCTTAACATAGAGATCTTCATATCTCCTAAATATAACTTTTCGTTGTTCTTTACTCAATACTTGTTCTTTATCAATAATGTTTATTAATTCATCAAACATGTCGCCCAGTGAATGTTGATGTGAGGAAAAATTTTTAATATTTCGGATGTCACGGCTATTCTGGTTTTTAGCCAGAACACCAAAACATGAAAAGACATCATACATTATAGTGATAAAATTATACATAACATTCTCCTTTTATTGCACTATATAAAATTTTAACATTATATCATTTTGCTTTTCTGTTAACTGGTTTTCATTTTTGAATCAATATTTTCTGAACAGGGTAATAGTACACGTATTAACAGATTATGTCAGAAGGCCCCGGTGATGCCTTCTGACGATAGATTAATGTTGTATTCTATTGGTATCTGGAGACCATATGGCAACAGTTACAGTATATTCTCCCCGCTGTAATTCCTATAAAGTGTACCGTTATGATCACAGCACCTCAGATCATGAGCGTTTCCAGTGCTAATCCTGCAAACGTGTATTTCAACTGAATTACATCTACGAAACCCGAAAACCAGGCATTAAAGAGCAAATTGTTGAAATGGTTCATAACGGAGCCGGGGTTCGCGATAGCTCCAGAACGCTGAAGGTGGATATCAACACCGTCATTCTCACTTTAAAAAACGCTCACCACGTAAAGTAACCATATCTCCAGCCGCCAGTGTCGATGTGGCACTTATCTGTGAACTTGATGAACAATGGAGTTTTGTCGAAAACAAAGCTCGTCAGCAGTGGCACTGGTACGCGTATAAGACCAAAGCTGACGGTGTGCTGGCTTACACTTTTGGTCCTCGCACTGATGAAACATGCCGTGAGTTGCCGGAATTCCTGAAGCCATTCTCCGCAGGCATGATAACCAGAGACAACCGGAGCAGTTATACCAGAGAAATGCCACAGGATAAGCATCTTGTCGGCAAGATATTTACCCGGCGCATTGAGCGCAACAATCTGACACTTCGTACTCACATCAAACGACCTGCCCGGAAAACGATTTGCTTTTTACGCTCCCTGGAAATTCACGAAAAGCCATTGGTTCATTTATCGAAAACACATGTACTACTGACAGGAGTCATTACCAGGGCCTCTTTTGCTGTTTTTTTGCCATGAATGATAATGAGAATCGACAGCGATAAGGGAAAAGTAAAATAACACTAATGCTGTCGTTTTCTATCATATTGATTTTTAATTATTTATTGTCTTTTTTCTCAACCCATTTTTTTACGCAGACAAATTTACCTGGGGAATACAAACTGTAACGACAGTTCACCACACTATGGGGGATAAAATGCCAGATCAATCCGGACACTGCAGGACTCCTTCACGCATCTTACGGATGCCTGAACTGAGCCAATTGTTAGGTATATCTCGTTCGACAATTTACGAAAAAATGAATCCGTTATCGAAATACTACGATGCAACCTTCCCCAGGCCGGTACGTCTTGGTAGTGGTTCTGTGGGCTGGCGTTCATCAGCTATTGACGAATGGCTTACTTTACATACTGTACCTGCCAGATCAGCAGTCAAAGGTGTTAATGACGAAGTGAGACATACGCTTTCTTCAGATATGACCATGAGCAGATAAGTTTTTGTCATCACGTGATCACCTCAGGAGGAAAAAGAAGCATAAGAACAATTTAGCCAGAAGTTTAATTGATAAACAGAATTTCCAGCATTCATTGTTGAAAGAGCAGCTATTGTCGCTATTGTCGCTATTGTAGCGGTAATTGCTGCTATAACCGAAACGTATTACGAAAAAGGAAGCATTTATGCCTTACATCAAACCGGATATGCCGTATTCAGTATATGCATGACCATCAATGATAGGGAAGGCAATAATTAAAGCTCAATACAATAAACAAGTACCTCTGACTCTGGTTGCAATGTCAGTATTAACAGCGATGTCAATTGCCTGTCAGAATCAGGTTGACGTATGCAGTCCCAGAAATTTACGTGGGGCCGTTAATATTTACACTATGGTTCTGGAGAAAGGGAAAAGACCGGGGGAAAGGTATTAGTGAAATAATTTCCGGAGGTATTAAGAATGAGAAATATGAATGATATTTCGTGGTGAATAATACAGTCTTCACTGAATTAACCTTATCGGTTTATTAAACATCAGATCTACAAATGCTCTGTATTTCTCAGAGCATCAGGTCTGAATAGCAGCTATTTTCGCTATTGTAGCGGGATTTGCTGCTATTTTACTAACCCATTAATGAAAAGAGAGGCTTTTATGTGCTTACTTGCACCAGAAAATCCTTATCCGATATATGCACTACCACCGCTGGTGAGAAATGCAATAATTGAAACTCAAAAAAATACACAGGCACCTTTGGCTATGGTGGCAACATCCGCATTAACAGCGATCTCAATTGCCTGTCAGAATCAGATTGACGTGTGCAGACCTGGAAATTTACATGGGCCTGTTAATCTTTACTCTCTGATTCTGGCTGATTCCGGTGAAAGGAAAACGACCGTGGATAAAGTGTTTATGAAAGCATTTTATCTCAGGGATGAAGCCCTGGCGGATGAATACGCGAAACTGGTTGAGAATTACAGTACAGAAAAGGAAATATGGGAGCAAAAACAAAAAGCGCTGGAATCAAAATTTCATAAAGAGATTCGTGCCGGTAAAGATTACAAGGCAACAGAATCAGAGCTTGAAACGCATCTGAATAAACCTCCTGTTCCGCCGCAGATACGTCGAACAATTTTTAATGAGACAACGATAGAGGGAATGTTAAAATATTACTCCGATAGCAATCGCTCTTTTGCTCTTGTATCCAGTGAAGGGGGGGTGATTTTTGACAGCCGGGCCATGAGTAAACTGGGAATTATTAACACTTTGTGGGATGGAGGTTCTCTTTTCATCGACAGGAAATCATCTCCCGGAATTAATTTGAAGGAGCCAAGACTGACGATATCGGTGATGATTCAGCCTGATGTTTACCACAAAGGTTTTTGTACGCGAAAAAAAGAAATTGTGAAAACGTCAGGACATCATGCAAGGTTTTTGATGTGTCAACCAACATCAACGCAGGGGACAAGGATAATAACCGGAGATAATTATTCATCACAGTATCAGGATTTGTTTGAAGAGAGGATCAATGAGCTTATTGATGAAAGTCTGGCGATGAGTGGTGAACGACGTTGCCTTCACTTTTCTCCTCAGGCTGCCAGAATCTGGACGGATTATTACAATGATGTGGAATCGAAGCTGGGGGGATTGGGGCCTTTAAGACATTGCCGGGAATATGCTGCTAAAAATGCAGAGTATATGGCAAGACTGGCAGGACTTATTTACCATTCGAGCGGTGAAGAGGGGGAGATTTCCCCTTACACTGCAGAAATGGCGAGAGAATTAGCAATATGGTACGGTAATGAGTATGTGCGGTTGTCTAATCCGTTAACTTTTGACAACTCTGCCCTGACCGTACCTGTGCGACTCATTCCAGAGGAGCTTGAACTTTTCAACTGGATAAAAAGCTATTGTATTGAGAAGGGGATCCTCTGTATGAAAAAAAATGATATTTTACAGCGTGGTCCGAACCGTTTCCGGAAAAAGGATAAAATCAACTGGTTACTGGATTTACTGTATGAACAAAACAGAGTTGTACCGGTTATTGAGGGAAAAACGTTGTGTGTCGCACCTAACTTTGACCTCTGAACGACTTAATCGTTGAGTACATATAGTCTCCTCTGCTACTTGCGGAGGAGACTAATGTCTTTACCATGTCAGCGTTGTATTAGAAAACTCTGGTACAGGTCAGTCAGTAAATATAACTGGTGTAACCACTATTTACTATTGGATAGAGTGTTGCTCAGGATATTGTCGGCTTTAGTCTGAGGTGAGGTGGGGCCTTCATTGTTTTCGTGTTCAATAAATAATTTAGGTTAATTAGTATTATTAGTGGAAGTTATGTGATCTGTTATGTTGTCTTGTACGCACTTAACACTGGTTACGTACCGGAACACTATTAGAGTATGTTATGGCTCTGTTACAGTTTATAGGTATGAAAAAATATAATCTTTCCTGTATGAAATAATATTCTTATGGTGTGTGGGGTATGGTCTGTATACCATCATTTTTATGGTGAAGTTAAATATCTGTAGAGGCCTTAAGCTGGGTCGCTGTTTTTACTTAATGGTACAGAAGTATTAATAGCGGTGTTGCCTGTGGCTACCCGATACTGGCTTTTGTGAATGTCAGATTACTTCCTGTAAGTGATTGAATGGTACTTCCTTAAACTCAATTCTATGAGGTGTGTTTTTACCATTGTAATTCGTACTGGTCCTCAGTTTAAGTGAGTCTTACTGTACTCTGAAATATTACCTCTTTGGAGTAATGAGGTAATACGAAACAGTTTTATCAGGTTGTCTGTGCTGCTGGTTACCTCGTTTATTAATGCCGCGGTACGGCGTTTCTGTACTCTCAGTATTTATGTAATTCCACCTTCCTGTAACTTTTATAAAGTAAGGACTATAAAATGTATAATGCTAATCCCAATTACGAAATGGACTTCATGATTCTGAAAGACGTGAATGAACACATGGAAGGTCTGTTTCAACGTTTTTCTAAACTGTTACCTTTCAGAATTGATTTTGCCTACAGGAAAGACACGCCCAGTTTTGGTCATTCCTGTAGGCACAGTATGTGTATTGAAATGCACCGCTTACTTAGTGAAACCCAAACGATGCTGGCGGGATATTACTGGGTAATGGAATATACGTCAAACAAGGGACTTCATATTCATTTTATCGGCTACTTGGATGGGCAACGTCACAAGAAATTTTATCGGATATCCAGGCAACTGGGAGATATCTGGAGTCGGATCACGGAAGGGGAGGGTTATTTTCACCTGTGCAGTACTAAAGACAAATACCCGGTGCGTATCGATCACGTGATTCACTATAGTGATAAGTCTGCGGTAGACGGTTTACGTTACGCCCTTAGCTACCTGGCTAAACAGGATCAGAAAGAACACGGTATTATTCTGGGCCGTAGCAGGCTTCCCGAAAAAAGCAACCGGGGCCGACCACGACATAACTGAATTACAGTTGTATTAGGTATTAAAATTAAGTTTCTGTAAGTTGTTGGGAGGTGCTTGAGTTAATAGGCAGAAGAGGGCGGGGCGCTTTGTCATCAGTGTAGGGGACCCGAATTTCTGCCGTGGTACCTCAGTGGATCGGATACAGGTAACGAATATGGTTCATAAATCTGACAGTGATGAATTAGCTGCACTGAGGGCAAACATAACTTGAAGCTTATGGGATTGAATGGCGACGTAAACCGCAGAGTCCTGTGCAGTGCGTTTCCGTATTATCCACGGATGAGAAAGTTGCGTTATTTTGTCGACTGTTTCGCGGGCGTGATGATGTATGGGCCCTTCGATGGGAAAGCAAAACCAGCGGCAAATCAGGGTACTTGCGGGCCTGTGCTAACGAATGGCAGCCGGGAATAGCGGTAAACTCCGGATAAAATGTGGGGACTGCGCTCACCGTCAGTTGATCCCTGTATCTGATCTCATCATCTACCACTACACGGTTTAACGGGGCCGCGTCATCTCGGCGTTGCCCGATAAATTCTTTTCTACGTATAATAACCAGAATGAACGTGTAAAACACCATAGTATTCAGAACTATAAACATCGAAACCTGCCATATTGACTAGAATAAATGACCTTATTTTTACTGAAATTTAAGGAGAACACCGTTGGAAGTAGAAATGTGGGATGGTGGCTTACAAGAACAGGAAGTATTGGCTATCGAGAAAATAAAAGCTGCTTTTTCAGTCAACGTATCTAAGCCTGACAAGCCTTTCCGTAGCGGTTCAATTAGTGAGCAGCTAAAAAGCTATGGTTTTATCGGCAATGAAATGTTCCCTTGGAAAGGTTATGCAGGTTTTCGATTTGTTGAGGCAAAAAAAGAGGGGGAATTCGATTTAGTTATTGTAACACACTGCAACGTGATCATTGTTGAACTGAAAGACTGGAACCATCAGCCTGTAACCGCACGCGGAGATACTTGGTTTAAAGGTGATAAGAACATGGGGCGCTCGCCAGTAAGCGTGACTCGTAGCAAAAAATTCATGCTGGACAAAAAACTCAAGCGTCTGGTAGACCGTTTTACGAACAAAGGCTATATCCCGATTGTTCATTTTTTTGTTGTGATGACCGGCAATGCAGATTTCAGCGCGCTGCCGGAGGAACAACGGCGCCATACGATCTCGTTAAAAGATTTCCTGAAGTTTGCCGATCGCGGGAGCTTCAATAACTATTTCAAACCGCACCCAGCTACCAAGGTTCTTAACAAGGATTTCCATCTTTTCGATGATTTGTTCCTAGGGCCTCAGACGGCACCAAAAGCCTTGAGAGTTAATGGCTATGAAGCTAATGATATGATTTTCGAACATCCTAAAAAGGTGTATCGAGAATATCTGGCAAAATCTGAGATATCAACGAACAGCGAAGCGCTACTCAGAGTATGGAATTTTAGAAATATAACGGGAACGAAAGCGAATACCCCGGAAGGACGAGCTCAGATTGTTTCACGTGAGCGCGAAGTGTTACAGCACATCAATCACCAGAATCGTGACCTGTATAACCACTGTCTCAGGTCTTTGACGAGTTTTCAGAAAGACGAGGTGACGGCCGAGTATAGCGAAGTCTACGAAGTTCCGCCGGGTCATGTCCGGTTTAATGAGTTTATCGGAAAATATGGTAAGAACTTTTCTGATATGGACCGCTTGAATGTGGTGAAACTGCTCATTGCAAAGTTTAGTGATCTCCATGAGATGAAAATTGCGCACAGGGATGTCGCCGATCACAGTCTGTGGATTTCACCTTCAAAAGAAGTTGCTCTTTCGAACTTTATTTCGGCTTACCACCAGCCAGCCGGAACGGTTGGCGATTACCGTAAGCTTTTATCCGTAGGTGCAGTCCACGTAAAAGACATGCTTGATAAGGGCGAGCTTACGCCTTTTCAGCAAGATGTTCATACTCTGGGCCTTGTCGCCTGGCACTTATTTAGCGGTATGCGCATGTCGCCAAAGAGTCTGGAGAAAGTACAGGACAACATGCTAAACAGCCAGCACTGGTATTCATCTGTATTACGGGATGCCGTTGCCGCAAAATTCACTTCTGCAACAGAATTCTTTGATGCCCTGAAACAAGCCGAACCTGCTGGCAAGGATATTCCAACATTTGATGATACTGAGCTTGACCCTTACCGACATGCTATCAATCACGCTCGTCAATACCCGGAAGACGATGGCTTTCAGTTTCAGGTCGAAACAGTCGACAAAGAAGTCTATATCTCGAAAGGAAGGCTCGTGAAGGCTTGGCTGAATGTTGGGGGACAGGGATACGATCCGTCAATTAATTTCCAGGTTCTGAAGTTTTTAAAGCAGGTTGAGCGGCTTTCTTCAGTTAAAACAACGTATCTACCTCAAATTCGTGAATTCGGTATCGCATCAAAATCATCAAGCCTATATATGGTCACGGATCAGGTACAGGGAGAAACCTGGGATAAAATAGCGGTCCCCGATGATGAAAAAATCGACCTCATTGGTAAGTTTGTCGCCGCCGTTGAGCACTTACATGGTCTGGGTGTTTCTCACGGGGACATCCACCCTGGCAATGTGATATTTGAGACACAGAGCCGTTTGCTTTTTCTCATCGATATCCCCGATTTTTCACCGTCCGGTGACGAACCTAAAAATCACAGTTACAGCCCTGAATACATTGATAATTGTACTTCTTTTGAACGTGACAACTATGCAGTGATGAAGATGTCCTGCGAGTTGCTAGGCATGTCATGGGGGCTGGAATCAGACATTTATCCGACAATCGCGAATGCTATCCGAGCAGAGCTGGAAGATCCGGTTTTTGGGTTTAAGGATTTAGGCCGCTTTAAAAAAGCGATAGATAGTAATGACCTGGTGCCAGAACAAGACCTGATAGAGATTACTGCAGGAAATGCCGATGAAATAATCTCTATTCTGCCTGATAACGGGCATCTGTATGTCAAAGTTAAGTCAAATCCTAAAGCGCCAGCTGAAGTAAATGTGACTTTCTCTGGGATTGGTGGCAGTTTTACTGCGGTGTTCAACAAAGATCAGAAGACGCTGGTTCATGGCTTCAGGCCACGGGCTCGCGTCACAATTCGTAAGCAAGATATTGATGAAAGCCAGTTCGAAATTGATACTGGTATCAAGATTATTCCCGGCAGTCCGCAGGATCTGTCGGCGTTGACAGTATTGCTTAATGAAGAAGAATCTTTTGCGCGGGCAATCGAGTTGATTGCCGCAACTGAAGATGTTCAGGTACAAGAGCCACTTACGCTTCAGCTAAAAGATACCTTTGCAAGGCTTGATAAGCAGACGCTTGAACCTTCTTTAAGAGAAGTGCTGGAAATCCCAACAGTGAAACTGTGGCGCGCCATTCTGGATACTGAAACAGAATCTTATCCAAACATTGAAATCAGCGGTGAAGTGGTCCCGGTTGCAGATGCTCATGGAGAGCTTCTTCTCCCTTACTCTGCTGATGTTGATCCACTCGGTGCTTTCAGAAGTAGTGATGAAGTCGAAGCCTTACAGGTCGATCAGGAAGGTGTTGAGCGATTTATTGGTGAAGTGTCACTTAAGAAGTCAGAGCTCAAAGAGATTCGTCTTGTCAAAGTTAGTTCAGCAGCCTTCAAGCTGAAGGATTCTGATATTGTCTTCTTCCGTACAAGACCGACTCGTGCATCTTATCAGAAACGTAAACGCGCACTGGAACGTCTCCTAGATCGAGAAAGTGTGCTGCCTGACTTAATTGACTTGTTCGATCCATCCTGCAAACAGGCGGCTCAAAATTATGGTATCACTCTCAGCGATACCGATTTTGCCAGATACGACCGTGAAGATCAGCACGGAAACAAGATCAGTCTGAATGAACAGCAAAGAAAGGCGTTTAACAAACTGGTCAATAATGGCCCTCTCTCCCTGCTTCAGGGGCCACCGGGGACCGGTAAAACCGAGTTCATCGCGGCCTTTGTTCACTACCTGATCGAGAAACAGAATACCAAACGCATTTTACTGGTCAGCCAGTCACACGAGGCTGTGAATACAGCGGCCGAGCGTATCAGAAAGCATTGTTCCCGGCTTGGTACAGAGTTGGACGTTGTCAGGTTCAGCAACCGAGAGGGAGCCGTTTCCCCTGGCTTAAAAGATGTGTACTCACACGCAATCACAACAGAGAAGCGCGAACTCTTCAATGCTGAAATTAAGTACCGTGTTGAAGCATTGAGTGAAGCTATTGGTCTGGAGCCGGGATTTATTTCGGGTGTTGTTCTTGCAGAGCTCAATTTGTTCAGACAAATCGATCACCTTGAGAAATTGCTCTATCAGGTTAACAATTTAACGGATTCAAATGAGAGCAATGAACTGAAAGATATTGCAGTCGAACTCGATTTTTCCATCCGCTCTAAGCTGAGTCAGGAGTATGGGATTAACTTGGACAATGGCGTGAAGGTCTCAGCAGCAAAAGACATTCTGATTTCCAAGCTATGTACAGAGTATGGTGTCAGACCTGATGAGGCAAGACGAGTAAAAGCATTAGCTAAAATATCCCGTGATATGCAGGATGCTATGTCGGGAGAGCGAGTGAACCTGGACGAGTTTTATTCGCGCTCCAGGCAGTTAGTGGCTGGCACATGCGTTGGTATTGGACAAGGGCACATTGGCATTCAGGAGAATATCTATGACTGGGTGATTATTGATGAGGCGGCGCGCTCGATTTCAAGTGAGCTGGCCATTGCAATGCAGTCAGCCCGGCGTGTCCTGTTGGTGGGTGACCACATGCAGCTTCCTCCATTGTACTCAGATGCCCACAAGGCGGCATTAGCGAGGAAGCTGGGTATCAATAACTCCCGCACTGAAATTGACGAGGTATTACGAAGTGACTTTGCCCGAGCCTTCAACTCTGCTTATGGTGCGCAGACGAGTGCAGCTTTGATGACCCAGTATCGTATGGCTCCACCGATTGGTAATCTCGTATCGAAGACGTTTTATGACGGGAAGCTTCTGAATGGAGTACGGGCAATTCCGGATGTCTATCAGCAAGCTCCGGAAGCGTTACGTAGCGTTGTAACCTGGCTTGATACTGCTAATCAGGGCCACCGAGCACATCATCTTGAAGATCGCGGAACAAGCATTTACAACCGATGTGAAGCTGACGAGATTATTTCTGTTCTTAAACAGGTGTCAGAGAATGAAGAATTTGTAGCTAAGCTTTCAAAACTTGTTAGCAAAGATGAAGCCGCTATCGGCGTGATATGTATGTATGCCGAACAAAAGCGGTTACTCCGTCAGAAATTCAATCAGGAAATCTGGAGCGAGGGATTTAAGGACATTGTTAAAATTGACACTGTTGACAGTTATCAGGGAAAGGAAAATCGGATCATTATCCTGTCACTGACGCGTTCGGATAAGCAGCATAGCCCAGGTTTCTTACGCGTTCCAAACCGTATAAATGTCGCGATGTCACGCGCAATGGATCGACTGTTGATTGTGGGTAATGCCGATATCTGGAAGGGAAACAATAAAGAATTGCCATTAGGCTACGTTGTAAGTTATATGGCTGAGCGAGGTCAGGAAGCTGGATACAGGTTCCTCTCTGCTCAGCAGGGAGGCAAAAAGAAATGATATCTGATAACAAAGTTACCTATCATGAGGTTGACTTCCTGCTGCCAGCACAGAGGTTTAACATTCAGTTTTCCTATGTTTCCCAGAAGGGGCTGCCATTTATCCGGGAGTTTGTGCTGAGACTTGTTCATGTAGCTTCGATGAGCAAAGCACAAATAGCAACCTATTTCGGCCTGACCCACCGTGAGACAGAGGAGGCGATTTCCGATCTTGTGCAGCGTGGCGAATTGACGCTCTCCTCAGACGGCAGACTGGCCTTAACAGACAAATCAAATGGCTATTTTTCAGAGGTTGGCGAGATACCGCATCTTTCAACTATTCAGGACAGTGGCTGTACTTTATCCTTTGATTTAGCCACATTTAGTTGCTTCAGCAACCAGGCTTTTCAGGACCACTGGAGGGGAGGGGTAACATTAAAGGTTGATGACAACAACATTTCTCAAAGTGAGAAACTGGTTGAGAAGCACTTTCAATACCAGTTTAATCAAATCCTGGATAAAGGTTACCTGTCTCACCTGCAGGTTCAGGTCGGAAAAGAACAACCTTCTATCTATACCGTTAATTCTGTTAATAAGCTGCGGCAAATACCACTCCGTTTAACAACGGAATTTAAAATGGATAGCGATGGTAAGGCTGTCGAGCGTGAAGACTATGAACAGTTAAATAGTTCGGAATGTGTTCATGAGTTAATGGCTGTTGAGATAGCCAGGTTATCACGGCATAACAATACCATGAGTATTTTTAAGGCCATGCAATCCATTAACGATGACCTTACGCTTAAGCTGTTTGACTCTAAAACGAATCGACTTAATCCGTTGTTTATCAAAGATATGCAAGCACTGGAAGAATACTCGTCCTCAGGCAGAACGACTTTTTTAGGTCCGGTTTATTCTAAAAACAACTGGGAAAAGCTGCAGAAAGCTCTGGCACCAGCGCTCAATCAGCGTATCAGAGATAAAACTGATTATGGAGGTAGCCCGTTCATCTGGGTGGCACCATCAGATCCCTACTGGTCAAAAAGCATTCGATTTATCTCAAGCCTGAGCAATTTTCTTAGCAAGTCGGCTACGAAGGATAAGCAGCTGTATAAACCGGTGCTGTACGTACCTGTCCGGGATGCAGCTGATGCTCGGGTTGCCATACAGTGGAAGTATGAACTTGGGCAATTCCATGAGTACGCTAAAGGACTAGTTGAGGGGCTGTTAGATGGTAATGTTGAGATCCTTCATCTTGAGGATGAGTTATCTGCCGTTATCTATCATATTTCTCAACCCGAAATATTGCCTGTAACGATGCCACTGGGCTTTATCACAACGAACAAAGAAACGGTTAAGATTATTGGTACTCTGGTTACTGAATATATCAAAGGCACCACTGGCTTTGATAAGTTTCATGACTGTGGCGCAATTTCGGCAATGATTAAGAAAGGTTGAGCTGTTGGAACAGGAGGTATGGGGCATGTTTGCGTATTTTTATGGAAAGAAATAACCCAATGACGGCGTTACTCTCCAACTGGGTTGACGCGTGCTGCCTGTTAATGGCTCCGCTGAATGATGCCCTATACCGTTATGTGATGAACACCCGCCTGGGAACCATCCACGGCACGTCGGTCGGCGAACTGCTGGCGTGGATCAAAGAAGATGAAAACCCTCGCAAAGGCGAGATGGTGCTGATTATTGAAGGCCATAAAGCCCAGGATGACGAACTGCCCGCCGATGCGCTGCGTACGCTGGCGCTGTTGTAGGCTGAGCTGCCGTTGAAGCAAGCGGCGGCGTTGGCGGCAGAAATCCACGGAGTGAAAAAGAATGCGTTGTATAAGTATGCGCTGGAACAGCAGGGGGAATAAGCCCCTGCTGCCGGTTTTGCCGGGTGGCGCTTGCGCCTTACCCGGTCTGCTCATTGGGACAAGCGTTTAGTTAACGGGCACCGCCTCAAACACCAGCGTTTCCAGCGGCTGCAACGTAATCACCGTCGCGTTTTTATACTCAACGGGCACGGTTTTATTGCTGCCGTATACCGCTTTCAGACTAAACTGCGCCACGTCTCCTGTCGGTATTTCGAAATCCTTAGCCAAATCCAGATAGTAGGCCTGTGGCTTATCCGATGGGTTGCGCAAACCGAGAATGGCTTTGTCTTTGCTCCAGGATGCCCAGCCGTACACGGCAAGCGCCGTTGGGTCGCCGCCAATCCAGTGGGTATCAACCAGCACGCTGGCATTTTCCTTCGACCATTTTGCAGCCTTCGCCAGCGTATCCCACTTCACCTTGTTCAGCATGGACGGGGTAATATACAGCTCCTGCAGCTGGGTGCCGGTCGCGAAGTAGCTCCAGACCTGATCGGCAAAGTCGCTGTCCGTTTGCACCTTCTCTAACCCGTAATAGGCATTCTCGGCGCTGACTATCCCGTGGTACATCAGCGAGTTCAGCGGGAACAGAGGGCCTTTACGGACAATGGAGCGGTACGTCTCGGCATCGCGGTAGGTCATCCACTGCTGCACCGGCGTACCGGAACCATACAGGTTGATGTCATCTCCCTGACGCCAGATAGAATCAGCGTAGAACAGCCAGGACGGGCTGGCGTCGGTGCCGGTGGTCAGGTTGATAAACAGATTCGGGGTTGCGCTGCGCATATTGTGCAGCAGGGCGATTGATGCATCGAAATCTGAGGCGAACGAGCTGCCTTTGATATGCGAACTGGCGTTACCCATCCCGTCGAGTTTAAACGAGGTGATGTGCTCGTTTTTGATAAGCTTGATGATCCGCTCATTGAAGTTTTTAAAGTAGTTCGCTCCCGACAGCGCCAGTTTGCCGTCCACGGTTTCGAACCCATACTCTTTTGCATGCGAAACGCGAACGTCGCGCGGTTTGTTGTAGCCACCCCACGGTGAAAGCCATAGCCCAACGGAGCTGTGCAGGCTGTCGGCTTTCTCCCGTACTTTGCTAAAACCGTTTCTGAATGCCGTGCCAAATAGCCAGCGTCCGGTCAGATCGTCCCAGCCATCATCCAGCAGGAAGGCGTCCAGCGCCACGCCGCGGCCCGTAATGAACTCCTTGTTCCACTCGTCCATACGCCCCAGCACATCCTGTTCAGTGTAGGGAGTGAAAAAGCCGATATCCATCCAGCTGTTGTAGTGCAGATAAGGCTTGTATGGGCGTGGACGTACGTCATTAATAAACTGGTTCACGCTGCGGCGCAGCTGGCTGGTTTCCGGGAAAGTGCCGAACCAGGTAGTAAAGCTGACCGGCGCCTCTGGCTGAATCGGCGTTTTCAGCTCTACGTTGAGATTGGTGGTGGCTTCATAGGCGTAGGTATTCACGATCGGTTTATCCGGCAGGATAAAGAACGAGTCCGCAACGATCGGAGAGCTATTGATTGCGCCGTCTACGTAAGGGGCCTGAGACTGTTTTTGGGTCGGGAAGAAGGTGATTTTAGCGACGTCGCGCGGCTGCCCCACGGCGGCAATGGTGTAGCCGATGTTGGCGTATTTTCCCTTCACCAGGTTCAGCTTCACCGTGACGTTAAAATCCGGGTGCGTAAAGTCGATGACAATCGCGTTATCCTGCTTTTCGACGTGCTTGATTTTGAAATCCGCGGTGTGGATTTTACTCTCATCCGGCAGCGTCAGAAAGAACAACTCCTGCGGCGTGAGCGGATGGTTAGCCTTGTTGTCCTTCACCACGACCGTTGAGTTTGTATCATCAAACAAGAGGGCAATATTGTCGTTATTGAGCGCGTAGTTTGCTGCCGCTGCACCATGAGAAACGCAGAGAGCCAGCAGTGAGAGAGTGAGCACTTTCTTCATCGGGGTAAGATCCTTATTTGTCATTTTTCAGCATTCGGTTAATGGACTGCTCCAGCCAGTAGCGCTGGGTGCCAAAATTAATCCGCAGGTAGTTTTCGCCGTTTTGTACATAGTGGCTGCCGTCTTCTATGACCACGCCTGCCTGCCGTGCGAAATGTTGGGTTAGCTGCGTTGCGCTACGCTCATCCGCGCTTACGTCTATCCACGCCAGATACGACGATTCCGGGTTCATCATCTTCCACGCCGGGAAGTGGGTCTGGAGGGCATCCGCCAGATACCGGGCGTTGCCTTGCAGATAACCGTTCAGCGCGTCGAGCCAGGGCAGACCGTGTTGATAGGCCAGAATGATTCCCCATACCCCGAACAAATTGGGCGAGGTAATGGAGTTCTTCTCGAGCTGCTGGCGGAAGCGCTGGCGCAGCGAGTCGTCTGGAATCATGGAGTAGGAGGTTTTCAGCCCGCCCAAATTGAACGCTTTGTTGGGCGATGTGAGCACGATCAGGTTGTCCTGGGCGGCACAGCCAGAGGTGAGACAACTGGCGAATTTGCCATCCAGAATGTGTTCAGCGTGAACCTCATCGACCACCAGAATCGTGCCGTAGCGTTGACAGAGATCGGACACCTGGCGTATTTCTTCCTCGCGCCAGATCCTGCCGGACGGGTTATGTGGCGAGCAGAAGAACCACAGCGTTGGACGGTGGGTTTTGAGCTGTTCTTCTATCAGATTAAAATCAAGCTGATAGCGGTTTTCCTCCACGCGCAGCGGGTTAGCCAGTACCTGCACGCCCTGGCGCTGTGCCGCCATCGCAAAAGGATCGTAGACCGGCGTGTTCATCATCACGCTGTCACCCGGTTTGCAGAATGCCTGAACCGTGTAGTGCAGCGTGGATACGGTGCCGTAGGTCAACGTGATCCACGACTTTTCCACCTCAACCTGATGACGTTTGCGCTGGAAGGCAATGACCGCGTCGTAGAATTCGTCAAAGCACCAGGTATAACCAAAGGTGCCGTGCTCCACGATGCGCCGGAAACCGTCAATCACCGCAGGTGGTGAGGTGAAATCCATATCGGCTATCCATAGGGGGATAAAGGACTCCGGGACGTCACCGAAACGCGAGCAAACAAAGGTATGGTCCCATTTACGGCACTTATCACTTTGACGCTCAATGATTTTGTCGAAATCAAACATCACTCCTCCTGTTAAATTAAGGCTTCAATGCCGGTTTTGACGCTCTGTACCTGCGGTCCGATGATCACCTGCACGCTATGCGCATCAAGCATCACCACTGACAACGCGCCTGCCGCTTTCAGCGCCTGCTGATCGATAAGGCCCATATCTTTCACCACCAGACGCAAGCGGGTAATACAGTTATCAAGCGACTCAATGTTCTCTTTACCTCCGAGCGCACGTAGGATAAGCTCGTGATCGTATTTTGATTTTCCGCGCGCGCGGGTGTTCGCCTCGACGGCTTGCTGTGCCCCCTGAACATCCACCTCGCGGCCCGGCGTTTTGATGTTGTGTTTGAGGATGTACCAGCGGAAGACAAAGAAGTAGATGGCAAACCAGGCAATACCAACCGGGAACAGCAGATACCATTTGGTCGACATTCCCTGCATCACGCCGAAAATCAGCAGATCCAGAATGCCGCCGTCGGTATTGCCGATGGTCACTCCCAGCAGGGCCATTACCATCAGCGCCAGGCCAGACATGACGATATGGAAGGCGTAAAGCGCGGGGGCGATAAACAGGAACAGGAACTCAATCGGCTCTGAAATACCGGTGACGACGGAAACCAGCACGCCGGAAAGCAGCAACCCCTTAATGACCGGCCGATTTTCCGGACGCGCGGTGCGGTAGATGGCGTAAGCCACGGCGGGTAAACCGAAGATAAAGGTCGGCATAAACCCTTGTGACAGAAACGCGGTAACGTGCGGGCTAAACGGCAGGCCGGCTTTGAGCTCGGCGTAGAAGATATTCAGCGCCCCGGCGACCTCATGGCCATTTACCATTTCAATGCCGCCTGCTGGGGTAAAACGCACCATCGCCAGCAGGATGTGGTGCAGACCAAAAGGTTTAAGCAGCAGCACGCCTACGCCGTAGAGGAAGGGGCCGAAAACGCTGGTGCTCTGGATGATATGCCCAATGCCCGCGATGCCCAGCGCGACGTATTCCCACAGCATGGGAATGAACAGACCCACCAGCGACAGGGTGAGCGCGGTAATAATCGGCACGAAACGAATGCCGCTAAAGAAGGCGAAGGCGTCATGCAGAACCGTGTCCTGAAAACGGTCATGCAGAAAATAGGTGATAACCCCAACCACAATGCCACCTAATACCCCCATCTCCAGGGTTTGAATGCCCAGCACGATCGATTGTCCTACCTGTTTCATGGTGGCGGGGTCGGCAAGCTGGTGGGTAGCCGTCAGGTAATAATTAATGCTCATGTTCATCAGCATGTAGCCAACGAACCCGGCAAAGGCAGCGACCGCTTTGTTGCGCTTGGCAAGCCCCATGGGGATCGCCATGGCAAACATCAGCGGCAGATAGGTAAAAGCAAAGCCACCGACCATAGCGATAAAGCCAAAGGTCAACTGGGTAAATTCGCCGCCCAGAAAGGGAAAACTAGTAATGGTGGAAGGGCTGGTGACTGAACTACCGATACCCAGCAGCAATCCCATAAAGGCAAGAAGCGAAACCGGGAACATAAAGGTTTTCCCCAGACTTTGTAAAAACTCCCATAATTTTGATTTAAAAGATTTTTTTTGTGTCATATAGGGCTCCTCGAATTTTAGGATAATGGAAGGCACTACCCGGTTTAAGGACGCGCCTTCATATTTGTGAGACTTATAATTATTTTGAAATATTGAGGTAATACGCTGTTGGATCAGGCCTCCGCCGGTAGCCGTAATCGATTTGCCGAGCCGCAGACGGCGATTTTGCTTCTGACCACCTCTTTCATGGCGTCCATGCCAACCCGCATGTAAAAGCGCGGATCGTTGCTCTGCTGATTTTCAGCAAACCAAGCTTTGATAGCGTCAGAGAAGGCGATCTTCAACTCGGTTGCAACGTTGACTTTGCAGACGCCTGGCCCAATGGTGCGACGAACATACTCATCCGGCACATCGCTCGCCCCATGCAGCACAAAGCGGGCAAAACAAACGGCATAAATTCCATTTGTTTTGCCCGCTTTGTGCTGCCTCACCATTTCTGTCAGATGTTTCACTTTCCTCTCCAGTTCAGATTGCTGCGATATTAATCTTTCGTTTTGTTTCAGTTGATACTGCGTCATGGTGAGATAAAAATAAAACGAAAGATAATGGTTTTCTGATCTGATTCACAAAAGAAACATAATGAAAGTCAGTGAAACGAGAGTAGCTTGCGCCAATGGGCAAGGTGGGCTTGCATTTGCTTAATAGAAAGGCGTTAATAGGCAAAACGAAATGAAACGAAAGTTTTACGAAAGGACTTACTATGAGTAATACCGACGCTTCAGGTGAGAAGCGAATGACAGGCACCAGCGAGCGACGAGAACAGATCATTCAGCGTCTGCGACAGCAAGGGAGTGTGCAGGTTAACGATCTGTCGGCATTGTATGGCGTATCTACTGTGACGATCCGCAACGATCTGGCGTTTCTGGAAAAGCAGGGGATCGCTGTGCGTGCCTATGGCGGCGCGTTGATCTGCGATAGCACCACGCCGTCAGTCGAGCCATCAGTGGAAGATAAAAGCGCGCTGAACACCGCAATGAAACGCAGCGTTGCGAAAGCTGCCGTTGAGTTGATTCAGCCAGGTCATCGGGTGATCCTCGATTCCGGGACCACCACTTTTGAGATTGCTCGTCTGATGCGCAAGCACACTGACGTAATTGCGATGACCAACGGTATGAACGTGGCTAATGCGTTGCTGGAAGCGGAAGGCGTTGAGCTGCTGATGACCGGTGGGCATTTGCGCCGTCAGTCGCAATCTTTTTACGGCGATCAGGCTGAACAATCGCTGCAAAATTACCACTTCGATATGCTGTTTCTTGGCGTAGATGCGATCGATCTGGAGCGCGGCGTCAGTACGCATAATGAAGATGAAGCCCGTTTAAACCGCCGGATGTGCGAAGTTGCGGAACGGATCATCGTGGTCACCGATTCCAGTAAGTTCAATCGTTCCAGTTTACATAAGATCATTGATACTCAACGTATCGACATGATCATTGTTGATGAAGGCATTCCTGCGGATAGTCTGGAAGGCTTGCGAAAGGCTGGGGTTGAAGTGATTCTGGTCGGGGAGCTCGCGTCTTCGCTGTGATTCACTATGCCCGATAAACAAGCGTTATCGGGCATAATACAACTTAATGTATGAAGAGAATATCAGGCCACCGGTGCCGGGTTAAACACTGCCAGTTGGTTATGCAATCCCCATTGATCCGAGAGGGTTTTCTTCTTCCCGCTGGCGACGTCGAGAATAAAGTGGAACAACTTCCAGCCCACCTCTTCAATGCTCTCTTCGCCGGTAGCGATAGTGCCCGCGTTAATATCCATTAAATCAAACCAGCGGTTCGCCAGCTCGGTGCGGGTTGCCATTTTAATGACGGGTACCGCCATCAGGCCGTACGGCGTACCACGGCCGGTCGTAAACACTTGCACGGTGATACCCGAAGCCACCTGTTGCGTGCCACAGACAAAATCGCTGGCTGGCGTCGCGGCGTAAATTAATTCGCGTTTAGTCGGGTGTTGACCGGGCGACAGCACTTCAACAATTGCGGTTTTACCCGATTTAGCAATGGAGCCGAGTGCTTTCTTTACCACGTTGGCGAGGCCGCCCTTTTAGTTGCCCGGCGAAGGGTTGGCGCTGCGGTCGGTTTTGCCCATATCGGGATAGTTATCGTATCAGGCCATCTCTTCGAGCAGACGCCTGCCCACTTCTTCATTGATGGCGCGTGGCGTTAACAGATGAATGGCGTCGCGTACTTCAGTGACTTCGGAGAACATCACCGTTGCGCCGCAGCGCACCAGCAGGTCAGAGTCGTAGCCGACAGCGGGGTTAGTGGTAACGCCGGAGAACGCGTCGCTGCCACCGCACTGCATGCCCACCACCATCACTTCGCCACCGAAGTTTGGGTTCAGCGCAATATTATGGATGGTGCGAATTGGCACCACGGCGGCCGGTACATTAATCGCTACGCCACAGCCGTAGAGGTGGTTCAAGTCGACCACGCCGTCGATGCTCAGGTATTTCGGCAGCAGGTCGCGTTCGATAATTTTAACCACGTAGTCCTCAACGTCTGCCATGCAGTGCACGCTGGTGGTAATACCCAACAGGTTTTTGGTGCCCACGCTGCCGTCGGCGTTGCGGTAACCTTCAAAGGTGTAATCTTCCTGCGGCGGCTGCGGCTCCGGCACTTTGGTCGCCCGAGGCAGGGTGTTAAGCGGCGGCGCTTTCGGTAGCGTGACCGTGGATTCGTCGATCCAGCTGCCTTTGGCGACATCGCGTACCGTGTAACCGATAGCGAATGATTTCACCATTATGAGGAAGGTTGTTATCCCTTTTCTGGCGTATTCGTCATTCCATTCGTATCCCCGGTACCGGATGTTTATATCGTACAGTGCCGGTGCTGGCATGCTTTCCTGCAGGTCTGCACCGGTTTAACAAACAAAACTTAACAGAGTCTGAAGGAGTAGTATTCCGTGCAAATAACCGAAGCGTTACTTTCAGAGCCGGGAGATATCTGGCGTTTTGTTCAGCAGGCGGTGGACCACTGGCCGCGTCTGCTGGCAGTCCACTTCACGCGTCATTCGACCAGAGTAAATATTGATGATTACTAGATTCGTG
>OAQX01000086.1_pt1 | contig 26914 bp, 28 predicted proteins | sample 1475521 | NCBI WGS metagenome assembly OAQX01 (sample SAMEA3360657, study PRJEB22359) | human gut metagenome | biome: ENVO:urban biome; feature: ENVO:human-associated habitat; material: ENVO:feces | place: Bangladesh | collected 2011 | reverse complement strand
GTCGCCGCCGTCGCTCCTGATATAATAAAAGATGATACACAAGGCCCATCTTCTACTTGTGGGGTGGCCAGATAAATATAGTCACCAGATACGGTTGCCCCGCTCTGCTTAGGAGAATACTGTATCTGAGAGCCTATTTTAAACTCCCCATCAATTGCCTGAATTGTTGCCTCTGCAAAAATCCATCCGGTAGCTTCGTCCTTTCTGACTCTCGCTGTAATTCTTGAGGCAGCACCGCCTGTCATATTAATTTCAAGCGTTTGTGTATCAATATACGCATCACCAAGAAAAGTTGTTGCGCTACCGTCATATTTATCAAACCGGATACGCAACCTTACCTGCAGTTCTGTTTTAAAACGACATGAGGTTGTCACGTGTTTATTATCGCCTGAGACATCAACTGACTTTGTTGCAGCAATTGATGCCATATTAATGGCTGAGGTTTGCCCAATCAGAGAATCGTTGCAGACAAACTTTCCATAGGTAAAACCAAAATTATCCGTCCCTGTTTCGGGCACATCCATATTTGACGATCGCCCCCAACTGGCAGGGCTTTCCGAATTGAGCATGTAGTTTGTTCTTTGCCCCTCAATAAGCAGGCCATCACGTTCAAATCGTGGCTCGTCAATGGCAGCCTCTGTCAGCACACCAGATTTGTTAATATAGGTTGCTTTCGATGCGCGTTTAAACTTTACAACCTTATCGCCAGGCATCGTTATTTCATCATCACCAATAACAATTTTTTTATATGACGGCGAAAAGCCCGTAATCATATCCAGTGAATCGTTAAACGGTATCCACACATCAGGCAGTGGCTGTAAGACATATTTATACGGCTCTGCTGCCTGACTTGCATACTCTCTGGCTGCGTCTTCACTTGCTTTAGCTGCTGTCTGGCTTGCTGCCGATGCTTTCGCCGAGTTCGCCGCTGCAGTCTCGCTTGTCTTTGCATTGGTTTCACTGGTTTTTGCCGCTTTTTGACTGTTGGCTGATGCAGTGGCAGAAGCAGCCGCCGCGCTTGCAGAACCAGCTGCCGCGCTCTCGCTTTGGGCTGCTGCAACCTGGCTGTTTTTCGCCGCAGTTTCGCTGGCTTTGGCATTCGTTTCGCTGGTCTTCGCTGCCGTCTGGCTGGACTTTGCGTTAGTTTCACTCGTCTTCGCTGCTTTCTGGCTGTTAGCCGCAGCAGTTGCTGCTCCAGCTGCTGAAGTCGCAGAACCGGCTGCTGCGCTCTCGCTCTCAGCTGCTGCAGTCTGGCTGTTTTTCGCCGCAGTTTCACTGGCTTTGGCATTCGTTTCGCTGGCCTTCGCTGCCGTCTGGCTGGACTTTGCGTTGGTTTCGCTCGTCTTTGCTGCTGTCTCGCTATTTTTCGCGTTGGTTTCTGATTTTTTAGCTGCTGTCGCGGAATTTGCCGATGCAGTCTGCGAGGCCGCTGCCGCCTGTGCGCTGTTAGCTGCATTCGTTTCTGAGTTTTTCGCCGCGTTCTTCGATGATGCCGCTGCAGTTTCGGATTTCTTTGCCGCCGCTGCGCTCTGAGAGGCGGCTTCAGCGTTGCGTGCCGCTTCTTCCACCATTTCCTCAAAACGGCGCAATGCCTCCGGCATGACATCCTCTTCCGTCATGGCACCGAGAAAATCATTCAGCGTGCCTGGTCTGGAACCTTCATAGACGGTAATGGTCCCGGCATGTGAAGGCGGAAAACCTTCAACCAGCAGGGTGACGCTGTACTGGCCATACTCAACATCCATGCTGTAACGCCCGGCTTCATCCGGATTTTCAGAGGCCACCGTATTCACCAGTACCGTGGTGCTGTTACGCTTTGCTTTGAGCTGAATAGTGCAGTTCTGTATTGGTTTTCCTGCACCGTCTTTCAGCACGCCTGAAATCTGTACTGCCATATTCACTCCACAAATAAAAAAGGCGCCATTTCTGGCGCCCGTATTTGGGTTATAAAACTCAACTGATACTGATACCGGCTGTTGATTTCTTCATCACGACAACAAGAAGGTCGCTGATACTGGTCGTTGGCGTCCAGTTATTAGCACCATATGAAGAAACATTGAAAGTCAGGGTGACATGACCGTGTCCGGCAGGCATATCAATGACGGATGAAAATACCCTGCTGACATCCGTCGCGGGTTGCTGAAAGATTTCCTGTCCGTTCTTCAGCACCTGCAGCTTACAGGTTGAATACCAGTATGACTGTTGGTTGTTGCTGTTGAAGTTTTCATGCTTACCACCGCGAAACAGAACGGGTGGGATTACTATCTGACGGTCAAAAGCCTGATCATCGTACACAGTGACCGTTATTGTACCGCTGGCATAACTGCCATTTCTCGGAAAGGCTTTTCCCACCGTTTTGACAATATCACCTTCAATCTGGTTGGCAGACAGTTTTCCCAGAATCCGACAGTTCTGGTTAATCGTGACATTATTGAGCGTCCCGGAGTTCGCATTCACGTTACCGCTGATATCGGCATTTTTCGCCGTCAGCCGCCCGTCCGGTGTCAGGGAAAATACCGGAGGATTGCCGCCGCTGGTAATGGTGGGAGCCGTCAGATACTTCAGGAACACTTCGTTCATGAATATCTGGTTGCCCTGCGCCACAAACATCGGCGTTTCATTCCCGTTTGCCGGGTCAATAAACGCGATACGGTTAGCGGCAACCAGGAACTGGCTCAGTTTGCCTTCCTCCGTATCCTCCATGCTGAGGCCAAGCCCCGCGACATAATGCCTGCCGTCTTCGGTCTGCTCAATTTTGACGCCCCACATGGCATTCCATTTATCGTTGGCGTCCTTCCACTCTTTCGAAAACTCCTCCAGTTTGCTGGCGTTATCCTCCGTCAGCTCGACTTTTTCCAGCAGCTCCTTGCCGAGATGGGATTCGGTTATCTGACCTTTGAAAAAATCCAGGTAACCTTCCGCATCATCGCTCGCCCGACCGACAGCCTCCACGAATGCCGATTTGCCAACGGTGTTCACACTGCGAACGTAAAAATAATAATCATGACCCGGCTTAATATTGATACTGGCAGCTATCCAGTACAGCGCCGTGCCAAGATAGCGGGCTGTGGTTTCAACCTGCCTGATATCCGCAATCCGCTTTTCCGAGAACCAGAACTCAAACTGTACCGTCGGATCATAAACGGCAAGATGCGGCGTGGCGGTTATCTGAAAATAGCCCGGCGTCAGCTCAATCCGCGATGGCGCTGCCGGTGCGGCAATCCGGAACGATACCGACGCCGGATCGCCCTGCTGCCCCCACGCATTTACCGCCCGGACTGTCAGACTGTAATTTCCCAGAGCCAGCTGCCTGAAGCGGTATGTGGTTTCCGTCGTCCGGGCTGTGCTGACCAGCCGCTCACTGCCGTCATCCGCTGCCACGGTCAGGCAAAGCATAAAGCTCACGCCCTTCACCACCTTCGGCGTATCCCAGCGCGCCAGCACCTGGTATTCCCCGCTGTCTGCGGTGACTTCTGCGGTCAGGTGTTGCACTGCTGGCGGAGTGACACCATTCACCGTGCCGCTCTGGTCGCCGTCAAAGTGCGCCCCGTTATCCACGATGGCTTCTTTCTCCGGCACATGCTGCACGGCAGTGATGGCATACGTACCGTCATCGTTCTCACGGATACTCACGCAGCGGAACAGGCGCTGGCGCAGCGTCGGCAGCTTCAGCCCCCACACGCTGTATTCTGCAACGCCGTCAGGAACCCGGCTCACTTTCACCTTCACGCCGTCGGTGACGGACTGGACCTCCACGCTGACCGGATTCCCCTGTCCGTCAACCAGGCTTATCAGCGTGGTGCCGGAGGATGGCAGCGTGATTTCACGGTCGAGCGTCAGTGTCCGCGTCTGGCTGTTCACCGCCAGCACGCGCCCGCCGATGCTGATACCCGCATAGTCATCATCACAGATTTCAATGACATCGCCCGGTACATGGCGAAGCCCTTCTGCACCCACGCTGAAGTCCACGGTCTGCGTTTCCAGCAGCTCCGTTTTAATCAGCCACAGCCCGGCGCGGTGTGCCTGCCCCCGGCTGGTACAGCCAAAGGCATCCATCTTCGTGACGTTACGACCGTAACGGGCAATGGCCTGCGTATCTTCAACAAGCTCTGTCGCCGTCTCCCAGCCGTTATTCGGGTCAATCCAGTTCACCTCAACGGCATTATGGCGGTCCTTCAGGGCGCTGAAGCTGTAGCGGAACGGCGCGCCATCATCCGGCATCACCACATTACTGCGGTTATAGGTCCACACCTTATCCGACGGTCGGTCCTGCACGAACGTCAGCGTCTGCCCGTTCCATACCGGCATACAGCGCATCGCCGAGCAGAAATCACTGAGAACATCCCACGCCTTACGCTGTGTGGTCAGCCAGGCATTACAGGTGATGCGCGGCTCCGTGCCACCAAAGCCATCCGGCACTGACTGATCGCAATACTGGCCGATGACATACAGCGCCCATTTGTCCACATCCGCCGCACCAAGACGTTTCCCCATGCCGTAGCGCGGGTGGGTCAGCATATCCCACAGACACCAGGCCATGTTGTTGCTGTATGCCGGTTTAAACGTCCCGTCCCAGATACCGTTGTATTGCCGCGTCTGCGGGTTATAGTTCGACGGCACCTGCAGAATGCGCCCGCGAAGATGATAATTACGGCTCACCTGCTGGCTGCCGAACTGTTCCGAGTCCACCTGCACACCGACCAGTGCCGTGTTCGGGTAGCACTGTTTCACATCGATGATTTCGGTGTATGACGACCAGAGCGTTTTGTTCTGCAGCTGGTCTGTGGTGCTGTCCGGTGTCATCCTGCGCATCCGGATATTGAACGGGCGCGGCGGCAGGTTATCCACCACCACCGAGGCCAGATACTGCGAGGTGGTTTTGCCCTTAATGGTGATGTCTTTTTCCGTCACCCAGCCACCGTTACGCTGTATCTGAACCAGCAGGCGGACTTCCGACGGATTCCGGTCCCCCTTTGAAGTGGTTTCCACCAGAGCCTGCACACCGAAGGTAAAGCGCAGACGGTCGATGTTTGCAGACGTGATGGTCCGGGTGATCGGCGTGTCATATTTCACTTCCGTACCCAGCACCGTCTCGGATCCGGAGGATTCAAAACCCTCCGGCGGTGTCTGCTCCTGCTCACCTGCCCGGAACACCACCGTGACACCGGCGATGTTGGTATTCCCTTCACTGTCCAGCACCGGCGTACTGTTCAGCAGCACGCTTTTTAATCCATCCACCGGACCTTCTATCGGCCCTTCGCTGATGGCATCGATCACACTCAGTAACTGCGTGGATTTCAGGTTGTCCTTCGCTTCGCGTGGGGTATGCCCCTTACTGCTGCCTTTACCCATTCGTCATGCTCCATAAACGACAAAACCGCCCGCAGGCGGTTTCACATAAAACATTTTGCATCAGCGACCAATCACCACAACCTGACCACCATCCCCTTCGTCTGCCGTGCTGATCTCCTGAGAAACCACCCGCGACCCCACACGCATTTCACCGTACAGAACAGGCAAAACATTGCCCTGGGCAACCATGTTATCCAGTGAGGAGAAATAGGTGTTCTGCTTACCGTTATCCGTTGTCTGTGTGCGGGGAGTTCTGGCTTTCGGTGCCAGCATCTGAGCCACACCGCCGAGCACCATACTGGCACCGAGAGAAAACAGAATGCCGGTCATACCACCGGCCCCAATGGCTGTCCCCCATGCTGCAAGGGTGGCTCCGGCGGTAAAGAATGATCCGGCAATGGCGGCTGCCCCCAGGACAATCTGGAATACGCCACCTGACTTGGCCCCGGCGACTCTGGGAACGATATGAATCACAGCGCCGTCAGGCAGAGCCTCATGTAACTGCGCCGTTAATCCGGACGTGCTGACATCCTGCCCGGCAATACGTACCTGATACCAGCCGTCGCTCAGTTTCTGACGAAACGAAGGGAGCTGTGTGGCCAGCGCCCGGATGGCTTCAGCCCCCGTTTTCACACGAAGGTCGATGCGGCGGCCAAATCGTTGTAAATCCCCGTAAAGGCAGATGCGTGCCATGCCCGGTGACGCCAGAGGGAGTGTGTGCGTCGCTGCCATTTGTCGGTATACCTCTCTCGTTTGCTCAGTTGTTCAGGAATATGGTGCAGCAGCTCGCCGTCACCACAGTAAATGGCGGCATGATTCGGCACAGATGAACCAAAACAGCACAGCAGCACATCGCCCGGCTGCGCCGCTGACAGCGGCACCTGATACAGCCCTGTGGCCTCCAGATTATCCAGATAGAGATTCTGACCGTTACGCCACCAGTCATCCCCGCGATGAAAATCCGGCATCTCAATCCCCGCCAGATGATAAGCATCCCGGAACAGCGTGTAACAGTCCGTCACCCCGTGCTCAAAGCGCCGCCCGGTGAGATGCGGCACACAGCGGAACTTATGAATCGCCCCCCGGTAGACCAGCCACCACGGCAAATCACTCTGCACCTGCAGTCGCCGGTCGGCCTCACTCAGCCAGGGCAGACCACCGGGATGGCTGTGCACCAGCGCCACAATCTCACCCTGCATTTCTGCCCGCAGCCAGTCCTCCGGCGACATCCGGAAATACGCCTCCGGCTCACCGGAGATATTTACGCAGGTAAGATATCTGTCTCCCTCCGGCGTTCTCACCACAAAGCCGCACGACTCCGCTGGCGCACATCGCCGGGCGTGCGCCAGAATCGCTGATTCTGTCTGTGTCATGGGATTTACTGCGAAAGTTTGTTAATGGAAAGGAAGCCGCCAAAGTTGCCGACGTTATTGCGAAACTTACAACCGCTCAGGCATTTGCTGCATTTATCCTTCGTGATATCGGATGTAGGCTGGTCATATTCATCCGCGACAGCCGGACCGTGATAACCGCACTCATCACCGCGATAGGTCCAGGTGCAGGTATTAGCCAGCATGATGCGCCCCGGAAAAACAGCACCATCCGTTTCCGTCGGCGTGGACAGTACAAAAGAGGCACTGACCGCGCTCAGTTCGCTGCACTGCTCGATGCGCCAGCGGCTGATCACCTCCTGCTCCGGATCGGCGTCGCTGTTTCCGTTGACGAAGTTCACCGCATCCAGAAAACGGGCATAAACCTTACGCCTGACCACCGTTCCGCCGACCAGACTCTGCAGGTCTTCCGCCATCCCGGTGACCATACCGTACAGGTTAGAAACCGTCAGCGTGGGGCGCGTACTGGTGCCTTTGCCATTCAGTTCGAAACCACTCCCCTGAATGGGATACGGCTGATACTGTCGCCCCTGCCAGGTGACCGGCTCACCTTTTTCGTTCTGCTCATTACAGAAAAAATAACGTTCTCCACCAACCTCTGTCAGATCGATTTCCCAGAGCACCACGCAGGCAGACTGCTCCGCACGGGTGCATTCATTCAGTGTTTCCTGTCGGATATCCTGCATCAGTTCACCACCTGTTCAAACTCTGCGCTGAACTCAACACGCAACATACTGACCCGCGACGACCATTTTGCGCAGGTCACCTTTATCTGCCGGTAGCCATAAGGCGGCGTCCACAGAAAGGCCTTCCAGCCCCCGTGCTCAGCCAGAAACGACTCCAGCGCCGCGGCCTCCCAACGGGGAACAGAAAGCGTCACGCTGTACGTTTTCAGGTTGGCATTCAGCCCGGCAGGCGCTCGCTGGGAATAGCCATCACCAAAGCGCACCTTTCTTACAGAAGGGGCCGAAGCCACATCCATACCGGGTTTCACTTTCCAGCGGAAGGTTTTCATCGTCCACCTCCGGAGAACAGGCCACCATCACGCATCTGTGTCTGAATTTCATCACGGGCACCCTTGCGGGCTATGTCATACACTGCCTTCATCATCTGTGGACCTGGCAGACCATTCGTACCGTCGTTCTGAATCACCACGTGATTGTTCTGATTAAAATTAATGCCTTCAGCCCGCCGCATCTGCGCCGGACTTCCGGCACCGCCCACATAACCACCTTCCGCATAGCCGCGCATCAGCCGGTACAGGTTGCCGACACCAATCCGGCTGGTTGCCTCCTTCGTGAAGACAAATTCACCACGGTGAACAATCCCCGCTGGCTCATATTTGCCGCCGGTTCCCGTAAATCCTCCGGTTGCAAAATGGAATTTCGCCGCAGCGGCCTGAATGGCTGTACCGCCTGACGCGGATGCGCCGCCACCAACAGCCCCGCCAATGGCGCTGCCGATACTCCCGACAATCCCCACCATTGCCTGCTTAAGCAGAATTTCTGTCATCATGGACAGCACGGAACGGGTGAAGCTGCGCCAGTTCTGCTCACTGCCGGTCAGCATCGCTGCCATATTCTGTGCAATACCATCAAAGGTCTGCGTGGCTGCACTTTTTACCTGCGACATACTGTCCGTGGCGCTCTCTTCCCACTCACTCCAGCCGGACTTCAGGCCTGCCATCCAGCTCCCGCGAAGCTGGTCTTCAGCCGCCCAGGTCTTTTTCTGCTCTGACATGACGTTATTCAGCGCCAGCGGATTATCGCCATACTGTTCCTTCAGGCGCTGTTCCGTGGCTTCCCGTTCTGCCTGCCGGTCAGTCAGCCCCCGGCTTTTCGCATCAATGGCGGCCCGTTTTGCCCGTTGCTGCTGTGCGAATTTATCCGCCTGCTGCGCCAGCGCGTTCAGGCGCTCCTGATACGTAACCTTGTCGCCAAGTGCAGCCAGCTGGCGTTTGTACTCCAGCGTCTCATCTTTATGCGCCAGCAGGGATTTCTCCTGTGCAGACAGCTGGCGACGTTGCGCCGCCTCCTCCAGTACCGCGAACTGACTCTCCGCCTTCCACAAATCCCGGCGCTGCTGGCTGATTTTCTCATTTGCTCCGGCATGCTTCTCCAGCGTCCGGAGTTCTGCCTGAAGCGTCAGCAGGGCAGCATGAGCACTGTCTTCCTGACGATCGCCCGCAGACACCTTCACGCCGGACTGTTTCGGCTTTTTCAGCGTCGCTTCATAATCCTTTTTCGCCGCCGCCATCAGCGTGTTGTAATCCGCCTGCAGGATTTTCCCGTCTTTCAGTGCCTTGTTCAGTTCTTCCTGACGGGCGGTATATTTCTCCAGCGGCGTCTGCAGCCGTTCGTAAGCCTTCTGCGCCTCTTCGGTATATTTCAGCCGTGACGCTTCGGTATCGCTCTGCTGCTGCGCATTTTTGTCCTGTTGAGTCTGCTGCTCAGCCTTCTTTCGGGCGGCTTCAAGCGCAAGACGGGCCTTTTCACGATCATCCCAGTAACGCGCCCGCGCTTCATCGTTAACAAAATAATCATCCTTGCGCAGATTCCAGATGTCGTCTGCTTTCTTAAACGCAGCCTCTGCCTTAATCAGCATCTCCTGCGCGGTATCAGGACGACCAATATCCAGCACCGCATCCCACATGGATTTGAATGCCCGCGCAGTCCTGTCTGCCCAGGTCTCCAGCGTGCCCATGTTCTCTTTCAGGCGGCGGGTCTGGTCATCAAACCCTTTCGTTGCGGCCTCGTTCGCCGCCTGCAATGCCCCGGCTTCATCGCCGGAACGCTGCAACTGAGCAACATACGCAATCTGCTCCGCCGTCACGTTATGGAACTGGCGCGCCATCGCCGTCAGCCCCGACGTCGGGTCAGTGGTCAGCTTCCCGAAGGCTTCAGCGACCTTGTCCACCTCCACACCGGATGCAGAGGAGAAACGCGCCACACTCTGGCTGATGGACGCAATCTGAGCCTCACCGCTTACCCCCGCCTTAACCAGTGCACTGAGTGACTCGCTGGTCTGGTTAAACGTCAGCCCTGCCGCCTGCCCGGCTCTGGACAGGACCAGCATACGATCTGCCGTCAGACCCGACTGATTACCGGAAAGGACCAGCGTTTTGTTGAAATCGGACAGGGTTGAGTTACCCTGATACCAGGCATACGCCAGCGCACCGGTCGCCACCGCCAGCGAGGTGGCCCCGACCATCGGCAGGGTGATCGCACCGGCAAGCCCCCGGAACATGGGGATCATCCCGCCGAAGGAGTCCTTAACCTGACCACCCTGTTGCAGCAGGATCAGCCACGGGCTTTGCCCGCCTGCAAGCTGCGTGGCCACGTCGGTGAACTGTGCAGGCAGCATACGCATGGCGGCTTTATACTGTCCGACGGAAATCCCCGCTTTCTGTGCAGCCAGCGCCTGTCGGCTCAGCGACTGTTCAACGACTGCCGCTGTTTTTTTCGCATCACTTTCCGTACCGGAAAAATGACGCCTGACTCTGGCCATCTGCTCGTCAAATCTGGCCGCATCCAGACTTAAATCAACGACCAGATCGCCTACCGGTTCAGCCATACCGGACTCCTCCTGCGATCCCTTCTGATACTGTCATCAGCATTACGTCATCCTCCGTCATGCCCGCCATATCCGGGGAAGCGGGGATAACTTCATTTCCGTCCGGGTCAAAGCGGACGCCTCCGGCAAGCCCTGCCGCTTTCTGCATCAGCACATCATCTTCAGGCTCTTCGTCATCCTCACGCCGGTTCAGCAGACTGAAATCCAGCGGATGCATATCCGGATCGCTGAAAAACAGGCTGAGCACAGTGTACGTCAGCCCGGAAAAGTGCATATCCAGCAGAACATCATGAAAATAATGGGTACTGTAAAAGCGGTGCCAGTCGGCATACTCCGTGGATGACATCCCGGCAAGCATGGCGCGCCAGTCGGGTCGCCCCATCTCACGCGCCAGTTTCAGGGCAAAACTCAGCTCACCGTCGAACACTTTCCCGCAGAAACAGGCTCTGCAGGCCCGGCGTCCTCTGCCTGTTCAGGGGCATTATTCACCACAAACTCAGACATACCGGACAGCCGGTACACCACGTTTTCAGCATGAGAAATTGCCTCTGTGGGCCAGGTGGTAAGCACTTCCTGCTCAATCTGTTTAACGGCCTCATTCATGGACGGCATCTGCGTCTTCTTCGGATGGTTATGCCACAGGGACATCGCCACCAGAAACGCGCCGGTTCTGATGACGTCTTCCACAGTAACCTGACGGTTGCTGTCGGATCCCGCCTGTTCTGCCTGCCGTTTCATCAGGGCAAGATGCTCAATACGCTGCAGGGCTGACAGTTCAGAAAGCGTGACGGTCACGCCGTTATATTCAAATGATTCGGTTTTCAGGAACATCGCTGACTCTCCGGATTAACTGGCGGTGACGTTGATTTCTGCAACCGCAGCAAACTCACCATTACCGGATACGACCGGAATGTTGACCTTGCCTGCAGCAACGCCGTTCACGGTGATGGTCATACCACTGACCGACACGGTGGCTTTTGTTTTATCCGCAGACACCGCACGAAAGCTCTTGTCGGTTACGCCCTCCGGCTGGAAGGCCACGGTCAGCGTGGTGCTCTGCCCTTTCACCACCGAGGTGCTGGCAGGCGTCACGGTCATGCCGGTTGCCGCTGTTACCGTGCTGCGATCTTCTGCCATCGACGGACGTCCCACATTGGTGACTTTCACCGTACGGGTGATCACTTCCTTCGCCATCACCGCCTTACCGATACTGCTGACCCAGCCACGGAACACATCGACCGTGCCGTTCGGGAAGCGGATTTTATAGGCACGGGTATCGCCTTCATTAAACCACGCCAGCAGCGCCTGCTGCCCCTGCTCTCCGGGCATCCACGCCAGCGTGAAGCTGGTATCTCCGGCAGATTTCTGCCCCTGCCCGGTCGCAGTCCAGTCCGCATCTTCATCATCGAGATAGCTGTCGTCATAGGACTCAGCGGTCAGTTCGCCGGGTGTCAGGTCTTTAACTTTTGCCAGACGCGACCAGTCAACGTCTGAAAGCGGGTTCGCATAAGGGTCACCGTTCCCCTTATAAACCCACAGTGTGGTCCCGGCCCCTTTCACCGGTGCCAGAGGATTTGGTGTTGGCATATCGTCCTCACATTTCATAGGTAATGACATAAGTCAGATCGGCTGAACTCCACAGGCCCGCATCATCGTCGCGCCGGTAGTCATAGCCACTGGCCACCATACTGGTGATCAAATCTGACAGTGCCGGGATATCGCTCATCACCGGATAAATCCGGGACTCCATCCACGCATCCAGCTCTGAATCCGGCACCTGAGCAGGCAGGAAAACTTCGATATGCAGCTCCGCCTGCCAGGTATCGCTGTCCAGCTCTTCGCCCGTGTATTCAGCGCCGGTGAGATAAACGGCAACTGCCGGAAAATCCGCCTCATCAAAAACAGCGGGGCGACCATCAAAAAGCGTCGCCCCGGTGTCATGCTTCTCCAGTGCATCCAGTACGGCTGCACGGAGTTCAGTATGTTTCATCGCTTTATTACCATTCTCAGTTGATGCTGCAGCGCATAGCCCAGCTCTTTCGGAAGACGCTCACGCCGTATCCGCTCAATATTCTGTTTAAACGCCGTGGTCAGCGGCACCGCCATCGGGATTTTCACCACATCAATGGGGTAACGGTTTTTCCCGGCCACACGCTGCATGACATGCCACCGGCCATTTTTCAGTTGCTGAATAAACGCGCCGGGAATACGACGGTTTCCCACCACAAGCACGCTGCCGCCACCTTTCAGGGATGAACGCTGCCCCTTTTTACGACGCCTGCGGCGGGACAGGACAACCCGCGCATTACCCAGCCTGATTACGGGCAAATCCCCCCGGTTAACCCTGATTCTGGCCTGCGGATTTTTGACCGTGGCCCTTTTCAGCCTGGCCCTTTCCTTTACCAGTTTCCGGCGTACCTTTGTCTCACGGGCAACCTGTGACGCAGACTGCGATATCGCGGATGAAGCAACGCGGTTAATGGCCATTGCGGCGGCACCAGGCACCGCCGTTTTGCTGATACGGCTGAGGTTTTCAACGGCCTGCTCAAGACCTTTTATGGCCATACATCCCCCTTTCAGCGGCGACGGTTAACGGCAGGCGGTACGCCCCGCCCAAGCCAGAGATGACAGCTTCCGCCATCATCCGGCGTAACCCGATCTACCCAGAAGTTTTCCTCACCGATGATCAGCGTGTCTCCACGCCGCAGCTGCCGCACATCATCAGTCCGGACAAACAGGGACGGGCTGGAGCCTTCAACGCGCACGCCCTGTCCGGCATAGCTGATATTTTCAGGGTCATCAAAAACACCACGTATCACCGCACCGGACTGCTCACCGGATGTAATGGTGGCTGACGTTCCCATGTACCCGCGTATCGTTTCATCAGCGCGGGCAATGGCAGCATCGAACAGGTTATCGAAATCAGCCACAGCGCCTCCCGTTATTGCATTCTGGCCAGGCCACGTTCTGTCATTTCGGCTGCCACACCGGCAGAGACACGAAACGCCGTTCCCGGCAGCACAAATGCCACAGGTTTATCCCGCGTGGCGTGAAGCGCATCAGTATGCAGCGTCACCAGTGCCACGACCGTGACCAGTTCAGCCGTATCCTGAATCACGGTATCCGGCTGCGCTGATACCACCTCATTTTCATGCCCGGTCAGCACATTTTCCCGGCTGAGAGGGGTGTCCTGACCGGCAGTTTCATCCGTGTCATCAAGCTCTTCTTCCAGCTCTGCCACACGAAGCGCCAGTTCTTCTTTCGTTCCCGTCAAACTGACATCGCGGTTCAGTTGCTCACCCAGCTCCTGAAGACGGGCAATCAGTTCATCTTTCGTCATGAACTCCTCCACAGAGAGAAAATGGCCCCGAAGGGCCATGATTACGCCAGTTGTACAGACACGAACTCATCAGGATCAGCCAGCAGCATCAGCGGTGCTGACTGAATCATGGTGAACTCACGCGCCGGATCGCCGGTGGTCACCCAGTTTTTCGGGTAACGGGCAGAGGCGTTAATGCCTTCGCGCTGTGCGTCCGCATCCTGAATGCAGCCATAGGTGCGCAGACCGCGTGCCTGAGTGTTCCCCAGCACCATCGTGTTGTCCGGCAGGAAGTTCTTTTTGACGCCGTTTTCCACGTACTGTCCGGAATACACGACGATGGCCACATCGCCATACATCCCCTTATAGGACACCGCTTTGCCCAGGTCTTTCACCGCTGTCTCCAGCTCGGAATGAGAGCCACGACGGGTATCCAGCTTCTCCTTGACGGCTTTGAAGGAACGGAACAGCGCCCAGCCTTTCGGATCGAACACGATGATATTCACCACACCGCTGGCGTTCAGCGCGTAGGCTTCGATATCGTCGGTCGGGTCATACGTGGACTTGTCACGCTTGCTCCACTCCGTGCCGCCGGACTGCGTGATGTTATTCTCCTCACTGCGGCCCATATCCACCTCAACCGGATCGAAGGCTTCACCGGTCATGGTGTATTTGCCCTTAAGCACGGCAGAAACTGCCTGCATCTCTTCGACCTGAGCAATGGCCAGCTCTTCGTCACGCATGTTCTGCATGATGATGCGACGGCGGCGGTAAGCCGGGTCCGCCAGATTCTGCGGATCTTCATCCGGCAGGCGACGCAGGGTCATCTGCGGATTCACTTCATGCTTCGGCTTGACATATCCCGGCGTAAATTCAGAGGTGGAGCCGCCACGGGAACGGATAACCTCACCGGAAACAATCGGCGAAACGTACAGCGCCATGTTTACCAGTCCCGGAATTTGTGAGAGATAGACTTTCTCCGTGGTGAAGGGATAGCTCTCACGGAAAAAGAGACGCAGAAACAGCGGATCAAACTTAAATTTCTGCTCATTTGCCGCCAGCAGCTGGGCGGTTGTGTACATCGACATAAAAAAATCCCGTAAAAAAAGCCGCACAGGCGGCCTTTAGTGATGAAGGGTAAAGTTAAACGATGCTGATTGCCGTTCCGGCAAACGCGGTCCGTTTTTTCGTCTCGTCGCTGGCAGCCTCCGGCCAGAGCACATCCTCATAACGGAACGTGCCGGACTTGTAGAACGTCAGCGTGGTGCTGGTCTGGTCAGCAGCAACCGCAAGAATGCCAACGGCAGCACCGTCGGTGGTGCCATCCCACGCAACCAGCTTACGGCTGGAGGTGTCCAGCATCAGCGGGGTCATTGCAGGCGCTTTCGCACTCAATACGCCGGGCGCGGTTGCGGTATGAGCCGGGTCACTGTTGCCCTGCGGCTGGTAATGGGTAAAGGTTTCTTTGCTCGTCATAAACATCCCTTACACTGGTGTGTTCAGCAAATCGTTAACGGCATCAGATGCCGGGTTACCTGCAGCCAGCGGTGCCGGTGCCCCCTGCATCAGACGATCCAGCGCAGTGTCACTGCGCGCCTGTGCACTCTGTGGTGCAGCTGCCAGAATGCGGCGGGCCGTTTCCACGGTCATACCGGGGGTTTCTGCCAGCACGCGGGCCTGTTCTTCGCGTCCGTGAGCCTCCTCACAGTTGAGGATCCCCATAATGCGGCTGTTTTCTGCCGCAACCGCAGCGGTGATCTGCGCGTTCACGTCCGGCTGCGCCGCGCTGGCGTTTTCGCCCTCCGTCGCTGGCACCACGTCAGTAACGTCAGCCTGCGAAGCAGTGGCTGAAACAGTTGTTGATTGAGTCTCTTTGGTCATTCGCCCTCCTGAGAGACGGGATTTACGTGCATCCAGTGCATCACGCATAACGGTGATCGCATCGGTACTGTTAACAAGTTCATCAGCCAGTCCGGCATCAATGGCCTCCTGACCGCTGTACACTGCAGCCTCGGTATCCAGCACAGCCTGCACAGACAGGCCGGTATATGCCGACACCTTCTGCGCAAACATCTGGCGGGTTGCGTCCATCCGGGACTGCAGTGTCTCCCGGACGTCATCCGGAAGATGGCTGTAGGGATTGCCATCCACCTTATGGCTGCCGCTGTAAATCAGCGTGATTTCCACGCCCTGTTTCTCCAGCGCAGCACCGTAATTGCTGTGAGCCATCATGACGCCGATGGAGCCTGTCCGGGCGGTCTGCGTGACCAGACGCCGGGAGGCGGCGCTGGCAAGCAGCTGACCTGCACTGCAGTTCATGTCGTTGGCCAGCGCCCATACCGGTTTTATGTCTCGCACACGGGCGATGATGTCAGCACAGTCAAATGCTCCCGCCACCATCCCGCCCGGTGTGTCCATATCCAGCAGAATGCCGTCCACCATCGGATCGCTGGCAGCCTGTTGCAGACGGGCGATAATGCCGTTGTAACCGGTCATCCCCGAGTACGGCTGCAGCGCCCGCGTCCGGCTGACCAGCGTACCGGACACCGGCAGCACGGCGATGCCGTTCATGACCTGATAGCTGCGGGCCTGTCGTGGTCCGTCATCATCACCGGATAACGCCAGCGCCGCGGGTGCCTCTCCGGCAGTCAGGCTGTCGCCGGATACTGCATCCGTCAGGCGGCTGATCCCAAGCTGGCCTGCAAGCGCACAAAAGAAAACCCGCGCATAGGCGGGTTCAAGCATCAGCGGCTCATTAAAAGCCATGCTGGCAATATGCGGGAGATTACGCAGCTCTGCTGTCACTCTTCTCCTCCTCTGTTGATTGTCGCAGTCCGGATTCAAATGCCGCAGCCGCCCAGGCGGGCGGTTTAAGACCGGCTGCACGGCGCTCCATCGTTTCACGGACCTGCTGGGCAAAAATTTCCTGATAGTCGTCACCGCGTTTCGCGCACTCTTTCTCGTAGGTGCTCAGTCCGGCTTCTATCAGCATCACCGCTTCCTGAACTTCTTTCAGACCATCGATGGCCATACGACCGGAGCCTATCCAGTCGCAGTTCCCCCAGGCACTCCGGGCTTCCTGAAAACTGAAGCGCGCTTTTGAAGGTAACGTCACCACGCGGCGAACGATGGCCTCTTCCAGCCAGCACAGAAACATCTGGCTCGCCTGACGGGATGCGACGAATTTTCGCCGCCCCATAAAGTACGCCCACGACTCGTTCGCACTGGCCCGTGCCGTGGAGTAGCTCATCTGGGCGTAATTCCGGGAAAGCTGCTCATACGAGACACCCAGCCCGGCAGCGATATACCGCAGCAGTGACTGCTCAAACACGGAGTAGCCGTTATCCGTATCCTGAGCCGTCTGCAGGTTCAGTGAGTCACCCGGCATCAGGTGCGGTACTTTTGCGCCTCCCAGCCGGACCGGCGCTGCGGCGTAATACGCGGCAATTTCACCAATCCAGCCGGTCAGCCTTTCCCGCTGCTCCTGACTGTTCGCGCCCAGAATAAAATCCATCGCTGACTGCGTATCCAGCTCACTCTCAATGGTGGCGGCATACATCGCCTTCACAATGGCGCTCTGCAGCTGCGTGTTCTGCAGCGTGTCGAGCATCTTCATCTGCTCCATCACGCTGTAAAACACATTTGCACCGCGAGTCTGCCCGTCCTCCACGGGTTCAAAAACGTGAATGAACGAGGCGCGCCCGCCGGGTAACTCACGGGGTATCCATGTCCATTTCTGCGGCATCCAGCCAGGATACCCGTCCTCGCTGACGTAATATCCCAGCGCCGCACCGCTGTCATTAATCTGCACACCGGCACGGCAGTTCCGGCTGTCGCCGGTATTGTTCGGGTTGCTGATGCGCTTCGGGCTGACCATCCGGAACTGTGTCCGGAAAAGCCGCGACGAACTGGTATCCCAGGTGGCCTGAACGAACAGTTCACCGTTAAAGGCGTGCATGGCCACACCTTCCCGAATCATCATGGTAAACGTGCGTTTTCGCTCAACGTCAATGCAGCAACAGTCGTCCTCGGCAAACTCTTTCCATGCCGCTTCAACCTCGCGGGAAAAGGCACGGGCTTCTTCCTCCCCGATGCCCAGATAGCGCCAGCTTGGGCGATGACTGAGCCGGAAAAAAGACCCGACGATATGATCCTGATGCAGCTGGATGGCGTTGGCGGCATAGCCGTTATTGCGTACCAGATCGTCTGCGCGGGCATTGCCACGGGTAAAGTTGGGCAACAGGGCTGCATCCACACTTTCACTCGGTGGGTTCCACGCCCGCAACTGCCCACCAAATCCGCTGCCACCGCCGTGATAACCGGCATATTCACGCAGCGATGTCATGCCGTCCGGCCCCAGAAGGGTGGGAATGGTGGACGTTTTCATACATAAAATCCTGCAGGTCCCCTGCGTCGCTGTGTCATGCCGGTCTGCACTTCCAGCTCCGCAATGTATTTTTTCAGGTCAGACACGGAAGTGGCCGTAAACTCCACCCTTCGTCCGTCTTTCTGTACTGTTGCCACCCGTTTACCTGTCATCAGGTCATGCAGTGCCGCACGGGCAGCGGCAAGTTCTTCCTGTCGCGTCATTCATCCTCTCCGGATAAGGCACGGGCGTAATCTGCCAGTGTTTTCTTGTTGGTTGCTGCACCATCCTCTTCCTGCAGGCTCGCCAGCAGTGCACTGAGATCCAACTGCCAGCGGGAAATACTGATGCGCAGCGCCGCCAGCGCATAAACGAAGCAGTCGAGTGCCTCATTGCGTCGCTTTTTGCTGTCCCACAGTATTTTTTTCCTGCCATCCACCCATTTTTCGACCTGCTCTTCAGCAGTCAGCTGCTGCGCTTCGGTCAGATCAAAAATATCCGGGTTATTCGGGAAGTGAACGGCACCGGGAAGCGGTTCATCCCCTTCCGGCGTCAGTGTGAAGCGGTTATAAATCTGCTCTTTCGCGGTATCGGTACCGATTTCGGTAAGGTAAACCCCGTTTTTGTTTCGCTTACATGGCATGCTGGCCACCGGCTTGCCGTAAACGGATGCCCCTTTAATGGGGATCACCCGGAACAGCCCATGCTTTTTCGAGCGTTCATACACAATTGTCGGGTCAATACCGCCAATATCCCAGCAGATACGGGATACCGACATCTCTGCACCATTCCGGCGGGTATAGGTTTTATTGATGGCCTCATCCACACGCAGCAGCGTCTGTTCATCGTCGTGGCGGCCCATAATAATCTGCCGGTCAATCAGCCAGCTTTCCTCACCCGGCCCCCATCCCCATACGCGCATTTCGTAGCGATCCAGCTGGGAGTCGATACCGGCGGTCAGGTAAGCCACACGGTCAGGAACGGACGCTGAATAATGTTCTTTCCGCTCTGCCATCACTTCAGCATCCGGACGTTCGCCGATTTTCGCTTCCCATGTCTCACCGAGCGTGGTGTTCACGAAGGTTTTACGTTTTCCCGTATCCCCTTTCGTCTTCATCCAGTCTTTGACAATCTGAACCCAGGTGGTGAACGGGCTGTACGCCGTCCAGATGTGAAAGGTCACACTGTCCGGTGGCTCAATCTCTTCACCGGATGACGAAAACCAGAGAATGCCATCACGGGTCCAGATCCCGGTCTTTTCGCAGATATAACGGGCATCAGTAAAGTCCAGCTCCTGCTGACGGATGACGCAGGCATTATGCTCGCAGAGATAAAACACGCTGGAGGGATCATCCGGCGTCCATTTGAGGCCAAACGGCGTCTCTTTATCGCCAAATTTAAGGTACTGCTCCTCCCCACAGTGCGGGCAGGCAACATGAAAACGCATAAAATGCGGGGATTCACTGGCTGCACGCTCAATCTGGCAGGTGCCTCTCACTTTAGGCGTGGAGCCACGGATGGACTTTGGCCAGACCGAGCCTTCAATACGCTTATCGCCCAGGAACGTCGGAGAGCCTTCCTGTTCAATATCCTCATCAAAGGCAGCAAGTTCATCATAACCCGCCACATCCACTGACTTTTCACGGTAGTTTTTTGCCGCTTTACCGCCCAGGCACCAGAAGCCACGCCCATTGGTGAAACGCTTCATGGTGAGCGTGTTATCCCGGTGCTTTTTGCCATACCACGGGGCCAGCGCCAGCAGCGACGGAATATCACGAATAGTCGGTTCAACGTGGGTTTTCATAAAGTTCTCGGCATCACCATCCGTCGGCAACCAGATAAGGGTGTTGCGCTGCTTATGCTCTATTAAGTAGGCATAAACACCCAGCAGCATTTTGGAATAACCAACACGGGCAGACTTCACCACATTCACCTCGCGGATGTAGTCACTGCCCATCGCATTCATGATGGCCCGCTGAAAGGGCAGTGTTTCCCAGCGCCCTTCCTGGTATGCGGATTCTTTCGGGAGATAGTAATTAGCATCCGCCCATTCAACGGCGGTCTGTGGCTCCGGCCTGAACAGTGAGCGAAGCCCGGCGCGGACAAAATGCCGCAGCCTGTTAACCTGACTGTTCGATATATTCACTCAGCAACCCCGGTATCAGTTCATCCAGCGCGGCTGCTTTGTTCATGGCTTTGATGATATCCCGTTTCAGGAAATCAACATGTCGGTTTTCCAGTTCCGGAAAACGCCGCTGCACCGACAGGGGGATCCCGTCGAGAATACTGGCAATTTCACCTGCGATCCGCGACAGCACGAAAGTACAGAATGCGGTTTCCACCACTTCAGCGGAGTCTCTGGCATTTTTCAGCTCCTGTGCGTCGGCCTGCGCACGCGTAAGTCGATGGCGTTCGTACTCAATAGTCCCAGGCTGGAGATCTGCCTCACTGGCAGCCCTGTAATCCTCAACCTCTTTACGGAGTTTTTCATTTTCGATATCAGCTTCCCTCTGCGCATACCACTGAATTGCCATGGCGGTATCAAATCCAGATTCAACGCCCTTACCACCTCCGGAGACGCAAGGGAGTCCCTGAGACTGCCAGCGTTCAATCGTTCGCGGATCCACGTTGAAAATTTCGGCAAGTTTCTTTTTATTAACCTTCATGAAACAGTCTCACAATAAATACAGGGGCCGACATGAAAGTGCCCGAAAATGACTTTTTTAGGCGTTTCATGTCGGACCTTTTACGGATTCGATATTAGAAAAAACAAATAGTTATGTTCGAGAAGTACCGACATGATTTTCCCCAGAAAATTTTCATAAATAGCGAAAACCCGCGAGGTCGCCGCCCCGTAACCTGTCGGATCACCGGAAAGGACCCGTAAAGCGATAATGATTATCATCTACATATCACAACGTGCGTGGAGGCCATCAAACCACGTCAAATAATCAATTATGACGCAGGTATCGTATTAATTGATCTGCATCAACCTAACGTAAAAACAACTTCAGACAATACAAATCAGCGACACTGAATACAGGGCAACCTCATGTCAACGAAGAACAGAACCCGCAGAACAACAACCCGCAACATCCGCTTTCCTAACCAAATGATTGAACAAATTAACATCGCTCTTGTTCAAAAAGGGTCCGGGAATTTCTCAGCCTGGGTCATTGAAGCCTGCCGCCGGAGACTGTGCTCAGAAAAAAGAGTTTCGCCTGAAGCAAACAAAGAAAAGAGTGACATTACTGAATTGCTCAGAAAACAGGTCAGACCAGATTGAAGCAATTTAGATAATCGTGCAGACTACCCCCCTCATATCACATGGAAGGTACTACAATGGCTCAGATTGCCATTTTTAAACAAATATTCGATAAAGTGCGAAATAATTTAAACTATCACTGGTTTTATTCTGAACTAAAACGTCACAATGTCTCACATTACATTTACTATTTAGCCACAGAGAATATTCATCTTGTTCTTGAAAACGATAATACGGTTTTAATAAAAGGACAGGGTAAGGTTGTAAATGTAAGATTTTCAAAAAATAAATGCCTTATAGAAGCCACCTTAAAAGGATTCAAATCAGGAGAGTTATCATTTTACGAATACAGGAAAAATCTTGCTACAGCAGGGGTTTTCAGATGGATTACAAATATCCACGAAAACAAAAGGTATTACTATACCTTTGATAATTCATTACTCTTTACTGAGAACATTCAGAACACTACACAAATATTTCCGCACTAAATCATAACGTCCGGTTTCTTCCGTGCCAGAACCGGACTCGCTGGCATGATGAAATATGTGTACCCGGTAACCCCGGTGTGCATCGTTTTTGATTATTCCCCCACACTTGTGCAGAAGGAGTTCCCCGTCAGGCTACAGTCATAATTAATGCAAGAGTACAGCGACGATACAGCGCACAGAAATAAATCAGGTATCCATTGACTTCACAAAGACGGTACATAGCATCGACAGGAGTAATTGCGTAAATTGAACTCTTGGCACACTTTAGCCACCGGCGAATCTTCAGCGGATTATCCTTGGCCGGTTTTTATCTGAGGCATTGCTCTCGAATGTATAGCTGTGCCCCTTCAAGTTGTTTTTGCATTATTATCAGTCGCGCTCTGAGGGTGAAATAATCCCGTTCAGCGGTGTCTGCCAGTCGGGGGGAGGCTGCATTATCCACGCCGGAGGCGGTGGTGGCTTCACGCACTGACTGACAGACTGCTTTGATGTGCAACCGACGACGACCAGCGGCAACATCATCACGCAGAGCATCATTTTCAGCTTTCGCATCAGCTAACTCCTTCGTGTATTTTGCATCGAGCGCAGCAACATCACGCTGACGCATCTGCATGTCAGTAATTGCCGCGTTCGCCAGCTTCAGTTCTCTGACATTTTTGTCGCGCTGGGCTTTGTAGGTAATGGCGTTATCACGGTAATGATTCAGCCCCAGACTAAGCGCACCACAGGCCACCAGCAGGGCAATGATGACCACGCACAGTACGCGGTTCATTTCACCACCAGCGTATCTGACCGATGAAATAACCAGAGGCCATAATCACAAACACCAGCCAGATAAGAATGAACTTCCAGGTGGATAATTTTTCAGCCATCACTCGAATCTCCCGAATCAGTTTGCTAAAATCAAACACACTTTCTCCTTTGACTTTTCCGGAGTCAGGAAACACAAAACCCCGCTTGGTGCCAACAAACGGGGTTTTTACTTTTATTCACTTACGTTTCGCCACTTCGCAGGATTTCATGTTATCCGCCCGCGTGGCCATGCCTTATTTTTCAGCAAAATATTCTGCTTATCTGTCGATACCCCAGCACGCCAGCGCGCTCTCCTGGTCACGACGGGATACCTGACCGTAGCAGTTGTTTGAACGAATACGGCAGTCTCTGCCACCGTCCTTAATCCACCAGCGAATCGCCTCACACGCGCCCCTGCGATCACCTGCATTAATTCGTTTATAAAACGTCGACGGGAAACACTTACCGGGACCAATGTTGTACGGACAGAATGACGCGATCCCCGCTTTCTGGGGTTCGCTCAATGGCACTTTGATGTTTTTCTCCACCCATGCCAGCGCCTTATCACGCTCAATGGCGTTGACCTGGTCGCATTTTTCCTTCGACAGTTTCATACCGGGAAAAACGGGTTTTCCATCCACCATCGTGGCCCCCCGACAGATGGTCCAGTTGCCGGAACCATCGCGGTATGCCGTAGTGTGGTTACCCTCTTTTTCATCCAGAAACTGGTCAAGTATCTGAGGAGCTGATGCGCCTGCTCCAATCAGCGCCAGAACTGCAGCTGACAGGCCGTATTTGATTTTTGCGTTCATGGATATTTATCAGGATTTATCGGTTTCTGAACCCTGGATATGTTTATCTGTCCCGGCCTGTTGAATCAGGCGGGGAAAAGGTAAAGACAATCAAGAGGATTATTTATGGACAATAGCACCATTTCTCTACAGGAGTTGCTCGACTGCATTTCCAGGCTTCGGGATGATGTAAATGCCCTCACTGTTGCATTTTCACATCTGGCCTTATCAATTCCCAGGGAGCAAATGCTGCCAACGCTGGCATCCATTCATTTTGAATCACGCAACCCCAAATGGTCCCAGGAACAACAAAATTCTTTCAAGTGGCTGGCGGCATTGCTGGAAGAAAATTATGCTGGCAAAACTACCATTTCGGCGGAGTCTTCAGGGAACCAGTAATCCTTCCCGGTAGCTTTCCTTTGTAGGTTATCCATACATTCTGCGCCTCTAAAATTACGGGGCGCTTTTCCGGCGACTGCTCATCCCCTTCACATAACCCGGCAGCAACATCCAGGAAGACCTGTCTGATGCTCCTTCTGGCTGCTGCCTCATAAAACTCCAGCGCGGCACCTTCAACACGGTCCAGCGAGATGTCCAGGTCAAAAATTTCACCGTCAAAGCGTTTTTTGTCCCGTAACGCTAAAGTTACCGTAACTTTATTCTCAAAATTGCGGATCCCTTTCACAATCAGTTCATAGTTTTGAGTCATTGAATTACTCTCCCCGTGCCGCCTTACGACGGTCCTCTCTGATTTTGAAATACAGGTTAGTCAGATATGTCAGCAGCCCAAACAGCAGACTCCCCAGCACGCCTATTGCCGCCCACTGAGACGGGGAAACCCTGTCCAGCAACTGCAGGAACCAGTAGCCCGTTCCCACCGCTGACGTGGTGTATGACACACCTGTTGTGATTTTTTCCATCTGGTCCATACCCCGTCTCCCGTTATCCGGAAGCTGAAAACAATAAAAAAGCCACCAGTTAACTACTGATGGCTCTGATAACTCATGCAAGCGTCTCAGACGACCCACTGACACTACCGGTGAGTTTAACGATACCTTCCATTTGACTGGCTCACTTTTTATGATGATGCCGGTGCATTTATCTCCAGCGCCAGACTTTCTATCTCAACGCCATACGTTACATTTTTGGTAATATCCATCAGCGTCAGTGCATTTAGTCCCACTGCCAGACTGTCTTTTATGGCCTGGAATGCCGGGCCAGTACGATGACGTAGTATCACTCCGGCTCAGTTGCACCACTGACCACCACATCACCTTCTGCTGCAATCGCCTGCATCAGGGTATAAGGGGTTATGGCCACCGGACTACCAAACGGCTGCCCGCCCTCTTTCAGTTTATGTGTCAGCTTTTCCGCAAGATCTGACGGCGGCGCCGCCCTGACAACATCATAGTGTTTAAATGCCATGGTTCTTTCCACTATCTGAAAAATAATTCTTTAAAATACCGGATATGTAATACAGAAAAAACACAAAACCATACCTTAAATAAAAACCTGATTATCAAGCAGATATGCATAGATAAACTACAAGACGAGATATAAACCACCCTGCATTTAAATAAACAACATCAGAAAAATAATTCTGCGCTATGGTTTACATTCAAAAATATCATTTATACTTTTCAGAACATCACCAGCAAGGCATAAACAAGGAAACTAAATGAAGTGGATTGTGATTGATACAGTTATCCAGCCATCATGCGGAATATCTTTTTCAGTCATATGGAGTAAAATAAAATTAATAATCTGGTATCAATCGGATGCTTTCTTACCTCCTGAAAGTATATTTACACTGACTCACACAGGTATCATGCTCAATAACAAAGTGCTACCTGTAACCATTTACAACGTAGTACCATTCAATAAAACATTCTGGAATTTAATCAAAAACAGCCAGGAATGCCCTACAAATACAGATAACGTATTGAATGAATGCTTTAATAACCGTTGCACTCTGCAAATATGTCCTTATGGACTAAAACAACAAAGTCCATAAGGAGTTTACTCACATCTGACAAAATCAATATAAACAGCCCCTCCGGAGAGGGGCTGGAGAGTGGCGCTATGTGCCATTGCATGGTGCCGGGTGCCTCCCGGTGAATTCAGTACCAGCACCTGAATCCGCGATTATCCCATATACCTACTCGCTGATTGCCCCTCCGCACAGGGGGATTCACCATGCCAGTTTCTTTTAACAAACTCCCCGCAAACCAGACAACAGTCAACCGCCTGAATTGTGAAGTATTTAAAAATTTCTCCCGCTAACTGATACCCGGCTAACAGTCTGGCGTTTTCTTTTTCAGCAACGGGAAAGCAACAACCACCACACCCGCCACCAGCACACCGTCAGCCAGCACTGACATTATCCGGCTGCTGCAATGCCATTCACAAAAACAGTAAGCAATCACTTTTTACCGTAACAGGTGATAATCCAGATATGTATCTACCCCAGATGAGTAATCCGAAGTTCATCCATACCACAGGTCCTGGCTATTCTGTTGTACTCCTGAACAAGAGCAAATAATTCTGAATTAGCAACCATGAACTCATCGCAAACCCTCTGTATAGCATCACTATTCAGAAGAATAACGTCTCTTCCCGAAAGACGATCAGGAGTACAGAACAAAACTGTCAAACGGCTGAAGGCCTTTGCTCGTGCTGCATTGACTATATCAATACGCTGCCTAAGGATGAAACACCCCGACGCCTCATCAATATTCACTCTACCCACACCATATGAATGATAAATATTTAATACTGAAAAAACCATTAGACCGTATAACAAACACTCAATCAATACTTAACAGAACTTTTATTTTTGACAAACATATAATATTTTCAACAATATCCTGAGCCAGGTATATTCCAGTATAAGGCTCTGCCGGAAGGAATCTGGAAGAATGAATATGGCGCGCTGTACTGGATTCGAACCAGTGACCGATTGCTTAGAAGGCAATTGCTCTGTCCGGCTGAGCTAACAACGCTGAATACCGATAATGGACCGCCATCGGGGACCCGCCCCCCCCCCGCACCAACACCCCTGTTATCGTGTCGTCTGCTCTTCCTGATAAGCTAATGGCGGTTTGTGATGGTGGCCCTTGCTGGATTTGAACCAGCGACCTGGCGATTATGAGTCGCTCGCTCTCACCACTGAGCTAAAGGACCGGGAGCAGAATAATAACGGTCCGTAATTAATTCCGCAATAAAAAACCCGCTCGGCGGCGGGTTGTAGAAACTCTTCTAACGTCAGGCATAAAACGCCCATCGTTATGACGAATTTACCACAGATTCCGGAAAAATCAACCTTGTTACCTAGTTACCTTTTTTAACTGCCGCTCAGCCCATGCTTCTTCAATATCAAACCGGGTCACCAGCGCATCATAGAATTTCTTAACTGTTTTTTCCCATGACGCGCGTGTTATCTGGTTTGTCACCTCGCATATAGCATTAAATGCCTCCGTTGATGGTAGCCTTTCATAGCCACGACCACCACAACGCTGGCAGTCTCTGATAACAGGCATACCACGTTTTACCGACTCTTCACGATGAATGGCGACAC
>OAQX01000081.1_pt1 | contig 28465 bp, 23 predicted proteins | sample 1475521 | NCBI WGS metagenome assembly OAQX01 (sample SAMEA3360657, study PRJEB22359) | human gut metagenome | biome: ENVO:urban biome; feature: ENVO:human-associated habitat; material: ENVO:feces | place: Bangladesh | collected 2011 | reverse complement strand
GCACCACGCCTTCAGTAGCGGAGCAGGAAGGACATCTGATGGAAATGGAAGCCACGCAAGCACCTTAAAATCACCATCATACACTAAATCAGTAAGTTGGCAGCATTACCGATTTGCAGCATACTAATTTCAGTAAGATTGCCGCCCTTCTTGTTTAAAAGGCGGCATTACTAGCCCAGTAAAGATTTAACTCGGACTTATACCTTTAAATATCCACCAATAAACAGGGCAACGACGATAATATCGCACAGCAACAGCATAATCAGATAAATCAGCTCTTTTTTGGTAAATATCGGCTGACCATCATTTTTTTCTTTTCTTGACCAGATAAAGACCGGCAGACCACAGGTCAACAGGATAGGAATTAATGCAACATACTCAATCTGGCTGGCGTAAAGAATAAACAGACAGAATAGCGAGCCTAAAACACCGCTGGACAAAGCCAGCCTGCGGCCTTTTTTTGCATACTGATCATATTTTCCGTTTCTGCAAATACTGGTCAGATACAGCGTGGTGGTAATATAGGCCGGAACAACCATCAGCGCACTGATATTATACATGGTGGTCCAAGCATTATTTGAAAAATAAACAAGTAACATGGCCGCCTGCATCACAAAGCTACTAACCCACAGTGACACATTGGCCGCCTGTTTACTGTTCGTTCGGGCAAACGCGCGCGGGAAAGCGCCTTTCTGTCCTGCTACCATCGGTATTTCAGCGCATAGCATGGTCCAGGCAAGCCAGCCGGCCAGAACAGAAATAATCAGCCCCGCGCTCATCAGCCAGTCGCCCCACTGACCGACAACGTGGGCGAGCACGCCTGCGGTAGAGGGGTTACTGACCTGCGCTAGTTCTGCCTGAGGCATTACACCGAACGGCAGAATGGACATTAACATATAAATAATTAGCGCCAGCAGAAAGCCGATCAGTGTGGCTTTCCCTACGTCCTGTTTATTTTTGGCACGTCCGGATAGAACAACCGCTCCCTCGACGCCAATAAAGGCCCAGAGCGTTACGGTCATCGGTGCCAGAATCTGAGACAGCAGCGATACTGGTGCGGCGTCATTTCCGTTGCCACTGAGGATCGCGGGTGATTCTCCCCAAAAGTTTTTAAACAGGTCCGAATAATCGATCAGCACACCCAGCAGTAATACGAATAGGATCAGAGGGACGAGCTTGGCGATGGTTCCCAAGGTGTTAACAAATCCGGCCACTTTCGTCCCGGACAGAACAAGAAAATTATAGCCCCAGATCAGCACTGAGCCGCAGATAATGGAGTTCAGATTATTACCATCCGTAAAAACCCCCGGCATAAACTGATTAAAAGCATCCATTAAAATTACCGCAAAGGCAACGTTGCCAAATGCGGTCATCAGCCAGTAGCCCCAGGCGACGTTAAAGCCAATAAAGGAACCAAAACCTTCCTGGGCATACATATACACTCCAGCCTGAAGGTCCGGGCGCAGATCTGATAGTACGCGAAAGGAGTTTGCGATAAAATAAATACCGATCCCGGCAATAATCCATGCAATGATTACTGGCCCTAGTGCAGAAGAGGCCGCCGTGTTTTGCGGCAGACTGAAAACGCCGCCTCCCAGCATGGAGCTAACGACAATAGCGATGAGGGATATAAGCCCCAGCTTATGTCCTCCGGCGCTATTGTCACTATTTTTTACATCTGAAGATTGCTCTGCCATAACGTTTCCCTCAGCTATTCTATAATATTGCCGTCGGATTGCAGGCGATCCGACGGTATTGTTCTTTCCCCCGCCTACTGGCGGCCCTTTTTAATACCAGAGACCTGGCGTTTAAAGGTTATGTGGCCGGGTAGCGACTGCCCATCGCGTTCTTCTTCCACAATCGCTCTGACCCAGAAGTCCCCGTCTTCATCGACGTTAACGCCCTGGATCTCATGTTCAAAACCTGGGAATTGCTTATCGAATTCCTGCAGGGCGCGCAGATAGCCAATAATGCCCTTGTTACCTTGCGGCATCCGTTCGCCCGGCATCAGTACAGGAATGCCTGGGGGATATGGGACGAGCATGCTGGCGGCAATTCTGCCGCTAAAATCATCCAGCCGGATATGCTCGGTTTTGTAGCGTACGACTTTCTGATAGGCTTCTGCCGGGGTCATAACTGGTTCCGGATCGGTGTTTACCGCGTCGTTGATATGCGACATCAGCTCCAGCTCATCCATTTTTTCATGCATTATCTGACATAGCTCCTTGAGGGTTAGCGTGTCGTAGTGTGGAGAATGCGCTTTCAGCGACGGGATAGCATCTGTGGCCAGATCGTCATTGTCGTAATGCTTTTTAAAGGCCAGCAGGCTTTCAATCAGAGTTCCCCATTTGCCTTTGGTGATGCCGACGGAGAACAGGATCAGCACGGTGTAGTCACCAGTACGGGCAATTTCAATGCGACGGTCATCGAGAAAACGGGTCAGCAAATATCCCGGAATACCGTTTTTCTGGTATTCTCCCTTCGGGCCGATCCCTGGACAAGTCAGGGTCACTTTTACTGGATCGAGCATACTGTTGGTTTCGACCAGATCATCATCGGCAAAACCGTGCCAGCGCTCACCGGAGCGCAGCGACCAGCAGTCGGCGCTGTGGCTCAGCAGCGATACGGGTGCCTCTTCAAAACTGTATCGCTGCCCAGAATCGCTGTCCTGCACTTCGGTTGGCTGAAGCACATCGAAGAACCAGGCGTCACCACCTTCCTGCTCCTGGAGCTGGCGCTTGACGCTGACCACGGCTTTACGGAAGGCAATCGCTTCTTCAATTGACTCCTGCACAAGCGAATAACCGGATTCACCCTCCATCATGCTTACTGCCACATCAATTGATGCAATGATCGGGTAGTAGGGTGAGGTCGTGCCGTGCATCATAAAGGCATCGTTAAAGTCATCGAAATTAAGCGGCGCGCGATCGCTTTTCTTCACATGAATCATTGAGGCCATGGAGAGTGAGGGCAGCATTTTATGGGTGGACTGTACGGCGAATAGGGTTGGACGATTTGGCGTTTCCTCCGCGTCCATTGCATAGCGACTCTGGTATAGCGGATGGAAACGCGCATAGGCATACCATGCTTCATCAAAATGGATGCGCGGTGCGCTTTCACCCAGGTGTCTGACTACATCGTTCACGTTATAACAGAAGCCATCATAGGTGCAGTTGGTTACCACGGCGTAGGACGGGGACTGGCTGACCGCACCAGATGCCAGTCGGCTGTTTGCCACCAGCGCATCAATACTGGCCTTCTTCAGGCGCCCGGTCGGGATAGGCCCAATCAGCCCCCACGCGTTGCGGGTAGGTTTCAGGTAAACCGGCCTTGCCTGAGACAAGGTCAGGCCATGATTAAGTGACTTGTGGCAATTTCGGTCAATAATGGCAATTTCATCTGCGCCAACCGCAGCCTGGGCCACAATACGGTTCGACCCCGATGAGCCGGAAACACCGTAGAAGGTCCAATCAGAGCCAAACAGTCGGGCCGCAATTTCTTCCGATTTTTTAGGCGGTCCGGCGTGGATCAGATAATCCCCCATCTCCGCGGTAGCCACACCAATATCAGCGCGCATCATGTTTTCGCCAAAGAAGTTAATGAACTCAATGCCAACAGGATGTTTCAGATAGGCCATTCCCCCCATATGCCCCGGGCAGTCCCAGTAATAGTCACCGTCCTCGGTAAAGTCCTTAAGGGTTTTAAAGTAGGGAGGAAGAAGCTTATCCGCATAGCGGTGGACTAAGGAGTACAGTCGATTGGCAGTGAAGGCTGCGGATTCAGAGAACAGATAAACATATTCGCTGACCTCTTTTAAGACGTCGAGTGGGATACGATCGGTAATATTCTGTTCTGAGAAAATTATCAGCGGCGTCGTGGCATTTCTTTTGCGGAATATGCTGATAAAGTGCTGTAGCTCTTCTGCAAAGGTCGGATTGTCTGGCTCCCAGTAAAAACCAATCCCGCTGTATTGGGGGCTTTTTTCGATGATTTTTAATCCATCAGAGATCTGGTGCGTGATATGAATTTTAAAACCGCGTTCCGCGAGTTCGGTTTGAAGCTCTTCCAGTACCTGCTGCGAAGGGTTGTCGCCATCAAGATATTGTGAGGAAATAAATAAAAGATTGTGGTTAAATTTCATTAGGTGTCTCCACTGTTACTGTTCAGATAGTATTTAACTGTGAGGATGTCATGCCCAAGAAACAGACATTATCGTCACCTTAACTTGCTGTGAATTAATCTGGACTAAAAATGTATCGTTTTATAATGCAGTAGAATAAAAACAATGATGTCGAGGACCAGCAGTAAAATAAAAAATGCCAGTTCGCGTAGCGTAAATATTTTATCTGCGCGATCGTCTTTTTTTCTTGCCCAGATAAACAGGGGCACGCCCAGCGTAAGCAGCACCGGAACCATCGCCAGATATTTGATTTCACTGGCGTAGAACATAAACAGGCAGAATACAAAGCCGATAATACTGCTGACCAGCGCGGCGCTGCGGCTGTGATTCGTGGTATAGCTGGCATACTCGCCGCTAATACATAGTTTAAACAGGTATGCCGTGGTCATTAAATACGCAGGTAAAACGGTCAGGGTAGAGATAGCCAGCATTGCAAGCCAGGCATCGTTAGAAAAGTAGACCAGAAGTACGACGATTTGCATAAACGCACTGCTTATATAAAGCGAAACCGAGGCCGAACCCTTCACATTTTTTTTGCTGAACGGTTTCGGGAATGTGCCGTTCTGCGCGGCCACCATAGGCAGTTCGGCGCAGATGATGGTCCACGCCAGCCAGCTGGTAAGCACCGAAATCAGCACCCCCAAGATAATCATAATCTTCCCCCATTCACCGACAACAATCTTCAGAATACCGGCGGTGGATGGGGTTGGAATTGCGCTGAGCTCATGTTGAGTCAGCACGCCAAACGGCAGGATGGAGACCAGCAGACAGATAATCAGTGATACAACGAAGCCAATGAATGTGGCTTTACCCACGTCGCGTTTATTTTTGGCCCGACCGGAAAGAGCGACAGCCCCCTCAACGCCGATGAAGCTCCAGAGTGCCACGCTAAGCGGTGAAGTTACCTGTGAGAAAATAGAGCCTAGGTCCTGACTGGCCTTACTCGCGCTGTGCCCCCAGACGTTATCTGCGAACGTGGTGTACTTCATAAACAGCATGAGAATAATAATAAAGGCCACCAGCGGGATCAGTTTGGCCAGCGTGCCGACGATGTTAATCGACCCGGCAATGCGGGTACCGGAGAGGACTAAAAAGTTGAATCCCCATATCAGCAAAGAGGCACCGATAACGGAAGGAATATTGTTCCCTCCCTTGAAATCACCTGGTAAGAAATAATTCAGCGTATCCATCACCATAATGGCAAAGGCGACGTTGCTGAATATAGTCATCAGCCAGTAGCCCCAGGCGACGTTAAATGCCGTAAATCGGCCGAACCCTTCCCGGGCATACATATAAACTCCTGACTGGAGATCAGGTCTAATGTTTGACAGCACGATAAAAGTTCTGGAGATGAAAAACATGCCGATACCACAGACTATCCATGCTATCGCCACCGGGCCCACGGCAGAATTCTCCGCCATATTCTGGGGGAGTCCGTCAACGCCGCTGCCGATCATCGAGCTCACGACAATGGATGTTAGCGCAAGCAAGCCCAACTTTTGTTTATTATTTTTTTCAGTCGAATCGATATGCATAAGCTGGCTCTTATTTTTTTTAAATCATAGAATCTCTTTGTAAGGCTTCATGTTGTGGACACTAATTTCTCTGACGATATAAATTAATTATAAATAAGGTCGTCACGATAAAATTCATTATATTCCTAATTTATTCTATGTATATAAGAATTAACCCTTGCTATATGTAATCAAAGTCCTACGAATGTAGGAAAGGGTGATGCCTCTAATTGGTTGAATCTGATGTATAATACGGGCTTTTGAGGTTATCTCATGGCCAGCGTTAATATTCATTGTCCCCGTTGTCAGTCAGCTCAGGTTTACCGCCATGGTCAGAACCCTAAAGGCCGTGACAGATTTCGCTGCCGTGACTGCCACCGTGTGTTTCAGCTCACTTATACTTATCAAGCACGTAAGCCGGGTATGAAAGAGATGATCACTGAAATGGCCTTTAATTGCCGGGGTTCGCGATACCGCCAGGACACTGAAAATTGGTATTAACACCATCATCCGGACTTTAAAAAACTCGCACCAACGCAAATAACTTCTTCGCCTGTTGCCCATGCTGATGTGGCGCTTATCTGCGAGCTTGATGAGCAATGGAGCTACGTTGGCAGTAAAGCCCGGCTACACTGGCTCTGGTACGCGTACAACACCAAAACAGGCGGTGTACTGGCCTACACTTTTGGTCCCCGAACCGATCAAACGTGCCGGGAGCTACTGGCACTGCTTACACCCTTCAACATCGGCATACTCACCAGCGATGACTGGGACAGCTATGGCCGGGTGGTGCCGAAGAATAAGCATCTGACCGGCAAAATATTCACCCAACGCATTGAGCGTAATAATCTGACGCTACGCACCCACATTAAGCGGTTGGCTCGTAAACAATCTGCTTCTCACGCTCAGTTGAGATCCACGAAAAAGTGATCGGAGCATTTATCGAAAAACACATATTCTACTAATTGGATGCACTACCGAGATTTGAATCAAAGCGTTGGTATGCAAGGGATGTGTCGAACTCTCTAGTGGGAAAACTGCGGAAGAATTGCGGGGAAGTAGCGGGGAAAAACTTCACTGTTGATGCTGAACAGTCTTTCTGGTTGGCTCTTGTTCGCACTATGTACAGTGTTAGTTTGATTAAACTCGGTGAGTGTGACAAAGACGGTAATTTTTGCAGTTTTAGGTGAAGTCTAATGGGTTAAGTGATTTCGGCTATGCTCCCGACAGATTAACACGCTACATCGGTAACTATGTCAGCGCTTGGCTAACGAAGCTGAAGGTCCGCTGTGAGCGATGAGCAGACCAACTAATCTCAGCCTACTTGTTTTATTTCATCAGTACGCCCTGAAGCATCGACTGCGTATCTTGTAGGACCGCTAACATTGATGCCTATATAATTGAAGACCGAATCTGGTTTGATATAAATCAAAAAAGATAAATTTAACCTGATGAAAAGAAAAGCAATTCTTGTTTTCTGACAAACACTGGGATATCAGCGTTGATTATTAGACGATCGGTCAATATTGTTTATTGACTACTTTATAGCTCAATGACATCAAACCAGAAAGACGAGAAAAAAATGTTTAAATCCTTATTAATCAGTAAGATGCATGGTCGCCACAGTGCCCAAATTGCTGAAATCGCTGAAAGCGAGCTGCCACAGGGGGATGTGGAGGTCAATGTCGACTGTTCATCTATCAACTACAAAGACGCACTGGCTATTACGGGCCGCGGGCCTATCGTCCGGCACTTTCCAATGGTGCCAGGCATTGATTTTGCCGGTACAGTGTCCGCCAGCTCACATCCTGAATATCAGACCGGGGATAAGGTCCTGCTGACCGGCTGGGGTGTAGGAGAAAAACATTGGGGTGGGCTTTCCGAAAAAGCGCGGGTAAAGGGAGACTGGCTGACGCCGCTCCCGGCTTGAAGTGGCACACTGAATTTGGCCACCTGAACAGAGGTGATATGCTCACCTCAGAACAACACAGGTGCTCCAATGAAAAAAAGAAATTTTAGCGCCGGCTGATGGTCGTACGGACCTTTTTACCCCGGAGAACACCGGCAAGTCCCATAACCGCCATGAGACGTGCCACTGTACATCTGGCCACCCTGATTCCTTCCCGTAACAACTGACGCCAGACTTTACGCACACCGTACACCTGATGATTTTCATCGTATACGCGCTGTATCTCTCTCTTCACATCGTGCTGCGCACGGGCACTGCGTTTATCCGGATGATGTCGCTGTTGCTGACAATGGTAATACGTTGACGGGGCAATATGCAGTTCGCTGCATACCGGTCCGACCCCGTACTGCTCACGCAGCTTATCCAGCAGTGGCATCATTTTTTCCAGAGGCGGTCGAACTCCGCCTTCGCAAAATAAGCGGAAGCCTGGCGAAGGATATCGTTACTGCGGCGCAGTTCACGATTTTCACGCTCCAGCTCTTTCAGACGCTGACGTTCAGCGGTGGTGAGCCCTCCATCACCGCCCCCGGTATCCCGCTCATGCTGGCGAACCCAGACACGCAGAGTCTCCGGTGTACAGCCAATCTTTGGGGCAATGGAACAAATTACCGCCCATTGTGAGTCATATTCGCCCTGACTTTCCAGAACCATACGAACTGCCCGTTGACGGACTTCGGGGGAAAAACGAGTATTTTTAGTCATCCTGTTTACCTCTTTCTCAGGAAGTTTAGTCTCCAGGATTCCCGGGGCGGTTCATCTTTACGGGAACACATGACCCGCGTAAACCAATCAGTGAAAATACCGTAAATAAAGCCCTGAGGGTTATGGGGTATGACACAACCCAGAAAATCTGTGGCCATAGATTCTGGGCGATGGCATGCAGTGCGTTAATAGAATCAGGTTTATGATCCCGTGATGCAGTTGAACGTCAGATGAGTCATCAGGAACGCAACGGGGTACGTGCTGCTTACATTCATAAAGCAGAACATCTGGAAGAACGGCGACTGATGCTACAGTGGTGGGCCGATTTTCTGGATGCAAACAGAGAAAGATTTATCAGTCCATTTGAATATGCAAAGATTAATAATCCATTAAAACAATAATCCTCCCGGGAAAATGCCCGGGAACCACCCGGGGATTATTTTTTGTTAAAAAAGGCAAAACGATATTAACTGATGTATTAAATGTTTACCGGATTGCTCCCTGCAGGTGGATTATCAGAATCCGCAGTTATTCGTTATTTATATATATTCAATAAAAAGAAACATCATAAAAAATCCCGCACCCACAGGGTGATGCGGGATAACTGACGTAAGGAATGCTGCCGGGATTTGGTGGTCCCTTGTGCTGATATGAATACAGGTTCTATTCTATACAGAATCCTTTTCAGTACAAGAGACTGTATTACAGTTTGCCATATATGATTACCTGTGGTCCGGAAGAATAAGTGGCTGCGGTTTCAGACTGTCTGCCGGCACATTTTTCTCTCCGTTAAAAACCATAACGGGTTCATTATCTTCGTCTGTCAGCGGATTGAATGGCGGTATATTTTCGGTACGAATACCGGTCAGCCACTGAAAAATGCCTGCGAAATTACGGGCACTGATTTTCCTGCTGACGGACTGATGAGACGTGATGTCACTGGCGGTAATAATCAGGGGAACGCTGTAGCCCCCCTGCACATGACCATCATGATGAACAGGATTAGCACTGTCGCTGACCGACAGCCCATGGTCAGAAAAGTAAAGCATTGCAAAGTGACGGGAATGCCGGCGAAGGATACCATCAAGCTGACCGAGAAAGTTATCCAGTTTACTGATGCTGGCGAGGTAACAGGCAATCTTTCGGGGATACTGCTCCAGGTAATAATTCGGCCAGGAGTTAAGTCGGTCACACGGATTCGGATGAGAGCCAATCATGTGCAGGAAAATCACCTTCGGCGAGGATTTATCCGCCAGCGCACGTTCTGTTTCCTGTAACAACAACATGTCATCCGTTTTACGGGAAGCGAAGCTGCCTTTCTTGAGGAAAACGGTATGCTCCGCATCAGAAGCAATAACAGAGATGCGTGTGTCATGCTCTCCCAGTTTTCCCTGATTGGATATCCACCATGTGCTGTATCCTGCTTTTGCTGCCAGCGCCACCACGTTGTTGCCGGAGTCAGGGTTCTGCTCATAGTCATAAATCAGTGTCCGGCTCAGGGAAGGTACGGTACTGGCTGCTGTCGATGTATAGCCGTCAATAAATAAACCGGGAGCAGTATTCAGCCACGGCGTGGTTGGCACGGGATAGCCATATACCGACATATAATCCCTGCGCACACTCTCACCAGTAACGATAACAATCGTGTCATACAACGGCACACCCGGCAGGATTTTCCAGTTATCAGCCCCGTGCTGACTCAGTTGTTTATAACGCTGCATTTCACGCAATGTGTCAGTTGTCCCCACAACAGTTCCTTTAACCATCCGCAACGGCCAGCTGTTTACAGAGCATAATACGAATAGCAGCAGTGCCAGCCAGTTACGGTGACCGCGGTGGTGTGTCCGCCAGAAAATCACCATGAATACCAGAATCGCGGCACTGACCAGAAAATGATAAACAGGAATCATCCCGGTAAACTCTGCAGCCTCATCAGCCGTGGTCTGCAGCAACGCGACAATAAAACTGTTGTTGATTTTACCGTACGTCATACCCGCAGGCGCATACAGTGCACAACAGAACAGAAATAACAGCGCTGTAATGGATGTGAGGGTATTTCTGTGTGCAAGGAGCAGAAGAAGGAACAACAGCAACACATTCCCGGTGGCATTCTTCTCAGTGTATCCGCATGCGGCAGTGGTTATTACACACATGCCCGGGAAGAATAAAAACAATAAAATCCGGGATATATTGTCCGTATAAAACAGCTTTCTGATATTCATCGGAGTATATCGACAACATTATTGTGAAGAGAATAAAAATCAGAAGTCTCCTGTGAAACAGATAACAGACAACCCTGCAGTATAATTACTGCAGGGAGTCTTCGTTTAATTACAGAAGATGGGTAATTATCTTAATTGCTAAATATACGTATTATCTTTCAGGAGCAGTTTTGTCAGAAGTTATAAGTCACACCAAGCAGGATGTCATGACTTTTAACATCAACTTCTGACTTATATTTATCGCCCCACTCGTCCTTGTAACTCACACTGCTGTCACCTGCATCAAGATAGCGATAGCTGAGGTCCAGAGCGATATCCGGGGTTACGTCATAGCGGACACCCGCGCCAAAGCTCCATGCGAAGTTGTCAGCAGAGCCTGAACGTGACAACGATTCGCGACCACTGCTTCCGTACCCATAATCCCAGGTACTGATACCGGTTGTTTTCTGGTGAATTCTGGCGTAGCCAATCCCTGCAGATACCCATGGTGTGAATGCACTGTCATTCCGGAAGTCATAGTACGCATTCAGCATCAGTGTGTTGACTGACACCTCATTCTTCAGGTCATCACGCCAGTAACCGCCTGACCAGCTGTCTTTATCTACGTTATACTTCGAATCAGCTTTTCCACGAGCGTAAAACTCCAGTTCCGTACGAACCGGAATACTGAACTGCGGGTAAAAATCATAACCAGCCGCGATACCGCCACTGAATACCGTATCATGGCCATCACCGCCTTTATATTTTGATGTTTCCTCTCCATCACCCGACAGGAAACGCTGGTCTGCAAGTGACATAACAGAAGCACCTGCTTTACCGGTCACATAAAAGCCTGTTTTGCTCTCATCAGCCAGAGCCTGGGTCGAAAACATGCCTGCCATGGCAAGCGCTGAAACCGCAATAATCTTATTCATTTCAATCATCTCCGCTATCACTTTCCCCGAACGATAAATGGGGTTGCTCATTCTAAAACCATGCAAAAGATAGGGTAAAAGGAATGTTTTCGATCGAATCGATCGATAAAATCGATCGTGCCCGATAAAGTTTTCTTATCGTACCCATAAAAATGGTAAGGGCTGGTTTAAGAGGTAATCGCAGCGGCATGGAAGTATTAAGACCAAAACAGCACGAGATAAAGCGGCTGAACGTCAGATGAGCCACATGGAACGTAATTCATTAAGGGCGGCTTATATCCATAAAACAGAACACCTGGAATAGCGTCGGTTGATGCTACAGTGGTGGGGGGATTTTCTGGATACAAACTCGAAAGAAAATACCAGCCCCTTTGAGTATGCGAAGATTAACAATCCATTAAAATATTAAGCACTCCGGGCAATCTGCCCGGAGTGCTTTAGCTGGCATAACGGGCTACTGATCTCCTCTGGTTACAGATAACGACTTCAGCCCTCTGAAAGAGAAAAGCGGAAGCTCAGGAAGGTTGTGATTTGCTTTTAACCTTTTTAATTTAGAAGTATTATTTTGAGATTAATCCACTTCCCATCGTCATCCTTTTTGGTGTGCGTGAAAAGCTATTTTTAAGGTTACTGCCTCATGGAGTTATGGATATTTATAGTAGCTATTTATTTGATTTATATTCTTTTTTTCAAAAAGAAGAAAACTAAGTCCGCGGGCTCTTATACTTCCGCTCCTGTGAAAGCACCACCTAAAGAATGGCTTGCTAACAACAAAAAAAATCAGTCTGTAATGCAAAACGAGGACAGCGAAGATGACAATCTGGCTACGTTTACACTAAGTGGCGGGCGGAATGTCGAATACAGCATAACAGCCACTCAAAGCCAGAATTTCTCAAAAACTACCGGTGCTTTGGCTCGTTGGATTTTTCCGGGAGAGATGATCACAGTCAGTGGGATAGAGGTTACCGGCGGTCACTTCTATCTTGGGCAGCGTATGAAACCTGCCGGGCATAACTCAGGCGGTTATTATGATGGCAATAACGAGGCATCGCTAGTTGACGACACGCTTAAAATATACCCCACACCTTACATTTACGAAGATAGTTCATTAGGGTATTGGCCCAGTTTTTCCTCACTTTCACCTGAAGCTCGTGGTGCGTACCTGAGTTGGCTTGCCAGCGACAGATGCGACACTTCCTGCCCAATTGGTTACGTTTTCATTTATCTGTATGGTCTGGAAAGAAGGGCGCTTGTTGACAGCAGGGACAACAATATATCCGACGATGAGTTCTATTCTCTTTTCAAAGAGATCTGCCGTCTCAGATCGGTTTTCAATGAAAACCGATCTTTCCGGAATTACTCATCCCAGTTACTTGAAGCGATGTCCATTCTTCGTCCGAACGAAAATCTTGCAGCAGCTCTCAACGATGATTCGGAGTTCAGCAATAGCATGCAGTTCAGGTTAATCCTGGCAAAGACTGTTGATACAGGAGCCCCGGTTCCAGCGGATCTGGCTCTGACGTGGGTGACAAACCATGCTGAATACTCATTACGAACCCCCGCCCGCCGCTGTGCGAAAGAATTTGCTGCACTATTTAAACGGCGTTACACCCTTAAATACGGTGAAGGGATGGTAGTGAAGCCGAATAAAGCGCGTCTGCGTTTAGATTACACGCCTGCAAGTCCCAGTTTGCGAGGTATTCGGCTTCCTGTTCCCGACTTGCCTGATCCAGGTGCATTGAAAGGCCCTGTTCAGAAGCTTATGGCCATTGCCGATATATGCACAGGTGAACTGGATGCTTACAGTCGTTACCTTGGTAGAAAAGGTACTTCAGCAAATGATACCGCTGCAATTTTGTTGCTGCCTTCAGAAATCGTTAACGAAAGCGCAGAAAAAATATTAAGTACATTCAAACACTGGGCTGATGACGCAATCCGCAGTAAGGGTGGGATAGTTTCAGTTGCTGACTACTGGTCACATATGAATGCCACCTGTCCGGCGAAGATCAATAAAAAAGAGGCCGACTTAATGCAAGCCTTTGCACAGAAAATGGGATACTGTCTGGCTCCTGACCCCTATCACCACCACGTAAAGGCAGATGTCGATGGTGTACTTGTTTTATTCCCTGCTGGTGAAAGAGGACGTTTCTCACCTTCTCCTGAATTTATCACAGCTGTATTGACGCTCCGATTAGGTTCGGTAGTCGCCTTGATTGACAATTCTCTCGATCAAGCCGAACAGAAAGTGCTTGAGAATGCCATCAACAACAATGCCAGCTTCAGCGATGATGAAAAGCGCTCTCTGCACGCATATTTAACGTGGCAGCTTCATACTCCGGCGAATATGACGGGAATGAAAAGCCGGATTGAATTACTCGGTGCAGCGGAAAAATCAGCTGTGGGTAAGGTTATCGTTAGTGTCGCTTGCTCTGACGGCAGAATTACGCCTGCCGAAATCAAACAGCTTGAGAAGATTTATACAAGCCTGGGACTGGATCCCTCATCCGTATCAAGCAATATCCATCAGCATTCCGCAACTGAAACTGCTCTCGTTTCATCTGTACCAGCTAATCAGTCGACGGCAGGGTTTACGCTGGATGCCAACGTACTTGCCCGCCACGAATCTGCCACTGATGATGTTCGTAAATTACTGAACTCAATTTTCACTGAAGAAGAACCAGAACAACCAGAAAGCGCTCCAGCCTCATTAACCGGGGAAGGGGGACTTGACTCCGCTCATAGCCAACTTTATCGCAGGTTGCTGGAGAAAGAACAATGGTCCAGAAAAGAGGCGACAGAGTTGTGTAGTAACTGGAACCTGATGCTCGGCGGTGCGCTTGAGGTGATTAACGATTGGTCCTATGCGGTGGTTGATGCACCAGTGCTGGAAGATGCTGATGATCACATTTGGATTGACCTGGAAATAGCCAAAGAATTAGAGGGTTAGTGAATGTCTGTAACACGTATAAGAGTGAAAGAGCGCGACGCTATCATTCAGTCACTTAAGTCGGGAGTAACGCCAAGAATAGGTATTCAGCATATCCAGGTTGGCCGCGTGAATGAGATAACCGCCCTCCATCAGGATATTGAACGGATTGCTGATGGCGGGGCAAGCTTCAGACTTATCATTGGTGAGTACGGTTCCGGGAAAACATTCTTTTTAAGTGTTGTACGGTCTATTGCGTTAGAGAAGAAGCTGGTCACGGTCAGTGCAGACCTTTCTCCCGACAGACGTATCCACTCATCGGGAGGTCAGGCTCGTAATCTCTACTCAGAGCTTATGAAAAATATGTCCACCAGAAACAAACCAGATGGCAATGCATTACTTAGCGTTGTGGAAAGGTTTGTTACTGAGGCAAGGAAGGAAGCTGATGCGAACGGCTCCCTGGTCTCATCCGTTATTCATAAACGCCTTGCTGCTTTGTCAGATATGGTGGGAGGATATGACTTTGCGAAGGTCATTGACGCATTCTGGCGCGGGCATGAGCAGGATAACGAAACCTTAAAATCCAATGCTATTCGCTGGTTGCGGGGCGAGTACACCACAAAAAAAGATGCCCGTAATGATCTTGACGTCCGAACGATTATCTCAGACGCCTCGTTCTATGATTCTTTGAAGTTGATGAGCCTTTTTGTCCGTCAGGCAGGCTATGCCGGACTTTTAGTTAGCCTCGACGAGATGGTGAACCTCTTCAAGTTGAATAATACGCAAGCGAGAACGGCCAACTACGAACAAATTTTGCGGATCCTGAATGACTGCCTGCAAGGCTCCGCTGAAAATATTGGTTTTATCCTCGGGGGGACGCCAGAATTTCTTTTCGATCCACGTAAGGGGCTCTACAGCTATGAAGCGCTCCAGTCGCGTCTGGCAGAAAACCGATTCGCACAGAAAGCTGGCGTGATTGACTACTCGTCCCCCACGCTGCATCTTGCCAGCCTCACTCCTGAGGAACTGTATATTTTACTGAAAAACCTTCGTCATGTTTATGCTGGTGGAGATCCCGCAAATTATCTGGTGCCAGATGATGCTCTGACCGGGTTTCTGCATCACTGCAGCAAAACCATCGGAGATGCTTACTTTCGAACTCCCCGCAATACCATAAAAGGTTTTCTGGATATGCTGGCTGTGCTGGAACAAAACAGAACGATGAACTGGCAAACCCTCATTGAGGGGGTGGCGATTGAAGAAGACAAGCTCAGCGATATGGATGATGCCATTGTGGAGGAAAGTGATGACGATGATGGCCTGGCGAATTTCAGATTATGAGTAGTGCCTACAATAGTCTTGATCCCCGTGTCCGTAAGTGGGTTTATAAGCAGGGCTGGTCATCCTTAAGGCCCTTGCAGGAAAGCTCTATTCCGGCAATTTTAGCCCGTGATCGTGATGTACTAATTAGTGCAGGTACAGCTGCGGGTAAAACAGAGGCTTTCTTTCTTCCTGCCTGTTCAGCGATTGCAGATCTCACTGGTGGATTTGGCATTATCTATATCAGTCCATTGAAGGCATTAATTAACGATCAACACCGTCGTCTTGAGAGTCTTGGTGAATCCCTGGAAATGCAAGTGACGCCCTGGCACGGGGATGTACCACAAAGCAAAAAGAAGAAAGCACGGACAACCCCTTCTGGCATCTTACTTATCACACCTGAATCACTTGAGTCTTTGCTCATAAACTCATTGGGTTGGCTCAAACAGGCGTTTTCTTCTGTGGCATACATTGTTATTGATGAGTTCCATGCTTTTATTGGCTCAGAGCGTGGTATACAGCTGCTTTCTCTGCTTAACAGAATTGACCATGTGCTGGGACGCCAGTTGAATCCAGTTCCCCGTGTCGCGTTGAGTGCCACGCTGGGAGAGCTGGAAAAAGTACCAGAACTATTGCGCCCGGATAAGAGATTACCTTGTGAAACGGTAACAGACAGTAATAGCAAAGCCACACTACAGGTTCAGGTTAAAGGTTATCTTGAGCGGGTGCCCGAAAAAGGAGAAGAGCTCCAGAGCTCTGCTGAACAGCTCGTCTGCGCGGATATTTTCAGGCTCTGCCGTGGCGATTCCCACCTGGTCTTTGCTAACAGTCGAAAGCGTACTGAAAGCATAGCGGCAACACTGAGCGACATGTGTGAAGCAAATGTCGTTCCTAATGAATTCTTTCCTCATCATGGTTCCCTTGCAAGGGAGTTGCGTGAGGCGCTTGAAGCCCGACTGCAGAAAGGGAATTTGCCCACAACCGCTGTTTGTACAATGACGCTGGAGCTGGGTATTGATATTGGTAAGGTGCAGTCTGTCATACAAGTGACACCTCCGCATTCTGTTTCCAGTCTGCGTCAACGCATGGGACGTTCAGGGCGGCGCGATTCCCCATCGGTGCTGAGAATGTTAATTACTGAACCTGAACTTACCGCAACCAGCAGCATTGTGGATCATTTACGGCTGCAGTTGGTTCAGGCGATGGCAATGATCAGGTTGATGATCTCTAAGCGCTGGTTCGAGCCTGCAGATATCCGGCAGAAACATTACTCCACACTACTACACCAGATCCTGGCTATTACTGCGCAATGGGGAGGTGTTCGTGCCGATCAGCTCTGGTCACAACTTTGCCAGACAGGTCCGTTCCGGAATGTGGATATAAATGACTTCAAAAGTCTGCTTAAACATATGGGGACATGTGGCCTGCTCACTCAACTAACCAGCGGTGAAATAGTTGTCGGGGCTGAGGGGGAGAAGCTGACTAATCACTACACGTTTTATGCCGTATTCAATACACCTGAGGAGTTTCGCATTGTAACGGGAAACCGAACTCTTGGCACAGTGCCTGTAGACTCCCCACTTTTGCCGGAGCAGCACATCATCTTCGGCGGACGGCGCTGGAAAGTGACAGAGATCGAGGTTGAAAAAAAGGTTATCTATGTTGAGACGACTAAAGGCGGTCAGCCGCCACTATTCAGTGGTACCGGGATGTCTGTTCATGATGTTGTTCGCCAGGAAATGCTCACTATCTACAGGGAAAATGATTACCGTATCGCGGTAGGCAACAAGAGAGTCGATTATGCTGATGCCGCAGCCAGAAGCCTCTTCGCGGAAGGAAGTGACAACTTCCAACGCTACAATCTACAAAATGACTGTTTTATTGCCAGTGGTCAGAACTGCTACGTGATCCCGTGGATGGGGGATAAAATTGTCAATACAATTACGTCCCTGATTATACGTTGTGGCTTTAAAGCCAGTTCATTTGCAGGTGTGATAGAGGTAGAGGACTCAGGCGTTGCCTCTGTCCAGCGTGCACTTAAGAAAATGCTATTGTCGGGGCTACCTTCAGAGTTTGAGCTTGCTGCAGTTGTTCCCGACAAGTATCTGGATAAATATGACGAGTATTTACCAGAGACTTTGCTTGCTAAAGGGTATGGGGCACAGGCGTATGATATAGAAGGAACGTGCATCTGGCTGCAGAAACACCTTCAGTAGACTGGATATGTAGTCAGGGTATAAATAAGTATTTATACCCTTATTTTTTACTTACCTGTGGACTTACTTGGCTTTAATCCCGGAGTATTGCCAGGAGTATCTTTATTATCGCGTCGGCGTTGATCCGGTTTTCCTGTTGACTTAGCAATTGGTTTTGGACCTGGTTTTAGACCCATGATAGTTATCCTTCGAGATGTAAGAGGAATGCCCTCAACATTGGTATATTCTATACTGAGAAATTTTTCAATGGGAATGTTCAACGGCCGAATGATTAACTCGATATTGTGAGCAATGTCTTTTTTTGGCACAGAGCGAACCGTTAGATTGCGCGTATTTTTATGGAAGGAGATCATCCAATAACGGTTACTCACCGATCTCCTTTATGGTAATACGCACCTGTTTTATTAACATATAGAAAAAATTACTCCGGCATGTTTTATCTTTTTGAAGTCAGGACATTTACCAGTTCACTTAAAACTCTCTTTTGTTCTTCATCCTGAAGATATTGAATCCGGAATTTAATCTCTTCTGCAACCCGCCTTGTATCGGACTCATTAAGTATTTTTGTTATTCGCTGTCTCTGATGTTCAGGCTGGTCTTCCATATTTCGTAAAACCAGATGAAATAATATATCATAAAGTGCGCAATGCCATGAATAACCATCATTGGTTAGAATAAGCTCCCAAACCCGCTCCTGTTCGGCAATAAGCTGCAGAACAAAGGATTCAACCTGTTCTGATTGTCCGGGGACAACCCGGTATAGCGGCGCAATCACAGCAAAAAACAGTTCATTTAGCCAGGATTCCGCTTCCTTCTCGCTCCTGAAAGATGGACAGTTCTGTATTCTTCGTTCGTATTCACGGGTAACCTGCTCCGGAATATCCTCCGGCGGTGTCAGCCACTTATTCCTGAGCAATATACTGGTTGACGGATGGCAGCAGGCTATTTCAGCAATAATTTCACGTAATGCCTCCGGGCTGAATTTCTTCAGCTGATTGTAGTGCTCCCGGGTAAAACCATGATCATCGCATAAAAGTTGCCATGTCATTGATATACTGTTTGCCATTCCTTTCTTCATCATTAATATCTGTTACCTGAATATCAACAGACCGGTGTACCTTTTCTGAATACCTCCCCGGACGGACTGGCAATCCCCATTCTCCTCAGCGTGGCATCTGCAGCTTTCGCCACTTCGCTGATATCCAGCTTTTCAGGTAGCGGCGGGGACGATATCTGCGCCAGGCAATAATTCCTGCGCAACAACAACCACTCCCGTTGTGCTTCTGTACATTCAACATTTCCCATAACAAAAAGCCAGCGGGCGGAAGCTCTGCGCCAGCAACCCGCAGCCTCCAGCTTCTGTGCAACCATGTATTCCACGACTTCCGGGGTACTCTTTTTCCTGCTCAAAACATTAACTCACTGAAATAATATACATATATGACGGTCTCAGCGAATCGTCCATGCCGGACTGAAATCCTCTTCCAGAAACAGCTCCGTCAGCCCGCTAATCTGTTTCAACCTGAGAACTTCATCCTGGTCCATACCCAGCTCCGTACCAATACGTTCATCCGTCCAGCCCAGCCGCGACAGGTCCCTGACAATATCAGACATTGAAGTTATCTGGTGCTTCCCCCTGGCCCGGTTATGTCTAATGGTTGCAGCAATACGTGAGGCCTGTCCCTTTCTTTCCGGATTAATACAGGTCACTGGCAACCAGCCCTTCAGGCGTTTTCCCGTACCTGCTTCCCTGCCCAGTAATTGACGATGAAAACCATCCACGACCAGATAATGCTCCTTCTCTTCCGAGACAACCACAGGCTGCGTGAACCCATCCTGCTCCAGTGAATGTTTCAGCAGTTTCTTCTCACCCGGCGCCATGACATTGGGGTTATAATCGTTGGCCACCACCTCATCTGCTTTCACCCACAGCACACAGTCCACAGGCTCCTGTGCAAATGGACTGACCTCATGAAGCACCCTGCGCAGATGATTCAGGGCCTGTATGGCCTCTTCTTCTGGTCGTTCCTGGCTGAAGTACTGACGAATCATGTTGCTCAGTATCTCCGGTGTCATAGAATCCCCCATTCCTTCCTCCTTTCTTTCATACGCTGCAGATAACGTTCATAGTGCCGGGGTTTGTTCGGACTGAAGGAGAGGGTACGGCACCAGAAATCATTCTTTATGAGAGTCTTACAGATACGTCGCCAGGACGGAATATCCCGGCTCCCCAGGTCATTCTCCTGTTCATCCGGGATGTCATCCGGGAAGCCCCGCGTCTGATACCAGCGCAGATAGACAGCTATCTTGTTGCGGTAATGTTCTGCCGTTCTTTCCGGCATCACATCCAGCAGAAACATCGCATAGCTGCGCCAGGTATGATGGGCTGGTTTTGATATGCGCTTACGCAGGGCAAAATAAGCCCCGCTTTCATTGGCATAAAGTGCCCCGCTGGCAGCCCCTGACACCCGCTCACACATCCTGGCCCAGGTTTCCGGTTCCAGAACATGGTAAAGCCACAGTCCCTTACGTTGTTCAGGACCAAAAGGTTCACAGACACGCATGTTGCGTAACGGTACGCCGGCACGGTACATCAGGTCATACAGGGGATTGTAGATGGCACGGGTTCTGGTGTGATATATCCAGATATCACGAGTTTTCCAGTCATACAGCGGATACATAGTGTAGTAAAACCCTTCAGGCGATGCCGTGGTCCAAGGCTTATCATCGGCATATCTCAGTTTGCGCTGGGACACCAGTCCCATAAAGCGGTTGAGGGATTCATCCGCCCGGACACCGGTCAGCACTGCCACTCCACACCGGTTGCCAGCAAACCAGGAAGAAAATGCCGGAACAAATTCTTCAAACGTCATGGCATACCGGTAAAAGGGAAAATACGCCATATCTGTAATGGCCCCCTCCGGTGGCTGGCGAACCCACTTCACACCAGACTCCCAGCATATCCACTCCGGCTGAAACTGAGAAACACCGTTTACCGTGGTCAGGGGAAGTGCCACCCAGTAAAAGGTTTCCGTCACATCATGGTACATTTCCCGCATCTTCTGAATATGTTCAATGGTGCACTGGTACTGAGCCTCCCAGTCAATGAACAGTACAGAGAAACGACGTTTTTTCCTGCGGGCCACATCAGCCAAAAGATGGAAAAGCACGGTGGAATCTTTACCACCGGAAAAAGAGAGACAAACTGATGGAAATGTTTCAAAAATCCACTCAATACGAGCAATTGCTGCACGCAGAACATTCTCTCCAGTAAGGACTTTCTCCGTTAAAAAATTATCATTCATTTATTTTTACTTTATGCAAAAGAAACCTGTTTATGCTTTCAACATATAGCAACAAACATTAAATGACGTTTAATTAGCCACTACTAAAATTGCTTACTTTCATCCTGATGAACATATAAAACATATTACAAACATATTTATCAATAAAGAATCTTTATTGATGATACTGGCACTGTAACAATCCCATTGAGAGAACGATTTATAACCACCCACTCATGTGGTTCAACCAACCAGGAGTTTACATGTTTTGAATCAATAAAATCATGGCAATATAATATATCTGAAGCAGGTATATCCAACTCCAGTTTAACACGTCCGTGATATTCATCCGCATCATTAAAAGAATTCAATATATCCATCTCAAAAGAAATCACATCCTCCCCTCTTATCTCTGCTGTTTCTTTTAACTCAGCAATCGTATCTGCATACCTGCCATTAAGTTTCCTGCCTAACTGGATAGTTGTGATTTTCTTTTCGTTGCAGCATCGCTGAGTGTGTTCATATATAGCCATCACTTCCTGGCAAATACAATCAACTTCTATATCACTCAAAGAATTATATATGTCCATAGCTTTTCTCTCATAATGCAAAAAACGATTAAATATACGATAATGAGAGAGCAAATCAGAATTTGTTACTTTCGTTAAGAATAAAGTTAATAAAACATAACCTACCTGTTTACTACCATTAAACCCAATAAAATCACTTCTCACATCTCCTTTCAATCTACCAGTTCCGATACAACGAGCTAACAATTCACTCCTGACATTATATTTACCATTCATATTCACCATACTATTCGAAACAACAGACGAACATCCAAAAGCGCTTAAACACTCCACAAACAAACTATCTCACCGAATAAATTGCAACACTCCCCTTACCCCACATCCTAAAGGCTTTATATAAAACAGTAAACGTGAATCAGCTTAACAAATGCATCTTTCATTTGTTTTTGCTGCTGCTCGCTTCCATTCTGGTTGCGGACTTCACCATAGTGACACAACTGTTCTTCTGCCAGGATATGCCGGTTAAAAGCCTACATGATGCCAGACACCTCCGTTTTCAGCTCACTGACCGTCATGTATTTTCCCCGCTGTTCATCCGGACGGTTCAGGCGCTCAGCCAACAGCTGTAAGCGGGTCATGCCTTCGTTCCAGCCAGTCATCGCCTCTTCCGGGAGCGCACGACTCCTTGCACTCTTCTGCCAGTTATCCACCATTTCCTGAACACGAGGATTGTCGGGGAAAAGTACCATCAGTTGCTGCAGCAATTGCACACTGCGTTGCAGGTTGTATGCCGGGGGGAATTCTGTCAGTCGCGTTATCTGCTGACCGGAAAGGGTTATCCACTCTGACGCATGATTTAACAGTGTTCTGCTGAGCTGCATCATCTGGTCTGCTGAAAGCACATCCGGTGAGGGTGTCAGCAGCGCCCTGAGTTGCTGCTCCGCCGGTGATGGCTGTGTCAGAAACTGCCATCCCGGAATGGCCACGCTGACCGCCAGCAATGCCGCACAGACACCAGTTACAAACGGTTTCAGAAACGTGGGCGGGGATTTCTGAAGGGAATGTGTGTTTTCTTTTCCGCTCTCTGCTTTTGTTTCAGAAACAACATACACCAGACGGGAGTGCGGCAGGGTCTGATGTTCCTGCACATCCGGAGCTTCAAGCCTGAGTGCCTGCGCCAGTAGCGTTACCGGAGACGATACTTCCCCCTGCACAGGCTGGTTCTCCAGGCGGGTGATATATCCCTTCACCATGGCTTCCGGTAAAGCCACTTTACTGCTCTGTTTAAGTTCGTGCCAAGCCTGCGTATTTTCATGGAAGGAGATCACTCAGTGTCTTCAGGAATGTTTCGGTCTGATACAGCAGGGGCAGGTTGTCACGGTTATCCGGAGGCATGGCCCGGAGCGTTTTTTGCAGACGGTTGAACAGACCGGTAATAATTTCCAGCCGGGAGTGTGTATTCAGCGGCCACATCACTGACCAGTGATGCCGGGTCAGCGCAGCAATCAGAGCCAGCCCTTCATTCAGACCACTTAACCCTGTTGTATGCATCCGGGCATGGTGTACCAGGATGCCGTCTGTAATTCCACGCCATTGTGTTCATACAGACGCAGGCAGAGCGTTTCCACGTAACGCCAGTCCACATCAGGGCGTGCCGGGTGGGTCAGTTTGCTGATTTCATCGCGCAGGGCAGCATAATCCGGTAATGACCGGGGGTCACCACCGGTTTTCAGTTTCACTTCAGAAGTCATCGGCAGATTCAGTGTTTAGGTATTAAACCATTGTTAATTATAGGGAGAGAGTCAGTGCGATACCGTTACCCAGGAAAGGTATTCCACTGCGCAGATGATTGCCGGTGTCACATCCCACCGCCGTTTCAGAACCGGTAACAGCTCATTAAGGTTTCTGATATAACGCTCAGTGAAAACCGTAAGCGTCAACGGAGCACCGTATTGACGCTTATTTATTGGTGAGTACTACGTTCCATGGCAGGAGTTCATCAACTCGGTTGGAAGGCCATTCCGGCAGTACGCTCAGGATATGGCGCAGATACGCTTCCGGATCGATACCGTTCAGACGGCAGGTGCCGATCAGCCCGTACAACAGTGCTCCACGCTCGCCGCCGTGATCGCTGCCAAAGAACATAAAGTTTTTCTTTCCGAGACAGACTGCACGAAGCGCTCTTTCCGCAGCATTATTATCCGCCTCCGCCAGACCGTCATCACTGTAATAACAGAGGGCATCCCACTGATTCAGTACATAGCTGAACGCTTCGCCCAGTCTGGATTTTTTCGACAGCGTACCATTCTTCTCCACCATCCATTCATGCAGCGACGTCAGTAACACTTTGCTTCGCTGCTGCCTGACGGCAAGACGCTCTGACTCCGGTAATCCCCGTATTTCATCCTCGATGGCGTACAGTTCACTGATTCGCTTCAGTGCTTCTTCTGCCGTCGCACTTTTGCTGCTGATGTATACATCGTGGATTTTTCGCCGGGCATGGGCCCAGCACGCAACTTCTGTCAGTGCACCACCTTCACGTCCTGCACTGAACAACCTGTCGTAACCTGTGAACGCATCCGCCTGCAGGATACCCCGGAAGGGGCGGAGGTGTTGCTCCGGGTGTTTCCCCTGCCGGTTCGGCGAGTACGCGAACCAGACCGCTGGAGGAGATGACGAACCCACATTGCGATCATCCCGGACATACGTCCAGATACGCCCTGTTTTCGCCTTTTTCTGACCCGGTGCCAGTACCTTTACCGGTGTGTCATCAGTGTGAACCTTGCGGGTGTTCATTACATAACGGTACAGGGCATCATTCACCGGTGTCATTAACTGGCAGCACGCGTCAACCCAGTTGGAGAGTAAGGCCCGGCTCAGTTCGACACCCTGGCGGGCAAAGATTTCACTCTGACGATACAGTGGCAGATGTTCGCAGTATTTTCCCGTTAACACGCGGGCAAGTAATCCGGGGCCCGCGATACCACGCTCTATCGGGCGGGACGGCGCCGGTGCTTCAACAATACAGTCACATTTTGTACAGGCTTTTTTTACCCGTTCTGTGCGGATCACTTTCAGGGCACTGCTCACCAGTTCCAGCTGTTCAGCGCTGACTTCCCCCAGATAATCCAGCTCACCGCCACACTCCGGGCAACAGCTTTCTTCTGGCTCCAGGCGGTGTATTTCACGGGGAAGGTGTGCCGGTAACGGACGACGATGGCGCGACTGTCGCAACTGGCGGGGAACCTGAGGATCGTCTTCCCGCCCACTGTAACGATCGCTGTCCTGTTCACGTTGTTTCAGCAGAGCCTCAGCCAGTTCAACTTCACGACGCAGTTTTTCAGAACGGGTACCGAACAGCATCCGGCGCAGTTTTTCTATCTGAGCCCGCAGATGTTCTATTTCCCGTTCATCTTCTTCGATCTTTTCTTCGGCACGTGTCAGTGCAGAGCGCAGGAAGGCTTCCGTCTCTTCAACCAGACTCAGTTGCTGGTCTTTCTGACGGAGGGCTTCAGCCTGCTCAGAGAGCAACCTTTCCAGCTCTGCGATGCGAATGAGGTATTTCTGACTCATGACCGTTTTTATAATGCGGTCAGGAGTTTTTTACAACATTGTCAGTGAGTTACGGCTGGATGTTTTTGGCTGACGCCAGTCCAGCTTATCGAGGAGCATTGCCAGTTGCGAGCGGGTAATGGATACCTTGCCGTCACGTACCGCAGGCCAGATAAACTGGCCTTCCTCCAGGCGTTTGGTGAACAGGCACAGACCATCAGCATCAGCCCAAAGAATTTTGACGGTGTCACCCCGTCGGCCACGGAAGATAAACAGGTGACCGGAGAAGGGATTATCATTCAGCACATGTTGTACCTGTTCTCCCAGTCCGTTGAAGGATTTACGCATATCGGTAACGCCGGCAACGAGCCAGATACGGGTACCTGATGGGAGTGAGATCATCTTCCCCTCCCGGTCAGTTCACGGATCAACACTGTGAGCAGCTCTGGCGATGGATTTTCCAGCGTCATGTTACCGTGACGGAATTCCACCTTGCAGGAACTGGCACTGACTCTGGTCTGAGTGGAAGTGGATAAAGACGGCGCAATGGCCGCCACAGGTTCTTTCTGCTCATCCGGCGTTATTTCTACAGGTAATAATTCAACGCCAGTGTCAGAAGAGGTCGTTACCGGAAGACGCCGCGAAACACGCCCTTCGTTCTGCCAGAGCCTGAGCCATTTGAAAATAACATTATCATTGACGCCATTTTCACGTGCAATCTGTGCAACACAAGCTCCAGGTTGTGATGCCAGTTCCACCATACGAAGTTTGAATTCATTCGAATAGTTTTTACGAGGTTCTTTTCGCCAGTCCTGTAATTCCATACTTAGATGTCCGTCTATATCAGATGGGCGTCTAAGTTACCAATTCTCGTCTGATGGCTACATACGGCGGTCAGTTTACGCTTACTGAAAACCGGACTGATTACAGGTAATGGTGATATGACAGGTATCGTTGCCAATATACACGGCTTCCAGAGGTATGAATCTTACATTCCAGTACCAGGAGTACGGCGAGTGGTTCAGATGAAAAAGACGCATCTGAATATCGTTAAATAACGGGTTCATGGCGAATTAAATAAACCTGATAATAACAGTATGGGGAAAGTCCGGAATAAAGAAATGGTCCGGTATTATGCAAAATCCTCAAGGTGACGACTGATACTGTTTTCACGGTAACAGGTCACCAGTAATTCACGGGTTGCCCGGGTGAACGCCACATAAAGCACCGGGATTACTTCAGACTCATCCGCTACACCAGAAGGAATGAAAGACGCATTGATAACCGCCACATACGGGAACTCCAGCCCCTTACTGCTCTGATATGTCAGTAAATGCACCACATCCTTACGTCGCGAGTATGCCTTCTTGCCTTCCCTGTCAAAACAGGTGGCAAAAGGCATCCCGCGTTGTGTCATAACGTCCTGCAATTGTTTCGCTGAATGCTCTGTCGGACACAGCACAGCCATATCACTCCAGTGACCGCACAGGGCATGGCACTTCTCCAGCCAGTCTGCAACCTGTCTGGCTTCATCACGTTCAGAAGCACAATGCAGGATTTCCGGCTCTGTACCCTCTTCACCGCCTGCCTGTGGCTGAACAAGTGGTATTTCACGGTTCTGATGTTTTTCAAAATACTCGCGAGAGAATGCATAAGCAAAGTGCAGAATGCGTTTCGGATTACGATAATTGACCGGCAGGACAGAAGTGCGTCCCTGCGCCTGAATCCCCACACTGGCCAGAGAAAAGTTCAGAGCCCGCTCCCGCCGATAAATGGACTGGGCATCATCGTACATCAGGAGCAGTGAACGGGATGCGTTATCAAACAGACGGGCAATCAGGGCCAGCCAGCGACTGTCAAAATCATGCCCTTCATCCACCAGTACAGCATCATATCCGGCGTCGGTGATTTTCCCGCTGTTCACAGCCTCTTCCAGTGTGCTGAAGCATTTCTCCGGGTAATCCTTTCTGTCAGCCGTCACCTGAATACCGTGGCGTTTTATCATTGAGGCACACCAGCTGTGAAAATGAGATACCGTAACCCGTGACGTCAGCCCTCTGACATCAATGCATTCCCGCAGATAACTGGCCAAAGTAATGTTGTAGCACAGCACCAGAATCTTTCCGGGCGTGGTTTCAGCCAGGTAAAGGCAACGGAATAAAAGAATCATGGTTTTTCCGGAGCCGGCCACACCATGAATGACACGATGCCCGTCACCAATATTTCTGGCCAGAATCTCCTGCTGAATATCCATGATTTTGATTTGTGAGTTCTGTTTTACGGTCACTTCAGGAAACAGATGGGCGCGCAGAATATCTCTCATCCGGGGTGTCACCCGGGTTCTGAATCCCGTGGTAAACATCCCGGCAATTTTTTGCCGGAATACCTCAGGTAAAACAGACTGCGTCATTTCATCCTGACAGATTGTCTGTGCTGAAGGAAAAATCTTTTCCACCGCATTCTCATCATTCCCTGTCAGTGCCTTCAGTTGCTGACGGGTAATGCGGGTGAACACCACACCATACGCCCAGGCCAGGTTCAGCCGCCCCTTATACTGACCGTCATTCTGCCGTAAGTACGGGTCAGCAGGTAAGGCATTAACCGTATCACATGCATAACGACGAGCCTGTACCAGCGGATTTATTTCTGATTTCAGAAGACCGTCGGTTTCCAGTGTAACCTGCTCCTGATTTGCTTTACGTAATGTGGATACAGTCCAGTCCTTGACCTCCAGAAATACCAGCCCGTTATCCGGGTCAATAATGACAAAATCCGGATGTCGGTTTTTCCGTCCCACCGGGATATCGTACCAGACAAAGCAATCATCATTCAGAAAGCTCTCCAGTCGTGAAGCCACCCTCCTCTCCCCGGACGTCATTCTCTCCTCAGTGGACGCCGATACATTTATCAGTTTCGCCATAAACGCACCTTAATCTGCGAACAAAAAAAGAATCATCACCGACACCCACGACGTTATATCGTGGATGTCGCTTTATTCAGAAATAAAAAAACTGAAGTGGTCAACAAAAACTGGCCACCGCGTTAGAGTTTTTCCAGTATCGATTTTCCGATTCGTTTGGGGGTAACCCACCATTATATTCGTGCGGTCTTAGTGCGCTGTAATATCCAACGATAT
>OAQX01000080.1_pt1 | contig 28875 bp, 28 predicted proteins | sample 1475521 | NCBI WGS metagenome assembly OAQX01 (sample SAMEA3360657, study PRJEB22359) | human gut metagenome | biome: ENVO:urban biome; feature: ENVO:human-associated habitat; material: ENVO:feces | place: Bangladesh | collected 2011 | reverse complement strand
TTCAAACAAAATATTAATATCTTACTAAGTAACTGGGATAATGATGGGAGAGACTCTATAGATGAGAGAGACATTAATAAATTAATAGATGAGTTAGGCGATTTTAGTGCTGAATTCTTTTTTAATTTTAAGGCATCAAAGAATGATAAAGCTAAATATGAATATAAGTATACCGTTACTGATACAGTTCTTTCTAAAGGAGTTGTTCTTTACCGTAATGCTTTTAGTTTATCTTCATATGATGGAAATAAAGATTGGTTGAATTTAAACGCTCGAGCTCGTAAATCACCAGCGGCTGCGACCCATGATACAGGTGCATGGCGTGTTAGAGAAAATCAAATAGCAGGTTTTGTTTGTATTGATAAAGAAGAAAATCCTTTATTACAAGATTTGTCAAATCGACAGGGATTAGACGAAAATATTTATTATCATCTTTTAGTTGAAGTCATCTCTCTAGGCTTAAAGGAATTTGAAAGATATAGACAGTCAATTATTAGAGCAATAAAAAAACATAAAGAAAGTGAGCAAGGCGTATTGTCTAAGTCGGATAATATAATTACTAAACTCTTAAGTAAGAGATGTAGAGTACAAGAATTATCCGATATAGAAGAGAAACAGTTATTATCAGAAATTAAAGACCTTAAACAATCGCTTAGAGCTATGATCGGGACTGAAAGAGAGGCACAAGCTCGATATGAATATGATGTAAGATTATTGAATGTTTTGGCTACTATAGGTATGAAGGTAGCGACTAGTGCCCATGAAATATACAATGATAGAAATCATTATATATTGTCGTATGATAATATTGAAAATGCATTGAAAGCTTATGATATGTGGGATATCCTTCAGACACCAGAGTATACTAGAATTAGCACTAAAAATATACCTAAAATCATTGAAAAAGGTAGAAGTTCAATGAAGCGTATTGTTAGAATAATTGATACTGTATTACAAAAAAGTGAAGTTCAACGATTTATTCCTAAGAGTGTAGATTTAAAGGGATTAATAGAGGATATTGTTAGGCAGTGGAAAGCTGATTATAATAGGGTTAATTTTAATTTAGATATTCAAAATGGTATTGTACTTAATTTATCGGATGATGTATTATGGACAATTTTTGATAACTTAATATTAAATTCTATTCAGCAGAATTCTGGAAATGTATTAATTACTATTGAGGTATCTGTAAGGGATAATACAATTCAATTTAACTATCATGATAATGGTAAAGGCTTAGCAAAAAAGTATTTAGTAAGGCCTAGATTAATTCTTGAACCACATGAGTCTACACGTAATGGAGGACATGGCTTGGGAATGTGGATTGTATATAATACTATATTATCCTTACGAGGAGAAATAGACTCTATTGATGGTTATAATGGTTTTAATATCATATTCCATATAAAGGAGATGAGTAGTATTGGAAATTAAAATTTGTTATGTAGATGATAATCTTGATCCTTTTCTTGTGGGGTATTTAGATAAATACGTGTGTAATAATCCAGATTATAAATATGTAGAGTATGAAGTAAGCCCTTCTTTGTCATATAATGATTTACTTATGGACGAAACAATTAATATGTCGGATATTTTAATTATTGATTCAAGGCTATTTGAAGAAGTGGAATATACAGAGAATACTTTAACGGGTGAAGAACTTCGTTTTATTATACGAAAAGTATTTCCATATAAAGAGGTTCTGGTTATAAGTCAAAATGATACAAATGAATATGATATAGAATCAAAATTTAAACCTTCAAGTCCCCTAGCAGATAGTAGCTTTGAGATGTATGAAGCGGAAGCTTGTCAGTTTTATAATGAAAGGCTCCTTCCTAAGATTATAGACTCTAGAAAATCAATAGAAGCTACTAAAAATATATTGAATCGAATAAGTGATAAAGGCTATATGAGTAGTAGTATGTTATTAGAGCAGATTAGAGATACAATTGATGGTGATAATATCTATACAGAGTTAAGCAAAGAAGATATTGATAGCTTGATTGATAGTTTTACTAAATTGAGAAAGGAACTAAATGTGTGAGGATTACAGACTAACTCGTTATTGTGATGATTATCATGATATTAATGAGAGAAAGCAAGAGCTTGAAGCTTTGATAAGACAAGAGTGTCCACAAACACGAATAATTTATAATAAGATTAGAAATCGTGAGCTGCGCTATATTGGTAAATTTATGCAAATTTATAATTTTAGGTGTGCTTATTGTGGTGTTTCTAATCGTGTGTTGTTGAATGTTCATTTATTTGAAGTTGATCACTTTATTTGTGAGTCTTCCTTTTCTGGTTCTTCTGCTAAAGAAGCTGCTGGATGTATTTCTAATTTAGTATTAGCCTGTAGGTGTTGTAATCGTGATAAAAGTAATTTAGAGTGGCCACGTGAATACGATAGTTTGCTTCATCCTGATAGAGGAGAGCTTATACATGTTTTTAGGCGGGATAACAACTATTATATTCGTATAGCAGATAATTACAAATCTGATGAGATAATTGTAGGATTTTATAATCGACTAAGACTTGGAAGCCAAAAAAGAAGACTAGATTATCTTTTAACAGAGATGATAGGTATAGAGGCAGAACTATGTAGGAAGAGATACCGTCATAGTAGTTTGGAATTGTTAAGAGAATGTATTAATCTTTTATCTAGACGCCGAAATTCAATGTATTAACTTAGTTGTGGAGAATAAACTTATCTGTTGGTTGGATTTAAAGCTGTTAGTAGATTAAATTTAATATAAGGTTTATAGAATCATAATTTATATGGAAATTGACTATTATATATGCAAGAAATTAGTATAATTTAGTTAATACTAATTTTTATGTTTTGTTTGTTAGAGTGACTTATAAGTTCAAAGTAAAATAAAATGTATTTATGTTATACTATAGATAGGTAGTAAAGCGTACAAAATATTGCCTAAAATATAACAAAAGGACGAGTTGAAACTCGTCCTTTTTCTTGCGTATTGGAGTTATTTTTATATATTATGTTATATAGAATTAATTTTAGTTTTGGATACCGGATTTTGGATATCAACTGTTTTGAGGGATTCTTATGAGTGAATTAGTAATACGACCAATTACAAAGGATGATATCGCAGCTTGTTTAGATATATATAATTATGAGGTTGTGAACGGTGTAGCAACGCTTGATCTTGAGCCCCGTACATTGCCAGAGTGGCAGGAGTGGTATGAGGCCCATAGTGACGAGCACCATCCTATTGTGGTAGGTACCGTTGATGGTGTTGTGGCCGGTTATGCGTCGCTTTCACCATATCGACCTAAAGAGGCCTACAAAAGTACGGTAGAGTTATCCATTTACATTCATCAAGAATACCGTGGTAAAGGCATTGCTACACAATTGATGGCCCATATCTTGGAGATAGCAAAGAATGACCCATTGTTACACAATGTGGTTTCCGTTATTACAGCGGGCAACGAAGGTAGTACTAAGCTACATGAGCGATTTGGATTTACTTATTGTGGACTTACGCCTCAAGTTGGTTTCAAACATGGTAAATATCAGGATACCGAAACATACGCATTATTGGTATAATAAAACGTAGATATTAAAGTAAAGACTAATAATGTACAGATGATAGATAAGGGTTCGCCAAGGGGGAGGGCGAATAGGGTGATTGAATGAACATGAAAGATGAACGGCAGTTCGTTGGATACAGTAAGTATCGCAGCCGTCTTGTAGATGGTCATGTGCATACAGAATTGTGCCCGCATGGTAGTGGGGACCGAACTGCATTGATGATTGAAAAGGCCATCGAGTTGCGCATTGAAAAGGTATGCCTTACAGAGCATGCGCCGTTGCCAAAGGCGTTTGCAGCTGAATACGGTGGTGACCAAAAGGCTTATGATACAGCGTCTTTGAAGTTAAACCAGGTTGATACCTATTTAGAACTAGGTCGTCAATTACAACGTGCTTATGGTACACATATTGATATCTCCCTTGGTTTTGAGGTGGATTATATTCCAGGCTTTGAGGCAGATATTCAAGAGTTCCTCGATCGCTATGGTCCATTGACGGATGATAATATTTTGTCCGTTCACTTTATGGAAGGCGTGAATAATGCCTTTTACTGCTTAGATTATAGCCCTGAAGAATTTGAAAAGGGCTTTGGGCCTTGGATTGAAAAGCAATATGAGTTGTATTACAAATATTACTCCACCGTGCGCCAAGCCGTGCGTGCTGACCTTGGCGAATATACGCCAAAACGCATTGGTCACTTTGATTTGATTAAAAAATACCAACATCACTTTGGTTTTGAACATCACTTAGATCGTCGTAATGCGCAAGTGGTAAGCGATATTTTACATATCATGCGCGTACAAGGTCGCGAGCTAGACTATAACATGAGTGGCTTCTTTAAACCAGACTGCCGTGAAATGTATCCAAGCCGCTTTATCCAAGGCATGGCTGCTGTCATTGGCGTGCCATTCGTACTTGGCTCTGATGCGCATAGCATAGCAGATATAGAAAAAATTTGGGGCTAGATTGATGAGAAAATGGTTATTTTGTCTGATTCTTTTGATTACCCTAATAACAGCTTTTGTAGCTTATATGTTTTATCATGAACCATCATCAGATGAGCTAGCTGGGCGCAGTGTAGCTTTAGAATTTGGGCCTAAACATGAGTTACATATTAGCAAATTGGGTAGTCAATTTATTACATCTGATATTAGTTTATCTAACTCTAAATTTCCCTATCCTTTTGATGCCTATGTAGTAAAAAATAAGGGTGAAAGCTCGTATTTATATTTATTATGTAAGGATAATATGATTGTCTTTGATAATACTATGAATTGTATTCTATTTTTCTCCAAACAAAATCAAGAGTCTAAAGCTTTATTAGATCATGTACGGAAATATTATCATTTTGATGAAAGCAAAACGAAGTATAAGATTGAAGATTTGCATGAAGTTGATAAGTCTATATATTTATCGTTACAAAGTCAAAATTAATCCTTAATTATATGTATGTAACTATTATCTATAAAAGAATATAAAATGTAGGCGTACTATTTTTATATTAAATTTGAAATACGTGAAATCGTAACGGTTCTATTGACAATTCTATAGAACCGTTATATTATAATTTCATACTTTAACTGGATAAAGTGATAAAATAGAAAAGTATCGATATGGGTAAACAGCAATGTAGACAATCAATATACCTATTTCGTTCATTCCTATTATGTAGATACAGACCCTGAATTTATTATATCCACTGCAAACTATGGTATCGATGTACCTGGCGTTGTAGAGCGCGGTAGAGTGTATGGAATGCAATTTCATCCTGAAAAAAGTGGTGTAGTAGGCCTAAATTTGTTGCGTACATTTGGCAATATTACGGAAGCCTATGCAGCAGCGAAACAATAGGAGGGTCATTCTATGTTAGCGAAACGTATTATTCCTTGCCTCAGTGTGGCAAATGGTCGTGTCCAGAATGGTGTGCAATTCCGAGATATGGTTGATGCCGGCGATCCTGTTGAATGTGCGGAACGTTATGAGATACAAGGGGCGGACGAACTTGTATTATTAGATATAACGGCTACAACAGAAGGCCGTAAAACCTTTACTGATATAGTCCTTAATGCATCGGATAAGGTATTCATGCCACTCACTGTAGGCGGTGGCATTACGTCTGTAGAGGATATGACGCAGCTTATGAAAGCTGGTGCCGATAAGGTTTCCATCAATACGGCGGCACTATCTAATCCATCGCTTATTACAGAAGGGGCAAAGAAGTTTGGCAATCAAGGCATCGTCGTGTGCTTAGACGTAAAATATAATCCTTTTAAAAAATGTGGAATGCCTATGGTCATGGCACATCCGATGATCCAGGGGCGCGGCGAAAAAATGCTCTCGAATGGGCGAAAGAAGCGGTAGACCGTGGTGCAGGTGAGTTATTGGTAACGAGTATCGATAGACATGGCACAGGTCTTGGCTTTGATATTGAATTATATCAAGCGTTAGCAGAGGTTGTAGATGTGCCTGTAACAGCCTTTGGTGGTGCTGGAAATATACAGCATTTTGTGGATTTATTTACAAAAACAAATGTAACTGGAGCCCTCGCTAGTGCCTTGCTACATAATAAAGTATTAACAATAAAAGATATTAAAAAAGCTCTTCACGAAGCAGGTATCGTCGTAAGACAATAGATAATTACTATCAAAATAAAACGATAAAAGCATTCTCTTATTAACGGAGAATGCTTTTTAATTATGCTTTTAACTCATAATGTACATTCAAAATGATAAATCGATAATTGACACTTTTATGTTTAGATATACAATAATTATTGTAAGTACTAAAAGTTTTGAGAGCCAATGTGGCATGGATGTGCAAAAGATTTATCAGATATTTTTATATAACACCATGTCACACAAGACAATTGGAGGTGTTTATATGGTTATGAATGGTATTTACTTAGTTATAGCCTCCGCGTGTATTCTAATTTTAGCGTACCGCTTTTACGGGGCTTTCATAGCGGCGAAAGTATTGACATTGGATGAATATCGTCCAACGCCAGCTATGGTTCACAACGACGGTCACGATTACGTGCCAACTAACAAATGGGTAACATTTGGTCATCACTTTGCAGCGATTGCTGGTGCAGGTCCTCTTGTAGGTCCTGTTATCGCAGCCCAGTTCGGGTATTTGCCTGGTGCATTATGGATCCTTATCGGTTCCGTATTAGCCGGCGCTGTACATGACATGGTTATCTTGTTCGCATCTGTTCGCTATGATGGTAAATCTATTGCGGATATTGCACGGGAAGAAATCAGTAAATTTGCTGGTTTCGGTGCTATGCTTGCTACATTGTTCCTATTGATCATCACCCTTGCTGGTATGGCCGTAGTAGTAGCTAACGCATTGCATAACTCCCCATGGGGTTTCTTCTCCGTATTTGCTACAATTCCAATCGCTATTTTCATTGGTATTTATTTGAAATGGTTGCGTCCTGGTAAAATTCAAGAAGCAACTATTATCGGTGTAGCGTTGATCTTCGCAGCTATTATTTACGGTCCAAACGTAGCAGCTAGCGAATATGCTTCTTGGTTTACATATGACTTGCAAACAATTGAAATCATGCTTGCAGTCTATGGTTTCTTTGCAGCAGCATTGCCAGTATGGTTATTGCTTGCTCCTCGTGACTATTTGTCCACATACCTTAAAATCGGTACTATCGGCGCATTGGCTCTTGGTATTATCATCGTAATGCCTGAAATTCAAATGCCAGCTGTTACTCCTTACATTTGGGGTGGCGGTCCTGTATTGAAAGGTTCCGTATTCCCTTACATCTTCATTACTATCGCATGTGGTGCGTTATCTGGTTTCCATACTGTTATCGCAACAGGTACAACACCTAAAATGCTTACTAATGAAAAAGAAATCTTGCCTATCGGCTATGGTGCAATGTTAACAGAAGGCTTCATCGCTATGATGGCGTTGATCGCAGCAACTGCATTGCATCCAGATGATTACTTCGCAATTAACTCCACTGTTGAATCCTTCAAAGCCTTAGGCCTTCAAGTTCATGAATTGCCAGCATTGTCCGCAATGGTTGGTGAAGACTTGATGCACCGTCCTGGTGGCGCCGTATCCCTTGCAGTAGGTATGGCACATATCTTCTCCAGATTGCCTAACATGGATCACTTGATGGGTTACTGGTATCACTTCTGTATCATGTTCGAAGCATTGTTCATCATGACTTTGATCGATGCTGGTACTCGCGTAGGTCGTTACTTACTTCAAGAATTATTAGGTCATTTCCATCCTAAATTCAACGACCAACATTGGGCTCCTGGCGTTTATGGTTGTGCAGCTTTAATTTGTATCTTGTGGGGCTACCTAGTTCTACAAGGTAACATCGGTATCATTTGGCCTCTATTCGGCGTATCTAACCAATTATTAGGTACTATGACATTGGCTGTAGGTACTACAGTTATCATGCGACTTGGTCGCAAACGTTATGCATGGGTTACAGGTATTCCTTGTATCCTAATGGCTATCGTTGCTATCGCTGCAGACTTTGAAAACGTATTTAACAGCTATGTCCCAGCTGGTAAATGGATCCTAGTAGCATTCAGTGCTGCCATGTTCCTCATGATTCTTATCGTATTGGTAGAAGCTGTACGTAGTTGGATCCGCTTGTCTAGCATTCCTCAAGACTACCGTACACAAGCTGAAATCGAAGCTGAAAGCCTTGTAAAGTACGGTAAAGAAGCAAAAGCATAATATTATTATTGCAATATATAAAGTGCACTCACCTTTGTGAGTGCACTTTTAATTTATAAATTTGCTGCCTTTTTTATAAAATAGTAAACTATACGTATAAATGTATGTAGTATTCATTTATGATAACTTGTATATGTGTAATAGAGAAAGTATTGGAGAGTATTATGAATATTAGAATGGCAATAATGGCAGCAGTTATTAGTTCTACTGCGGTTTTTACGGCACATGGTGTAAATGTATCGATTCCAGGGGCAAATCCTAAAATGCCTGCAGTAGTATATAGTGATAACATTGTAAATCAAACTAATGTGGATGAGTTAAGAAAAGATCTATCAGCATTATATGATAAGAAAAGGGCCTCAGAGGGACCTGTAGCGAATCAAAATGCCTCAAAAGCTACTGTGTTGGATAAAAGTATTATTGATTATAAGGCACATAACTATAGTTCCTCTATCTATGTGCTATCTGGAGAAAATCGCTCTATTCAATTTATCTTGCCAGGTACATCTAATACAAGTTTAATGGTGAATCGAGGTAAAGGGTATACACAATATGCTAAGTCTAATCTTGGTATGATAGGGATTGAGGTGGAGCCTGTAAAGGATACAAAAATTTGGGCAGAATCTGGTAAAAGTTATGCTGAACTTACTGTAGAGGATATGAAAGCTGCTTTTGCAAAACATAATCCAGGTGCTAAAAATGCTTTTGTGGATGGTGGAAAGTTTACGTATCCAGGTATTGAAAATGGTACGTGGGATGTAGCGTCAGCAGAGAGTGAACGTGGTAAAAGCACAATTAGTACGATTAATTTTTCACTTAAAAATAAGCCAAATTATATGTATCATATTGGCATTATAGACACCGATAAAGATGCTAATTATAAGCATACTTTAGGTTTATTAGCAAATTACACAATACCTTCAATTATGGAGAAACCAGAGATTGCTATATCTAATACAGTAGATACTTTGGGGGATTTTACATATCGTAGAATTGAAGGGGCAACACTAAAAAAAGATATAGCTAAAGATGGTGGATTCGTTAGAGTATATGAAAAGGATGATTTCGCTCATTTATTACTAGTTAATCCAATCAAGGAAGGAACTCGTAAACATAAGGTTCTATCAGATGCATTAAGCAAGCAGATTCTTCATAGTAGAATTATAAAAGGAATGAAAGTAAATACCTATACTGTATGGCATAACAATACACCAGGTATACTAATGGATATTCAGTATCCTTCTCTTAATGCGATGGAAATATCTTATATAACACGTAATGATAAAAATGTATTTGTTCAATCTATCATTGCTAATCGTACTAAGAAAAATATTAGTCGAGATGATTTGATCAACTTGCTTATCGATGTGCAAATAAAAGGTGAAAATATGGACTCCACTAGTGTGATATCACCTTGGCCTGAATATGAATTTGAATGATACTAAAATTGAAATTTGATAAAAACACGAGGTTATACCTCGTGTTTTCTTTTTAGTAATATTTGTGGGCCACTCATTTCAATATGTAGGCCGATATGTTTCGGGGCCCCATTAAAATAAAATTGTAAATACATCATGATATAATAATGCTATGAAACATTACATACGTTCCTATTGGACAAAATATAAACAATTGTATAAGAAAGGCCTAAAAGGCATTGCTGCTTTTCTTGCCATTGGAGCGATTATTTTCTTTGTGTTGGCTACGATAGCGAGTCGTGGGATGGGCGTTATTTTCAATGAGGTCATGGCTCGTCAAACGATGATGCGTGGTTCTGTAACCGTAGAGAGCTTAACCGCAACGCCGTGGGGAACATTATCCTTTACTGACTTGGTGTGGAAGGATCCAGAAGGTCGTGAATTGCTCACCGTTCCAAGTGGTAAGATTCGCGTCAATATGTGGGACGTAGTCACTCGTAACTTTAAGGCTTCCGCTATTAATGGGATTGAGCTCAACGATGCTACAATCGTAGTCGATTTAGATGATAATAACCGGCTCGATTTTGTACCTGCCTCGCCTGATGTGAATAAGCCTCTCGATGAGGTAGAACCTCGCCCTAAGCCTCCTAAAAAGACTACTCAAGAGCGACAGGAGGAACTGGGTAAGAAGGTTCGTAATTTTAATTGGGAAGGGCAACATTTGGACCTTACCATTACACTTAGAAATAATCAGCTTGAAATCTTTCAGAAAAATCGTCACTATGTGATGAAGAATGTAGAGGCTAAAATTCATCTTGATAGTAAGCGTGCTATTCGCGTTGATATGGAAACCGGTAAATTTGGCGGTACTGCTATAGGAGATGGAATGACACTAAAAGGTCGCGTTGATTTAAAGGATGTGTTGAAGCATCGCATGCCTCAACTAGATTTACAGTTTGATGTGAAAGGTGTAGACCCAGCATCCCTTGGTTTTGGCGATAATATTCACGATGCTATGACCTTGTTGACAAAGGTAACTGGTGATTTTAATCGACCATTGGCTAAAGGCCGCGTAACGATGCCTATTTTACGGATTCCAGCGCTTACCTTTGAAAACGTAGTAGGTGATGTAACCTACCAAGATGGCATTTTAAATTTTGAAAATGTTAATGCTAATGTGTACAGTGGCAAATTAGAGGCAAAAGGGGTATACAATTTAGATACAAGAGCCTATACGATTACAGGTGTAGCTAAGGATTTAGATAGTAGTGAAGCTCTTAAAACGCCTGAGTTCGTCGTCCCTGTATCGGCTAATTTAAACTTTAAAAGTGAAGGTAAGCCTCGTGATATGGAGGTATGGGGGAATTTTTGGTCTGGTGAAGGCCATTATATGCTCATTCCAATTAAAAATATTACAGGAAACTTTCACAATAAGGGACGCCATTTATCATTTAGTGATGTGACAGTTAATACGAATATTACGACCATTTCTACAGATGCGTTGCGTATCGATAATGGGCAGCTCACCATGGGGCCTCTTAACATTACATCTCATGGGGGTAGTAATTTTATCCTCTACGACGAATCCTTCGATGAGATCGATGAGAATATGGATCGGATTAAAGCGGGGATGAAGCAAGCTGGTGAAAATAGCAAGCGTGCCTCTGAGTCAGCTAAAGGTATAGATAGCATCAAGGTTCCCGATGATGTAAAAGAATCTGTTGGTGATGTAAAACGCCAAATGGATAGGGTGAAAGATGCTTTCAAAGGTATCAAAATAAAGTGATAAATGAAATATAAATGATATTAACTCTCTTTCATTGTGCGTTTATGTAGATAGTTTATAATAAATCTCCGTTATCATAATTTTTGATAAAATACTTTTGTGTTATTTGGAGGTTTTTTATGAAAGCATCAAAACAATTCTCTATCGTTTTGGCCGCAGCTGTATTTGCTTTTGGCGCTGTTACAGTAGCACCACAACAAGCAGACGCTTCTTATGGCTACAAATATACTGATTCCCAACGTCCACCAGTATCTACTCCAACAGGATATGTTAATCCAGCCATGGGTTCTACTGTAACTGTTACAGATCCTGCACCTACTACAAATAAATTGACTACTCCTAAAGCTAGTACTACTATTGAAAACATTACTGTGACTAATGTTGCACCAAAATACTCTGATTACAATGATATTGCAGCATACTCTCTAGCTGTAGCTGACTATTTCATGGCGAAGATTATGGCTATATATGGTAGTGGTAATACAGCACTTAACCGTTATGGTTTTGGCAGATAATATAGCCATCAAATTTGGTAAAACTAATTTTGAATAACTATATACGTTATATATAATAAAAAGGTCCCGTATGGGACCTTTTTATTTGTATAAATTTTTGATGCGTTGAGAGCTTGTTTAACAATCTCTTAGTTTTGCTTATCGATCTAATCCGTTAGCACGTTGGTATTCAGATGCATTTGTAGATTGAGTTTGCTCGTCTGTAGTTACAGTATCTTTAGCTAAGGATTTCTTAATTTTAATAAGAGGTTTTTCTGTAGCCTTTGGATCTTCTTTTTTCTTTACATCATTTTGAGATGGTGGCAAGAATGTGTTGAGTTCATTCTTGTGAGATACCTCTGTATTTGTAGTAGACGCCAATTGTGCACGTTGAGGGGCGATGAAGATTTCGTCTTTTGTAATATTTACTTGGTTCAATAATAATTTGAATACTTGTGGTTTTACAAAGATAGTACCATCTACCTTACGAGCTGCAGGCAAGAAGGATTCGGAAGTATCAAGGTTAATGATTTTTAATTTGCCATGGCGTACAACTTCTGCAGAATCTGGTTGGATGGCTAGTGTAGCAATGTTCATGTCTACTAATGCTGTTTTAGTAGGCTCATCCCATGCTACTTTATAGCCCAATGCTTCAGATACTTGGCGCAATGCTACGAGCGGTTGACCATCTACATAGATTACATTTTGTTGACCATTAATAGGCTCAACAACCTTGCCATCTACATTAATGTGATGAGCAGTCGTAACAGATGCTGGCTTTTCAAGATTCATAGCTGGACCAGGATTCTCCATGCCAATAGCTGCCTGTGCAGGCTGTGCCGTGCCAAATGTGAAAGCTAATGCACCTACAGCGATGCTAGATAAAATAAGCTGTTTTAATTTCATAAGTGACCTCCATAAGGTGTTATATCGTTCTGAATAAACTAACATTACCAAATGTATATGAATATTTTATTATAAATTTTAATTTTACACAATCTAAAATAAAGACCTGATTTATGGATGAATAAGACGGTTTTATAACTATTGGTAGCTAGTATATAATTGATAGGAAGAAAGGATACTATGATATTATGAAACCTATTAAGTGTTTTAAAAGCTCCTATTCACAGAATCAGGTGTTTTTGGTTGAACAAAGTAGTAGATATACAATTATTAATAACGAGTATAAAGGGATTATTGTATTAGATGCTGATTGGAATGAAGTAAAACGAATCTATATAGGTGAAGATATCTTACTTCCTGAAATTATTTATGTGGATTTTTCTAGAAATAGACTGGTTTTAGTTTTAGAAGAAACATATTGTTTTATTGATATAGATAATGAGTTTGTTAAGCTTATTCCAACCCCGCAAGAGTTTAAAACAGTTAGATTTAAAGCTCTATATCATTTTACTGATGACGCTGTTTATATGAATACTAGTAAGGGGATTCTTTGTTGGTCATTTAAAGATTTTACAGTTCAGCTAGTTGAGGATGTACGAGACACGGATAAACTCTTTAACTGGTTTTATAGTCAAAGCAAAGATAAACATAGCTATTTTCATAAGGGCGTACTAGCTTATTTTGATAGTAATAAAATTACTATCATAGATTCTATGAAAAAGGTAGAAGTTAACGACTTTGTAGATATTGATTGTTTTGATATTGCTGCAACTGCTCGATATTGTTTAGCTGTTGCGGAGGATAAATTACAGCTAATTAAGTTAGATAATGATGATATAAGTAGGTTCATATCCTTTAAGTTTCCTTCATTTGGTGCTTGCACCGTTTTCTTTGAACAGGATGACGAATTACATCTTATTCTATTGAGATGGAATGATTTGGAGGCAACCTCTATTTTTGAAGAATATGTCATTGATTTTGATAAACTACCTGATCATATAGAAATATAAGTACTTTCTTATATGCTATAATTAAGTGTTACATGAATTATTCAATATATCTAATTATAGAGTTATAAAGTTTAGAGAAAGAGGTTCCTTATGGCATCCGGCAGATCTGAAAAAGAGTTACAAGGGGTAACGATGTTAGGTCACAAGACCGATTACCCAACTGATTATGCAGCACAGGTGTTAGAGGCGTTTGATAACAAGCACCCTGATAATGATTACTTCGTTAAGTTTAACTGTCCTGAGTTCACTAGCTTGTGTCCTATGACAGGTCAACCAGACTTTGCCACAATCTATATTTCTTATGTACCAGATAAGAAAATGGTTGAGTCCAAGTCTTTGAAATTGTACCTATTTAGTTTCCGCAATCATGGGGACTTCCATGAGGATTGCATCAATATCATTATGAAAGACCTTATTAAGTTGATGGATCCTAAGTACATCGAGGTATGGGGCAAGTTTACGCCACGCGGTGGTTTGTCCATCGATCCATACGCAAACTATGGCAAGCCTGGTACAGAGTGGGAAAAGACGGCAAAAGAGCGCCTTCATTTCCACGACATGCAACCTGAGCGCGTAGCATACCGTTAATATGGTATATGAATATATAACAATGGGCACATCGTTCATAATGTTTTTTATGATCGGTATGACCTTGTCTATACATCCAGCATCCATGATCGTAGGGGAGTATACGCAGTTGTCACATCTCAGCAGATGGACTCGGTGGAATGGGTATTTTATCTTTGTATTGACCCTGTTTATCGTAGATGTACTCACGACAAATGGCATATATGCCGCATTTTATGATGTGTATGGCAATCTGTCTGCTTTGCGTGAGCTAACATTTGACCCGATGGCGATATTCTTTAGTGAAAGCTTCCAAATAGGCGTTGTTTTCGTCTTTGTTTTAGTATTGTTACAAGTGCTAGGCCTTGTCGATTTGGCGCACGGTGAAAGAAATTTATCGTTTCACTATGACCAACTACATCAAGGCAAAGAACAACCGTCTTGGATGGAACGGTATATGGCACATACAAAGGGCACGTTGGGTTCAGGTATGGTTGGTCTGCTTTATATGTTGCGGATGACCATGAGAACTATGTGGCCTTATATTATATGTCTTATGTGGTTTAAGCTTATAGCTATACTCACTAATGTGCTACTTTCACCAGTCATCAATCGATTAATGCATGTTGAATTGATAACATCAACGCATATCATACTAGACCCTTATGTAGCGTCATATCTGATAGCAGGATTTTTGTGGGGCTATGTAGCGCTACACTATGACATAGATAAGGCGTATAACGTAGCGAATAGCACTGTTATAGCCATCATTCCGCGTCTTACCGTTATACTAGGAGCCGTCATCTTTATTGGGCTTGCGCTAGCTATCATTATGGTGCCCATTACCTGGGGTGTGGTGGTAGACACACTGACAAATTTATAAATAAACCTAGTTATTTCCTGTATTTTTAGGGTTTTAAAAGCGGTTCTCATTCTCTTGACAATGCATAGATGCAGGTGATAGAGTATGAATGTATTTATGGGAATACACAAATGGTTATATCCAGTGTATAGAGAATAACAAGGTGAAAATCATATCGTCCTTGGGATGTTCCTGAGGACGATTTTTATCATCTATCGCCAAAAGGAGGATCAGATGAGCATAGTCACAAATCAAACAACTGAACTAATTGGTAAAACTCCGGTATATCAATTACCAAATACCAATATTTATGTAAAACTTGAAAAATATAATGTAGGCGGTTCTGTGAAAGACCGCGCAGTACTTGGTATGTTGCAAGATGCTAAGGAAAAAGGACGCCTTCACGAAGATAGCATTATCGTAGAGGCCACAAGCGGTAATACAGGCATTGCTCTTGCCATGGTTGGTGCCATTTTGCATATTAAAACTGTTATTATTATGCCTGAAAGCATGAGTAAAGAACGCCGTGAGCTCATTAAGGCCTATGGTGCGCAGCTCATCTTAACACCGAAAGAAACTGGTATGAGAGGTGCTCTTGAACGAGCTAGTGAAATTTTAGATAAATACCCAAATGCTTTCACATTGGGCCAATTCGTAAACCCTGCAAACCCAGATATGCATTATCGTACAACTGGTGCTGAAATTGTAGAGCAAGTGCCAAATGTAGATGTATTCATAGCTGGTATCGGTACTGGCGGTACTTTTACAGGCGTTGCAAAACGTTTGAAAGAACATAATCCTAACTTGAAGGCCATTGCCGTAGAGCCAACAGGTTCTCCAGCCATTACGGAAGGTAAGGGCGGTCCTCACAAAATTCAAGGCATTGGAGCAGGCTTTATTCCTGAAAACTTTGATCAAAGCTTGATGGACGGTATACAAACTGTAAGCGATGAAGAGGCTTTCAGTGAAGTGCAAACCTTTATGCGTGAAAGTGGTGTTTCTATTGGCCTTTCCTCAGGGGCGGCTATCGTTGCGGCAAAGCGTATTGCGCGGGAAGAGCCAAAAGCTAATATTGTGGTGATTGCGCCAGATGGGGTAGAAAAATATTTATCCCTCTTGGACTTCGCCAATAATGAATATGTAAAGTAACGGATTTCGCATAGATAAAACATCTTATGTATAGGAATACATACCACATATGTTGTATACTATATATTATATATGAGTAGAGTTATTTGAGATGGAGTCGCTATGATACAAGGTTTACGCGAATTATGGGGCAAAATTCAATATAATATTAAACGCGTAATGGATTCTGACCCAGCAGCAACAAATGTGTGGATGGTTATTTGGACATACCCGCATATTACAGCTTTGTTCTGGCACTTCTTTGCGCATCGCCTTTATAAGGCGGGTTGGCCAACCTTGGCTCGTCGTGTAGCACTTCACTCTCGTCACGTAACCGGCATTGAAATCCATCCAGGTGCTACCATCGGTCGTGGTTTATTTATCGACCATGGCATGGGTGTCGTTATCGGTGAAACGGCAATCGTAGGGGATAATGTGACCTTGTTCCATCAAGTAACATTAGGTGGTATGTCCTCTAAAAAGGTAAAACGCCATCCAACCATTGAAGACGAAGTGCTCATCGGTACAGGTACGAAAATCTTAGGGGATATTACCATTGGGGCTCGCACTAAAATTGGTTGTAACCTCGTTATCAAACACGATATCCCTAAAGATATGGTTATCTTTGAAACGGATCCGGAAAATATGTATGTCCGTAAACCTCGTCGCACTAATAACGGTATGGCTGAGGAAAAGAAAATTCCTGATGATTACATAGAATATTACATTTAATGTAGTGGAATAAAACCGCATATAATATAGAAGGATAGAACCTCTAACTATTAGTTGAACTAGTAGTTAGAGGTTTTTTTTATAAAATATTCAAAAAAATCGATTTAATGTATTGACAAGGAAAATCATTATTGATAAAATTAGTTATGTAATCAATACTGATTACAAATTAGATAAACGAATTGATGGCATAGAAGCCGACTGGGTTTATTCTGCTTTTTGAATAAACTGTATTTGAGAATTAAAAGAAAAAGGAGTATTATTATGAAAAACGTACAACAAGTAAACCAATATTTAGCAGATCTTTCCGTATGGAACGTAAAATTACATAACCTACATTTCAACGTAACAGGTCCACAATTCAAATCCATCCACGAATATTTGGAATCTATTTATGATGAAGCGTTTGAATACTTCGATGCAGTAGCAGAGCATGTGAAAATGCAAGGTCAATTCCCATTGGTTAATGCTGCAGAATACGCAAAATTGACTAAAATTGAAGAATTAGGTCAAGAAGATATCCCTCAAGCGAAAGTAATTGAAATTCTTCTTAAAGACTTCAAATACATGAATGATCAAGCTGTAGCAATCCGTGCAGCTGCTGATGAAGAAGGTGATTTCTTGCTCGTAAGCATGATGGAAGATCACGTTGCATACTATGTAAAACAAATCTGGTTCATCGAATCTATGTTGAAATAATACGATTGACAATGCCTTATTGGGTATGATATGATTACCCAGTAAAGCATGGAGGATTACTCAAGAGGCTGAAGAGGACGGTTTGCTAAATCGTTAGGGCGGGTTACCGTCGCTAGGGTTCGAATCCCTAATCCTCCGCCATGCTGAGACCTCACATCACGCGATGTGAGGTCTTTTTGTTTTATTGTGGTATTTACTGGGTATAGATCTAAAGGCATAAGGGCTCAAGTGAGCCTGAGGTCTTGTAAATATTGATTTATACTTGTGTAAGGTTATAGAGTTGACGTATGATAAGGGGTTTCATATAATAGATTGTATCAAATGTAATTTTAAGGAGACTCTTATGAATACAAAATATACACATCACATACATTTACTTCGTCGCGCTGTTGGCATCGGTGCATTATGTCTCATTGCCTCTGTTGGTTTCGCTCATGCTGAAAGCATTTCTATTCCAAGCGCACGTCCTATGGTAGATGGGGTGAGTGCTGATGTAGAGACTGTTAGTAGCTCTAGCAAAGCACAACATCATGTGAGTGCAGGTGTGATTACGCCAAATGATTGGACGTATACAGCATTACAAACACTAGTTAAGCACGGTGCTATTACCGATACACATGGTTTTGTCTTTGATGGCAATACAAGCTATACAAAGGATGAACTCATGCCGCTTATCGACGAAGTCGTAACAAAACGGGAGCAAATGAATGAAAATGATCGCCAATATGCGTTGCGTATTTACCAAGAAAATATGCGTGATGTAATGGATTATCGTATTGCTCGCGATAAGAAGGTTACCCGAGAGCGCCGTCAAAAATTAGATGAAAAACGTGCTGAAAAGGCTAAGAAATCTGGTAAAACATACCAAGTATCTAAATCTCAACAAGAGGCTTTAGATACAGCTACTGACGAAGTGGCAAAACCAGAAGAACGCGCTTTAACTGATGAACAAATCAAAGAAAAAATGAAGAAGTTCAAAATTGATGACTCTCGCGTTAAAGTAAATAATAATGTGCGCATCCGTTATACAGGTGGTAAGGATACAAAATCTAAAACCGATGCTCGCATGCAAACGGAGATGACTTTCACTCTATAACCCTATTTAAGGAGTTATAATGATTGATTTTTTAAAGAAACAGCTGTTTACCGTCCACCAAAACGGTAAGCAGCAGGTGAGCGAGGTCTTTAAATATATAGGGCCTGGCATCATCGTGACGGTTGGGTTCATCGACCCTGGCAATTGGGCGGCCAATCTAGCTGCTGGTGCTAGTTATGGCTATGAACTATTGTGGGTAGTTACGCTATCTACGATTATGCTTATTTTGTTGCAACATAACGTGGCCCACTTAGGCATTGTACGAGGCCAATGTTTATCCGAATGTGCTTATGAATTCTTGCCGCGTTATGTGTCTAGATTCGTATTGAGTACGGCGGGTATTGCAGCGGCAGCAACGGCACTGGCCGAGTTTATCGGCGCAGCTATCGCATTAAAAATGCTATTTGGCATTCCTCTTTTGATAGGCAGTATCTTGACGGCTGTTATCTGTACCATTATGCTCATAACAAACTCTTATCGGAAGCTAGAGCGTATCATTGCAGGATTCGTATCCCTCATTGCATTGGCGTACCTCGTAGAGGTCAATATGGTCAATGTAGATTGGGCGGCAGCTGGTATTGGTTGGGTAGACCCTAAGGTTCCTAATGAATCGATGCTCGTTATTTTGAGTATCTTAGGGGCTGTTATTATGCCTCACAATTTGTTCTTGCACTCAGAAATCATCCAAAGTCGCCAGTTTAACACGCAAGATCCTTCCGTGATGAAGCGCCAATTGCGTTATGAATTTCTAGACACCTTATTATCTATGGGGATTGGATGGATGATTAACTCCGCCATGATCTTATTGGCGGCGGCAGTGTTCTTTGCTCATGGCATTGAAGTAACGGAGCTTGAACAGGCTGAGGAATTGTTACGACCTCTCATTGGTCCTGCAGCAGGTACAATCTTTGCTATCGCATTGCTCTTTGCAGGCTTTGCGTCATCTGCTACGGCAGGCATGGCTGGGGCGAGTATCTTTGCCGGCATGTTTGGTGAGTCTTACGATATGAAAGACTTCCATACAAGATTGGGCTTGGCATTAACCTATATTCCAGCATTGCTGTTGATTGTATTCGTTACCGATTCATTCCAAGCATTGTTGATCTCTCAAATGTTCTTGAGCTTGCAATTGCCGATAACTATTTTCTTGCAGCTCTATATGACAAGTAGCCGCAAGGTGATGGGGCAATATGCGAATCACAAATATACGAATGTACTGTTATGGGGTATTGGCATTGTGGTAACTGTTATGAACATCTACCTACTCTATGTAGGCGCATAACATTTAAGCTTATAGTAGGTGCATAACACACAATCTCATATTTGCATGAAGCTAGTATACTAGTAGTAAGGCTTAGAAAACAATCGAATCGTTAGCTCATAGTGTAAAGCTAATAATGATAGAGAAAAAGACCGCGATGGCGGTCTTTTTTGTATTCGGTCATGTATATTGATTATGTAAAAAGCGTATCCAAGAATACCCATGTGGGCTATAAAATATGTTACAATTAAAGATAGCATAAATCTGTAGGGAGAATTCCCTCACCAGTGTAATAGATAGAAATTAGGAGGACCTAATGGCAGACGAAGTAAAAGTACAAGATGCAATGCAATCTGATTTCAGTGTTGTTGTAAACGATATTGCAGAGGAATTATTAACACGCCTAAATATGGATGAGGATGGCTCTATTATCGATATGTTCCAAACAGGTTCTTTTGATCCTTGGCAATTATTCGTGTTCTTTGGCGCTTTAGAAAAAGCTCTCGTTGATTTTAGAACAGATAAACGCAAGAAAACCGTTATCGTTCATGCCCAACCTGAGGCTCTTATCGGCATTGGCCGTGTAGTGACACCTGTATCCACTATGCTCGAGCACGTGTTGATGTCTCGTTTGAATGATATGAGCGAAGGTCGTTTGGAAACAGGTATGCTTACCGTATCTGCTGGAAGCATCGACTACGAAGGTGTTAATCTAAAAGGCCGCCACGTTGTTATCGTATGCGACCTTGTAGATGAAGATTCCGATTACCTCAAAGAATGCATTAATTTATGTAAAGAAATGAAAGCTAGCCACGTAGTGGCTGTGCCTCTCATGTTGTGGAACCCTGAGTTGATCGACAACTTGACAGAGGAAACTATCAAGGCGGAGTTATCCCATGAAAATCGTCCTCTCTCCTAGTAAGACAAAAACAATTACCAATGCTACTATCAACGACGGAGCAGTCAATCCTGCAGTCTTAGACGGTCAATTTCGACCGCATATTACACAAGACATTGTAAAACATGTGCAATCTCTTGATGTGGCCGCCCTTGGCAAGGCTTTAAAACTGAAGGATGATAAGGCTCAGGCGCTCTTTGATTTCTATCAAGATTTTGAGTCTCATCCTGTTGGATATGCTTGTGAAAGCTACGATGGTATTGCTTTCAAATATTTAGACTGGTCGAACTTGTCTGATGAGGCTAAGGCCTTCGGTGAAAGCCATCTCGTTGTGATGTCTGCCTTGTACGGCGTTGTAGAGCCTACGATGGGCGTACGCGATTATCGACTAGATATGGTCGATAAGGTAGGCATTAATTTATACGATACGTGGCGTGAAACGGTGGATGCATACTTTCACAAGGAAGATTGGATCCTAAATTTAGCGTCTAAAGAATATGCAAAAATGGTGAACCATCCGAAGGTGGTAACCGTTGAGTTTTGGGAATTGCGAGGCGACACATTTAAACAGATGAGTACGTCCTCTAAAATGAGTCGTGGCATGATGGCTCATGCATGTTTGACGGAGCAAGTGAAACATGTGCGGGATTTGCCCCGTGAAATTAATGGATTTACCTGTGTTACAGATATTGAATCCATTACCATACCAAGCGAATCGATGACGGTTCGTTATGAAAGGAAGTGATTGTTTGCAAGTGCAAGACATCCTCGGAAAAGACCTCGTTGGCGATGAATGGCTAACAGAGGATGAGCTAAGATTTCTCATGTCTGTAACTGATGAAGAACAGTTGCAGTTAATATATAAAAAGGCTTATGAAGTGAAGGCGAAATATGTAAAGCCTGTAGCGTACTATCGTGGCCTCATCGAGTTCTCGAACCGATGCATCAAAAACTGTAATTACTGCGGTATCCGTCGTGAAAATGACAAGACGGAACGCTTTGATATGAACCGTGAAGATATCATCAAAATGGCGCAGTGGGCGTACGACCATGAATATGGGTCCATTACACTCCAATCTGGAGAGCGTTGTGATGATGCCTTTGTGGATTATGTGGTGGATTTAATTCGCGACATTAAAGCCATTGGCGATGGTTCCCTTGGCATTACGATGTGCGTAGGGGAACAAAGCGAAGAGGCGTACCGCCGCATGCGTGAAGCCGGTGCTAGTCGTTATTTATTGCGCATTGAAACAACTAATAAAGAGTTATACCACAAAATTCATCCTCAAGATGAACTACACTCCTTTGAAACGCGCGTTGAATGCTTACGTAGCTTGCGCCGCGTAGGTTTTCAAGTGGGGACAGGTGTTATGATTGGTTTGCCTGGTCAAACTGAAGAAGACCTTGTAAATGATATCTTGTTCTATCGCGATATGGATATCGATATGATCGGCATGGGTCCGTATGTGGTACATCATGATACGCCGCTAGGCCAAGAGGCATTGGCGATGGGCATTGATGACGAAGCAGGTAAATTGCGCCGCATTCAATTGGGCCTAAAGATGATTGCGTTGACCCGTTTATTCCTGAAAGACGTAAATATTGCTGCCACAACAGCGTTACAAGCATTGGATAAATTAGGCCGTGAAAAGGGCCTTGCTGCAGGTGCTAATATTTTGATGCCTATCATTACCATTCCGGAACACCGTGCAAAATATTTGCTGTACGATAACAAACCTTGCGTAGATGATAATGCAGACAAATGTAAAGACTGCTTAACGCGCCGCGTAATGTCCATCGGTGATACCGTAGGCTGGAAACAAAATGGCGATTCTAAGCACTACGGAAAACGCACAGGAGAATTTTAGTTTTCTATGTGTATCTAACTTAGATATCACATTATATGTTAGAGGTGTATTATGGAGACGAAATGGTATTCTGATTTTTGGCGGTTATTTGCTAGTCCTTTTAAAGGCGGTATTGATCAAGTGGTGCAATCCGGCACATTGAAAAAAGGTTTCTGGGGCACTGTATTCTTGTGGGCTATTCCATATATTATATTAGCCTTGTTTGGGACTATGTTGATTCCATTTCTCCCTCATGATGAATTTAATGGTTTAACCTATTTAATCGGCATCGGTGCAAGTTTTATATTCGTTTTTGCATGGCTCATCAGTATCGGTTGGTCCTTTGTAATGGTTGCCATCGGTTCTTATGTATATAACTGGGTTATCACTAAAATGGGGGGTACAGACAATGTACAAGCCATTATGAAAGTAAGTTGGTATCTACAAGGGTATGAAGTACTATTATTTAGTATTGGTTATATGATAGTCTTGATCTTAATGGGGCTATTAGGTCTTGTATTCGATAGTAGTGCTATTGCTGGTTTCGTATATTTTGTAGGGACCGTGGCATTAATTATTATTTCTATCTGGGTATCCTTAGAACTTATGGCTAGACAAGTAATGCTTACTAAAATGAAAGTTTTCATTGCCTGTATCATTACGTCCATTATCTTTGTTCTTATCTGGGCAATCTTCATGGCACTTCTTGGTGGCTGTGCCTCTTTAGTCGGTAGATAATACTGATATATAAATTAATATTAATAAAGAGTCCTCTTTTTTTGATAAATTTTTTCGGAAAAAGAGGACTTTTCTATTTGGGTGTCGAAATGTATTAGCAAAAGCCGTAATTTGCCATTAAGGAGGCGATTCCGATGAAAGAGTACAGTAGTGATAAAATTAGAAATGTTGCTGTTGTTTCCCACGATGGTGCGGGTAAAACAGCTCTTGTCGAATCTTTGTTGTTAACCTCTGGTGCGGTTGATTTCGTAGGTAAAGGCCAAGACAATAAACATATTATGGACTTTGAACCTGAAGAAATTAAACGTAACGTAACAATCCAATTGGGCATGGCTCCATGTGAATGGCATGACCACAAGGTTAACTTCGTAGATACTCCAGGCTATAACGAATTCCATGGCGAAGTTCGTGCCGCTTTGCGTGCGTGCGATGGTATGTTAATGGTACTATCCGCCACATCTGGTGTAGAAACTGACACAGTTCGCGCTTGGGATTATGCAGTGGAATTACAAATGCCACGCATGGCATTTATCAATAAAATGGATGTGGATGGTGCCGATTTCTTCGGTACTATTGAAAGAATGCGGGAATTATTTGGCAAAGGCATTATGCCATTGCAGATTCCTATCGGTGAAGGCGCCAACTTTGAAGGCGTCGTAGACGTAGCTAAAATGACTGCGTTTACTTATAAGGACGGCCAACCAACAGAGATTGCTGTACCAGCTCACCTTATCGAAAAGGCTCAAGAAATTCGGGAAATGACCGTAGAAGCCGCGGCTGAAGGTAGCGATGAATTGTTGGAAAAATATTTAGAAGGCGAAGAATTATCCTTAGAGGAAATTCGCCAAGGCTTGCGTGAAGGGATGATTAGTGGCCGTGTGTGCCCAATCATGTGTGGCAGTGCCACATCTCGTATTGGCCTAGATCAAGTATTGGATCGTATGATTCGTTACATGCCGGATGCAACTAAAAAAGTGATGACCGCAACTGATGCGGAAACCGGCGAACAATGTGTAGTACATGTAGATAAACCGTTAACTGCATTCGTATTTAAAACATTGTTAGACCCATTCGCAGGCAAACAAAGCTTTGTACGTATCTTCTCTGGTGAACTTAAAGAAGGCGATCGCCTTTATGATGTAAACCAAGGCGTAGAAGAAAAATGGGGCAAGATGGTTACCCTTATCGGGAAGCAACAAATCCCTGTATCCTCAGCTAAAGCTGGCGATATCGTAGTGATACCGAAATTGACTAATGCTAAGACTGGCGATACATTAACTGCTCCTGACTTTAAAGTGACATACGATGCTATCCGTTTCCCTCAACCTCTATACACAGTGGCTTTAGAACCGGTGAAAAAAGGTGAGGAGGAAAAATTAGCTGGTGCTGTTCTAAAAGTAGCAGAAGAAGATCCTACTTGCGTAGTAGTGAAAAATGCTGAGGCCCGTCAACTACAAGTCGATTGTATGGGCGAGGTTCATCTCGAGCATATCCTCAACAAAATGGATCGTAAATATGGCGTACAAGCTAAACTTGTGACTCCATACATTCCATACCGCGAAACCATTAAAGGCTCCGCTGAAACCGAGTCTAAATATAAGAAACAAAGTGGCGGTCATGGTCAATATGGTCACGTTAAGATTCAAGTGGACCCATTATATGATGGTGCCGAATTTGCGTTCGTAGACAAAATCTTTGGTGGTGCTGTACCTAAACAATACATACCAGCAGTGGAAAAGGGTGCCAAAGAAACCCTAGAAAAAGGCTTAATTGCGGGATATCCTATGATTGGCGTACAAGTGACACTCTTGGATGGATCTTACCATAGCGTAGACTCCTCAGAGTTAGCATTCAAAGTAGCTACGTCACAGGCTATCAAGGATGTAATTCCTAAGGCGAAACCAGTCCTATTAGAACCAATCTATGAAGTTAACGTGTATGCACCAGATGCTTTTATGGGTGACATCATGGGTGATTTAAATAGCCGTCGAGGTCGCGTATTAGGCATGGAACAAAGTGAAAGAACAGGTATTTCTGTTGTTAAAGCACAAGTACCATTGGCTGAAATGGCCGACTATGTGACTGCATTGCGCTCCATCACTCAAGGACAAGGCGTATTTAACCGTCAGTTCTATACATATGAAGAGGTTCCACATAAGCAAGCGGAAGAAATTATCGCTGCTCGTAAGACTCAAGAATAAAGTTAAGAACATGTCCACGTACTGTATCAAATACAGTTAGAATCACTACAACTGAATAGATAATTGCATATCAAAACAACTTAATAGCATAACAATTGACGTAAGTCATAAATTTGAATAGTATTTTACACAAGTCCTCCATATATGTAGCGTATGGAGGACTTTTACTATGGTATGAAACATTAGGATAGAAATTAATCGATAGCGGAGAATATTTGAGACCTATCGCTCGTATGTATAGATACAGTGGAAATCATAGAATTGCTAGTTCTTTATGTATATATGTGCTAACATTAAAGGTAATATAATTGCTTATGTATCGGGTGTTATTTCCATATATCGGGAAAGGATCGTATATGTTTTTCTCTAGCATTACTGCAGATTATACAAAAATGGGCTATCCTAAAGCCATCGTACGAGCTTTAGATTTCTTAAAGAATACAGATTTAAAAGCATTGCCAGGCGGTCGTCATGAAATTGAGGGCGATAAGATGTACGCCAATGTGGACGATGTGGAAACAAAACTATTTGAAACGACAAAGCCAGAGTCTCATCGTAACTATGTAGATATTCAATTCATGGTGAGCGGTGAAGAGAATATGGGCTTTTTCGTAGATAAAGGACTTGTTAAACCTGTTGAATCCTATCCAGAACGAGATTGTTATTTCTATCCAAACGAAGCCGTTGATGAAGGGCATATCCACTGTCCGGAAGGGTATTATACGGTATTCTTCCCATCTGATATCCATAGACCTTTGTTAGCGGTTAATGATAAGCCTATTAAAATCCGTAAGGTGGTTGTAAAAGTGCACGTCGATCTCTTAGGCGAGTAATCCTATGAAGCGATACGAAGTTATTGGCGTTCTACTAACCCTATTAGGTGCCGTTTTATGGGGCGTATCAGGTGCTTCAGTACAATTCCTAAGCAACTTTAGGGATATGAACCTGGAATGGCTGGTTACCATGCGATTAATTACAGCTGGGCTATTAACTGTTATCTATGCGTGGTTTAAGTATGGCAATGCGATCTTTAATGTCTTTCGTAATTTGAAAGATACAATTGGTCTTATCGTGTTTGGCGTATTTGGTATGGCCTTATGCCAATATACATATTTTAAATCCATTGCTTTAGCTGGGGCTGGCATTGCGACGGTACTCCAATACTTGGCGCCATCCATGATTATTATTTACATGCTAGCACGTTATGGTAAACGGCCCTCTAAAGGGGAGATTATTTCCGTTATATTGGCTCTGGTAGGTACGATTTTTTTGATGGGGAATGATGGCTTTTCTCTTGAAAGCTTCCCTCTGGCAGTGCTCGTATGGGGTCTCTTATCGGCTGTAGGTGTAGCCGTATATAGTGTTTCTCCCGTAGATTTACTATATAAATATGGAACCTTGCCGATTGTAGGCTTTGGCATGCTCCTCAGCGGTATTGTGGCAGCTATCTTGTTCCATCAACCAAATTCGTATGCCCTGTGGGATGTATGGACTGTTATTGGCTGTTTCAATGTTGTCGTTCTGGGTACCATCGTATCCTTTAATGCTTATTTAGAAGGGGTTAAACGAATAGGTGCTGTACCAGGATCCATCTTGTCATCTATTGAACCGATTTCGGCGGCTTTCTTTGGATGGGCTTTTTTAGACAACCAATTTAGTGCATTAGGGCTAGTTGGCATGGCTATGATCATCGCTACTGTTATTATTATTGCTCTTGAAAAACGTAATTAATCTATAGGTGATCGATTTAGATTGACCTATATTGATTTAAATATATCTATAATTTAATCTTAGAGGTTTCATCTCTGTGTATTGCAGAGATTGAGGCCTCTTTGTTATGATGATACATAATGTGAAAGTAGTGATTCTAGGAGGTTGTATGGAGGAGAAACAATGGAAAGGAATGGCCCTAGCCATTTTAGGAGCCTTGTTTTGGGGTCTTTCAGGCACATCTGTACAATATCTGGAAGGGGCAAAACACTTAAATGTTGAGTGGCTACTAGAGGTTCGGCTACTGGTGGCAGGGTTCTTGACGATTATCTTAGCCTATATGCAAGACGGCATACGCATCTTTGCTATTTTTAAAAATAAAAAAGACTTTGGTAAATTGCTCATCTTCGGTGTTCTTGGCATTGCTTTAGCGCAGTATACATACTTTAGAGCCATCGCTATTTCTGGGGTTGGTGTTGCTACGGTTCTTCAATACGTAGCGCCAACGTTGATTATTATTTATCTCTTCCTACGATACTTTAAAAAGCCGTCCCTTGCAGAGACTGGTTGTGTTGTATTAGCCATGATTGGTACCGTTTGTATCGTCTCACAAGATGGTTTAGATATGGCAAATATTAATGGCGAGGCTTTGCTGTGGGGACTCATTTCTGCAGCCAGCATCTGTGTCTATACATTGCAACCTATTGAGCTATTAAAGAAATATGGCACTACATCGATTGTTGGTTTTGCCATGTTTATCTGTGGATGTATTTCGTTAGCCATGTTCCAACAAATCGATTCTGAAGCAATTTGGGATGGCATGACATGGCTTGGATTATTCGCCATTATTATACTTGGAACGGTTGTATCCTTTAATGCTTATATCGAAGGGGTGCGACGGATTGGTGCCGTACAAGGCTCTATACTTTCTTCGTTGGAACCGATTTCAGCCGCTCTATTTGGCTGGGCACTATTGGGGAATGAATTTACCTTTATCGGAATTATAGGTATGATTTGTATCATTGCTACCGTATTTATTATCGCCTGGGATCGACAACGACAAATCAAACGAGAAGTACTAGAAAAACTGAACAAAGTAGAGATAAACTAAAGAAACTTAATTAAATAGAAATTAATTAGATAAAACAGTATATTTAGATACATAAAGACACATAAATCATGAGGTATAACTCCGTGATGTAAATGATACTCTAAGAATGTACAAAAATGATGATATAAGAATGTACAATTTT